>Ga0187851_10005289_pt1 | contig 10333 bp, 7 predicted proteins | sample June2016WEW_6_10_FD_132997 | JGI IMG/M metagenome (GOLD analysis project Ga0187851, IMG submission 132997) | Peatland microbial communities from SPRUCE experiment site at the Marcell Experimental Forest, Minnesota, USA - June2016WEW_6_10 | ecosystem: Environmental > Terrestrial > Soil > Wetlands... | reverse complement strand
TTCTTGCCGCCGATGGATTTCCAAAGCGACTCACGGTAATTCAGGTCGTAAGAGACCACAACGCCGTGCCGCTTGGCCGCCTGCATCGCCTCCAGGGCCACCCCCGGCGTTGTCTCGGAAAGCGCGCAGAAAATTCCACCTGTGTGAAACCACCGCGCTCCCTGGCGCCCGAAAATCTCCTCCCAATCGATGTCGCCTCTCTTAAGTTGCGAGGCTGCCGTATGTCCGCGGTCTGAGCAGCCCAACCCCGCCCGCACGCCGAAGCCGCGCTCGGTGAAGTTCAACCCATTGCGCACCTTCCGCCCTACGCCGTCGAACTCCGTCCAATGCACAAGCTGCTCAACCCCACCCTGGTACATGAGGTCCTCTATCAGACGCCCAACCGGGTTATCCGCCAGCGCCGTCACAATCGCCGCATCCAGTCCAAAGCAGCGCTTCAAGCCGCGAGCCACGTTGTACTCGCCGCCGCCCTCCCATGCTGCAAAGGTCCGTGTAGTCCATATCCGCTTGTCGCCCGGATCAAGACGAAGCATTACCTCGCCGAGACTGACCTCATCCCAACGGCGTCCTTGCTTGCCTGCTATCTTCAATCCCATTTATCACCTGCCTGCAATCCTGTCACGGCGCTTGATCTGCTCCTCCAGTGGTCTGCTGGTTTGCTCGCTCGACTCTGTTCCGTACCACTATATGAGACAGCCATACCTATAATTGCGCTCTTATGCCTAATCAGTCGAATCAAGCGCACACATTGTCCCATTCTTTGGTAGCTCATCGCACTCTATGAGAAATTCATAATTGATGTCAACAAAATTCCGCTGCGCCGCTTTTCTGCCGCCCTCAGTCCCGCAGCCTGCATTTAGCGCCTACCGCCTTCGCTGCCCGCCACAATCGTTGATGCAGAGCCATTTACATTGATTGATCGCCGAGCTGGGCCAACTCAGGATGCTAGAAGCAAGCTGCCACAAACCCGCCGATACGCAGTAATTCCTTGCTTTCCGAGCCCGTCCGGAAGTACACTCCACGCCATCTTGTCCGGGGGGAAGCCTGCGCGCTTGCTCACATTCGGCTTGATGATTTTGGTTCGCTGTTTGCACGACGAGGGTAGGCGCGATCCTTTGCGCAGGGGAGACAATTAAATGCGTGTCACAGAGGTAATGAGCGGCAATCCGGTTTGCTGTGTACCTGGGACGAGTGCGAAGAAGGCTGCCGTCCTCATGCGCCACTTCAATACCGGAGTTCTGGTAATCGTTGACGATCTCGAGCGCCGCAAGGTGTTGGGCATTCTCACCGATCGCGACCTTTGCATCCGGGTGCTCGCCGCTAACGGTGATCCCGAGCATATGACGGTGCAGGAGTGTATGACGAGCCACCCGGTGTGCTGCAAGGCGCAAGAGGAGATTGAACCGGTGATGGCCTCGATGGCAGTTCACAAGATACGCCGCGTGCCGGTCGTGAACGGGGCCAATGCACTCGAAGGCCTCATCACGGACCGCGACTTGCTGGAGAACGCGGAGATCGATCCCCATGCTCTTTGTGTCGCCTTGGGCCGTATTATCGCGTCCACCAAAAGATCGATGGATATGGACTCGGTGACTGCATTTCCATAGGCCCTCCTGGAGGACCTACGGTTTTACCACCCAGGACTCAAAGCGCAGACCTGCACCGGCGTCGTACGAACGCTGGAAGGCCAGGGGATTGTTCTCTCTCCATTCGTCCCATTCTTCGCCCTTGATTCTGGCAACCTCGACCAGATAGCCGCTGGTGGCTTGTCCTACGCAGTTCTTGGAGATTGTGCCGGTCGGCGCGATGGTGTTAATCGCACCGCCGCGATCGACCTTGCCCCGAATGATCGGATCGATGCGGGCGCCATGATCGATGTACGCTACCCCCGGCCGCAAACGCTCCGTAACGTAGGCGCCGCCGAGAACTATGCCGCGTTCGTTGAAAATCTTGATAATGTCGCCGTGCCGGATGCCGCGCTTCTTCGCTTCCGAGGTGTGGATCCAGATTGGCTCATAAGCATATCCGTCAGGGCCGGTAATCTTGCAGGTGGGAGCCTCTCTCGTCCAGGTAATATCGTCACACTGCGCATGAGTCCTCCAGCGCCCGTGATTCGATACCAGGAGCAGCGAATACTCCTTTGCCCGCAGGCTCGAAAGACGCTCATCGTGCATCTCGCCGCTTTCAATCCATTGCGGAGAGGGCGGTCTCTCTTTATCCTCCGGAAAGTGCTTGGCCAGCCGCTCCGAGTAAAACTCAAGTTTCTTGGAAGGTGTGCCCAGAGGATACTTCTCGGGATCTTCCGCAAAATTCCTGAAACCAGGAGAATCATTCTCCCAGCCCTCGGCAGCCTGGTAGAGATGATATTTCTTCTCCTTGAACTCTTCCCAGCTCATCAGCTTGTGGAGGCCCATGGATTCGAATACCTTTTCTCGCACCTGCTCGTTAGTAAGCCCTTCCGAAACCTGTTCTTCATATCCAAGCTTCTTTGCAATCTCGAGGACAATTTCCGGGTCGCTCTTGGATTCTCCAACCGGCTCGATGGCCTTGTCGCACAGCATCATATTTGCAAACGTTCCGCCCTGCCTTAAGTTCGTCACGATGTCGTCGACTTCCATGTGGGTGTTGGCGGGCAAAATGATATCGGCAAACACGCAGTCATTTTCCAGCCAGGGATGTTGCGCGATGATGCATTCCAGCTTCGCACTCTGGAGCCCGTCTTCAGTGGTGTTGCCGCCGTTCCAGCAGGTAGTGCGGCAAGGGCTGTCGGTCCACAACATGCGGATGCCAGGTTGGCCGGGCAGGGGAAACTGATATTCCTTGAACTGATTCGCCAGCGGCGCTTCGATCGCGCCCATGCCGTTGAACTTCAGGGTTTCATCCGACATCAGGTACTTGTCGATCAGCGCCTTCGGTATCGACGATTCCTGCCAGTTGGCAATCGAGGACATCACCGGAATCGTGATCCGGTCCAGTCTCTCGGAGTTCCAGATTGAACCACTCACACCATCAGCGCGCGGCATTCCAAAGTACGTGAGTTGCAGTTGATGCACGCCGACTTTCCCCAGGCCTTGCATGCCAAGCAGGCAGACCTCCAACCGCGCCGGTTCATGGGAGTAAGGACCGCGAATCATGCCGCCGCCAAAATAATGGGCGATCGAGGTGACCTCTTTCGCGAAGCTACGGGCCAATGCCTTGATGGTCCACTCGGCCACGCCGCATTTTTTCGCGGCCCACTCCGGAGTCTTGGCAATCCCGTCCTCTTTGCCCAGCACGTAGTCGGAGAACTTGTCAAAACCCGAAACATGCGTTTCAACGTACTCTTTGTCGTAAGTTCCTTCCATGATCCAGACGTAGGCAATCGCCAACTGCAAGGCTGCATCCGTATTCGGAAGGATCGGTATCCACTTGTCGGCATGGATCGCGGCGCCGTAGTTCAGGTCGGGACAAATATAGACTTGCTTGATGCCAATCTCTTTCCAGAAATACAACAACCGGCTGGCTACCTGCCCGGTAAAACCCCAGGGAGTGGTTTCCGGGTCACATCCCCAGAACAGCACCAGTTGCGCATGCTGGGTGCAGTCGTAGACGGTGTTGTGGGCCGGCGAATACATGCCTTGTGCGCCTTGTCCCCAGACGTGCTTGGCGCCCCAATACCAGCCTTCCCAGCTATCGGGATTGCGTACGGAAAGCGAGAAGCCGCCCATGTGGTCAAGCAGAATCCCGGGGTGACCATGCGGCGTATTGACCGTCTTGCACTCGCCGTGACCGTCGCCCTGGAACAGAATGGCGTTATGTCCGTACTCGGCGTGAACGCGCTTGATCTCATTGGCGATAACGGTCGTCACTTCATCCCACGATGCCCTGCGGTACTTGCTGCTGCCGCGGTTCTCCGGATTGCGCTCGCCTTTCGGATCCCAATCGACGCGTATCAGAGGATACGTGATGCGGTTGGGCGAATAGACACGCTTCTTGTAGCTCAGGGAAAATGGCCCCGGAAGCGACTTCCAGAGTGGCGCGAAGGTCTTGCCGTCCTTCTCGAAATGCCAACCCCGCAGGGATTCGCGCTCGTACTTCCAGTCGAAGCTAAACGGCCTTACCCGGAGAATCCTGCCGTCTTTAACATCCACCATTCCTTCCGTGCCACCGCCGTAGAATCCCCCAAGGCTGAGGGATCTCAGAACCGTTTTGTCGCCTCTCGTTTGTCCCATGAGTTCTACACCCTCCGTGAGCGCTTCAACAATGAGTTGCGTTTCTTCCTGACTGCGGCGGGAAAAGCGGGGCTTTTTTCGAAACCCGTTTCTGTGTCTTCAGATAAATTCCGTTATCTTGATGCCCCACTTACCGGCCGGATCATTAACTCTACGCGCGATCTGTGAATTACCGCAACTGCTGCCTGAACGTGCCCCGGTTGCGCCCGAATGATCGTGTCCGCGTTCTAGTGCGTATCATTCTTAGGGAACGCAAGTGCTCTTGTCGACAAAAATAGATGAATAGTTACCATTCACGTTGTGAATAGTGATTTACAATGCAGTGAACATGATTCGACTCCAGGATATCGACCTGAATCTGTTGATTGTTTTTGAGCAGATGTTACAGGAACGGCAGGTCTCGGCTGTTGCCAGGAACCTTCGGCTGTCGCAACCGGCCGTCAGTAATGCCCTCATCCGCCTCCGGCGAACCCTCGATGATCCTTTGTTTGTTCGAACCAGTGCAGGCATGCAACCCACGCCGCTCGCCAAGCGTCTGGCAGAGCCCATTACTCTCGCGCTAAGCAACATCACTCGCGCCATAAACTATAAGGAACGCTTTGACCCGCAAACCAGCAGGCGGCACTTTTCCATTGCGGTATCGGAATTGGGAGAGATCGACCTCATCCCGACCCTGGCAAACAAGTGCACCAGCCTTGCGCCCCGGATTCAAATCAGTACGGTGCGCGCCGGGGCCACCGACCTCACCCGGGAGATGGAAGCCGGGCGCGTCGATCTGGCGCTCGGAGCGTTCGAGGATATGTCTACGACTCTCTTTCGCCGGCGTCTGTTTAAGCAATCCTGTGTCACGATGTTCCGGGCAGGCCATGCGTTCGGTCGCGGAGAAATAACTTTGAAGAACTTCCTCTCCGCGCGTCACCTCTTCGTCTCAACCGCCGACAGTCCGTATGACCGCGTGAATCGATCTCTGCAACGAGCGGGAATCATGGCGACCGTGACCCTCCAGGTTCCACACTTTACCGCCGTGCCTTATCTCGTCAGGGCCACCGATTGTGTCACAACTGTTCCGGAGAGATTTGCCGAAGCTGCCGCTGCTCCTTTTGACCTCGAATTTATCTCGCCGCCGCTTCGCCTGCCATCGCTGGCGATCAACTGTTGGTGGCATCCCCGCTTCCACCAGGATGAGGGTAATCAGTGGCTGCTCGCTTTGATCGTTCAGCTCTTCGCGAATTGAACTCGTTTGCAGCGCTTGTATTTTATTGATAAGCGGCCTTATCACTTGGGCGTTGCTCTGTGTACACTGCTGGCAGGCAGAATCCCAGAGCCCGGAGTTATCATATGACATGGAGACGCTTTTTCGTTCCCTTTGCAGCCGTTGTAGTAACTGCGGCATTTGTCCAGGCTCAGCCGCAAAATAGTGAACACCCTCAGAACACTCAGCCCACATTCAAAAAGCACCAAATTGGAGAATCGGTGCAAGCGTTCTTCTCGATTGCAAGAATTGCCGAGAAGAACGGGATGCTTTCGACCGATTACTGCCGTTTGTATCTCAACGACCCGAAAGTGAAGAAGGCCATTGAAAAAGCCAAGAAGAAGGGTAAGGACGACCCATCGGCGTTGGTGGCCGTGATGACCGTGGAAGGCTGCCATAATATTCGGGCAGCACTCGCCGGGCAGGATGTCGAGGTCGACCTGCGCTTTGCCGCGGAATTTGGCAGCGGGAGCGCACAGTTCGTCGCTGGCCGCTTGGCCTCGGTCAGCTTCGTTGTCAAAGCGCCATTCAACGATGTTGTGGAAGATATGACCGCTAAGTTGAACGCCAAGCCACAGCAGGATGTGGAAACCAGTCAAAATGCCATCGGGGCAATCGTCAAACTGCGCAGAGCAAACTGGACACTCCCGAACACTCTCGTGAAAGTTTCCGAGTCGCAGTCGTTGGACGGTAGCAACATCGGAACCGAGGTATCGGTGACTGATCTTGCAATCATGAAACAGCGAAAAAATTCGCTGAACTGACAACGAGCGTGGAGCTTTCAGACGCCTCTCTTCTGATCGCGCAGAGCATCATAGGATGCTGCTCTATCCCTGGCTTGATGATCTTTTGTGCTTTCATCCAGAATGCGAAATGCTTGCTTCATGCGCCATGCCTGATGTAAGCCAAAGACGAGAAGCAGGATAACGAGGACGGTCAAAAGGCCGTGAGCATAGATAGCTCCCAGCGTGGCATTTTCGAAAAACAACTCGCCGAATTGCCTTGGAACGCTCGCGTCCATTCTGCTCCCGGAAGGAGTACCCGGCGAAAGACTTGCCGATTCTGCGGCAAGCGCCGGTGCTCTATGTGGAGAATGGATGCGCAGCAGCTCTGGTGGGATGCCGTCTCTCGCTACGAGCCGGTGCTCCTGCTCGAACTTCCTTGCGCGGCTGGACACACCTCGGGCTGGGAGGTCAGGTTGGAAAAAAACGGGGAAACTTCAGAGTGGAAGGTCTCAACTTTTGAAGGAGCAGTCCAACGAACAGGCTGCCCGGTTTGCGGAAAAACGCCCGGTGTTCAATCTGTTATGTATCTAGATGCTGATGTGCCCGTGAAAGTTGCAGGTGATATCAGCGGAACCGTGGATGGCAAATTACGAGTGCCGGCGGCCTTTTGACGGGAATAGATTCGCAGATGCAGCCTGACGCGGAGGATTGAATGGGTTCTATTAGGCTTTCCCTCCTTCGCCGTCGCCGTCGGCTCATTCTGCTTGTCTAATGCAGCTCCATATCTTTATAGAGCTGCCAATATCTCTTCGGTTTTCCGCACAAGCCCGATGCGCGGAAACGTCTTGGTGACCGTGAACGTATGTTCTTCCGCCGACATGGCAGACATGGCGTCTTCCGCAAAAACTTGCTGGTACCCGTATTCATAAGCGAAGCGAGCGGTGCTCTCGACGCCGACATTTGTTGAAATGCCGCATAAAACCATGGTGGTGATACCGCGCCTTCTGAATTCCAAATCAAGTTCCGTGCCGTAGAAAGCGCCCCACTGATGTTTGGTGATCACGAAATCACCCTCCTTCGGCCCCATCTCCGGAACGATCTCTGCCCAATCCGGTGGAGGAGTTTGCGCCGGCATTGCCACATCGGCGAGAGGACGTAGAGCGTCCTTTCCGTCCGGTGACGGAGTGACCCGCACCAGGAACACAGGCATGCCGTTCTTCCTGAAGGCTGCGGCAATCGTCGCCGCGTTTCTTACTACGATCCCGGACGCATAGGGAGCAACTTGCCGTCCCACGATACCTTTTTGCAGATCAATGACGACCAGCGCCGTCTTCGACTTATCAATGAATAGATTGCTCATTGCGAAATTTCCTTTTTGGTTTCGAAAGCGGCACCATAATACACCCCTCCGGCTCGGTTCGCGCAGCATTAGAATCCAGCACACGTGACCATCCGCTCGGGAATACCGCGCTCCGGGCAGCTCGGCAACCGTTCGGCAACACGAATCAGTGACTCCGGTTCATCGCGGGCTGCTTGAAGTTTCGAGGCTGTCACATGAGAGTTGCCAGCCCATCACTGACATGGAACCCCACCTGAGCTATATAATGGTGTTATTCCAACTTCCGGCAATCTAGCCGTAATCGGAATGGAGGTCGAGGGAACAGCAGTTCTAAGAGCTCTCTCCTGTTATGAGTCATCCACTCAGAACTTTGTTGAAGGAATTATTCTTACTTCCACCCAAGCGGGTTCTACTCAGGACGTATGAGATATGTATCCGCACAACAAGATACATTGCCGCTGCTGCGATTCATCTCAGAAGACACCTGAAGTTGCCTCACCCGGCCTCGCCATAATGAGAATAAAACTCTACTCTTGATTTTCTTTCCATTCCTCGTACCAGGCCATCTGGATCGCCTCCAGCTTGGCTTCGTTTGAGGCCTGCGCATCGTCGCCAAAACTCTTCAGCTCGATCACCAACCGGAGCAGTTCCGTGAAGCGAACCGAAAGTGGATCGATCTTGGGAAATTTCTCATAGAGTTCGATTCCGATATCGTCGGCATCGCCCCAGTGCAGTTCGATCATTGCTCCTCCGCAATTGCCGGCAACAACAAGGTTTGCGGCGCAAGCGCTTCGCGCTTCATCGTTATCCTTACAGCGTGCTGGCGCCGCCCTCGCAGATATAGTTGCGGTTCCACGATGGAATTTCGACCACAACCTCGCCTGGCTTTTCAATAATCGCACAGCAGCCCAGCCTTGAATTCAGTTGCAGATCCGCGGCCGTGTCCAGCCGGTCCGCCTCCTCCTCGCTGCATTCACTCAGCAGTTCCCTGCCCTTTTTCACCACTACGTGGCAGGTAGTGCAGGCGCAGTTTCCGCCGCACGCATGTTCCAGGTGCACGCCGAAGTTTATCGCAACGTCCAGGATGGATTGCGGCTTGCCGTGCTCCTGGTAGGGCAGCTTGCCCGCCTCGAATTCCACGCTCTCTCCGCTGGGCAGGAAGGTGAGCCGCACCGTCTCCGGCCCCAGTTCAGTCTTCTCGGCGGGATCGCTCTTCACCTGTAACATTTTCTTGTCCTATTCTATATATCGATATATGTCGATTTTCACTTAGCTGAACTCGGCTTTGCCAATCGGATGCGGCGCTGCCGGTCCCTCGCCCATGCCCGTCGAGTCCATGTTCTTGCCGCGCAGGGCGCTGCCAACCGCCGCGTCCATCATCAACTCCGCCAGGCGCATCGTCGCCTGGTTCAGATCGTCGATCGAGCGCCGGATCTGATGGTAGTCCTCGCCTCCCATCGCCAGCCGCAGCTTCCGCTCCAGCTCGCTCACCTTGATCTGCTCGGTCATGCTCAACATCTCCCACGCCTCGTTGCGCCGTCCCTTCACCAGGGCAGTCAGAATCGTTTCGGCTTCATTGCGCGCCTCGATCAACTGCCGATCCGCCAGGTCCTTTTCGGCGTTGTCGAACGAGTCCAGGATCATGTTCTCCACCTGCTCGTCGGTCAACCCATAGCTCGGCTGCACCTGGATTTCGGCTTCCTTGCCGCTGCGCTGCTCGCGTGCCGAAACGTGGAGGATTCCGTTCGCGTCGATCAGGAAGCGCACCTCGATGCGCGGCAACCCCGCCGGCATCGGAGGAATTCCCTTCAGGTCGAAGCGCGCCAGCGAGCGGCAGTCTTTCGCCAGTTCGCGCTCTCCTTGCAGTACGTGAATCGCAACCGATACCTGGCCCTCGACCCCGGTCGTAAACTGCTCCGTCGCGCTCGCCGGAATCGTCGAGTTGCGATGAATGATCTTTGCCGTTACTCCGCCCAGCGCTTCGATTCCCAGCGACAGCGGAGTCACGTCCAGCAGCAGCATGTCCTTGGTCTCCGCCGAGCCGCCCGCCAGAATGTTCGCCTGCACCGCCGCGCCCAGCGCCACCACCTCGTCGGGATTCAGCTCCGTGTGAGGCTTGCGTCCAAACAGCTCTTCCACCCGCCGCCGCACCAGCGGAATCCGCGTCGAGCCGCCCACCAGCACCACTTCGTCCACCTGCTCTGCCGTCAGCTCCGCATCCTTCAGCGCCTGCCGGCACGGCCCCAGCGTGCGATTCACAATGGGCTGCACCATCTCCTCAAACATCTCGCGCGTGATTCTGCGCTGGTATCTCTTTTCCTCCGGCAGCTCAACCTCAAGCTCGGCCGCCTCCTGCGATGAGAGCGCAATCTTTGCTTCGATCACGGCGCGGCGCAGCCGCTCAATCGCCTCCGGATGCTGGCGTACGTCCATCTTCAGGTCGCCGGCAATGTCGGCCACCGCAACCGCAATCAGCAGGTTGTCGATGTCGTCGCCGCCCAGGTGCGTGTCGCCGTTGGTGGAAATCACCTCGAAAATTCCATCCTGCAATTTAAGAATGGAAACGTCGAATGTTCCTCCGCCGAAGTCATACACCGCAATCGTGCCGTTCTGCTTCCGCTCCAGTCCGTAGGCCAATGAAGCGGCCGTCGGCTCGTTCACCAGCCGCAGCACTTCCAGCCCCGCGATGCGTCCCGCGTCCTTGGTCGCCTGCCGCTGCGCATCGTTGAAATAGGCCGGCACGGTAATCACCGCTTGCTTCACCGGCGCACCAAAAAAGCGTTCCGCATTGCGCTTCAGCTGACGC
>Ga0187851_10005288_pt1 | contig 10333 bp, 10 predicted proteins | sample June2016WEW_6_10_FD_132997 | JGI IMG/M metagenome (GOLD analysis project Ga0187851, IMG submission 132997) | Peatland microbial communities from SPRUCE experiment site at the Marcell Experimental Forest, Minnesota, USA - June2016WEW_6_10 | ecosystem: Environmental > Terrestrial > Soil >... | reverse complement strand
GGCAGCAAGGTGGGCGCCGTCGGCTATTGCATGGGCGGCGCAATGGTGCTCAGGGCGGCCGCTCAATACCCGGACCGTATCGTCGCCGGCGCGTCCTTCCACGGCGGCCGCCTGGGAGCCGATGCACCGGACAGTCCGCACCACCTTGCGCCAAGAATCCGCGCCAAGCTCCATATCGGTCTGGCCGAGACCGACGACTGGATGACCCCGGAGATGGTGGGCCGTCTGACGGCCGCATTGGATAAAGCCGGGGTGGATTATCAGGCCGAGGTCTATCCGGGCACGCGGCATGGCTGGGCGGTGGCGGACACGCCGGTCTATCAGCGGGAAGGCGCTGAACACCATTGGGACCGCCTGCTGGCTCTCTTCCGCGCGACTTTGCAAGCGGGTTGAGGGGTAACCCCGAAGGGGATGCTGCGGGCGGCGTCCATAAGGGCTGATTGACCGAAAAAGCGCACCGGACCAAATCTCGACCATTTCAGCATTCATGCGTTGGAAGATTGGTGTAACGGAGCACCGCACCCTAAATCTGATCTGCCTCCCCAGACCTCTTTGGCCGATGCCGAATAAGTTCGGTTGAGCCGTCAGGAAGGAGGATTTGGACAATCACCGGCGCGCGGTTGCCCCGCAAAACAGAGCAGCCTCCGTCTTGGATCCACCCGTGTAAATCCTCCCCCTCCGCTTTACGCTGAAACCGGCCCAATCAACGCGTAAGCTCCGCTCTTGCACTGCTGTAGTCAGCGGAATGCATTATCCACTGCGTTCATTTTGACTCACCGCGCTTCGCCCTCGATTTAAAGCACTGCAAAGGCGCAAGGTCAACCTCCCATATTCTGTTTTGGCGTCAGATTTGGGGCGCGGGTCAAATGTCACTTATCGGCGACAATTGAGCCGACTTCCACAAATCCAAGGCTGCACGATGGGCTTCACGCCCCTCAAGCACGCCAATTCCAGGCACATAGAACCATGACCATATCCACCCCAATAAACCCGATTAGCCTCCCTCTCTGGGCTATGTCCAGCAACGTAAACGCGCCCCCAACCGTCCTTACGCTTTCGTCCGGTTTGAAGACCTGAAAATGGCACTCGAATAAGGCAGAAAAGCAACATTGAATTCCCAGCGACCTATAATGTTTGTAACTGGCGCGCTGGCGAAGGCTGACACACACGCACAGCCGAGGCAGCCAATGCGCCATAACAAGTACTATATATGCAAAAAAAAGTTAAAAACGAACAACAGAATCCACCACCAAAGCCCCCGGAGGATGACGTCGCCACGGCCAAGCAAGATGATCCGTTGCTCGGAAAGGTCGGTGAGGCGATCCAGGAATCATCCGCTGCGGCCGAGTCCTCAACGCAACAAGTGCTGATTCAGGCCTGCAAATGTGGCCTTCTCCTGGCCTTCGGCAAGATCATTGCCGGACATAAAGGCTTCCATGGCTGGTGTGACGCGCAAAAGTTCAAGTTCTCAAGGATGAGCCGCTCCAAGTACATGAGGCTGGCCGACCAGCTCTGCCAAAAGGGCAAATGTAAATCTGATTTACTTTTGCTCGTAGAATATGGCCCCGATGGCCGCCCCTCAGCATTCAAAGTAGCTGAGGACAAGTTGCGAGAACTGGTGCAGCAGGTGTGTCAGAACCGTTCCCTGACCGAGTTGTACCTCGACTGGGACATCGCCCAAAAGAGCAATAAATCGCAGTCTAGCCGACAAGTCCGGAGCCAGGCTGTTTTCAAGCGTTGGGTGCAATCCCTAGAACATGACGCACCCCTCATTAAGTCTCTCCCGGAACAGCAACGGAGCGAAGTGATTGCCAAACTCGAGGCTCTCCTCCGTGTGCTCAAGAGCGAGAGCAACGGCGGAACTGGCACCTCGTAAAACTCCACCAGCCCGAATCCCGCGTTCTGTATATCTTTTTGGCGTGATCGAATAAACCACGCGTTCACAAGCGATAGGAAAACTACGTTATGTGAAACCGCCATAGCCTTGTTGAGGAAATCCCGAAAACGGGAGTACGGCGGGTTGGTCACAGTCCAATCCCAGTGCTGGTTTTTGCTCTTCAGGAAGTCTTCCCCTTTTCCAAGGTCGAATGAATCGCACCCCGGCATACACTTCGCGAATGCTCCACCACCGTAGCATGGCTCACAAGTGCGCCCGGCTGGCCTGAAGTGATCAACGATGGCCGCCGCAAGCCAATCCGGCGTAAGAACTTCATCGTTTCCGCCCCCAGGTACTAATTTGCCATTGGTTGGCTCTGCGCCACTCAATTGCAGCCGAGCTTGACAAATGAGGTCCGCCGTGAACTCCTTGCCCTCGGCCATCTCTTCTGCCAAACGCATCACCGCCAGACGCATTTCCGGAGGAGCTTGCGATAGCTCCCGCGCTTGTCGCTCATTGGTGGGTATGTCCGGCAACCATGTCGGATCACGTGGTCCGAGATGCCCCTGAATTGAGCCCGTTCGGCAGTGCCACGCGCGAATGCTTAGCTGATCCTACCGTAAAGCGGCTAGTATCGGCCGTACTTATCGCCACACGTATCCGGTCAGTAATGTCCAATGTGAGTGAAAACACCGAAATCGGGTTGTTAACGGCAATGCTTTTTACTGATCGAGCCGGGCGCGCTTCTCGGCAAAGCGGGGCATACTCTGCCGATGCACGCCAAAATAAATTTCTTCAGTTCCGATCATAACTTTGACGCCCATTTGCTGCTGGGGTTTTCAGGTCTGTAATTCGAACCTAGTTCACTTGCGTCAGCCCATTTTTTTCTGTGCCATGTGGAACATTGTATCATATGGGACATTTGTTGCGCCAATCAAGGTACCGTCCGAATCCCAGCCCAGAAGGTCTAGCTCATTTGCTGTCAAAAGGTTCGCAAGTCTGGGCCGCACGCGATGTCCCCGCCCCGGTGTGTTATTGAGAATTTGCGACACCTGTGGGTGTGTACAGCCAATCGCCTGCGCTAGCTTGCCCACGCTGCATCCCCTCGCGTGGAGCGACCGAATCAGTTTGTAATTCTTCATGAGAGTATTATATGCGGTTTCTGTTTCGCAAATGTTCGGGCGGATTCGATTATTTCGCGCTTTCGACCCATTTTGGTTCATCGAATGACCGTGTCCTTGGAGTGGTGGATCGACATTATTCTCAGAGGCAAGGAATTCTCATCGTGAAGGCCATAGGGCCTCAATCCGGCGTGAAAAGCCCCGGTTTTCTCGGAAAATGGCCGAAAAGTCAGGGTTTCGTCAAACGGGTGGGCGCTGCAATTCGACGTCGTGGAGAGTCCTTCGGCGGGTTGGATTACCCAACAACTCCTGGAAGTCGATACCTTACCTTGACCCCGAAGTACCTGCTGCGTGATCGTGATGGCATTTACGGCTTGGAATTCCAGAACCGCACCCAGGCTTTGGGCCTGGAGGAAGTCCGTGCGCCTCGATTCCCCTGGCAGTCGCCTTACGTCGAACGGCTGATTGAGGCGCCCAGAATGTTTGGATCATATCATCGTGCGCAACTAGGCTCACTTGCACCGTTTCCTGAAATGTTATGTGTCATATTATCATCAGGTTCGGACTCATTTGGCTCTGGACGAAGATGCCCCGTAGCCTCGTCCGCTGCAGGGACCGGCAGAAGGAAAGCTTGTCGCGTTTGACGAAGCGGGCGGCCTTCAAGTTCCGACCGAGGCGATCCATCCGGCTTCTCAGTGTATTCGCAGAACAACCCGTAACATAAAAAATATGATGAAATTAAACAGTACAGGATTAACAGAGCCTAGCACAGAGCAGCTGCTCGACGGCCCGACGCTGCTCGCTATCGTCTGGCCGGATGGGCCTATCAGCATACCCGCCGACCGGTCTCGTTATGCGCCGGGTGAAGGTCCATGGCTTGATAGGACTGACTAACCCACTGTAGGGCCTTGTTATCGTCGGGCGTTGGGTGGGGCGGGCTTCCGGCTCGTCCTTGACCAGTTGCCCCGGAGCAACTCGAGCTGCGCGTTCATGTCGACCGGGCTGTTTGCGCGTGGTTGGATACGCTGCCTGCTGCGGCACCGGCAAAGACGTACTTCCGACCGAGGCGATCCATCCGGCTTCTTCAGTGTATTCGCAGAACAACGCTTAACACAAAAATGAAAATGAAATTAAACAGTACAGAATTAACAGAGCCTGTGCACACAGAGCCGATGGTCGACAAGCTCGACCAGCTGGTCGACGGCCCGACGTTGCTCACTATCGTCTGGCCGGATGGGTCCTCCCGTCCCTCGCTTTGGTGGCTTCGCAAACAGGTCCACGCAAAACAAATCCCATTTGTAAAGCGTGGTAAACTCATTTTTTATATCCCGCGCTCCGTCCTTGCTTGGTTTAAACAGAAAGAGTATCGCCCACTAACGATGCTTAAATAGGCAGCGCCAGCAGCCATTTCAATACAGAGAGTTTTGGCCGATTTTTGGGCTTAAATGCATACCCAGTAGTTGCCTTACAACGGCGGCTACTCGAGGCTCTTTTTTCACTGAAAAGGCCTGCCATAAAATCCTTGCCATCTTCGCAGTAGTCAACTTGAATTGCGGGCCAAACATAAGAATACAAAGTGCCCAGAACTACAGCGGCCCAGAGTGTGTACTAAGCCATTCCCAAAATTCCGGGAAATTCCGGGAATGGCCTCTCCAGACCTTACTAGACTCGACTATACCATAACAGTTGGAAGAAACCAGTCATTTGCAAATTTCTCTTTTTGCCTATGAAAAGCCCTATACGAGGGGGACATGTGTATTGACACGCAAACCCTCTCCCATGTGGACTTATAACTGGTTGCATTTAATCCGAGGTTCTGAACCGACTACGCAAATGCTCCATACTTTGTTGACCTGGGTGCCATGGGGAATCCAATACATTGAGGATGTGAATCCCGCTAATTCAGAGGCACTTATAGAGCAAATCAAGCTAAAGCCAAAGAACAAATGGTGGGAGGAATGGCTTGAAAGGTACTTGGAGAAGCGCACTCAAAACGGAAATCTCTATTAAAAATTTCTCCGGTATTTCTCCGAACCGACATTAGCCGGAGCTTAGAATAATGCAAATGAACAAATTGGTTCTACCAGAAAGGAAAACGCAAAACTGAACACTGAAATGACCACTGAGGCCGTACTAATGGCGTCATCCGGTTAGTGTCAATGACTTTTTTAGCTGGTGGTTTAATCTCTTCAGTTCAACCAATAATGGTTCAGGTGCGAACGGACGTTCACCTCCAAAAACCATCCTAGCCGGGACTTAACACGCCTTCGCCCGATCGGAACGATTCGCCGCCATCCATCTGCCTATTGGTGCCAGGATTGAGCCAGCACGGTACCCGTATTTACGCAAAATCGCCTAAAACTGATATCAGAAACCGTATCTATCCACTGCGGCGTTGGCCGATTACGATCACTGGGCCGGAGACGGATCCATTGTCAGAATTCCTCTGATGAACAAAGGCCGATGGCGTGGCCAGATCTTCAGTCTGGCCGCTTCGTTGCTCGGCGGTCGCGGCCAGCAGCCAAGACGCTCCCTCCTCGCTCCTCGCGGCCAGCCCAAATCTCAGCCCACGCCATCGGCCTCTGTTCATAAGATGACTTCTTAGAATCCTCAAACCCTTGGTACCCTCAGTCCTTTCCGTGCGATCATTGGCTGTCATCGGCAGATAGATGAGATTTATCGGGGCCTTTGCGATTTAAGGAAACAGCCGCGGGAGCGATCCTCGCGGCCTGGGTTTGATGCAACCCGTTTAGGGGGGTACCCTTTTTACCAACCCTGGCTGGCAAATAAAATTGCAAATAAAATGAAATATTTGCAACCGCCTGTTTCCTCCGCCGGAATGCTCAAAATACGGACACTTCCGGGAAAACTGACGTCTTCAGACAATATCCTAGTGGCAGGAGGGGGTACCACGGAGTCTTCCTCGTAGCTTGAGAGCTATTGACTTTCGGCACAGACCCATCCCGCTTTTGCCACAAGTGCCTCCTTTTGACTGCCCCGGCGTTCCCCAGGCTGCTCCGCTCGCGTATCTATACCGCGAGCGGAGCCTTGTAGAGCGCGGGTACCATCGAGTTTCACCGCAATTCATGATTCTTATGGGGCCAAGGGTCGCAAGAGTCCCATGACCTCACAAAAGGTCTGTTTTCATAGGAGAAACAGGAAAACACTAATTGCCACTGGATTATCGCCATAACCTTCGCCATAAGGGCGGTACTAAGAACCCGTAATCGCCTTAGGCGTGAAAGACCTGGAAGAATATGGCCTGACTCCAATTGTGACCCTTCAAACCCTTCTTCTACTACACATAATATTGCCAAACACAAACTTGGTTGCCATTGCGACCTACAATAAGGGACGCCAATAATGGCTCAACAAAAACGAATAAGCAGAACAAGACAACATTATAAAGAGAACAAAAGATAACACCCGCGAACGACTTCTCCGCGGAGAGTATTACTTAACTCCGGAAGCCAAACCAGAGACAACCCCCAAGGGTGAACTCTATTGGGAAGTGGTCGGAGCTTAGAATAATGCAGGTGAACAAATTGGTTCTACCAGAAAGAAAAACGAAAAAGTGAACACTGAAATGACCACTGAGGCCGTACTAATCACGGCCTCCACGATCGAAAAAGTAGCTCAAGTACCCAACATTGCTGCACAGGTTGAAAAAGACAAGGCAGTTGGAACCCAAATGGTCCAAGAAGCTTTGGAGAAATGCTTCAACGGCGCGACATCCGCAACTGAAAAAGACACGACTTGCCGCGCACCAAAGAAACAAGACCCTGCCGAAATATGGCCCATTATCAAACCTGAGGACAAGGCTGACTTCAATGCCAAGTACTACGCACACGAGGCCCAGGAGATATTGGATGCGGCAAATCAAAAGCGCCTGCCGGTCAGTCTTACGAAGAAGGCTTATTCTCAGCTGGACACCTTCAAGCCGAAGAAAGGTTCGAAATGGTGCGTGTCGTATGTAGCCCGTACCAAAACGCTCAAACCGAACGGTAAATATGCCACGCTTGACGAAGAAACACGGGAGACCTGTGACAGCAAAGTCGAAGCGGAAACCAGGCGTGACACCTTGGCAGAAATATGGATATTGAACACAAAAGGATCACTGCTTGTTCCCACTGGCCCGCGCAGAACAAATGACGAGCAACAAGCGATTGCCGATGAATTGTTTGCCGTCCGTGGCTATTCTGCTGCCGATATTAAACTCTTACTGGAGCGCATGGACCTCTACAAAAAAGCCGGAGTTTCCGACCACGATATGGACGATTTCCTTGCGGCAGTCCGTGACTCAAAGATAAAATGCCCGCTGAAGGAGTTCGTTCGCACAGCTGTCGTCATAGGGTACAAGGGAGATGCTCTCACCGTACAATCGTTTGAGGAAGCGCTCTGCAACTTCTACAACTTCAAGATCGCAGACAGTTTTCTCAACCAAAGGAAAGACCCGATTGGTTCTTCTCATGCTCGCACGTACCTCAACATCATGGGGCACCTCATGGCCGACTTTTCGGAAATACGCCCGGACCAATGGACCGACGAAATAATTCTCGGGTGGGTAAACTACGACCACAAAAGGGAAATGATTACATGGAAAACTGACTGTGCCAAGGCTGAAAAAGAAGGTACCGCACCACCGAAAGAGCCGGTCCCAAAAGTCCAAATGAAGCGCCTAGCCATCCTAAATGAAGACGGGCAGTTGATTGGGTTTGAGAAGGTTGCTGTGCCTTGCCGCGTTAAGTACCCTCATTCCGAAGCATCCGCAATGTCAATCGAGCTGAACTGCGCTGCAATTAAAAACGGGTTTGCTCTTCTCGGGTACACTATCCCAAGCAAAATTAGGCAGGTGCCACTGTCCGACAAATACATAAAAGCGCGAGACGAACGCAATCGTGCGTTTATTATCAACAATGAGATCAATGAGTATCAAGCCGTGCTCGATTCCTCTTACACAACGCAGGGTGGTCGTGGGTGCGCTGGTTTTATTAAACAAGTGCTCATGGGCTGGCGCCGAGGCGACACACTTGAAGTTGCGAACTACATCGAAAAGATCGCGCGCGCCAGAGCGTGCCGCGGTGATACGAAAACTGGCAGACCGAAAGACGAACTGGTGTACCCAGTGGTTGGCCACTTGCTCGCATTTCTGTCGGATAAGGTCAATCCTCTCGATGGAAAGAAACTGCTAAGCGACGAAAACTTCGATTCTTGGGACGCCGAAACTTACGCTGGGAGGAAGCTGCGAGCGGAGATATACTACAACAGCGGGCTGTTTTGGAATAGGGGATGGCGCAAGGCTTTCGGCCTTGGCACAGACGAAGAAGTAGCCACCCGGCCAAACAGGCTGCCGCCGAAGAATTGTCCGCGCAGGACTGGCATTGGTGCGAAGTGGCAAGCCGTAAAGAACGTTGATGCACTTTTGCAGTGGGCTGGTACCGGACTGCACAGTTTTGATTATTGCTACTCCGTAATTATGGACAACGACGTGGCGAGAAGCATTCTCACGTCAATTTTGAGTGTGATGCGCTCGGACCCGTTTTATACGGAGGAGGTAATTAACGACATGCTGCCTGCCAATCACCGTCTCGATGAGCAGCTGACCGAGAAGCAACTTGAAGACCTCAAGAAGCCTCGTGAAATCGCAGCTAGGCTCAACGTAGAAGACGCAAAGGTGGCAGCGGAGAAGGCTGAGGCTGAAAAAGCTGCATTGCAGGCTAAGGTCGATGTAGCAGCGGCGGAGCTTGAGTTGGTACCTATTACAGACGAGTTCTCCGCTGATGACAAAGAACGTTGCAACAGGATCCGGGCGGCGTTAATCAAGTCTGACGGTTCAATAAGTGGTGCCGCGATGGCGTTGGGCCTGAAATATGCCGCGTTTCGTGTCGAAATCATGAAGTCACCGGAACTATTCGAAAAATACGCAAAGAATGGAAAGTGTGCAGGAAAAAGGCTGCTCTGGCTTAAGCCTGACGCCTCAAAACCTGCCAATGGTGAACTAAGCTCTCCGGCTGTTAGCGCTGTTTGAAATTCGTTCGTCAGATAATAGATTCGCCCAACGCGCCCCCCAGCCTGCGGAGTTATTCCGACCTACGCAGCGCTCAGAGCTATGCCGCCGAGGGCAAGAGTGACCTCGCCAAGGCGGAGTACGCCCGGATCGCGACGAACACCGCCTATCCGCTGGTGCATCGCGGCGAAGCCAGTGAGTGTGAATCGGAGTTGGAGCGCAATGCGCGGGGTCTGCCCTCCAGGGCCCCCGCCGCATCCCGGACGAAATTAACGCGGGTCCAATTTGCCGCCAGGGTCTTTGTCTCACCGGAGGGCAGCGATTCGAATGACGGGGCGGCGACGTCCCCGGTTGCCACCCTCAGCCGTGCTCGTGACCGGGTGCGAGCGATGAAAGCCGCAGGGACCATCGGAGCCATTCGGCGTCGCGATCCTGCCGGGCGAGTACCGGGTCCCGCTTCGGCCACTTGCCAGAACTCTGGCTGCGTTACGCTTCCTGGGACTTGAGCACGGTCCATCTGGCCGATCCCAAAACCGGCGCCATCCTCTGCCGCATTTTTCCCGTGGACAAAAAGAAAAACGCCGAGGGTCTGCGTGCGCCCAGAACCGCGACCGGTTCACCGGCGCCGCCGCCGCCTTCAGGCATGGCGCCATTGCTCCAAAAAATCATCCAGCAATACGCCGCCACGGGATTGCCTCCGGCTTATCTGCCCCAACCACAAAACCCGCAAAATCCATCATGAATAAACGATTCATCTTGATGTACTTGCCGTTATTCAACATAGTGCGAGTGCTACACCGTGATGCGTAAGATGCTTGTTTTTAGGAACATACAGCTAAATTAGGCGTTTTAGGACTAAATTATTTCAGGAAAGGCCGCATTCCTGATTCCTGACATTTTTTGCACATGGGAAAACAGTCGGGTGGAGTAGATTTCTTCGGCGAATTACTATGGCGGCAAGTTTGCTACCCAGAAGTAGCACGAGCCATCCTGTTGAGCGGGCGGGGCAATTCTGAACCACTACGTGATCCACCAGTGTGTTGGCATGTTTGCACTACCTGATCCAGAAGACTGGCATTGTGTGCCGACACGTTGTTCCAGTACTGGCTGGTGGAACACTAGTAGTTCAATACTAACGCAAGCGTCGATGCTTTTTACCGGCACTGGTCGCAAGCCAACTGGCTTCAAACCATTGGCATCGATGCCCGGACGCCTGCCCGCCTGGTTTTCCGTGTCCATGTGGTTGTACTGAAACTGGCCGCCGCCCGTGGCTTGGCTGTCGTGATCATGGAACCGCTGCTCGGCGGCAGGCTGGCCCGTCCGCCGTCG
>Ga0187851_10005286_pt1 | contig 10334 bp, 8 predicted proteins | sample June2016WEW_6_10_FD_132997 | JGI IMG/M metagenome (GOLD analysis project Ga0187851, IMG submission 132997) | Peatland microbial communities from SPRUCE experiment site at the Marcell Experimental Forest, Minnesota, USA - June2016WEW_6_10 | ecosystem: Environmental > Terrestrial > Soil > Wetlands... | reverse complement strand
GATTTTGTAGAGAAAGACGGCTGTGACGATGATCCATGCGATCGGCCACAGTCCGAAGAGAAAACCTGCGCCCGCGGCTGCCAGTGCCATGGCAATGGGCATCCGGAAGAAGAAGACAGACACCAGAAGCGCGAGGGCTACAGTCAGAGTGCCGGCGAGATAGCCCTTCATGCGGAGAAGAGTCAATGCAACGAAGAAGAACAGGATCGGGAGCGAAGCGATCAGCGATGAGAGCCAGATGTTGCCGGCTGGATCGTATACCTGCTGCCAGGGGTGCAAGGGGAGGTTCCTTTCTTTCGGAGATTGACTCTTACGGTTTGGATGAATGGGGATGATGCAAAAATTTGTGTGGAACGATTCGGTAGAGAATCAACAGGCCACCATAATATCCGGTCGACTGCATTCTTCAAGTAAATATGCGATGGAGTGGTAGGCACGGCCGGTCTCGGCGGTGAGGCCGATCTCGCAAGTGCGGTTGGTGGAGACGCCCTCGCGGCAGTTCTTGGGGAGGGCTTCGTGGATACTGCGCAGAGCATGGACGTTGAGTTCGGGAACGACGAAGCCGCGGTCGCCGGCAAATCCACAGCAGAGAACGCCGGCTGGTTCGACAACCTGTTCCACGCAGGCCTCGATCAGGCGGCGCAACTTGGCGTCTGAGCCGGTGCGCAGCACGCTACAGTTGACGTGCAGCGCAACGGGGCCCGGCTTGCGCGTGATGCGCAGGCGCGGCAGAAGCGCGTCGTGGGCAAACTCATGGAAGTCATAGAGCGGCAGGCGATCTGCAAGACGCTCCTTCATGCGCGACGTGCAGGTGCTGGCGTCGAGGATGACCGGATATAGGCCGCCGTCTCCGTCGTCGGCCGCCTTCAACAAGGCTTCGGTGAGGTTGTCTGCCATCTCGTCTGCTGCATCGGCCATGCCTTTGCTCTCCAGCATCTGGCCGCAACAGAGATTGTCGAAGCCTTCGGGCAGACGCGGCGCGTAACCGGCACGAACCAGAAGCTCGATGACAACATCGGCGAGCGATGCTTCGTCTTTACTGTTTGCGCCGAAGATGCGGCCTCCGCAGGCCGGGAAGTACACCACCGGATCGCCCGCGCCTTTATATGGAGCGGGCAGAGTTCCAGCGCGCGGCATTCCACGCTTCCATGCGCCTCTGGAGAAGCGGGCGAGCGCGCCGTCACCAACGACGGCAGAGACGGCGTGGCCGATGGCAAGGCCCGCGCGCGCCACGGTGGCAACCTTGCCGAAGTTGCCGACTGTCCACTCGCCGACTCGGCGCGATGCAGCGCCCAGTTTGCGCCCGCGCAGCAGACGGGTGAGGTCGCCGGTGTTGATATCGACCGGGCATGCAGTGGAACACAGGCCGCATCCGGCGCAGGTGTCGAGGCTCTCGTAAGCAAAGCCGGCCTCGACATCGGACGCATCTTCGCCGGCGGCGGCGCGGCGAGAGAGTTCGCGCCAACTGACGATGCGCTGGCGCGGCGAGAGGGTGAGCCCATGCGAAGGACACATGGTTTCGCAGTAGCCGCACTCCGTACACCGGTCGACGAGTTCGTCGGAAGGCGGCATTGGCTTGAAGTTCTTCAGGTGGACGCGCGGGTCGTCGTTGAGAATGACTCCGGGATTGAGGAGATTGTCCGGGTCGAAAAGCGTTTTGATGCGGCGCATTAAATCGGTGGCCTGGCGACCCCACTCCATCTCGACGAAGGGCGCCATGTTGCGGCCGGTGCCGTGCTCGGCCTTGAGCGAGCCGTCGTACTTTTCGACGACGAGTTTGCCGATGTCTTCCATGAAGCGCGCGTAGCGATCGACCTCGGTGGGGTCGCTGAAGTCCTGGGTGAAGACGAAGTGGAGGTTGCCTTCGAGCGCATGGCCAAAGATGATGCCCTCACTGTAGCCGTGTTGCCGCAGCAGGGCCTGCAGGTCCAGCGTTGCGGCGGCCAGCGATTCAATGGGAAAGGCCACGTCCTCGATGATGACGGTGGTGCCAGCGCGGCGAATGGCACCGACCGAGGGAAATGCGCCTTTGCGAACCTTCCAGTACATCTCGCAGGTGGCGGGATCGGTGGAAAAGCTGGCGGGTTCGACCGTGGCGATCCCGGCCAGTGCGCCCAGCACGGCATTCATGCGCTGTTCGAGAAGCAGGGTGTTTTCGGCGCGCACCTCGATCAGCAATGCGGCCGCTTGCTCGCTCAGGGTGCGCAGGACCGACGGCAGTCCGGGCTTGTCCTCGACCGAGCGCAGGGCACACCGGTCGAGCAGTTCGACCGCCGAGACGGGTTGCGGCTTGAGGCGGATGACCCCCTGGCAAGCGGTTTCAATGTCCGGGAAAAAGACCAGCGCGCTGGCCTTGCATGGATCTTCGACGACGGTGCGCAGAGTGATTCGCGAGAGGAAGCCTAGCGTTCCCTCGGAACCGATCATCAGGTGGGCGAGGATGTCGATCGGGTCTTCAAAATCGACCAGCGCGTTCAGGCTGTATCCGGAGGTGTTCTTGATCTTGTACTTGTGGCGAATGCGAGCGGACAGTGCGGTATCGGCACGGGTGGCAACGCCGAGCTGCTCCAACTCGCCCAGCAACTCCGCGTGGCTTTGTCGGAAGGCCGCGACGCTCTGCGGCTCTTCGGTGTCGAGCAGTGAGCCATCGGCCAGCACCACGCGCAGGCCAGCCAGCGTGCGATAGCTGTTCTGCGCGGTGCCGCAGCACATTCCGGAGGCATTGTTAGCGGCGATGCCCCCGATCTTGCAGGCGTTGATGGAGGCCGGGTCGGGGCCGATCTTGCGTCCCAATGGAGCGAGGCGGACGTTCACTTCGCCGCCGATGATGCCGGGGCCAAGGCGAACCGTGGCGGCGTCTGGCGCGATTTCACAGGACGAGAAACCTTCGCCGATCAGTGCCAGCACACCATCCGTGATTGCCTGGCCGGAGAGGCTGGTTCCGGCCGCGCGAAACGTGACCGGGCGGCCATGCGCACGCGCCAACTGTAGCAGGGCCTGCACCACCTGCTCGGTTTCGACGACCACGACCACCTCGGGAACCATGCGGTAGAAGCTGGCGTCGGTGCCATAGGCGAGGCGGCGCAGGGGGTCGGTGATGACCTGGCGCTGGGGCAGGATGCGGGAGAGAGCTTGGAGCAGAGGACTCACGGATTCCTCTCCTGGATGGGGCCGCGCAGCGATTGGGGCAGGGCGCAAGCGCTAACTTGCTGAATTGATTGGTGTCCCCAACGGGACTCGAACCCGTGTTACCGCCGTGAAAGGGCGATGTCCTAACCGCTGAACGATGGGGACCAGAGCCGGATTCCGGCCAGAATTGCGCTCCAACCCAGCTTCCACGCTACCAACATCGAGGGCGAGAGTCAAAGCAGTCTCCGCCGATGGAGGGGGCCGGTTTGGGGAGAGAGAGCGGGGACGAAAGTCCGAGAAATCCACGGCGGGGTTGCGCGTAGGATGTTTCGAGGGGGGCAGACCAAAGTTTCACCCTGCCGAGCAGACGCGCTCGCTGGGGGGCCCCGAATTCTTTATTGAAACCGCAAAGGCAATCGCATCATGAATTCATCCCCATCTGGGCGCAATGAACTGGGCCGCAACGAAGTGGGCCGCATCGAAGTCATCACCGGACCGATGTTCTCCGGCAAGAGCGAAGAGCTGATCCGGCGGCTGAAGCGCGCGCGGATTGCGCGGCAGCGGGTGGCCTGCTTCAAGCCGGACATCGACCTGCGCTACCACCGCACGTCGATCGCCTCGCACAGCGCGCAGACGCATGAGGCGGTGACGGTGGCCAACGTGGCGCGGTTGCGCGAGGCGATCTATGGGCAACTTCCCGAGGTTGAGGTGATCGGCATCGACGAGGCGCAGTTCTTCGAGCAGTCGATTGTGCATCTGGTGGGCGAGCTGGTGCACATGGGCAAGCGGATTCTGATCGCCGGGCTGGACACAACGTTTACGGGCGATCCGTTTGGGCCGATTCCGGCGCTGATGGCGATCTCCGACGAAGTGACGAAGCTATCGGCGGTGTGCATCGTGTGCGGCGCGCCGGCCATCCACACGCAGCGGTTGGGAGCGAGCCGCGAGCTAGTGGTGGTGGGCGCGGCGGGGGTATACGAGGCACGCTGCAGGGCGTGCTTCCGCCCATACCTGAACGCGCCGGAGAACGAGCAGATGGAGCTGCCCGACGCGGAGCAGATGCCCGTCGCTCCGTAGCAGCGCGAGCGCGATATTTTCGCCTCTGCGGCGCGCTTATCCGCATCGAAAGAGCAGGAGGAATTGCCATGCGCCTTATGCGTCCTGTCCTTGCAGTCTCCGTCTCCGCGTTCTGTCTGATTGCATTCACCCACTACGCCGGTTCCGTCCATGCCCAGTATGCGAGCCATGCGGCGTACAAACATACCCTGGTTGTTCCCATCAAGACATCGAGTGGAGAGGACGCCGGGAGCGCGGCATTCAAGGAGAGCAAGGACGGCAAACAGCTCTCCATCACGGTGAAGCTGAAGAACATTCCCTTTGGCGAGCACGCCGTGCACATCCACCAGAACCCGGTGTGCGACGCGCCCGACTTCAAAACTGCCGGCGGCCACTTCAATCCCGGCCAGAAGCAGCACGGCATGGACAACCCGATGGGGCACCACGCCGGCGACCTGCCGAAGAACATCTCCATCGGCGAGAATCACACCGGCGAGATTACCTACAAGGTGGACACCCTGACGCTGGAGCCGGGCGCGCCGACGTCGGTGCTGGGGCGGTCGATCATGGTGCACGAAAAAGCCGACGACATGAAGACCGACCCCACGGGCAACGCGGGCAACCGGATTGCGTGCGGCGTGATTCCGGCGCCGGCGATGTAGTCGCAGAACCCGTTGACCGTTGTTCGTAGCCAAATGCGTGAGGTGCGAACGAAGAACGAACAACGGAGAACTAATCCCCTCGCCCATGCGTATAGCTGCGCATGGGCGTTCTGCAGATGGCGAACCCGAGCGCGGGCATCTTCCCCCGTCCACTGCGGGCTGAGCGGCACGCGGGCCTTCGAGGCGGTACACTTCTGCCATTGGCCGAAGCAACTCCGCAGCGATCCGGGCGGAATGATCCACAGCTTACTCCGCGGAAATCTTCCCAGAACTCACCCCGGCCAGGGTACGAGGCACGCTTGATTCGCACTCCGGAACAGGAAGCCGCGCAGGAGGCACTCGGCAGGCTGGCGCGGCGGTGCGTGGCGGGCGATCCGCAGGCGTGGCAGCAGCTCGTCGTCTCGCAGCACAGGCGCATCTATGCGATCTGCTACCGGTTTACCGGGTCGGCGACGGACGCCGAGGACCTGACCCAGGATGTCTTCCTGAAGCTGTACCGCAACCTGGCCAGCTTCGACGTGGAGCGGGGCAGCTTTCAGACGTGGATCACGACGCTGGCGCGGAATTTGTTGGTGGACCACTTCCGGCGGACGCGGCTGGAGCGGGCCACGGACTCGCTGGACGCGAGTTTCTCTAGCGACGACGGCGGCGCGACGCTGGCCGACCGGATGGCCGAGCTGACCGATCCGGGACTCTCGCCGGAGGCGCACGCTGCGGGGATGGAGCTGAAGGTGAGTATCCAGCAGGCGCTGGCGCAACTGTCGCCGGAGCTGCGGGAGGCGGTGGTCCTGCGCGACCTGGAAGATATGGATTACAAGGAGATTGCGCAGGTGCTGCGCATCCCCGAGGGCACGGTGAAGAGCCGGATCAGCCGGGGACGCGGGGAACTTGCGAGGCTATTGCAACGTATAGAAGGGCAGGTGGTCTAAGTGGCAGACGGAAGACAGTTCGGCAGCCCGAAGGTTTTACGGTTCGGGGACAAGGCAGACAGTAACCAGGCTGGCGGCAGCGTGCAGTGCGCGGAGTGCGAGGCGATGCTGGCCGATGCGCTGGATGGTGCGCTGACCGCGGAAGAGCAGGAACGCTTCGATGCGCATACGTCCGAGTGCGTGCCGTGCAGCCAGATGCTGGCCAACGCGCGGCGGGGCGCCGCGTGGCTGGAGATGCTGCACACGCCCCGGCCTGAGCCTCCGGCAGCTCTGCTGGAACGGATACTGGCCAAGACCAGCGGGGTGCAGGGATTCTTAAACGCAGGACGGGTGGTTTCCGGCGGGATCGAACACGCGGGAGTTGCGGGCGCAACGCTGGGCCGGTCGCCGCTGTTTGGCGGCGTGGCTGCTGTGGCACCGGGCTACGCTGTGCCCGGAGCGGCAGCGAGTTACGGCAACGTGCTTCCCTTCCGCAGGCGCATGGCCGCCGCGGTCCGCGCAAACTCGTTTGGCCAGATCGTATTCCAGCCACGCTTTGCCATGACGGCGGCGATGGCTTTCTTCTCCATCGCGCTGACCATGAACCTGACCGGCATGCGCCTGCTGGACCTGAGGGCGAGCGACCTGCGGCCAAGCAGCCTGAAGCGCGACTATCATGACGCAAACGCGCGCGTCGTCCGGTATTACGAGGGGCTGAGGGTGGTCTACGAGCTGGAGTCGCGGGTGCATGATTTCGAAGGCGCCAGCGACAACGACCTTCCCGCCGCGAGCCAGAGTACGCCCTCCAATTCCGGCCAGCCCACGCTGCAAGCCCCATCCGCGCAGCCGGGTTCGGGAGGACAGAAGGCCGCTCCGCCGGCTGACCGCAAGCAGCCCGAGCGCAAGGGGCCTGCCGCCAGCCCCGGCACCAGCCTGCGCGAAGAGCTCAACCCAGGTCGTCACCTCGTCGCCGCCACTCACTCCGGCAGGGGTTACGGCAACCTGATTCACACACACACTGAAAGGGGGATGGCATGAATTGCGCAAACCATTTCGATCGTGAAGCCACCGCCTTCTGCCAGCACTGCGGCAAGCCTGTCTGCAGCGAATGCGTCCGCAACGTGGGAAGCTCCATCTTCTGCGAACCGTGCCTGACAGCGCGCGTGGGGGCGACTGCTCCGCCCGCCGGCTACGGATACACGCCCGCTCCCGGAACCACCGGCGCCGCGGGCTATCCTCCACCAGGCGCTGCGAGCTACCCGCCCGTGGGCGCGGGCGAACCCAGCCCTGGCCTGGCAGCGGTGCTGGGATTTATTCCCGGCGTGGGCGCAATGTACAACGGACAGTACGCCAAGGGGATCGTGCATCTGATTGTCTTTGCAGTGCTGGTATCGCTGGCCGACGACGTCAACGGGATCTTTGGACTCTTCATCGCCGGCTGGATCTGCTACATGGTGATCGAGGCGCACCACACTGCCTGCGCGCGGCGCGATGGCACTCCGCTGCCCAATCCATTTGGGTTGAACGACCTCTCGGAGCGGCTGGGCTTCGGCAAGGCGTGGCCCGGAAGCGCGCCAAACGCGGCCGCGTACCCTGCCGCAACAGGCCCCGAGACCGCGGCGCAGCCCACGGGCGGTGCGGCGGCAACCACGCCGCAGGAACCCATCGCGCCTCCATATACTCCGCCTGCGAATCCCTATGCGCCTGGCTTTATCCCTCCGCCGGCCACGCCCTACGCGCCGCCCTACACGCCGCCCTACAGCTACGCTTATGTACCGCCCGATCCGCCGGTTGCTCCCGTGCCTCCCTACGGCGATATCAAGGTGCCGTACTACCGCCGGTTTCCTTCCGGAGCGATATGGCTGATCGGGCTCGGCTTGATCTTTCTGGTGGGCGACAATGGCTTCTTCCACATCTTTCACCGTCCTGTCTTCTGGCCGATCTTTCTGATCGGCGTCGGTGTATGGATATTCGTGCATAAGATGATCTGCACCGGACATGGGCTGGAGAACGACGGCAGCGCGTACTACCAGTGGCGTTTTGCGCGCGCCGTGCGCAGCGCTTTCTGGGTCGTCCTGACCGGCGTGGTCTGGCTGCTGGACGCGCTCGGCATCCTCTCCTGGGGCCGCAGTTGGCCGCTCTTCCTCATCGCCGCGGGTGTGGTGCTCCTGTTCAAGCGCACCTTCCATGGCGGGGTTGGCTGGTACGGAGCCAGTCCCAGCCAGCCAGGCAGCGCGCCGTCAGAGACGCCGGTTCCCGGCAGCAAAGCCGTGCCCAGCGACCCTGCTCACGGTTCCAATGGCAGCGATTCCGGCAACGGCCTGCACGACGACCGGGAAGGAAGGTAAATCATGGCGAGCTATCCTCCACCACCGCCTCCTCCTACTCCTCCTCCCGGCTACGATCCTCGGGCGCAACGGCGGTTCTACCGCGAACAGTTGCGCGCCCAGGTGCGCGCGCAGCGTGAGGCGGTCCGCGCACAGAGCTACCAGATTCGCGCCCAGATGCGGGGAATGCGCCGCGGCTCCGTTCTCGGCGCCATCCTGCTGATCGCCATTGGCGTCGTCTTTCTGCTGATTGAGACCGGACGTCTCGACCATCAGCGCTTCTGGGAGTGGTACGGCCATTGGTGGCCGATGCTGCTGGTCGCGACCGGCATTGTTCTGCTGGCCGAGTGGACCTTCGACCAGATCCATCTGCGCGATCCCGAGCGACCGCCCTACCGGCGCTCCGTCGGCTTCGGCGTCTTCCTCATGCTGTTCTTCCTGGTGCTTGCCGGCGTCATCGCCCGCAATGTCCACGGCTATTCCTCCGGCTATAGCAATTTGTTTCCCGGTTACCGCATCGACCAGAACACGTTTGACGAGTTCTTCGGCGACAAGCACGAGAGCGACCAGACGCTCGACCTCGCCTTACCGGCCGGCGGCTCGCTTGCCGTGGTGAACCCGCGCGGCGATGTGACGATCGACGGCACCAGCGACGACGGACGGATTCACATCGCGGAGCACAAGCAGGTCTATGCCCACTCCGACGCGGATGCCGAGAGCAAGGCCCGGCAGCTTAGCCCTGCGGTTGCCCGCGAAGGCGCCGCGGTCTCCATCAACATTGCCGCGCTGGACGGCGCGAGCGCCGACCTGGTGCTTACGGTGCCCGCCGCGGCGGCAATCCGTGTCAATGCCAACCGCGGCGACATCCATGTGGCATCGATCAAGGCGCCGGTCGCGGTCACGGCGAACCACGGCGAGATTGAACTCTCCGCCATCACCGGCGCGGCCTCCGCGCACATCAACAACGGAGGCTCTTCCATCTCCGCGCACAGCATGGGATCGGGGATCGCCGTCGAAGGCCACGCCCAGGATGTCACACTCTCCGAGATTGCCGGCGCCGTCTCCATCACCGGCGAGTTCTTCGGAACCACCCACCTGGAGCACATCAACGGCTCGGTCCACCTCCACACCAGCCGCACGGACCTTCAGATCGCCCGACTGGACGGTGAGGTTGAGAGCGTTCCCAACGAGGACCTGATGGTGGACCAGGCGGCCGGTCCCTTCGCCCTGACCACGAGCAACCGGAACATTCGCCTAGACAGGATTGCGGGCGATGTGGCCGTGACCGATCGCAATGGGACGATCGAGCTGACGGCGGCGCCGCCGCTGGGCGCCATCACGCTGGAAGACCGCAACGGCTCGGTCAAGCTGATTCTGCCCGAGCACGCAGGCTTCTCCGTCCAGGCCAACACTTCGAATGGCAACATCGACACCGACTTTCCGCTCTCCATCCAGGGCAGCGAGAACCACAAGAGTGTCAATGGAACGGTGGGCGCTGGCGGGCCGCTGCTCCGGATCACGACTACGAACAGCGACATCTCCATCGATAAGGGCACGGTGCTGCCGCTGCCTCCGCTGCCGCCCGCTCCGCCCAAACTTACGCTGGCTCCAGGGCAGACCCCGCGCGCGCCGCACGTTCCAAAGGGCGCGAATGTGCCTGCGCCGTAGGACGCGCATAGGCTCTACTTCTCCGGTTTGGTCTGCGGGGGGTGGGGACGGAACTCCGGGGCGAAGCGGCCGCCGGGCGTGCGCGGAAGTGTGGGTTTGGGCTGGGGAACGGTCTGCGTGCCGCGCGGGTTGGGGATGGGCTTGAGGGAGTGAGTCTGGCCTTCGGCGTAAATCTGCATTTTGAGGCTCCTTTTGGTGATGCGTGTTGGGATAAATGCGAAAAAATTTAAAAAGTCTGGACTTAAATACTTTGCAATCAATAGGTTGAAAAATTACCCCTGCAAAGTAAGGCAACAAAAGGGATTAACGAGCATCGATAAGAAAACAAAGAAGAAAGGCCTGGGAGTGTTCTCCCAGACCTTCCTGTCTCTTTCCTATCCTGATTAAATCATAGCAGGTTGAGGCAAACTACTATGCCAACTATTTTTGACTATTTTTGGTGCAGAAGATGTTTATTTTGTGTTGGTTGAAACTTTCGAGGCGAATCGAGGGGCTTGACAGCTTCGTTGCAGGTTGCAGGGCTGTCAGTTGGCGGATCGATGGGACGGGTGGTTGGGGGGTGGGGTGGTCTGGCTCCAGGTCTG
>Ga0187851_10005285_pt1 | contig 10334 bp, 6 predicted proteins | sample June2016WEW_6_10_FD_132997 | JGI IMG/M metagenome (GOLD analysis project Ga0187851, IMG submission 132997) | Peatland microbial communities from SPRUCE experiment site at the Marcell Experimental Forest, Minnesota, USA - June2016WEW_6_10 | ecosystem: Environmental > Terrestrial > Soil > Wetlands... | reverse complement strand
CTTTAGTGGAATTTAAAATTACTCCAAAGTGCGAGAAAGAGGCAATTACGTTTTTTTCTGAACACAATGCAAATGATAAATTGAGGGTTCTGATAATTGGCTTCGGTTCGGTTGTTCGCGAAGATTTGCAATCTAATGAAAACCCGAAGCAACTGTCTGAAAAGGATGTGCGGCTAAACTCTGTGCCAATTGCTTTCCAAAGTCCAGTCACATATATTGAGCCAAAAGAGAAACCCAAGTTGGAACCCGAGGTTGACTCGGAAGATGTTTTATCCGAAAGGAATGTCGATTGATGCAACACCTCATCTATTTAACCGAGCCTAAATTGCGCTTTGGTTTTGAACAGGCCGTTGAAGACCCAAGAGATGGATTGGTACTCTTTGGTCCATTGGAGCAAGCAAAGCCGTTTGGGATTAGGTGGGGTGTCATTGGGACTCCTCAGAGCATCAACCTTTTCAAAAATTGGGTAAGTAAAGTTCAATGTCCTGTGACCGACATGGAGCCTTCGCAGGCCCGTCCTTCATTTCCTGGGTTTGAGGCAGCTTTCGGAATTCCGTGGGCTCAAAAACCAGTTCTCACAATAGAAATCCCTAGCCAGGCACTTGACGAAACTATAAGGATAGACGATGCTCATATCCGAGTGTACCGAACTGTCGAGCTTTTTGAAAAACGTATTGTATCAAGCATCAGAAACGAGGATGCAGAAGTAGATGTATGGTTTGTTATTATACCAGATGAGGTATATCAATACGGCAGACCTAAATCTGTCGTGCCCGTCATCGAACAGATTAAAGCGGATTCCCGCCTTTCCGTGCCTATAGCGAAAAAATTGCTAATGCAAAGTACTATGTTCCAAGAGGACCGCAGCGCGGCTGAGCCCTATTATTATGATGTCCATTTCCATAATCAGCTAAAAGCCCGCTTGTCATTATTTTACAACTTACTTTATGATTTATTCAATATCAGTACTAAAGTAATGTCGATAGGATGCTGAAATATTTTATTCAATGTCAAAATCGATCCCGTGAAATTTCAAAATGATGATTACGCGATTTTATGTCATCTACTGCAATGAATGCCATAGTGTAACTTAAAAGAATAATCATATGAATTAATGTTTGACATACGTAGTTTGTTTGGGTTATCATAGCTATAATTTCGTGCATGAACAATCATCACGGCAGGTGTTTACGTGATGATCCATATTCTCATCGGGAGGAGAGCTATATATGTTGCATAAAAGGTATTTTGCGTGCATTTTACTCATAGGTGCTATCTTATTGGGAATTTTCGCTGATGTAGGCCAATCGCTCGCTGACCAACCCCAAGCTGTGCAGATTTCATCCTTTCAAATTACTACAATGGATGGAACTTCCGTGGCTAGTCAAAACCTCATGGCAGGAGCAACCTATGATATAAAATTCAGTCTGGAAATCGCAGCTGGCATCAATAACCAAATAGAATTGCAAACCGACCTTGCAGCTTATGGTGATCACTTTTGGTCTCTCGACTCTTCATATGGAGGGATAGACACAAGTACTTGGCAGCCTGGGCAAGCGGAGATAACGTTCAACGCGGTCGAGGGAACAGTTCAATTTGAGTTGCAAGGTACAGTTCCAACGGACTATGTAGTTACATCGCTCCCGACAGGGGAAACACTTCACATCAGTAAACAAATTAACCTTGTTCAGTTATCTCTGGCCGGCGGTACTTCGCTCGGAGGTCAGCAGCAGAATGTGGTAGATTCATCGATTGTGGCTTACCAGACAGCTCTAGCCAATGACCAAAGCCTGTTAAAGAATTCAAAAGCCGATCCTCGTTACATTCAACTCGTTAACTCGATTGTATCGTCGGCACAGAAAGAAGGCGACAGCGGCTACACTGACCGTGCTACCGCGTTGCTGCAGGTAATACCTTCGTCCGGTTGGATACAATCCCAGTCTTCTCACTTATTCCTGTGGATTATTGTAGGCGTTTTAGCTGTTTTAATGCTTGCCGGTTTTTTCTTGATGTTTAAAGCGCGAAGCGATGTGGATTTTGTCAAGAAAAAAACGGATGAACAAGCAAAACGGCTCGAAATTCTTGCTTCCCGGGTGCGTGGCATAGGCGACTCGGCGTTGGCAAGCGAGATCACCAAAGTGAAGCAAGATTTAGAAGAACTATCCGAAAAATAGAGATATTTACACTAGTTATAAATAATCTTGCCGTTATATTCTATCAAAATAGTTACATAATTTTGGAAACAGAAATCGCTCGGGTTAGGTTAAAATACCTGATATTGGGAGGATGGTAATGACTGACATCGTAAGAAGGAATTTTGCGCCCCAGCTTATCGGTTTGGGGGGAACTGGATCAGATATAATAGCTTCAATTTTGCGTGACAAGTCCGTGCTAATTCCTTTGTTGAAAACTGATGGATTACGTATGTCTTGCATGGCCATAGATGTCGCAGATGATGCGATCCCGCGTCTCAAAGATGCCTATGCGGAAGCGCGTGAAGAGTTAAAGATTCGCGGTATTCCAAACGAAAAGCTTTTTCTGGTGGCCAATTCTGTAAAATTCCCTAATCCTGGAGTTATGTTTGACTTTGTACGTGATTATCCTACATACATGAGGCGTGAATCTCCGAATGTTCCCGAAAATTACAAGCCCTGGTTGCAATCAACGATACAAATCCCTCCCTTAGCGGGAGGGGTAGGTAGACAGCGAGCCTTGGCTAAGGCGATATATGGCCTGAACTATCACGTACTCCAATTGGTTCGAGATTCGATATCCTCTTTCAAAGAACATGTAGTGTCTTCAACAATGCAACCGATAATTTTTGTTATCTATGGTATCGGTGGTGGCTCCGGAGGAGGCATGGTTTTAGATTTTGCCCGACATCTGAGGAAAGAAGTTGGAAGTGGTATTCCCATTGTAGGAATGGCTGTACTTCCTTGTTCCGGGGATGACCCACCGGCTAAAGGAGCCTCCGCATACGCCGCAATAATGGAACATGGGTTAGCAATTGATCGACAAGCTAATAATGCCGTCGTGGGCAAATATGGTTCTACGTATGAAACACCGTTTAATGCATTTTTCATGGTACCACTTAGTCCGGCTTTCGGTCAGGGGAAAGGGAGACCTTACGCTCACAATATTGTTGACCATGCGATTGGAGATATGCTTATCAATTGTTTTAATTTCGATCTGGCAGATTTACTTGCCCACGTCGGAACCAGTGTTGATTTAGAAGGGAAATGGGTGCATACAATATCCACGATTAGTGTCGCCTATCCTGTGCAAGAATATATCGACATTACAAAGAATTATCTGGATAGGCTTGACAAGATTCGGGCTCTCAGAAAAGAAAAAAAGGAAATCTACGTCGGTACCAGTGTGAATGAAACAGGGGGAATCAAAGGTTTGCTGCAAGCTATCAGAAACGATCTGACTTCGATCTACCGCCGGTGGCTGATAGCAAGGGGCAGATATAACTCCGAAAAATTTGATGAAGCAGTGCGAAATTTGATATATGAAGACCGTTCGATTGACACAGATTTCGTCATGCATCTTAAAGGGGCTCACGAGTCTATCAACAATCAACTTGAGGAGCTTTACCATACGGTTCGAGCAGTTGGATTGGATGCGCCAGAAGGCACCCTGGAAGCGAGAATACGAAAGCTCCTGCTGGAGTTCTACGATCTAGTGATTGACCTTCCGCAACGTCCTCAGGAATTCGAGGCGAGAGTTCCGGAAATCATGTCTGGCTTACCTGAAGATTTAGTAACGGCCCATCAACTTGCACCACGACAAATCCAGTTAGTAAATGACGTGATCGATCTGGCAAGCTTAATACAAGACTATGTTTTAGCGTTGCGAGGTTATCTCGAGATACGTAAACTGGCAGATCGACTGAACAGATTATTTGAAACAGCTGAAAATTCCGAGGCAAAAGAAAAAGAACTAGCTGCCATCAGGAGAATAGTTAGCCCAGAGTTGGTGGTTCTATTCTCATTTATTTCTTCCATAATCTCACCGCTGGATACAGAAATTAAAAATATGGACGAACATCTTACCAATTGTCGCAGAATGAAGAAGGCAATGGCAGAAGAAGAGCGGAATGCAGAGCTAGAAGGACAAAGTTTAGAAGAGCAGCGTCTCACCCTTGAGGCTGAAAGAAAGAGGCTCGATAAAGATCTTCAGAGAATTCGTCCCATCATATCTCCGCCAGCAAAAAAGAAATCGATTGAGTCGAATTTGGGGCAAGTCAAACAAAAACTGGTACTTCTTAATGAGCAAATGGACATACAAAAAGCTGGGCTGTTGAAACTCCATCAAAAAATCCGCGAATATAACGACATAGAAAAGAAATATGAGGTAAATTCAGACTATCGCCGCTTAATACCTGATATTATCAAGGAAACTCAGAACTATCGAGATCGACTCAGTGAGTTAACAGCAGATCGTGGATTTTACCAGCGAACCGGTGAACTCACCGAGGCTGAACAATTGAAGATTATGCAACGTATATTAGCGGGTGATGAGCGTGGATTGAACAGAGAGAATGTCCTAAATCAGATATTGGATAGGGATCACCTGAACAAATATCTCGCCAGTGTACTCAATTTATTCCGTTTGCCGGATACGATGGGTCTGTCCTCGGAATACCGGACCGATTTTATGTGGTTAACTATAGTTTCTCCCCCGGGTATCTGGAACAAAGAATTGGAAAGAGACGTCACTGCGGCTCTGTCAGGGTATGTGAAAGAGGATGTATCTAGGACATTGTATGTGAGGCAGATAGAATCTGATGATCCATGGAAAGTTAGGTTCTTGCTTGTAGCAGCCAAAGCTAGACCATTCTGGCTTAGTTTCTATCCGGACATGAAGCATCACTACGATTCGCGTACATCAGCAGAGAAACGCATGTCTCACTCGTTCCTGTTGGAATGGGGAATAGAGGCAGGCACCGACGACTTTATAACACCCAATAATGCATCGGAAGGGTTGGAAATTGACTCTAAATCAAGTTGACACTCAGATAGCTGAGAAACAATCTGATTCTCATGAACACCGCGATTCAAAAGAGCAAGAAAAGTCATTTCGTGCGACTTTGGCATCTATTGTGGGTGCCGCGAGTGTATTTGTTGCCACATTACTCGTATTGCTGCTTGTTCCCATCTTTCCTCCTTCAGTTGCCATTTTACTTTCTATTGTCTTGGGAGTGCTCGCTTACAAGGTTCGTCCCCTCGCGGTGTTGATAATGCTTGCGGCCGCCATGTTTGGTTACATCTATCAATTGGGACTTCCGGAAAGTTTTATCATTGTTATGTCAATTATTCTTTTTTTCACAAGTATTTTCGGGCTGCAATCCGGCTCGATTTTGGGAATCGCCACCGGTGTTATTGCCGCATCTCTTATGGTGACGCCATTTTACTTTTTAGGGATATTGTTATTGGTTGCAGTGCCGCTTTTCCGTGCACGGGGCAGGAGCGTTGGAAGCACTGCTGCAGTGATAGTCTTCATTTTACTTTATGTCCCACTGTTGGTGTACAAACAAAATGGAACAGGATCGCCTTTTTTGTTCACCCAGGTCATTCTTACCACGAAACCTCCGTTGACTTTTGTTAACTTCAATTCAATCATATCCCAACTTGGCGCGGCCATCCCGACTTCTTCCCAAGCTGTCAGTCAGTACATGGATAAATTAAGTTATTTTCTCCCCGTCTTTAATAAACCTGGAGACCCTTTTGGAAACTTGCTTGGTTTGCTGCTTGCAGGGTTCTTAGCGGCTGGAATTGCTTCCGCTTTCGGAATTATGGCACTGATGCGCTGGCTTGAGGGACGTGAAACAGGAAGTAAAATTTTACCTTGGATTGCACCGGCCATCGCCATTTTACTGGGCGCTCTGGTGTTTTTGATACCACTTACTGCGATGAAGCAACCGTTTATGTATCAAGTTACTATTGATGCCGGAGTTGTCGCTGGAACGCTTGCCGGAATAGTGGTATTAGGTGGAATTGGTGGTCTTATAGAGGCCTGGTTGCGGAGACGCGACCTTATTATTGTACTGCAGGACGAGCTCACCGCTCTTGTAAAATCCTCGACCGACACGCTGAACTATATTTCAGATCGAATCCGGCAGGCAAAGATCGTTTGTACCGGAATTGATATCGGTCATGAGGAATTATTGGTTCACAATATTAGCGAGGAGCTAGCTCTCGTATCACAAGGGGCTCGGCATTTAAGCATCGATGTACTCCAAGAAAAAGTGAACCTGTTCAAACAACGGGAGGAGCAGCTTAGCAAAACATCTACAGAGTTAATAACAAAGGTACGTCGCTACTGCGAAGATAGCCGCCAAAAATATAAAGAGTATGTGACAGGCTATTCCGAGTTGGGCTACTCTTTTATGTCAAACCCCACTGGGTTGGCAGTAATCGATTTTGGTCAAGCCGAGTTTAACAATCTTATGGAATCTCAAAGTGCTCTTAACGATCTTTACACAAAGGCTGCCAAAGACGCTATGGAAGCTGTGGAAGCGACCCAAAATACTGTACGCCGAGAGTTGGAATCAGACGTTGGTAGAACTAGCATTGAAATTGCGCGCAATTATCTTATTCAGGGCACCTACGCGGAAGTTGTAGATGTTCTTCTCATTGAATCCATAAACATAAATCATGTAGTGACGCAATCCACCATGTTGCTCGACTCAAGGGTCAATTCCATAATGCAAGAATTAAAGAGAATAATTAAAACGATTTTAATCCCTGCCATGGATCAAGTGGGAGATAACGGGGGAGTAAATTATTATTCTGGCCTATTAAGAAATCTGGAACGGGCGGATTGGTTACAAAAAGTGAAAGGGAACTTAATCGACAAAACTCAATGGATTATAAAAACCAAAGACCTTGCAGAAATAGCAGTTTCCGTCCTCTCGGATATATCTAAAAGACTATCTTCCTTGGAGAAAGGCATAATATCAAGAGCTCCTTCAGGTTTTAATTGGGGATCTAATTCTAATATGCAAGCAGACTTGAGCGATTTTTTGGCCAAACAGGGTTATTCTCCCAAACAGGATAGCATGCAAAAGAGGGTCATTCAGACTGAAAAAGCTTTACAGGTTATCGAGAATGCTGCTCCTTTAATTATCGAATATGCGCGTATCTACGAATTTCTCATTAACTTTGTTAATCTTGAATATTTGATGGACGAACAGTTACTTCAATATGGGGAAATTAAAGAAGCAGACGTACCCGTAAAACTCAATTATGCGCAACAATATTTGAGACTTTATTCCGAAACCCATCCTGAGCACGTTTACATTGAAGCAGGGACCGGGAAAATTAAAAAACGAGTCTGAATAATCCGCTAGGGCTGAGGGTTAGTATACATGAATGATACCAATAACAAAAATATTGAAAATGCCTCGGAGGAACGACGTTCGGAAGAAGTGTTAGCCGAAGCGGATATAAAAACTTGGAGAAACTTCACGAAAGGAACGTTGCTGGTTTGGCCGACCTCCGTCGGCATTTATGCTAAACCTTCGTTTTGGAAATCGCGTTCTCTGCAAGCTGAATTTAGCAATGACACAATTAACAGCTTCAAACTAGATGGTGATCCGGCACAGGTGCTGATGCTCAATATCATTGGGCAAGATGTAAATAAAGATGAGTCAATTATTATTAATGATGCCGCCTCAGCCCAGCAAATATTGCTGACACTTCGCAAAACATTAGGGCCCTTGGATGAGAAGTCCAGAGTAGAAAGGAAAAAGGAAGAGGAAGAACAGCAAAGGAAGGCATTAGAGCAGAGAAGGCAGCAAATCAATGAATCTTATATTCAATATGTATGGAGTTCAGCAGGGGCTCTCCACATGGTGATTAATTCGGTCTATATTATTATCACTGCATTAAGCCGGGGAAATTGGGAAACAGCAAAGGGACAGTTTGCCTCTTTGTGGCGTGAAACTGATATTTTACAAGAACACGATGGCTTTGCCATGACAGCAAGTTTACAGAAACTGAGAGAAGCATTTGACGCTACTGACGGTCCTTATATTACTACATGTTGCGCAGTATATGTTGAGAGGTTGTTTGATCAGTGTCAGAAAGAAAAACAAACTGATTATAAATGGGATGACAATCTTATGGAAAAGTCTTTGCGTCCCAGTCGGTTTCAATTGACTTATTGGCTTCTTTTTGAAGTATTATATCGAGAAATGATCTTAGATAGTGGGATCGAAGATTGGTTACTAGTGGATCAATGTATTTCCAAGATGCGTTCCCTGATTCCGGTGCTTGATGACAGCTTTGGCGTTAAGACTGCGGATTGCATGGCTCAATTAGCTGAGGCTTCAGCGAAAAGGGATTCTTCCCTCCTAGTTCGCCATTCTGGCGACCTTGAAATCCGCTTGAGTGCATCGTCATCCAGCCATTGGCGTCGGGAGGTTAAATAAACATGACCCTTTGTCCAAACAAGCATGATAATCCGCCAACCTTCACGATTTGCCAAACGTGTGGTCTTCCAGTTTTTGATATTGCGCGCGAAATTGAAACACTTGCAAATACTATAAGGTCCAAATCGACACTCACTAGACCGAAAATGTCCAGTGATTTGGTCGGAGTGGGGCCTTTTGGGGTAGGTATTTTGGCTAAAGCGAAGAGTTCAAATAATGGGCAAAAAGGGTCGCGTTTGGCATATATTTCAGTTGATAATGTAGATGCAGAAAATAAGGTCTTGGAAGACGGTAGTTCGTTCCTTGTGGCTTTAGGCCAGGATACTATGGGCTCAACATTCTGCGGACGCGCTGAGAATCTTGCGAAAATCAACCCTACGCTGCTATCGGTACTTCGCAGAACCGGGTTCCGAGACCCTGATGAAAACCAGAGCATTCTGCTGGCACATGCGCTGGGGGACGGGACAGGCAGTGGAGTTTCCCATGTCGTGCTGGAGCGTGCACGAATGTTAAATTCCAGGTGCTTCAACTATGTGCTTGCGTTGCAACCTTCAGCTTCAGATTCAATTCACTCTCAGATCAATGCATTTTACGGACTTTCATGTTTACTTCAGTCGAGTGGCGATGGCACTCTAGCCGATGCGATTATTTTGATACAGTATGATCGTCTGAAGCAATTGAGGGGAGTCGGTTCAACGGGTGAGGAACTGAAAATGGAGGAGTTATTCGCGGTTTTGTTCAGGGTAATGGCATCCACTTTGACTGGCCCGGGCATATCGAAAATTGGGACGTTGTTAAGATGGAACCGCATGCCATTACTTATTCCTTGTTTGGCAGTGGGGCGTAGTCTGGAAATTTTTGGGAGTCTGTCAAATATACTTGAAAGCAGCATAGTATATCCTTTGTGCCAGATCTCCCGGGAAAAAATATCATCATCATACCTTTTGCTCAATGTGCCACGACGCGTAGAAAAAAAATTTACTGAAAGTGAGATAAACGACGAACTCGCTGCTTTTAGCCATAAATATTTCCCTAACATTGGTTCGATCAGTTATCAACTATGTTATTCAGACGAGCAACATGACAGGATAGATGCTTGCCTTCTTTTAGGCGGTGACACGTCGGCAATTTCGACAACTATAGCCGCTTACGAGAAATTCAAGCAGGATGCTAAGACTGCCAGCGACTGGGATGTCTATGGACTAACTAAAGAAAGAATTTCAGAAGCCGAAAGAACTTTAGATAATTATGACAAAAAAGCAGCATGAAATCTTATTAGCCCAACAATCAGGAGAATGGTATGCCACTGTCAGAGCAAGATAAACGAAGAATTCAAGAACAAAGAAACGAACATTTCAAAGTTCCTTCTCAACAACCAGATGGGGAAAAAAGCTCAAGCGATGAAAATTTAAAAATAAGGAAAAACCGCACAAAGCAAACGGTTATTTTTGGTGGTGCTTTTCTTCTTGTATTGATTGCCGTATTCGGGGTATTCATTCGCATTAATTATTTGAAAAGTAATAGTATCAAATTCGCCCTAATTGGGACTGAACAAGACCAAATGTTTGTAACTGTCATTTCTCCGAACCCAGATATAATATCCCCACAACGATTAGCAGTGGGACTGAGAAAAGAATATCAGAATGATATCTCCCAGTGGAATGATGTTGTGGTTTATGTTTTTGATAACAAGGAAGCTCCGCAATTGGTCGTTGAGTCACTGAATGCATCCAGCACTGAAGATACCATGGAAACTACCAATATTGCTGCTGAGGTAAACCCGGATCTTATTGCCAGATATGAAAAAAATCTGAATCTTGGCCAGGAAGATGTAGAAATTTATGCCAAAGATATAAATGCCGACGTTAAACAAACAATTACATTTAACAAAACG
>Ga0187851_10005279_pt1 | contig 10343 bp, 5 predicted proteins | sample June2016WEW_6_10_FD_132997 | JGI IMG/M metagenome (GOLD analysis project Ga0187851, IMG submission 132997) | Peatland microbial communities from SPRUCE experiment site at the Marcell Experimental Forest, Minnesota, USA - June2016WEW_6_10 | ecosystem: Environmental > Terrestrial > Soil > Wetlands... | reverse complement strand
GGCGCAGGTGAACTACTTTACCAAGTCGGGCACCAACGCTTTTCACGGCGACCTCTACGAGATTTGGAACGGCTCGCTGTTCAACGCGGAGGACTATTTTCTCCATGCCAACGACACGCCGGGAAACATCGCGAAAAAGCCGCGTTCCGTGGTGAATGAATTCGGCGTCAGCGTGGGCGGGCCGATCCGCAAGGACAAACTCTTTTTCTTCGCCCACTATGAGGGCATTCGCATCGCTTTGCCCATCGTTTCGTCGATCACCTTGCCCACACTCGCCTATCAGCAATATGTGCTGGGGCAGCTTGCCACGGGCGGATTCGACTCCGTCACAGGAGCCAGCCTTCCGGCGCAACCCACGGAGATTCCTTTCTACAAAAACATGTTCTCGCTGCTGCCCGCTCCGGGCGGGTCGCCAGTGGCGATTACCGCCTGCCCGCTGGACGCATCCAGTACTCTGTTGCCCGATCCGACAAATGGTTCTCTGCTCGACGGCAGCGGCTGTGCATCCCAGCAGCAGCGCTCTCTGAACAACAGCGACAGCGAGAACCTGATCGTGGTGAAGATCGATCACACCATCAACACCAAAGACAGCATCTGGTATCGCTTTCAGCAGGACACCGGCCTGCAGGCGGAATGGACGGACCCCATCAACCAAATCTTCAACGCCTATTCGCCGCAGCCGCAGCGCACGCTGGTCGTGGGCTACACGCACATCTTCAGTCCGAGGCTGGTGAACCAGTGCAACCCAGGCGCAAGCTGGTACTCGAGCGTCTTTGAGCCGAACAATTACTCCCAGGCGCTCGAGACGTTTCCCATCATGCTTGCCTCGGGCAGCGACAGCGTGCCCTTCACAACCATCGGCGGCCTGGACGATACGTTTCCGCAGGGACGCAAGGTCACGCAGTGGCAGATCAACGACAACCTGACATGGACACGCGGACGGCACACGTTGCACTTCGGCGTGAATACGCGTCGCGTCGACACCAGCGACTACGACCTCGGAGAGGGCACTGTGCCAACAGTCGCCTACAACGACCTGGCGGAGTTCACGTATGGAGCCGCATTTACGGCCCAACAGAACTTCCCGGTCTCTCTGAAGGAAAGAGTGGCCGTCGGCAATCTCGAATACTACGGGATGGACACCTGGAAGCCTTCGGCGAAGGCGACGTTCACCTACGGCATGCGCGTGACCTGGAATACCAATGTCACCAGCCCGCAGGATCTCTTTTCCCGCATGGCCGGCTCCTTCCTCGATGCTTCGCATGCAACCTATCAGCCGCTGCATCAGGTCATCCTTGGCAACGTTCACAACCTATTTGCGGCCACGCCGCTGTTTGTCTACCAGCCACGCGCCTCGATTGCCTATCAGTTTCGTCCGCGCGTGGCTGTTCATGCCGGATTCGGCGTCTTCAACGACATCATCCCGCAGCAGATTGCGGATAGCGGCCTGATGAACGCGCCCAACGATCCCTCCTTTACCGGCGGTATCGGGGGACAGGTGGGCGGCCTGGGGATTGCTCCCGGCGTTCCGGGAAGCGCCGTTGATGCGACAGCCAGCGCCAATAAGTTGTTTCAGACAACCTTCAGTTCCGGCGGCGCGCCCTGTGCGGGCATCCAGCCAGGCGCCCCAACCTGTCCGCTGGCCGTCAGCTTGAACACCTTTCCCACGGGAACTCTCAAGCCCCCCTATTACTACCAGTACAACCTCGGCGTCGAGCAGCAGATCGGCTCGCGCGGCAACCTGCGCGCCGACTTCGTAGGCACGCGCGGATTGCACGAGCCCTATCAGGTGCAGCTCAACGGCTACGAGAACGTGTGCGACGGGTGCTTTGCGCCCTTTCCCTACCAACGACCGCCCGATCAGCGATTTGGAAATGTCACCGAGTTCCAAACCGGCGCGAACAGCAATTACAGCGGATTGCAGACCGTCTACACGCAGCAGTGGGGCGGCTTGACTCTGCGCGGCAACTATACCTTCAGTCACTGTCTCGACGAAGTATCGAATGGGGGCTTGCTCGCCTTCTCCACGCAGGGGCTGGAATCGCCGTTACCGGGAGAGTTGAGCCGGCAGCATGCCAGCTGCGACTACGATGTGCGGCATAACATCTCCGCGTTCGGGGTATATCAGGTTCCGTTCCACTCGGGCAGTCCAATACTGCGTCAGGTCTTTGGAGGCTGGTCCTTTTCGGAGACGGGATTCCTTCACTCCGGACTGCCCTTCAGCGTGCTGAGCCAGCAATATAGCGCGAACGGCAACGGCGTCCTTCAGGCGTCGAACCCCGCCGAGACCATCCAGTTCGCCGTGCCGAACTATGCCAACCGGGTTTCCGGCGCTCCGCTCTATCGCAAGACTCCGTATCCTGGCGTGACCGTCAATGGAACGAAGCAGTGGCTTAACCCCGACGCGTTCGTCTCGGTGGTCGACCCGACAACCGGCGCATGTTATACCGGCGCTCTCGGCATCGAGAACGATAACCCGGCGATCTGTCAGTTCGGCAACTCCGGCCGTAACTCGGTGCGCGGGCCGCACTTCACGTATTCGGATATGTACATCACGAAGACCCTTCAGCTCCGGGAAGGAATGAAACTGCGCATCGACGGCCAGTTGTTCAATGCCTTCAATCATCCCAACTTTGCGCTGCCCAGCACGGTCGAGGCCGGCGTGCCCGGCTCGGTTCCAGCAAGGTTCGGAACGCTGCAGAGCCTAACGATGCCGCCCACCGGCCTGCTCGGGGTGGGCTTGGGTGGGGACAGTTCGCCGCGCATGATTGCATTTCAAGGTCGAATCGAGTTCTGACCGCCGATAAGCAACATGAGGGCCGAGGCTCCAAGGCGCGGCCCGATTTGAATGATCACGGTACTCTGGTTAGTCACACCCCGAACTAGTGATTGCAGGCTGTTTCACGCCGTGATTCAATCTTGAGGTGCACAGCCTCGGGCTTTGCAGAATGGGAGTTCTGCCCGGTGAGCGATGCGGTCCAAGTGGAACAAAATGAACCGGTAACGGCGGCAAGTCAGACGCCGGCGGCTCCGCCGATTTCGTCTGACCAGAAGTATGTCCCGGGCACCAGCCGGCCTGCCGACGATGAACTGTACGGGTTCCGTACTGTGCTCGCCGAGTCAGTAGCGGCTGAAGAAGCAGCACAACCCGAGCGCCCCCAGATGAACGCACTGGTGGTGGTGGCACTGGTGATTGCCGTGATGGCGGTGGCAGTTCTGCTGGTGTTTGGCGGGATGATGTTGTTGAAACCGAAGTCGCCCGATCTTTACATCGATCTGGGAACGCAACGCTACGACCCGGCAGGACTGGGCGGACGGCTGATCGCGCAATGGAAGGGAAGCGCCGCGTACAAATTCACGATTGATCCGCTCGATCCTGCGCAGATTCCGGGCTTTCAGGCGACGGTTGCCAATCCTCCGCACGCCATTACATTCACTTTGCGGCTGAAGGACACGGCGGACCAGGTAGCTTGCCAGAAAGATATCGTGATTCCCGGCGCGCCGCTGGGGCCTGGCGGCTTTGACGATGTGCAGGCTCTAGCGGCCCGCACAACCCCGACCGGAGATATCGCGCAGAACGTGGCTGGGGGCAACGGACAGATTGGCGAGATGGTGCTGAGCGGTTCGCTGCCGTGCAGTCTGGAAGTGTACAAAAGCATCGCAGGTTGGGAATTTGCAACGGATTTTCCGCCGCTGACCACGCAGAACGACTGGGAGAAGCACGAGGATGCCGTGCAGGCTAAGGCGAAGAAAACGAGAGGCGGCGATTCAGCTGCGCAGTCGATTGGCGGATACTTTTTCGTCAAGTCGTTGCCGGCCCCGGTGGAGGCAGACGACGTCATCGTGAGTGACAATCCGTCGAAGGGCATTGTGGCCACGAGCAGCGGACGCGCCTTTATGGTCGGTTCCAAAGTGCTGGTGAATCCCGCGCTCGATTGGCAGATTTTCCCCGCCGATATTCACTACCGCTGCGAGAAGAACGCCATGTGCATGGTGACGCGGCTCAACTCGCGCACCGCGGTCCGCGCGCGCCTGATGAAGTAAGCGCGGGCGCCGCGACCCACCTAACTCCATTCTCGAATTCCAGTGACCGCGGCCGAAGCTCGCGCCGATCCCTTGTCGTACCATGGTTGCGATGCACGTTCTTTCTGCAGCAGAGATGCAGGCTTGCGACCGCGCGACGACGGAGCGGTTTGGCGTTCCTTCGATTCTGTTGATGCGGGCGGCTGCGGCGGCCGTGGCGGGGTTCGCGGAGCGCGAGTTCCCCACGGCCCGGCGAGTGACCGTGCTTTGCGGTCGCGGCAACAACGGCGGCGACGGGATGATGGCTGCGCGTTTGCTTGCGGAATCGGGCCTGGAGGTGACGACGCTGCTGCTGGGCGCTCCTGAAGAACTCAAGGGAGATGCAGCGGAGGCCTGGCGCGAGCTGACGAGCGAGATGCAGGGCCGGGCGCATGTTGCGGCTTCGGCGGCCGATCTGGCGCGGCACAAGGACGCGCTCGAAACCGATCTCATTGTGGATGCGGTGCTGGGGACGGGGTTCAAGCCGCCGCTCAAAGGGATGGCGCTGGCGGCTTTGGAGTGGATTCGGGAGTGCCCGGCGCCGGTTCTGGCGGTGGACTTGCCGTCCGGCTGGCCTGCCGACGAAACTCAGGCCACGGTGACCGATCCTGTATTTCCGGCAGACGCCGTGGTCACATTCACCGCACCCAAGCCGGCGCATGTCTTTGGGCAATTAACGCGCCGCTGGGACCAACCGATCGTGGTGGCGCCGATCGGCTCGCCCGCGGCGGCGATCGTATCCACGCTTGGGATGGATTGGGCCGGCTCGTCGCTGACCCTGGCGCAGGCTCCGCGCAGTGCCGCTGCCAACAAAGGAAACTTCGGGCATGTGCTTGTGGTTGGTGGATGCTTTGGCAATGCCGGCGGCAAGGCCGGCGCACCGGCAATGGCGGCCCTGGCGGCGATGCGTTCCGGAGCGGGCCTGGTGACTGCGGCTGTGCCGGCGCCTGCCCTGCCAGTGGTGTCGTCGTTTGCGCCGGAGCTGATGACCTGGCCGCTTCACGCGACGCCTGCGGGAGCAGTTTCTTCGCGCGACCTTGGGTCCGCACGGCTGGCGGCGCTACTCGAAGGAAAGACCGTGCTGGCCGTGGGCCCGGGCCTCGGCCAGAGCGCGGACACGGCGAAGTTCGTCACCGGACTGCTGGACGAGACGCAGATTCCCGCGGTTGTGGATGCGGACGCGTTGAACATTCTGGCCGGCAAGAAGGCTCTGCTGGCCAAGCTGTCGAAGAAAGGCAAGCGCACGCTGGTGCTGACGCCGCATCCGGGCGAGATGGCGCGGCTTGCGGGAATGACGGTTGCCGAGGTCCAGGCTAATCGACTGGAAACGGCTCGCAGCTTCGCGCAACGCACCGGGACCACACTTGTACTGAAAGGCGCGCGCACATTGATTGCTCATCCCGACGGACGGGTGGCTGTGAACACGAGCGGCAATCCCGGCCTGGCGAAGGGAGGCAGCGGCGATCTGCTTACCGGGTTGATTGCAGGCATGCTGGCGCAGTATCCCGCCGAACCGCAGCGCGCGGTGGAAGCGGCGGTGTATCTGCATGGGCTGGCCGCGGATCTGGCGGTGAGCAACCCAGAGGGCGCCCACGATGTGCACACGCTGCTGGCTACCGATTGCCTGGCATACCTGGCCCAGGCGCTGCGAATGCAACCGGAAAAACTTCACATCGGCGGCAAGAACGGTTATGTTTGGTTGCAAGGGGCATTGCATGCAGCAGCCTAGTGTGGTGTCCCATAAGTGGAAGCCCCGAAATGCAGGTCCTTCGACTCTGTTTGGCCCGAATTCGGGCCAAACGTCGCTCAGGATGACCACGGTTTTTATGTTTGCAGGTACGATTCAGCAATGGCAGGTGAAGTAAACGAGGGCTCGACAATGGCGAATGCCGCATTGGTCGCGGAAGGCAAGATTCATGAGTTCACGACGCAGAGCGGCGCCGACACTGTCGCCGTGGGCCGCAAGCTCGTGGAGCTGATCGAACCCCCGCAACTTCTGTTACTGAGCGGCGAACTGGGCACGGGCAAGACCACGCTGGTGAAGGGAATTGCACAGGCGCTGGACGCCGCCGAGCCCGACGAAGTGACCAGCCCCACCTTTACCCTGATTCACGAGTATCACGGCACGCGCAAGGGCAAGCCGGTGAAGTTGTACCACCTGGATGTCTACCGCCTGGAAGGCGAGCGACAGTTGGAGACGCTGGGGATCGACGATCTGCTCACTCCCGACGCGCTGGTTCTGGTGGAGTGGGGCGAAAAGTTCAAGAGCATTCGCAAGCGCGCCACCGGCGAGATCTCCGTCACGTCTGAAGGCGGCGATGCGCGCAAGATCACGGTGAACCTGAAAGAATAGCGAGTCAGCAGGTCAGCAAGTCAGCGGGCCGGCAAGCCGGCGAACGGGCGAGATCCCCCAAAACATCGAAATATTGCGCTTTCGCTTGACGGACCGAGGCGGTTAGGCTATCTGCGGTACCTAGAAATATGGAGGTCGGCTTTGAAACGAGGAGTTGTGAGAAGAGGAATTGAGTTTTTTGTTTTTCTGATTGCAGTAGCAGTTTGCGGCCAGGCGCAACAACCACCGATTATCGACCGCCAGTTGTTCTTTGGCGAAGTGCAGATCGCGGGGGCGCAGATCTCGCCGGACGGCCAATATCTTTCGTTCCTGAAGCCCTACAAAGGCACCCGGAATATCTGGGTGAAGAAAGCCGGCGAGCCTTTCAGCGCGGCGCGTCCGGTGAGCGCCGAAGCCACGCGCCCGATTCGTGTTTACTTCTGGAGCCGCGATTCGAAGTACATTTTGTATGCCCAGGATGCGGGCGGCGACGAGAACTTCAACGTCTACGCCATTGACCCTTTGCAGGCGGCCGATCCCGCGACCGGGGTGCCACCGACGCGGGCGTTAACCAACCTGAAGGGCGTGCGCACCGAGATTTACGCAGCGCCACGCGCCAAGCCCGACATCCTCTATATCGGCCTCAACGATCGCGACGCGCAGTGGCACGATCTGTATGAGCTGCACATTTCCACCGGAGAAAAGACGCTGTTGCGCAAGAATACCGAGCATGTGGCGGCGTGGGATTTCGATCACGACGGCAATTTGCGGCTCGCCGAACGCACCAACGAGGCCGGCGATACGGAGATCCTGCGCGTGGACCCGGATGGGTTCAAGCTCATTTACGGCTGCGGAGTGCTGGAGAACTGCGGCGTTCAGGGATTTGAAGCCGGCAACAACCGGGTTTATCTGGAAACCAATAAGGGTGCGCTGGATCTGAGTGAGGCCGAACTGCTCGACGTGGCAAGCGGAGCGGTGACAACGTACGAGACCGATCCTGAGCACCGCGTTGACTTCGGGGACCTGGAAACTTCGGACCTAGATCAGCACGTCTACTTCACGAGCTATGAAGACGATCGCACCCGGCACTACTTCCGGGACAAGGAATTCGAACGCCAGTTTGGCTGGTTGCAGGCCAAGCTGCCGGGCAAGGAAATCGCTTTTGGTTCGCGCTCGGCGGATGAAAACATCTGGATGGTTACGGCGAATAGCGATACGGAGCCAGGCGAAACTTATGTGTGGAACCGCAAAGCGCAGACGCTGGTTTTGCAGTACCGCATTCGCGAGGAACTGCCCCGCGCCTCGCTCTCGGAGCGAAAACCTTATCGCTTCAAGTCGTCGGATGGACTGGAGATTCCCGCTTATCTAACGCTGCCTAGAGGATTGCCGGCGAAAAATCTGCCGTTGATTGTTTTGCCGCACGGCGGTCCGTGGGCCCGCGACAGTTTCGGCTACGACACGTTTGCTCAGTTCTTTGCCAATCGCGGCTACGCGGTTCTGCAGCCCAACTTCCGCGGATCGACGGGATATGGCAAGAAGTTTCTGAACGCCGGCAATGGCGAATGGGGCCGCAAGATGCAGGATGATTTGACCTGGGGCGTAAAGGCAGTTGTAGCCGATGGAACCGTGGATGCGAAGCGGGTGGGGATCTTCGGCGGTTCTTACGGCGGGTATGCGACGCTGGCTGGAGTTGCGTTTACGCCGGATGTCTATGCCGCGGCTGTGGCCTATGTTGCGCCGTCCAATCTGATCACTTTGCTCGACGCCATCCCGCCGTACTGGGAGTCGTTTCGCAAGATCATGTATACGCGGATGGCGGACCCGACGACGCCGGATGGGAAGGCGCTGCTGATTGCGGAGTCGCCGCTGACCCAGGCCAAAGCCATCGTCACGCCGCTGATGGTGGTGCAGGGGAAAAACGATCCGCGCGTGAATATCCGGGAGAGCGCCCAGATTGTGGCGGCCGTGCGCGACAACGGCAAACCGGTGGAATACCTGGTGGCCGCCGATGAAGGTCACGGCTTTGCGCGGCCTATCAACAACCTGGCGATGGTCACCGAGATGGAGGCATTCCTCGCCAAATACCTCAATGGACGCTATCAGGCTGAAGCGCCGGCCGACGTGGAAGCCAAGCTGAAAGAGATGGAAATCGATCCCAAGACGGTGAGCGGGGCCGTGACTCTGAAGGGCGCACTGGCTCCGTCAAACTGAACAGCCGTTGGGCTGGCGAGAGCAATAGCGGATCTGAACGATGGGACGTTGATCATGCTGGTTGCGTAATAGCCTGAGGCGATAAAGAAACTTCCCTCAGGGGCTAAAGCCCAAGGGTGATTTTGCGCCGCTTGCGGCCCGGCTAAAGCCGTGCCCTTGTTACAAAACTCGGCTCGAATGGGTTTTTCCGCAACCTGTAAAGCCCAAATGTTTATGCGGCTTTCGCGGCATCCTTCGACGGGCTCAGGGCAGGCGGTTCCGAAGCCTTGGGAAATCGGGGATATTACAAAAGACGGTCAAGTTTTTGCGCTAATTTTGTGCTCGACCTTATCGCAAAGATCTAGACTGCGCGTCATAAACCGCTGAAGCTTCCGCGTTGGCGGTCAGGCCATCACTATCATCACCGGTCCCCAAAAGCGAGGGACCGGTGGCACCCTCATTTGGGCTAAGGCAGGTCAGCGAGACCGTTGCCACCCGCCAACCAGTTCTGGGGCGCGCATGATCCGCATCTCTTTCGCCGAAGTTCAGCAAACCCTCGCAGTCGTCCTGTGCAGGGCAGGCTTCTCTGCCGGTCGCGCGGAGACCTGCGCGCGGCTGTTTGCCGAAACCACGCGCGACGGCGTCTATACGCACGGCATCAACCGCTTTCCGCGCTTTGTTGAAACCATTCGCAATGGCGGCGTCGATCCCGCTGCCGAGGCCGGGGTTGTGGCGCGGTTTGGCGCACTGGAACGCTGGGACGGCCGCAGGGGCCCTGGCAACCTGAATGCGCTGGGCGCCATGGGGCGCGCCATCGAACTGGGGCATGAGAACGGGGTGGGCTGCGTGGCGCTGGGCAATACCAATCACTGGATGCGCGCCGGAACGTATGGCTGGCAGGCTGCAGAGCGAGGAGTGATCGGCATCTGCTGGACCAACACCATGCCCAATCTGCCGCCCTGGGGAGCGGCGGAGCCGGTCATCGGCAATAATCCGCTGGTGATTGCGGTGCCGCGCGCAGACGGGCCGGTGGTGCTGGATATGGCGATGTCGCAGTTCTCCTATGGCACGCTCGAGAGCTACAGGAAACGCGACGAGCTGCTGCCGGTGGACGGTGGATTCGACTCGGAAGGAAACCTGACGCGCGATCCCGCGGCCATCGAGAAATCGGGGCGTCCGATGCCGGTGGGCTACTGGAAGGGCTCAGGACTCGCCGTCGCGCTGGACACGGTTGCAGCCATGATGTCGCTGGGCCTGGCTACGCACCAGATCGTCCGCGACCCCGTCCGCGAGACCGGCTTGTCGCAGATGTTTCTGACCATGAATCCCCAGGCCTTCGGACCTGAACCGCGCGCCGCCGAAGTTGTCGAAGGCGTTGTGGCCTCGTTGCACAACTGCCCGCCCGCGCTGCCGGGCGGCAACGTGCGCTATCCGGGTGAGCAGGTGCTTCGTGTACGCGAGGAGAACGCGAGGCTGGGGCTGCCTGTCGAGGCTGAAGTGTGGGAACAGATTCTCGCGATGTGAAAGAGGCAGGGAACAAGGGGACGAGGGAACAAGGGAACGAGGGAACAGACATTAGCGACCAATGAGGCATCCCCAGGTTCGGTGCATAAGCCGGAGTCCCCGAAATGCAGGTCCCCGTTCGACCGCGGTCGCTCGTGCGACCTCCGCTCAGGGCAGCCTTTCGACTCGTCCTGCGCTGCGCTCGGGCTCGCTCAGGATGACCGGGGTTTTGTAGTGCGAACTTCAGGGACGGAAT
>Ga0187851_10005278_pt1 | contig 10345 bp, 13 predicted proteins | sample June2016WEW_6_10_FD_132997 | JGI IMG/M metagenome (GOLD analysis project Ga0187851, IMG submission 132997) | Peatland microbial communities from SPRUCE experiment site at the Marcell Experimental Forest, Minnesota, USA - June2016WEW_6_10 | ecosystem: Environmental > Terrestrial > Soil >... | reverse complement strand
GCTGCTTCAAGATCCCGATGATCTGCTCTTCCGTGTACCGGCTCTTCTTCATCGCTCCGTCCTCCCGCTTAGATTACGAGAGAACTCCAGTTTCAACTGGTAGAGTTTTCCGGGGGCAGGTCAACCGCATAAGCCAACATAAAGCGAACCGCTTCCTAGATATGACACGAGGCCTCTCGACCACGAGGGGCTTTCGTGTCTTTAGGCGCGATAGATTCGCTCCAACTCTATTTCGGGAGGATGAGTGCTCGGATCGAACGTGATCTTGTAATGCTCAAAGAAACCCATCCGGCCAAGCAATCCGGCGACAGGCAGAGTATGGGAAAAGGCGGCCTCGATGCTGAGCATATCCGCCCCAAACCAAAGTTGAACTGGATGGACCCATACGTCTTGGGTTCCACCAATGCCAGTTCTCGTTTCCTTTCGGCCACCCTCTACCTTTATTCCGATGCCAGGAGCAATTGATGAATGGAACATACAATCTCCCGCTCCAGAATCAACCATCGCCTCAAAAGGACGGCTCTTAGGGCCGTGTCTCTTGCTGATAGCAACTCTGAGTAGGGGATAGAGGACTGGGATGGTAGAGCCCGGGACTTGCTTAAATGGAACGCGCATTAAACCGAGAGTAGATCCCAACTTGGAGGAGTCTTCACGAGAAATGCTGTTTCGTCGCCAATCTCTTCTAGTCGGTGGACTACTTCCTCATATGTCGCGCCGTGAGCGACAATCTTTGACTCATCATCAGACAAGGCGATCCAAGCGTTAAGAGGAGCACTCTTAAGGGCCAACAAGCGACCTTCGCTTTGTATAGACTTCTCCATAAAATCCCTCATCCTCTTAGATGCACGACGATACACGAGGGAAGCAACTGAGTCAATTACTCCTTTACGTGATCCAAGAAAGCGTACCGTTTCTGTAATTGCTAGTTGAAGATGGCTGCATTTATCAGGCTCAGAGAAGAGATTTTAGGGTTGTGGTCACCTGCGCAAGATAATTTTGCGCATCTTTCACATCGGTCTTTGTGAACTGGTCAGCCTCATAACGCGCGTTATAGCCGTAGAACTTCAAGTGCATGTATTGAGTGCCGATTTTTCGCAGATTTGATTCTCGCGCAATATAGCTATCCCGCGTCGTGTGCGACTTCAGATGCATATTAAGAGTTTTGGCAAGGTAGGCCTCGACATAATGTACGGCAACATAAAAGAGCACAATCAATTTCCAATTCACGGAAGCTTGGGTACTCTCATCAAGAGTCGCAGCAAAAGTCTCGTTATCCTTTGCCTTTTTGACGTGTACGTTTTTGTCGGGCATGTTTTTCGCGCTCTTAGCGGAAATAGATCAACTTCGCTGCGGAATCGATTTCCCGCGGATCATTTGCACTTGTCGAAACAATATTGAAGTCGAATGAGACTTCAGGAAATGCGTCAATCAAATCGAATTGTTTTTGAAAAATCCTTTCGCGCGCCTCTTTTGGAGGATGGTCAGCAGTCATCCACACTAAGAGATTTCCTTCTACGCGCTCGACGAAAATGCAATTGATCTCGGCAACAGACTTCAAATCCGCAGCCAGCGCATCTTCGACGCTCTCGCTGTACAACATGCTTGGCTCTACGGAGCCACATATGGTAATCGCGTTGTTCCCTTTATGTGAATCTTTTGAGAAAATGGATTCCCCAGCCACACAAGCTTGAGTACCGGTGGCGAGAATAATCCAAGTTGCGATTTCAACTATCATTTTCGACTCAATTTGCTTTTCTTTTCAGTTTTTCGGGAGCGACTATTCCGATGATCTGTTGAAATTGAAGCTGGTAGATGGGATCGTTCGTCTGGTCGTTATATGCATCGAGACGAGCGGCGTCAAGCAAGACGATCTTAACCTTTACGGTGGTCCCATCAGAGAGCGTGTACTGTGCCCAAGGTTCATTCGAGGTCTCGGCGGTTACTGGTTCCCCTGTCACCTGTTGACCGTTGTAGTTGTAGGTCTGCTTTGGTGGCATGTCGCACTCCTTTGATCCAGGCGAGGGCAGCGTATCACACGCCCCCACAGCGTCGGAAATACTTCTTTCTGGTCGGTCGCTTTGAGCATCAAGGCGCGAATAATCGCTCCTGAGTGTGACGCGGTTATCGGTTTGACTATGGCGCACCACAGCGTTACCCTCAATTCTGAGGGCCAGCTATGGCGAATCTCCCGACGACTTCCGCCAAGAATGTGACGGACGATTCTGCCACCTTCGTAAAGTTCACGCGTCGGCTTATGTCTGTGCCTCACGCGGAGATTAAAGAAAAGCTAGAAGCAGAGAAAGCGGCGAAGCGAACGTCTAAGTCCGCTTCCCACGCTTCTGGCGCTTCATCCAAACGGGCCACCTAGAAAGGCTCCGCACTCGTTTCTCCCACCTTGCCGGTCAGTTCTGCATAGGTCAGTCTCTTCCCTGAAATCTGCGATGCCGCCAGCGTGAATCTGTCCGCGTCGGTCAGTGGGTTGTCCTTCGTTGCGCGATTATTGTAACGGAATACCTGCTCAGTCACGTAACGGTCAAGGTGAAATGGCTCTACAGCAACGTATGTGCCTTTCAATCCCCGCTTGAGTAAAGACCAGAAATTCTCGATCCCCTGCGTGTGGACCTGTCCGCGAACGTACTCTTCCATGTGGTTCACGGTTTCATGCACGAAATCCCGCGCTGCAAGGTTCTCATAGCCGCGCCACTGGTCGGTATAGACTTTCGACTTTTTCTCAACATTCGCAAGAATCATGCTCTGCAAGGTCTCGCGGTTTACATTGGGCACGACTTTGGCGCGAACTTGCCGTGTCTCGCGGTCATGCATTCCCATCACTACTGCCTTGATCGGGGAGTTTCCCGCTGTCGGCAACCCCTTGTACTTCTCGCGCACATGCTTGCGATGCATGTTTCTGATCTTGCCGCCGACAAAGGTCTCGTCGGCCTCAATGGGGGCGCTCTCAGGGCCACCAAACTTGGTGAAAGTCTGAGTCTCCATCGCAAGCCGAATCCGATGCAACATGAACCACGCAGTTTTCTGTGTCACACCTAGAGCGCGGTGGAGTTCATAGCTGGATATGCCATTCTTCGCGTTACAAAGGAGCCAGAGCGCAGGGAGCCACTTGTCGAGGCCGATGGGTGAGTCCTCGAATACGGTGCCGACCTTGAGCGAGAACTTTTGCTTCTTGTGGTCGCCGTAGCAGCGATAGACGTTCGCCTTTGCCAGCCAAGTCAGCTTGGTTGCGCCGCAATATGGGCAGCGGGGAGTTCCATCAGGCCAGCGAACGAAAACCATGAACTTGCGGCAGTTCTCAGAGTCCGCAAAGTGTTGAATCGCTTGCTGTAAGGTCTTGATCTTGGCGTCCATGATCTAACTATAGAACAAATGGCGTAGTCTGTCAAGTATATTATTGCCAGAATTTTGCGAGTGTTTTGAGGGGGTTAGGGTGAATCGAGGGTGGGGGGCTATTGACAGCTTGGAACGGGCGGGAGCGATCTCCGCTCAGGGCAGGCTTTCGAGTCCCCTTGTCGCCCGCAGCGGACTCCGGCTGGCCTCCGCGCTCTTACGATTTTTCTAGAAACTTTTGCGCTCAGCCCGCGTTAAGATAAGAGCCCCAAGCAACGGAGGCGCGATGCCCACCAGCGAGCAGGTCAGCAGCACCATCGCCGAAATCATCCGCGACACGCTTCGCCAAATCGAAGCCTCCACCGACGAGCGCAAAGACACCCCAGCGATCATCGAACTCAGGCTGCAACTCCTCCGCATGCTCCGCGAAATGGAAACCCCGAAAGGGACCGACCCCCCTCATTCGCCGAACACCCGCTAATCCAATCGGGTGCGCGCTCCGCTCAGGATGACAAATGTGGGAGCGGGTATAGGATTTTTCTACGCTGCACTCACAAAGTCAGGGCGGTGAGCTCAGGCGGATGAAGGATTTATGGCGGAAAAGGTTCTGGAATTGCTATCGGCAAAGAGGGGTCACTTTCTGCTGGAATCGGGGCACCACGGCGACTTCTGGCTCGATCTGGAAGGTCTGTGCCACCAGCCGCATCGCTTACGGGCGATGGCGGCGGAGCTGGCGAAGGCCATTTCAGAATGGCAGGTGGATGCGGTTTGCGCGCCTCTGGTTGAAGGAGCGTTCGTTGGGCTGTTTGTGGCGCTCGATCTGAATGTCGACTTCACGTACAGCGAGCGCTTTCGGCGACCATGGCACGAGGGGCTGTTTCCGGCGGGGTACAGAATTCCGGCCGCACTGCGCGAGAGGGTTCGGGGACGGCGCGTCGCGATTGTCAATGACGTGATCAGTGCGGGATCGGCGGTGTGCGGAACTTTCGAGGACTTAGAAAGTTGCGGCGCGAACGTGGTGGGGATTTCCGCGCTGCTGGTTCTAGGAACTGCGATCAAGGAATATTCGTCGGCGAAAGCGGTTCCATTGATCAGCATGGCGGAGGCTCCAAACCATTTGTGGGCCCCGACGGAGTGTCCACTTTGCGCGAAGGGCGTTGCGTTAGTGGATGTTGAGGATTTCAGGAACAGTTTTTCGGCTTGATGGCAGGCGGGGGCGGAGGGAAAAGGCACTAGGGGACGATGACGGCGGAGCCCTCGCCGGTTTCGTGCTTGACGGCTTCGAGAGCGCGGTTGGCGTCGGCGAGCGAGAAGGTCTGGACAGCGGGACGGAAATTAAGGTCGTGAGCGAGGGTAAGAAAGTCGCGCGCGTCCTGGCGCGTCATGTTAGCGACACTGCGCAACTGGCGCTCGCCCAAGAGCAGGCGGTCGTAGTCGAAGGCGGGCATCTGGTCGAGGTGAATGGTGTTGATGGCGACGACTCCGCCCTTGCGCAGAGCGGAGAGTGCGCTGATGACCACCTTGCCGCTGGGAGCGAAGGTGATGGCGCGGTCGAGCTCGACGGGCGGTTGGCATCTTCGTCGCCGACCCACCTGGCGCCGAGTGAGGCGGCGGCCAGGCGATGCGGCTCGCCGCGGGTGACGACGTAGACCTCGCAATTCCATGAAAGAAGGACGCGGATGGCGAGCGAGGCGGAGCTGCCGAAGCCGTAGAGACCAACTCGCTCGCCGGGCTCGACGCCAGCGACGCGCAGGCTGCGAAAACCGATGACACCGGCGCAGAGCAGAGGCGCGGCAGCGATGGTTTCAAGGCCGGCGGGCAGAGTGTGGGCGAAGTCGGCGCGGACGGCGGCGAAGTCGGCATAGCCGCCGTTGACGGAGTAGCCGGTGAAGACGGGGTGGTCGCAGAGATTCTCCAACCCGGCGCGGCAAAACCAGCAATCGCCGTCGACGCCGCCGATCCAGGAGACGCCGACGCGCGTGCCGACGGGGAGCGCGGCGGTAGCACCCTCGACCACTTGGCCGACGATCTGATGGCCGGGAACGATGCGCGGCTGCAGCGGCTTGAGATCGCGTTCGACGATGTGGAGATCGGTGCGGCAGACGCCGCAGGCGAGGACTTTGAGCAGGACTTCGCCGGGCTGTGGCTGCGGGCGCGGGACGTCTTCGAACCGGAGCCAGGCACCGGGAGTGGATGAAGTCGAATCGAAGACGGCGGCGCGCAAAGTGGACCCTCAGAGCACAAGGGTAGCGCAAGGAAAGCTGGTTAGCGAAGAGGCGCAGCGATCAGGACGCGGCGTCAGGATTTTCCGCCGGGCTTGGCGGGCCCCGAACTGGCGTATCCGGAGTCCGCAGTGCCGCCCGCTTCAACGGTTGTCGAGTCGATCTTGTCCATGAGCAGAGAGCCCAGGCTCTCAAGAATTCCCTGATTGCCACTGCCGCCGACGACAAGAATTTTGGGCACGAATGCGACGTTGCCGACCGACAGCGCCTTGATGGCGTTGACCAGAGCAGTGGGCCCCTTGCCCAGAGCTCCGACCTGCCGCTCATACGCTTCGGCGTTGGCCAAGCCGACTGCGCGAACCTCGGCGCCGCGGGCGGTGCCGGTCTGCTCAATGAAGGCGGCTTCGCCCTGAGCTTCTTTCATGCGGGCCTCGGTGCGGTTGGTCTGAATGTCGACTCCCACTTTTGACTTGGCGAGGTCGACCTGCATGTCGGCTGTGCCGCGAGCCTTCTCGGTCTCGATGCGCTGGTCCTGGGCCTGACGCTGCATCTTGAAAGTTTCGACTTCCTGATGCGCGACTTCGCGCTGGGTGAGAACCGTGACCAACTGTTCGGGGTAAACGACATCCTGGATGTAGACTCCCCGCGTCTCGATTTCATACTCGGCGAGCTTGCTCTGGATGTAGTTGAATGCCTGCTCCTGGACGCTCTGGCGCGTCTGGATGAAGGTAATGGCTTCCATGCCGCCGATCTTGTCGCGAAAGAGATTGCCGACGGCAGCCTGGAGAACCTCGTTAACCAGATTCTCCATGGAGCCAACCATGGAGATCACGCGCGGCGCTTTCGTGTCGGGAACGTGAATGAGAACCTGGAGATCGATGCTGAAGACGAATCCTTCATTGCTCTTGGCAATGATGGGCTCAAGGCGCGCGTCGAGCCCGTGAGCGCCGGTGACGTCCTTCGCCCAATCGAGCTTGAGGATTGCCGTGAGAACGAGCTTGGCATCGTAGATGCGGGGATTGATGGGGTACTTGCCGGTTCTGAGCGCCTCCTGCCAGATGCCCTGATGGCCGGGGCGCACGAGCGAGCCGAACTTGAAGTTCGCGCCCGAAGTGTCTTGCGTGGGAAGGCCGACATAGGCCTTGATGACGGCGACCTGACCTTGCTCCACAACCAGCATCGGCACCTGCTCAACGCGAACCAGGAAGGGGTTGAGGTTGTACGCGCCGTAGAGCAGCGGATCGTGCTGGAGACCGATCTTTCCGCCGGCTTCAAGGAACTTTTGAAAGTCCTGATAGTTGTTGTGCTGATCGTTCTTGCTGCCCAGAATCAGGCCCATCAGCTCAAAATCGGTGACGCCGGGTTTCACCTCAAACTCACTGACGTCTTTGAATCCTCCGAGGCGGCTGGCGATGGCGCCGGCCGGCAGGGGCTCGCCGTCCAATGCGGTAACGACTCCGATCATGTCTGCAACTTTGCCGCCGTCGCCGGTCGGCCGGGGCGCAATGCGCGTGACGTCGAGCTGCCAGTCTTCAAGGCCAAAGGCGCGGAAGTCGAGCTTGCCGCCGCGGGCGAGCCTGCTGTACTCGTCGGACACCGGCACGCCGAAGACCTGCGGCTTGGTGATGACGAGGAAAGCCACGGGGTGAATGGGCGCCAGTGTTCCGGGGGAAAGCACGGGCCTTTGCACGCCCTTCTCTCCATTCTTGTCGACAAACACTCGCAGGTCAGTGAAGTTGCCGAAGGCCGAGTCGTACTTGCCTGACTTGGCGCCGATCGGCGTGGGCTTGCCAACCTGCGCGATGACAACGCCAATTTGCCCTGCGGGCACCTGCACCCACGGATGTTTTGTGACCGTGAACATCGGCTTGAATTTGAAGCGCACTCCGGGCATGAGGAGGTCAGCCTGATAACCGGCTTCGCCAAAAAAGGCTACGGGATTGTTGCCGGGCAACTTCTTGCCAAACCTCTTACGCACAAGTCCGATTTGAGTGGGGCCAATGCTATAGAACGACGCGAGGGCGGTGGCAAACAAGAACAAAACTACCAACACGATAAGAAGAGGCAGGATCAAGATCATGACGGTACCTTCTGACTTCGAGCATCTTTATTTGTCACGGCTGAGTCGCTTGAATTGTACCCCTGATGGAGAATCTGCGCGTTAATGCAGGATTTTTGGGCAGCCATGCGCGGCAAAGCTGAGGTAATCCCGCCCCATCAAGTCCGTTGCCAGCAGCGGGATATAATCCGGTGAACCGATGAATCCTTCCGACGCTCCCTCGCTTCCCGCCGCAGGATCGAGATCCGGTAAGGGGAGCTTCGCACTGTTTCCCCTTGTCCTTTTCACCCTTTCCATGTTCCTGAGCGCGGCTCTGTTGTTTGTGGTTGAGCCGATGGTCGGCAAGATGATGATGCCGCTGCTGGGAGGCACTCCGGCGGTTTGGAATACGTGCCTGGTGTTCTTCCAGGCGGTTTTGCTGGCCGGGTACCTCTATGCTCATGCGGTTCTTAGGTTCTTTGGACGAAGGATGCAAATTGCAATCCACCTTGTGATGGTGGCCTTGCCGTTGCTGATTGTTGGTTTGCTACCCCTGCATATTCCGGCAGGATGGGAGCCTCCGGCCGAGAGCAACCCGGTAGGTTGGGTGCTTCTGCTGTTGCTCGTCGTGGTCGGCCTGCCGTTCTTCGCGCTCTCCGCAACAACTTCGATCATGCAGAGATGGTTTGCAGACTCGGGCATGAAGGATGCCGGTGACCCGTATTTTCTTTATGCAGCCAGCAACACCGGCAGCCTGGTTGGGCTGCTCGCGTATCCGCTGCTGCTGGAGCCGCTGCTGCGTTTGCACACACAGAGCCGGCTGTGGAGCGTTGCCTACGCCGTGTTCGTTGCATTCACGGCGGCGTGTGCGTACCTGGCATGGAGATGGCGATTTCGGAATGTGGATTCGAGAAGGGACACGCTTGGCGAAAATGGAGCAAACGCGACCGGCGTTAGCGAGCCAATTGCATGGAAGACGCGATGGCGCTGGATCGCGCTGGCCTTCGTGCCATCGAGCTTGATGCTGGGCACGACGAGCGCAATCACCGCCGATGTGCCTGCCATTCCGCTGTTCTGGGTTCTGCCGCTGGCGGTCTACCTGATCAGCTTTGTTCTGGTATTCGCGAAGAAGCCGCCGATTTCGCATCGCTTCGTGGTTGAACGGCTTCCATTTCTCATCCTGGGCGGACTTCTGCCAACGGTTTCGCAAACCAGGTTCTCACTGGCCGCGCTTCTGGTGCTTTACCTGACGGTCCTGCTTGGACTGGCGCTGGTTTTTCATGGAGAGTTGGCGAGAAGCCGACCGGCAGTGGGTCACCTGACCGAGTTCTATCTTTGCTTGTCAGTGGGCGGCGTTCTGGGCGGCATTTTTAATTCGCTGATTGCGCCGGTGGTGTTCAACACGGTGATGGAACTGCCATTGGTGCTGATTTTCGCTGCGCTGATTCGCCCGCTGAACGGGCAGGATTCGGCGAAGGGTTCCGCGGTATGGGCCATGCGCAAAGACTGGCTTCTGCCGCTCGCGCTTGGAGTTTGCATGGTGGCCGTGATTCTGGGCCTCGGTCGCACGGGCATCCAGCCCGGACATGTGGAGACGACACTGGTTTTTGGCTACTCGATGTTGTGGTGCCTGAGTTTTGGCAAACGAAGATTGCGATTCACACTGGGGCTGGTCGCACTGTTGGCGGCGAGTTGGCTTTACGCTCCCTATGGCCAGACGCTGATGGCACGGCGGAGTTTTTTTGGCGTCTATCGCGTGAGGAACAGCCCGGACGAAAAATTCCGGCTGCTCTTTCATGGAGGAATTGCCCATGGAACGCAGAGCCTGAATCCGAATGCAAGCTGTGAACCGCTCTCCTACTATTCGCGCAGCGGGCCTGCGGGCGCGATTTTTGAGACGACGCAGGCCAGGATGCCGCGTGGAGACTGGGCCATCATTGGATTGGGCGCCGGAGCCATGGCGTCCTATCTGCAACCCGGACAAACGCTGACGTACTACGAGATCGATCCACTAGTGGCGCAGATTGCCGAGAATCCGCGGTACTTCACCTATCTTCGGGGGTGCGCGCCGACGACGAGAATCGTGTTGGGTGATGCAAGGTTGAAGATCCGCGAGGCGCCCGACGGCCGCTACGGGCTGATCGCTCTTGACGCCTTCAGCGGAGACTCCATTCCGATGCATTTGATGACGAGGGAGGCATTAGCTCTATATAGCCGCAAGCTCGCTTCTGGCGGCATCATTGCATTTCACATTTCCAACCTCTACTTCGATCTTGCGCCCACTTTGGGCAACCTGGCGCGAGATGCGCACATGACGGCATTCATCGCAAACGACACCGACGTGACACAAGCGCAGAGCGATGCCGGCAAGCTGCCGTCGATCTGGGTGGTGATGGCCCGAGACCCGGCCGACCTGAGTGCACTTATTGCCGATACGAGCCGGGCCTTCCGCTGGCAACCTCTGCCGGGACGGCCCGACGCCCGATTATGGACGGACGACTACTCAAATCTTCTGGGAGTTGTGAAGTCTTTCACCAGCTTGGATTGAGCTGAAGATTCCTTGAGCGCGTGAACTGGTCAGAGGCGGAAGGGTGGGCGACGCGTGTCGGGATGTTCATCGACCAGTAGTCATTATGTAGTGACCGGCCCGCTGCGCTAGTCGTGGGTTAGGCTGAGTTTGTTTTGAGAACGCAGTCCAGAGCCACAAGCGGAGGAGCCGGTCATGAGAGAGAAGTTACGATTT
>Ga0187851_10005276_pt1 | contig 10347 bp, 11 predicted proteins | sample June2016WEW_6_10_FD_132997 | JGI IMG/M metagenome (GOLD analysis project Ga0187851, IMG submission 132997) | Peatland microbial communities from SPRUCE experiment site at the Marcell Experimental Forest, Minnesota, USA - June2016WEW_6_10 | ecosystem: Environmental > Terrestrial > Soil >... | reverse complement strand
CGCTGCTCGGCGCCGCCGAGCGCCTCGGTGAACACCGTCGCCGGCAGGTCGGGGAATTCGTGGCGCAGGGCGTCGAGCGAGGCCATCAGCAGCGGCGTCGGAAACATCGAGTCGACCGCGAGCGTCATCTCCGGCTCGACGTCGGCGGCGATGCTTTCGGCGTGGGCCCGTATCGCCCTGGCCCCTTCCAGCACCGCCCGGGCGTCGTTGACGATCGCCTGGCCGGCCTCGGTCAGGGCCGGGGTGCGAGTCGAGCGGTCGAACAAGATTACGCCGAGCGTCGCCTCCATGGCCTGGATCGATTGGCTGATCGCCGATTGGACGCGGCCGAGCCGCCGGGCGGCGGCGGAAAAGCTGCCGACCTCGGCGACGACGACCAGCGCGCGCATCTGGTCAAGGGTCAGGGGGTCGATCACTGATCACTCCGTATGATGGGTCCTAGCACAATTTTGCCAATTGCGGCGATGGATCGCAACCCCCATGTTCGAGACAGCCGTTTCGCCTTAAAGGAATCCTGACCATGGCCGTCCACGTCGCCGAACCCAAGCAATTGTCCTCGGATGCGCTTGCGCTGCTTTTTAACGAGGCGCGCACGCATAATGCTTTCGTCGACAAGGCGGTTCCGGAAGAGCTGCTGCGCCGCGCCGTCGACCTCGCCAAAATGGGCCCGACCAGCGCCAACCAGTCGCCGCTGCGGGTCGTCTTCTTGCGCTCGAAGGCGGCCAAGCAGCGGCTGGCGCCGGCGCTGATGCCCGGCAATCTCGACAAGACGCTCGCCGCGCCGGTCGTCGCCATCGCCGGCTACGATCTCAAGTTCTACGAGCACCTGCCGTTCCTTATGCCTCACGTCGACGCCAAAAGCTGGTTCTCGGGCAATCCGGAATTCGCCGCGCACAGCGCCTTCCAGAACGGCACCCTGCAGGTCGCCTATTTTCTTCTCGCCCTGCGCGCCGTCGGCCTCGACACCGGCCCGATGACCGGCTTCGACAACGCGAAGATCGACGCCGAATTCTTCGCCGGCACGGACGTGAAGTCGAACGTGATCATCAACATCGGCTACGGCGACTACGAGAAGCTGTTTCCGCGCAGCCCGCGCTTCGCCTTCGACCAGATCGCCAAATTCGCCTGAGGGCGACGCCCCCCCCGCGCCCTTCGACGTCGTCCGGCGCGGATCGCGTTTGATCCGCGCCGGCGCGCCGGGCGGGACGCCCCAAACACACGATGGGACCAACGTGAATTTCACCATCCTTCCCGCCGCCTGGGCGCCCCGCCTGCAGTCCCTCCTGCGCATCGTCGTCGGGCTGCTGCTCCTCGAGCACGGCACCGGCAAGCTGCTCGGCTTTCCGACGCTGCCTGGCCTTGATCAAATGCCGCACGGGCTGCTGTTGTTCACCGGCGTGGTGGAACTCGTCGGCGGCGTCCTCATCGTGGTCGGCTTGCTGACCCGTCCGGCCGCCTTCGTCCTCTCGGGCTTCATGGCCGTCGCCTATTTCTTGGCCCATTTTCCGCACAGCTTCTTCCCCGCGCTCAACTTCGGCGAGTCGGCGGTGCTGTTCTGCTTCGTCTTTCTCTATTTCGCCGCGGTCGGCCCTGGCCCCTGGGCGATCGACAAGGCCTGACCCGCAACAGGCCTGCGCCGCGCGTCTCCCCCCGCGCGGCGCATTTTTTTGTGGGTTGGCGGCGTCCTAGACGCCGAACAGCTGCTCGAGCGTGCGCCGCATCACGCTCGCGTCGACGTCGACGCCGAACCAGTGGCGGATCGAAACGACACCCTGGTTGACCAGCATGCCGAGCCCGTCGAGCGTCCTGAGACCCCGGGCCTCGGCGTCGCGCAGAAACAATGTGCGCGGCGGATTGGGGATGACGTCGGCGACGACCGCCTCGCGCTTGGCGCCGGAAAGATCGGCGTCGGGCCGGCCTTCCGTGTCGGGATAAAGGCCGATCGACGTCGCGTTGACGAAAACGTCGCCGTCGCCGCCTGCTCGGAAAGTCCTGTCCCAAAGAACGAACTCGGCTTGCGCCGGCGTCTTGGCCTTGATCAGCGCGGTCAGCTCGCTCCCGCGCGCGCTGCTGCGATTGACGACGACGAGACGCCGCGCGCCGGCGAGCGCCGCCTCGACCGCGATCGCGCGCGCCGCGCCGCCGGCGCCGAACACGACGATCGACTTGCCCTTGACGTCGATCAGCGTCCGCAGCGATTCCATGAACCCGACGCCGTCGGTGTTCTCGCCGATCCATTGGTCGCCGCGCCGCACCGCGCAATTGACCGCGCCGATCGTCGCGGCGGAATCGCCGAGCCCGTCGAGATGGGCGATGATCGCCACCTTGTGCGGAATCGAGCAGTTGAAGCCGCGCCAGCCCATCGCGCGCGCGCCGCGCGCCGCCTCGCCGAGCGCCGCCGGCTGGACTTCGCAATTGATGTAGCGCGCATTCATGCCGTGATGGCGGAACGCGGATTCGATCATCGCGACGGTCGGATTCTCGGCGACCGGCGTGGCGAAGCAGCCGACCAGTTCGGCGAGAAAATTGTGCGGCGTCGCCATCGTTTCCTCCTCATGCCGGTTCGAAACGCGCGCGGCGTGCGCATCTTGCGCGCTCGCGCGCGGCAGTAAAGGCCGCAGACCTCGCCGCGCGCCTCAGCGCAAGCGACGTTTCGTCGCTCGACCTTGCCCCGCCGGCGAGAACCGCCCGCCGGTCAGCGGCCGCGGCGCGCCGGTCGTGGTCGGCAGCGAAATCGGCAGGCCGGCGCGCGAGCGCAGGGCGAGGTAGGCGAAGCAGTGCGCCTCGACGACGTCGCCGTCGAAGCCGATCGCCTCGATCGGCTCGACGCGCGTCGCAAGCCGGCTCGCGAGCCCCTGCATCAGCGTCGGGTTCAGCCGACCGCCGCCGCAGACCAGCCAGCGCGTCGGCGGAAACGTGAAAGGACGCGCCGCCGCCGCCGTCGCTTCGATGGTGAAGGCGGCGAGCGTCGCTGCACCGTCGGCGTCGCTCAAGCGTTCGACCGCCTGCGCGGCGGCGTGGAAATGGTTGCGGTCGAGCGACTTCGGCGGCGCCCGATCGAAATAGGGATCGCGCATCAGCGCCGCGACGATTTGCTCGTCGGCGCGGCCGGCGGCGGCGAGTCGCCCGTCCTCGTCGCGGCTCGCGCCCAGCCGCCGGGCGACGAAATCGTCGATCAGCGCGTTGGCCGGTCCGGTGTCGAAGGCGACGATTTCGCCTGAGGCGCCGAGATAGGTGACGTTGCCGACCCCGCCCCAATTGAGGACCATGACCGGCTTGTCGAGCGGCGCGCACATCGCCGCGTGATAGAGCGGCGCCAGCGGCGCGCCTTCGCCGCCGGCAGCGACGTCGGCGGAACGGAAATCGCTGACGACGTCGATCGCCAGCGCCGCCGCCGCGCGCGCGCCGTCGCAAAGCTGACGGGTGAAACGTTCGCGCGGCCGATGCAGCACCGTCTGGCCGTGCAGTCCGACGATCGCGACCTCGCCCCGGTCGACGGCGAATTCGGCGATGAAGCGATCGACCGCCGCTGCATGCGCGTCGGTGACGGCGGCCTCGAGCTCGGCGAGCGGCCCGGCCGCGCGCGCCGGCTCGGCGACGACGGCGCGCAGCTCGGCCGCGAGCTCGGCAGGGTAGGGATAGGTGGCGCCAGGGCCTGCTTCGAGGCGCGCCTCGCCATCGGAACGGATCAGCGCGACGTCGATGCCGTCCATCGAGGTGCCGCTGATCGCGCCGATCGCCGTCGCCAGGCCGCGCGCGTCGTCGCTCACTTAGCTTCGCTCCGGCTCGCGCCGGGGACCCACAGAACGTCGGCGCGGCCGCCTTCGTTGGCGACCCGCGCGGCGACGAACAGGTAGTCGGAGAGGCGATTAACGTAAGCGAGCGCGGCCGCGCCGACCGGCTCGATCGCCGCGAGCGCCGTCATGCGCCGCTCGGCGCGTCGGCAGACGACGCGCGCCTGGTGCAGCGCCGCCGCCGCCCGCGTCCCGCCCGGCAGCACGAACGAGCGCAGCGGCGCGAGTTCGGCGTTGAGCGCGTCGATCTCGCGCTCGAGCCGCTCGACCTGGCTCGGCGCGACGCGCAGCCGCGCATCCTTCTCGCCCGGCGCGGGCGGCGCGCAAAGATCGGCGCCGAGGTCGAAGAGATCGTTCTGCGCCCGCGCCAGCGTCGCCTCGATCGCCGCCAGCGCTGCGTCGGCGGAATCGCGGGTCTCCAGCCGCGCTGCGCCGATCGCGCAATTGGCCTCGTCGACTGCGCCGAACGCTTCGACCCGCGCGTCATGTTTGGCGCGGCGCGAACCGTCGCCGAGCCCCGTCGTTCCGTCGTCGCCGGTGCGGGTGTAGATGCGATTGAGCCGGACCATGCGCGCCTTCCCTAGTGCATGCGCGTCAACAGCACGATGACGATCACCGCGACCGCCGCGAGCTGCAGTCCGACGCGCCAGCGCATCAGCTTCTGCGATCGCTCGCCCGAGCCCGGCCGAGCGAGATTGAGGAAGCCGAACAGAAGCGTGGCGGCGACGGCGATCACGGCGATCGCCACGAGGGCGCTGGCGAAGGTCGGCATGGCGGCTCCGATCGAGTCCGCCTTTATAGGCTGAGCCGGCGCCGCGGCCAATTCGCTCCGGCGCGAGGCCTCAGCCTCAGTCGCGCTTCAACAGCCGCTCGAAATAGTCGCGCTCTTCCTCCGGCCGGCTGGGGTCGGCGAGGCGGCGGCGCAATTCTTCGAGCACCTGGCGCGCGCGCTCGGCGACGTCGGCCCCACCGTGCAGCGCGCCCTCGAGCGCGCCGCCGCGGTTTCCCGCCTCGCGCCCGAGCGGATCGCGTCCGGGTCCGCCGGCGCCCGGCCGCCGGCTCGTCGCCTTGTAGCCGCGGCCGCCCTGGCCATTGCCTTGGCCCTGGGCCTGCTGCTGCAGGCCCTGCGCGCCCTGGCGCAAAGCCTCGAGCGCGCGGCCCTGCGCTTCGACGGCGCGGCCCTTGCCGGTTCGACCCTGATCGTCGAGCCCGCCGCCGCTCTTGTCGCCTTGGCCCTGACCGTCGCCTTGGCCTTGGTCCTGGCCGTCGCCCTTGAGGTCGCCCTCGGCTTCCTTCATGTCGCCTTGCGCGTCGTCGAAGCCCTTCTCGCCCTTCATGCCGAGCGACTTCAGCCGCTTCTGCAATTCGGCGAGGCGGTCGGCGAGCGCCCGTTGGCGCTCGTCGAGCGACGGCTTGGCCTGGTCGCCCTGGCCCTCGGGCGCGTCGCGGCCGAGCTGCTCGCGCTGATCCTGGCGGAACGTGTCGTCGCGCAACGCCTGCTGGTCGCGCAGGAGCTTGCCGAGCTCGTCGATCTGCTTGCGCATTTCGCGGCTCGCCTGGTCCTCCTGGGCGTCTTGGGCGCCGCGCATGTTCTCGAACATGTTCTGCATTTCGTCGAGCATCGCCTCGGCGTCCTGGCGCGCGCCGTTGCGCGCCATGTCTTCCATGCGGTCGAGCATCGACTCGAGATCCTGCTGCGGCAGCTCGGCGTCGGCGTCGTTCTGCTGTGGCGGCGTCTGTTGGGCAAGATCGCGCATGTAGCGCTCGGCGGCGTCGCGCAGCTCCTGGGTCAATTTGCGCAGCTCCTCGTCGCTCGCGCCGTGCTGCAGCGCCTCGCGCAATCGCTGCTCGGCGGCGCGCAAGTCGCGCTGCGCCTGCGACGCGTCGCCGTCCTCGAGCCTGAGCGCCATCGCCCACAACAGGTCGGCGACGGCGAGGAGCTCGGCGTCGCCATGCGCGTCGGCGAGCTGCGCGCGCGCCTGGCGCAGGCCGAGATAGACGCCGGCCGGCGTCTGGAAGAAGTCGGGCGCGACCGTCAGCGCGTCGATCGCCTTGGCGACGCGCGGCGTCTCGTGGTCGGGGTCGAGGACCAGCGCGCGCCGCTGCTCGACCAGCGCGCGCGCGAGCGGGTTGTGGAACGCCCGCTGCGGCAACGCGAACGTCGTCGGCGCTCCGGCGCCGACCTTTCCGGAGACGCCGGTCGCCTTCAACGTCAGGACGACCTGGGCGCCCGCCCATGGATGTTCGGAGAGGTCGCCTGTCGTTGTCGCTTCGCCGGTTCCGTTCGTCGTGCTGGGCAGGCGCAGCGCCAGCTTTGGCGGCGGAACGAGCGACCGCGGCGGCGCGGCCCCCGCGGCCGGGTTGGCGAACTCGGCCTCGGCGCCGGCGATTCCGTAGCGGTCGGTGAACGAATAATGCAGCGTCAGCGAGCCGCTGAGATTGCCGCGCGGCGGCTCGATCAGCGTGACGGTCGGCGCGCCGAGCGGGGTCGCCTCGATTTCGTATCGGCCGAGCGCGGCGCCGTCGCGGCGGAAGACGACCGCGCCGTCGCCGTTGATCGTCCAGCGCCTTTCGGCCGGCGCGCCGCGGGCGGCGGCAGTTGCAGGGGCGGGGGCGGCCTTGTCGGCCGGCTTGGCGCCGGCGACCGGCGCGATCGCGCCCTCGACCCGCGTCTCGAACAGGTCGGAATCGGCGCGCACCACCAGCGCCGAGCCCTCCGGGGTGACGATTTTCTGCGACGGATCGCGGTCGGCGGCGAGGTCGAGCAGGATCGGCGGCTGGTTGGCGTAGGCGGGCGGGTCGATCCAGGCGTCGAGCCGCGCGGTCGCAGCCGCAGCGGCGCCGTCGCGCCAGTCGAAGGCGGCGGCGACCCGGCCGTAGCGCTCCGGCCCGGCGACGAGCGCGGCGGCGATCGCCGCCAGCAGCACGGCGAATCGCAGCGCGCGCGGATCGCGCCACGCCATGCCCGGGGCGGGCGCGGCGGGAACGAATCGCTCGACCTGGCGGGCGAGGCGGTCGCGGTGCAGCGCCCACAGCGCCGCAGTGGCGGGGTCTTCGCCCGCCATGGCGAGCCGGTCGTCGAGCGAGGCGGCGGGCCGATGCGGCGCGCCCGAATCGCGGTCGAGGCGGTCGAGGGTCTCGGCGCGGACGGGGCGCCGCAACCGCGTGAGCGGGGCGAGCGCGATCACGAAAGCGACGGCGAACGCCGCGACGCCGCCGATTCGCGCCAGGCGCGGCGCGATCTGCCACAGCCCGAGCCAGGAGACGGCGAGGAACAGCGCGACCAGCGTCGCCGCCCACACCAGCGTCGGCCAGAACCGTTCGAAGACGATCACCGCCTCGGCGCGGCGCGCCAGCGCCGTCAGCTTCGCGCCGATACGCGTCGCCCCGTCGCTTCGCGAACTGTCAGCCTGCTTCGAATCCAAAGAGGCGTCTCCGCGCCGTCCGACCGCCGCTCCGGCGCCAGACAGTCTAGCGACGTTGCAACCACGGCGGAAGTTTGTCGAGGCCGATCAATTCCGCGTAGGTCGGCCGCGGCCTGACGACCGCAAATTGGCCGCCCTTGACCAGAACTTCGGGGACAAGCAGGCGGGAATTATAGGTGCCGGCCTGAACCGCGCCATAGGCGCCGGCCGACATCACCGCCAGCAGGTCGCCCGCCGCGGGTTCGGCGAGTTCGCGGTCGAGGGCGAGAAAGTCGCCGCTCTCGCACACCGGGCCGACGACGTCGGCGCGCAGGCGCGGCGCGGCGAGCGCCGGCTCGGCGGCGGGCCAGATTTCATGATGCGCGTCGTAGAGGGTCGGACGGACGAGGTCGTTCATCGCCGCATCGACGATGACGAAGTTCCTGGCGTCGCCGCGCTTGACGTAGAGAACCGTGGTCGCCAACACGCCGGCGTTGCCGACGATCAGCCGACCCGGCTCGAAATAGAGCGTGCAGTCGAGATCGCGCGTGCTGCGCGCGACGATTTTCGCGTAGACGTCGGAAAGCGGCGGCGGATCGTTGTCGACGCGATAGGGGATGCCGAGGCCGCCGCCGAGGTCGACGTGGTCGATTGCGTGCCCGTCGGCCCGCAGCGTCCGCACGAAATCGGCGAGCAGCGCGAAAGCGTCGTCGAACGGCCGCATGTCGACGATCTGCGAGCCGATGTGCATGTCGACGCCGACGATTGCGAGGCCGGGCAGGGCGCGGGCGCGGTCGTAGACGGCGCGGGCGCGCGAGATCGGCACGCCGAACTTGTTCTCCGCCTTGCCGGTCGAGATCTTGGCGTGGGTGCGCGCGTCGATGTCGGGGTTGACGCGGATGGCGATGCGCGCCGTCTCGCCGCGCGCGCTGGCGACCTCGGACAGCGTCTCCAACTCCGGCTCGGACTCGACGTTGAAGCAGAGGATGCCCTCGTCAAGCCCGAGCGCCATCTCCTCGCGCGTCTTGCCGACGCCGGAGAAGATGATCTTGTCGCCCGGCACGCCGGCGGCGCGGGCGCGCCTGAGCTCGCCTCCGGAGACGACGTCCATGCCGGCGCCGAGGCGCGCTAGGGTCGCCAAAACCGCCTGGTTGGAATTGGCCTTCATCGCGTAGCAGACGAGCGCCGGCCGATCGGCGAAAGCGGCGCGGAAGACCTCGAAATGCCGCTCGATGGTGGAACTCGAATAGCAATAGAACGGCGTGCCGACCTCGCCGGCGATTTTCGCCAACGAGACGTCTTCGGCGTGCAGCGCGCCGTTCCGGTAGGCGAAATGATGCATGGCGACTTACAGAATCGGATCGAGCGCGAACGGCGTCTTCGGCGGCGTGATCGGCGGATTCTTGGGCCGTCCGAGCTGATCGCTCAGATCGGAACTCGCCGTCGGCGCCGGAGTCGGCGTGGCGATCGCGCCGCTGGGCGGTTCGAGCGGCCCGCGGCGGCCGCATCCGGCGGCGAGCAACGCAAGGCCGAAAACCAACGCCAGCGCGACGGCGCGCCTAACGGACGGGGAACGGGCGGCGACAATCACGGACAGGCTCCGGCGAACGCGCCGCACTATAGCCGAAACCCCCGCCGATGCGAGGGGGAAGAGCGCCGCATCGCGACGCTCAGCCTCCGGTCTCGCCGCGCGCCTCGCCCGACGTGGTCGCGCCGGCGCGCTTCAGCCGGCTCACGGAATTGTCGAGCGCGCTGAGGAAATTGGAGCGGTCGCGGGGGCCGAAGGCCTTGGGGCCCGAGGTCGCCTGTCCCGTCTCGCGCAGATGGTCCATCAGGTTGCGCGTCGCCAGCGCCATGCCGATCGAGTCCTCGGAGAAGCGCTTGCCGGTCGGGGCGAGGACGTCGGCGCCGGCCTTGACGCAACGGCTCGCCAGCGGAATGTCGGCGGTGACGACGATCGCGCCCGGCCCGGCCCGCTCGGCGATCCAGTCGTCCGCCGCGTCCGGCCCTGCCGCGACGACAACCCGTTCGATTCCCGGCGCACGAGGGGTCAGGATCGGGCTGTTGGCGACGACGAACACGCTAATCCCGTAGCGCGCCGCGACGCGATAGGTCTCGTCCTTCACCGGACAGGCGTCGGCGTCGATATAGATGCGCAGGCGCGGCGCGGCGGGTTCCATGGCCGGGGGTGTAATCGCAAACCTCGGCGAGGGCGACTCGAGCCCCACGCGGCCGGGCGTCGTCCTGGCCGTTCCCGCCGTCGCGCCGCCGCTTCGCTCGGCCGCAGGCCAAGGGGGGTCGTCGCCATACATTCGCCACGGTTGCGCCCACTGTCATGCTGTGTTCTTCCAACGGGTGTCTCTGACCCCCGGTTGGGAAATTAATCATCGAGGCGATGGCGTCAAATGTCCGACAATAACAACGATGGCCCCGACGGACTGGCCGATCCGTTCTATTATGACGATTCCATTTCTCAGCGGGCGATGGCGTTTTACTACGTGGCTAAACTGTCAGACGTGGTCAAGGACAAGGCGACAAAAGAGTTGTGCTTGACGATGCTGCGAAAACTCAACAGCTCGATCAAGGCCCCCTCCACGGCGGAGTTGCACGCAATCGACGGCGGCGCGCAATTGACGACGCCGCACAATCCTTAGGCCCCCGGCCCTTGCGCCGATCTTCGCCTTGGGCCAAATAGGGTCCGGGAGGTTGGCGAAGGACGTACCGCTCGCCAACCGGGTCAGGTCCGGAAGGAAGCAGCCCCAACGAGCCAGGGCGGGTCTTTGTCCAACCTCCTAACTTTTGCTGAGGCGCGCTCGGGCCGGAGCTGCGCTAGGCCCTGGCGTCCGAGCTTTGGCGGATGACTGACGAGAACGCGCCGGATGCCGGCGCCGCCGCCGAACCGACGCTTGCGCTCGGGCTGCCGCCCGCCCCGGCCGCCGCCGGCTATCGCGTGCTGGCGCGCAAATACCGTCCCGCCAGTTTCGACGACCTCATCGGCCAGGAGCCGATGGTGCGCACGCTCGCCAATTCCTTCGCCGCCGGGCGCATCCATCAGGCCTATATCCTCACCGGCGTGCGCGGCGTCGGCAAGACGACGACCGCCCGCATCCTCGCCCGCGCTTTCAACTATTCGCTGCCGGGCAAGATCG
>Ga0187851_10005273_pt1 | contig 10352 bp, 7 predicted proteins | sample June2016WEW_6_10_FD_132997 | JGI IMG/M metagenome (GOLD analysis project Ga0187851, IMG submission 132997) | Peatland microbial communities from SPRUCE experiment site at the Marcell Experimental Forest, Minnesota, USA - June2016WEW_6_10 | ecosystem: Environmental > Terrestrial > Soil > Wetlands... | reverse complement strand
GGCGGCGCAACAGCAGCGTGATTTTCTAACCGTGGACGAAGGGGACCAGATCCGCGAAGCGCAGGACCCCAACGAGCGCTTGACGCTCTACATTCATTTCGCCCGGCAGCGGCTCAGCCAGGTGGATCACTGGCTGGCCAAGGAGAAGCCCGGCCGCTCGATCCTGATCCACGACGCCCTGGACGATTACTCCAACATCATCGACGCCATCGATACGGTGGCCGACGACGCCTTGCAGCGCCACGTGGATATCAAAGTGGGCTTGACCGCCGTGGCCACCGCCGAGTCGGAGATGCTGCTCGGCTTGCAGAAGATCCAGGACAGCCAGCCGAAGGACATGTCGCGCTACGATTTCGTCCTGCGGCAATCCATCGATGGGACCAGCGACAGCCTGGACCTGGCGCGGCAGGACCCCGCCGCGCGCGCCGCGGCGATTGCCGCCAAACAAGCCCGGGAGAAGAAGGAACGCGAGGCCGAGTTGACGCCCGCCGAGCGCGACGCGAAGAAAGCCGAGGAAGCCAAGGCGGAGAAGGAACAGAAGAAAGCGCCGAGCCTGCTGCGTCCAGGGGAGACCATCAAGGACAAGGACCAGCAGCAGTAAGACCGCTTACCGGCAACGCTAAGCGGCTTGAGATCAATGGAAGTCAATGGCAGCAAAGAGATTATACGCGATCGCATTTAGGATGGTTTAGGATCATTTGGGCCATTTTCGCTCCGGCGATGTTCCCTTATTGTTCCCGCGACTTCGGCTGCACACAGCGGTTTTTGCTATCATTGGAACAGCCTGACAGATTCCATGAAATGGAGCGCTGACAAGTCGTTCAAATCCGTATCTGAAGCGCTTGCCTTCATCCAGGATCAGTTCTGCTTCCGTCATCGAGAGTCGCTTTGGCTCCCCTCGGAGTCTGGGTTGCTCTTGCCGCGAGATGGTCCACCCTTCATTTTTCGTGGTGAGTGCGGCGGATTTGAGACGACGGTCGCTTCTAAGGGCCGACCCCAGACATTTCAAAACCTCAGTCAAGAGGACCTTTGGGCTTGGGATCGCCTATTTCGGACGCTTTGCAAAAGGTTTATGTTGGCCTACGACTACAACCTAAACGGAGCTCAAGCCAAGGCGCTCCTACAGCACTACGGTCTGCCGACAGAACTGATCGATTTTACCTGGCGCGGTGGTCACGCAATGGCTTTTGCTGGTGCCGGTGACGCCGAATTTGGACGGATCTGCGTGATGCCCATCGGGCAAAAGGCGGCCTCGCCGTTACTCGCGGATTTTTCCGAACATCCTTGGGCTCACCGCGCTCAAAGGCAGAAGGCGCTTGGCGTGATTATGCCCACGGGGTACGAGGACCTGAAGTCTCCGAAGACGCGAGATCGCTTTGGTCTCACTTGGATCGAGTTTCGGATCTCGGGTCCAGATCGCGAGTTTCTTACGAACATATACAATGCCCTGACGTGTTTGGCGAGCGATCCGTCCGGGGGCTTCGTACGCCATCATATAATTGAGTACGTCGAGGCCTATGGTAAGCTCTCGCCCAACCTGACTAAATGGATACTCGACCGGCAGATTCCGATGACTCCTCGATGTTATAAAGTGCAAGGATTTGAGTCCTCCGACGTTATCGTTACGAATGCGCCTCCGGCCGAATTCGGTCCATACGATACGGAGCTAGAAAAGAAATGGACTCGGCGTTACTTATCGAGGGAGCATCCAGACTCTAGCTGGAGCAGAATGGATAAATTCACATGGCCTCGGGTTCTTGGAACCATTGTTCCCGATCCGAGAACATTTCACGGACTTAGCCTGGATCAAGCAGCGCTTTAAGATCGCCTCTCCCGTGCCAACCGCTGTGCCTCGGCAATCTGCTGGGGAGTCATCTTGGCGGCAACCGCGTCACGTCCAGCTGAATATTTATTCTGGTCCTCTCCCGTGGAAACAGAGGCGGCCAGGTTCATCCACATGTGCGCTTGCACGTAGTCCTGGGGGACCCCTTCGCCATGGTCGTACGCCTTGCCGAGAGCGAACTGCGCTGTCGCGTCTCCCTGCTCAGCGGCTTTGCTGTACCATTTCACTCCTTCAGCATAGTCCTGGGGGACTCCTTGGCCGTAGTAGTATGAAACACCGAGAGCGGACTGCGCTATCGCGTGCCCCTGCTCCGCAGCTTTGTGGCACCAGTTCACCGCTTCTGCGTAGTCCTGGGGAACCCCCTGGCCGTAGTAATGTACATAGCCGAGGAGCCACTGAGCCCAAGCGTGTCCCTGCTCAGCGGCTTTGCGAAACCACTTCACTGCCTCGACATAATCCTGGGCGACTCCTTGGCCGTTGTAGTATGCATCGCCGAGCCTGTACTCAGCGTCGGCATGTCCCTGCTCAGCAGCCTTGCGATACCACGTTACTGCTTCGCCGTAGTCCTGAGGGACTCCTTTGCCGTAGTAGTACGCATGACCGACGTTGTAGCGATCGTCGGCCTGTCCTTGGTCAGCAGCTTTGCGAAACCACTTAACTGCTTCGGCGTAATCCTGGGTAACTCCTTCGCCCCTCAGGTAGGCCCAGGCAAGCTTGTCCTGAGCTCCGGCATTTCCCTGATCTGCGGCTCGGCGATACCACTTCGCAGCCTCAGCGTAGTCCTGAGGAACTCCTTGGCCGTAGCGGTGTACATAGCCGAGGCTGTACTGAGCGGCGGCGTGCCCTTGCTCAGCACCCCGGCGAAACCACGTCGCAGCTTCTGCGTGGTCCTGAGGGACGCCCCTGCCGTAGTAGTATGCATCGCCGAGGCTGTCCTGAGCATCGGCGTCGCCATGGCCAGCAGCTTTTCCGTACCACTTCGCAGCTTCAGCATAGTCCAGTGGGACTCCTTTGCCGCAGTGGTGAAGAAGCCCGAGGTTGTACTGAGCGGCTGCATCATCCTGCTCAGCCGCTTTGCTAAACCACTTCGCGGCTTCGGCGTAGTCCCGGGCGACTCCTTCGCCGTTGTAGTACACGCTACCGAGGTTATTCTGTGCTGCCGCGTGTCCTTGCTCTGCAGCCTTGCTGTACCACCTAACTGCTGCGGTGTAGTCCTGGGGCACTCCCTGGCCGTAGGAGTAGGCATAGCCGAGCCGGTATTGGGCTCCGGCGTGGCCTTGCTCCGCAGCTTGGCGGTACCACGACACTGCTTCGATGTAGTCCTGAGGGACTCCATGGCCCTGGTAGTGTACGTGGCCGAGATCGCATTGTCCTCTTGTGTGCCCCTGCTCGGCGGCTCGGCGATACCATCTCACTGCTTCGGCGTAGTCCTGGGCGACCCCCCGGCCGAAGTAGTATGCATCGCCAAGGTTGTCTTGAGCTCCGGCGTGTCCCTGCTCCGCAGCCTTGCGATACCACTTCACTGCCGTGCCGTAGTCCTGGGGGACTCCCCGGCCGTAGTAATGTAGGTAGCCGAGATCGTGCTGTGCTCTTACGTGTTCCTGCTCAGCGGCCTTGTGATACCACCTTGCTGCTTCGGTGTAATCCTGGGGGACGCCCTGGCCGTAGTAGTATGCATCGCCGAGGTTGTACTGAGCGTCAGCGTGTCCTTGCTCAGCGGCTTTGCGGAACCAGCGAGCTGCTTCAGCGCGGTCTCGCTGGACTCCCCTGCCAGTGTGGTATGCAACACCGAGTTTGTACTGGACGAACGCTGCATCCCCGTGATCGGTGTCTCCTTGCTCGGCAGCCGTACGGAACCACCGGGCTGCTTCAGCGAGGTCTTGGGGGACTCCCCTGCCAATGCCGTACGCAATACCGAGATTGTATTGAGCCTCGGTGACTCCTTGCTCAGCTGCCTTACGGAACCAGCGGACCGCTTCAGCGTGGTCTTGTGTAACCCCTTCACCGTCGTTGTAAGCATCGCCGAGGTTACGCTGGGCCCAGGCATGCCCCTGCTCGGCGGCTTTGCGAAACCACTTCGCGGCCTCAGCGAGGTCCTGATCGACTCCTTCGCCGTAGCAATATAACGCCCCGAGATTGTTCTCGGCCCCGGCATGTCCGTGCTCAGCAGCCCTGCGCCACCATTTCGCAGCCTCGGCGTCGTCGCCAGAGTCGTGGTATTCGTCGCCGAGATCGTACTGGGCGTCAGCATCGCCTTCCTCAGCAAGTCGACGAGTTTCCGATAACGGGTCCGCCGGCTTCAGAGGCGGCGGTTCTGTCAGGATAGCCGCATCCCGCCGGCCCCGAGCGATGAGGCTGATCGTACCCTTAGAAAGGCTCAGCGACGAGTCGCTATCCTTCGGCCTGACCTGCAGTTGGGATTCATCACTCAAGCCGGTTTATGCCTTTCTTGCCTGAGGAGCGATTCGTATTTCTTCCTGGCCCGATCAATCTGTTCCCCAACAGCAGCCGCCAGTTCGGCCAGCAGGTCACGGCCTTCTTCCTGCATCTCTTCAGCCTGCTTCTTAAGCAAGGCGATTTCACTTTTGCGCAGCGCGGCCAATTCCCGCTCAATAGCCGAAAGTCGAGTCTTGGCTAGGCTGATCTGTCGGATGATGCGGATCAATTCGGCACCGATCCCCTCGCCTGTCACCGCGTCCGCGCCGTCTTGAAATTCGTCAAGAATGCGTCGGAGCGCCTCAGCGTCGCCTGTTTCATAGGCGCGGTTCGCTTCCGCCATGAAGCGGGTGCGGCGCTCCCTATCGGCGGGATCTGTAGCCAGATCTGGATGGATGCGCTTGGCTGCTTACGGTACATCCGCTTAAGTTCAGGAGATGGGCTGAAGTCCTTGGCTTCAGATGCCCCGCCGTGAGCCTCTTCAAACGTCTGGCGTGCGTGTTCGCGTGCTTCCTCCGCCTGTGCCGTCGAGGCGTCAGAAGGATGAAGCCGGGCATCCAACTCGGAGATTCGCGCCTTCCATTCGTCCAACTCAGCGTAAAGTGTGCCTACCTGCCGTAGGTAACGACCCTCAAAAGCGGCAAGCTGGCTACGGAGATCAACAAGCTCCAGCTCACGCTCTGCGAGGGTTGCGCGAATGGCGGCCAACTCCTCGCGCTTGCGGAGTACTTCCTCTTCTTCTGGTTTCAGTCGCCGAATGATCGGACGTGACATCGTATTGAGTAATCCTTAGGGTATCGCTGCGCCTATAGGTCGGCAAGCCTGTCCGAAGACAACCCTGGACGCCTTGGCCAGGAAATAACCGGCCCACGTGCATAGCGGGCGAATTAGCGAGGGCATCGTTTTTTCCCGCGATGTTCGGGGCGGTCACCGTGGAAAACTCGAGGACGCTCCCGGCGGTTGAAGGATTGGGCCGGGGAGGGGGAGGCTGTTGTTTCCGGTCAGTGGGATCAGATCGTGTGGCATCGTTGTGTTGTCCTCCGGGGAAGTCATGCGAACAACGCGGCGAAATCGCGCGCAGACACTATCTGCGTGCCTTTGTGGCGGCCGAGCGCCAGCAGCCCGCTCTTGTCGCCTGTGACCAGATAATCGGCCTTGCCCGCTTCAGACAGAGCCAGAAGAAAATCGTCCGTGGGATCCGGAGAGCGCTTCACGCGCGGCAGCGGATCGATGTCCTCGGCGAGCTTCTTGACCTGGTTGACCAGACGGCCGGCCTTGTGTGGTTTGACGAGTTCGGCCACACGTGGCTTTTGCAGCGTGGCCCGCAGCTCGTCGACATGCGCCGCGCAGGTCAGGAGCGTAAATTTTCCGTCCAGCCAGGCGTCGATGATAGCGGCGGGCTTGCCGGCCGGGGCGATCAGGGCGGATACGATGATGTTGGTATCGAGGACCACGCGCATCAGGCTTTGTTAGCCTTCCCTTTAGCGCGGCGTTCCGCGCGGACCTCGCTGACGGCTTCCTCGACGATGCGCTGGATTTCATCGGGGTCGGCATCGGCGTTGCGCGCCCTGATGTCCTGAATGGTGCACTGAAGCACGCGCCGGCGGACGGCTTCCTCGATGAACTTCGAGAGATCGCCCTTTTTCATGCCGTGGGCGCCCAGGAACGTGCGCAGGGTCAGATCGGTGTTCTTCGAGACCTTGACGCTCCAACGGACGGCTTGTTCTTCCATTTGGCCACCTATACGCTCAAATTGATAAACGCTCAAACGTCTATACGCCTATTATATGCGAGGATTCGACGGGGACCCGTCCAAGATTGGCCGCCCTCCAACTGGGTTTGTTACTGCCAGTCCATGGCCAGCCGCACCATGGTGCGCAGGGGCACGCCGGTAGGACCCTTGGCCAGGAACGGCTTGCTGTCGTCAAGCCAGGCGGTGCCGGCGATATCCAGATGCACCCACGGCGTCGGGTCGGCGAACTCCTTCAGGAACATGGCGGCCGTAACCGCGCCTCCGTAACGGCCGCCCACGTTGGGCAGGTCGGCGAAGACGCTTTTCAGATAATCCTTGTAATCGTCGTCCAGCGGCATGTGCCACATCTTTTCGCCCTCCGCGCGCGCCGCCAGCAACACGCGTTCGCGCAGCGCATCGTCGTTCGCGAACAGGCCCACGTGGATGTGCCCGAGCGCCACCACGACGGCCCCGGTAAGCGTGGCCGCATCCACCAAGTGCGTGCAGCCCAGCCTCTGCGCGTAGCTGATGGCGTCCGCCAGAATCAGGCGCCCTTCCGCATCGGTGTTGATCACTTCGATGGTCTTGCCGGACAGCGAGGTCACAATGTCGCCGGGACGCTGGGCCCGGCTGCCGGGCATATTCTCGACGGCGGGTATCAGCGCGGTGACGGGAATGGCGGGCTTGAGTTGCGCCAGCGCCCGCATGGCGCCGATCATGGCCGCGCCGCCGGCCATGTCGTATTTCATCTTTTCCATGCCGTCGGCCGGTTTGATGGAGATGCCGCCCGTATCGAAAGTGACGCCCTTGCCCACCAGGCCCAGGTGCACGGGCCCGGCGTGCGCGGCCGCGGGACGGTAGCGCAGCACGATCAGGGCGGGCGGTTCGGCGCTGCCCATCGCCACGCCCAGCAGGCTGCCCATCCCAAGCTGGGTCATGCGGTCGCGGTCGAGCACCTCACACTCCAGGCCGAACTCTTCGGCCATGCGGCGGGCGTGTCCGGCGAGCGCCATGGGCGTCAGCCGGTTGGACGGCTCATTGGCCAGTTCCCGCGTGAAATTCTGGGCTTCGGCGACGATACGCCCCCGCTCGACGGCGGCGTCAAGGTGCGGACCGCCCTCAGCCACAGCCACGGCGAAGCGCTCGAGCGGCTTGACGTCTTTCTTGTCCGTCTTGTAGCGATCCGTTTCGAAATCGCCCAGGATGGCGCCTTCCACGGCGGCCGCCACATCGTCTGCGCCGGTCTGAGCGGCGTCGAGCCAAACAGCGGCCTCCGTGATGGACTTCGATTTCAGGTGCCGTACCGCGGCGCCCACGGCCTTGCGCAGCTCAGCCGCGTTGAACTTCCCGGGCTTCCCGGCGCCCACAGCCAGCACACGCTTGGCGCGCATACCCGGCACGTTGTGCACGAGCGTCGTCTCGAACGCCTTGCCGGAGATCTCGCCCGCATCGAACAACTCGCCCAAACCCAGGCGGTCTTCGCGGCGGTCCTGAAAAACAATCAAAATCAGCGCGTCCGTTTGCACTTCTTCAATTGGTTGGCGTTGTAGGGTGATTTGCATTCTGACTTCTGTCTCCTGACTTCTGACTTCTCTTTCACTGTCTCGCTTTGCTCGCGCGCACCGCCGCTCTCGCTTCGGATTCAGCCGTCTTGGCGCGTTCGGTCTCGCGTTTGTCGTGCAGTTTCTTGCCTCGCGCCAGCGCGACTTCGCACTTGATGCGGCCCTTCTTCAGGTAGACCTTGGTGGGAATCAGCGACAGTCCCTTTTCGCGCGTTTTTCCCAGCAGCTTGTCGATCTCCTTGCGGTGCAGCAGCAGCTTGCGATGGCGCACCGGCGGGTGGTTTTCACGATTGCCGTAGGCGTATTGGCTGATGTGCGCATTCACCAGCCAAGCCTCGTTCTTCTCGATCGCGGCATAGGCCTCTTTAAGCTGGACCTTGCCCGCGCGGGCGGCCTTCACTTCGGTGCCCGTCAACACCAGGCCGGCCTCAAAGCGCTCCATCAGAAAATAGTTGTGGCTCGCCGAACGGTTGTCGCTCAGGATCTTGAAATCGGCTTCTTTTCCGGCCACATTTGCTCTCAACGCTGGGCAGTCCCGCAGCGTCATCCAGATGAAGCAGCCTGGAGCACCCGGCTTTCTTCAATCTTACCATATGGTCTCCGCATGCCTGGTATTCATAGAAACCATCTTGTTTTCAAAAGTTTAGCCGCTCTGCTCGGGCTGGTGGCGCTGGTTGGGTGCCTGGCAGTTCCGGCGGCTGCGCGCACGCGCAAAGGGGACAAGTTCCTGGCCCAGGGCAAGGACCGGGAAGCGCACAAGGATTGGGATGGCGCTCTGGATTTCTACAACAAAGCTCTCAACGAGGACCCTGCCGACCCCGGCTACCAGTTGGAAGTGCATCAAGCCCGCTTCCAGGCATCGCAAGCCCACGTGTCGCAAGGCCTGAAGCTGCGCAAAGATGGATCGCTGGCGCCGGCATTGCTCGAGTTCCAGAAGGCCTATGGCCTGGATCCGTCTTCGAGCGTGGCGGAGCAGGAGATCAAGACCACGGTCCAGATGATCGAGCGGGAGAAAAAAAAAGGCGCTGATTCGGACACCCGCGGCCTGACGCCGTCCCAACTGGCTAAACGCAACTCGGAAGAGAAGCTGGATTCCATGTTGTCGGTGCCGGAGTTGCGCCCGCTCAACGCGCAGCCCATCAACCTCAAGATGAACGGCCAGCCCACCAAGATTCTCTTCGAGACGGTGGGCAAACTGGCCGGCATCAATGTCTTGTTCGACTCGGAATTCAAGGAAACCAATAAGCAGTCGATCGAGCTCACGGGCGCCACTCTGTATCAAGCCCTGGACTACCTGGCGATCGTCAGCAAAGCCTTCTGGAAGCCGCTCTCCGGCAACACCATCTTCGTCACGCAGGACAACACCACCAAGCGCCGCGACTACGAAGAACAGGTGATGAAGGTCTTCTATCTGACCAACGTGACCACGCCCCAGGAACTGCAGGAGATTGTGACTGCGGTGCGCTCGGTGGCCGACATCCAGCGCCTGTTCGTCTATAACGCGCAGAACGCCATCATCGCGCGCGGCGAGGCGGATCGCATCGCACTGGCCGAAAAAATCATCCACGACCTGGACAAGCCCAAGTCGGAAGTGGTGGTGGATGTGCTGGTCTTTCAGGTCTCAAGCGATATGACGCGCACTTTGGGAGCGGCCCTGAGCAGCTTGAGCATTCCGGTGAACTTTGCACCGCGCTCCACCATCAGTACTCCGAGTTCTTCGACTTCCACCACGGCTTCCACTTCCACTCCGACCACCAATACTACGGGCACCACTGCGACCACCGGGTCGACCACCACCTCTACCTCGGCTTCCGTCCCGCTCGCCCTCCTCAGCAAGGTGGGCACAAACGATTTCTCCACGGTGCTGCCATCCGGGATGTTGCAGGCGGTGCTGAGCGACAGCGGTACGCGCGTGTTGCAATCTCCGCAACTCCGGTCGGTGGACAACCAGAAAGCCACGTTGAAGATCGGCGAGAAGGAGCCTATCGCTTCGGGAAGCTTTCAGCCGGGCGTTGGCGGCGTCGGCATCAACCCGCTGGTGAATACGCAGTTCACATTCATCGATGTGGGCGTGAACGTGGATCTGACCCCCAAGGTGCACGACAACGGCGAAATATCGATGCACATTGAGGTCGAGATATCGAGTGTGCAGAGCTACGTGAATTTGGGCGGCATCTCCCAGCCGATCATCGCCCAGGAGAAAGTGATCCACGATATCCGCATGAAGGACGGCGAAGTCAACCTGCTGGGCGGGCTGAAGCAGAGTTCGGACAGCACCACCCTGACGGGCATTCCGGGACTCTCCAGCATCCCGGTGATCAAATGGCTGTTCAGCAGCAAGCAGGTCAGCAAGAGCTCGCAGGAACTGGTGATTGCGCTGATTCCGCACATCGTGCGGCGACCCGATTACACCGAAGAAGAGATGCGCGGCATCGCGGTCGGCAATGCTACGGTAGTGAAACTGAACTACGCGCATCCGCCGCAAGCAGACGGTGAGCCGGCGCCCAAGAGTGCCACTCCGCCCGCTCCCGGTGCGCCCGCCGCTCCATTGGCGACGCCCCCCGCTTCCGCGAATCCACCGGCAGCGGCGCCCGTCACTGTTCCGCAGGTCAACGCTCCCCCGTCCGCCACGACGTCCACTCCGGGCGCGCCGCCATCCGCACCGGCCCCGCCGCAAGCCAATGCGTCGGTCAACTTTGTGCCGGCGCAAGTGGAGACCATCATGGGCGGATCGTTCAGCGTAAACCTGGTCGTGGCTAACGCCACGGACCTGTTTTCC
>Ga0187851_10005270_pt1 | contig 10356 bp, 3 predicted proteins | sample June2016WEW_6_10_FD_132997 | JGI IMG/M metagenome (GOLD analysis project Ga0187851, IMG submission 132997) | Peatland microbial communities from SPRUCE experiment site at the Marcell Experimental Forest, Minnesota, USA - June2016WEW_6_10 | ecosystem: Environmental > Terrestrial > Soil > Wetlands... | reverse complement strand
GCCTCTTTTACCGCCGTCACTGTCACTGGAGGATCTGGAACAGGCCCCACCTGCACGCCCACCGCGATCACTCCGTATATTTCCGTGAATGGCGGCACAACCTGGACTGAGGAAAACACTGCAACTGTAGCTTCCGGCGCCTCGGTAAGCCTCGGTCCGCAGCCGACCTCCGGCGGAACCTGGGCCTGGACAGGGCCCAACGGATTCACTTCCACTTCGCGCCAACTTGCCGGCATTGCGCTGCCTTCGAGCACCGACACGTATGTGGCGACTTACACCAACACAGCCGCCTGCACCAGCACCGAAACCTTCACCATCACTGTTACCGGTGGAACGCCGGGCAGCTTCACGCTTGCGCCCTCGGCATCCACTCTCTCGGTTGCTCAAGGCAGCAGCGGCAGCGATACTATCGCGGTAACGGACGTGAACGGATTTACCGGAAGCGTAACTCTGGTAGCGTCAGGCCTGCCCAGCGGGGTAACCGCCGCGTTCGGCGCCAACCCCACCACCGGGAGCAGCCTGCTAACTCTGACGGCTAGCGGTACGGCAACGGCTGGAACGTCCACGGTCACCATCACCGGAACCTCCGGCTCCCTGACCGCGAGCACCACTATCGCACTGACCGTCACTGCCACTACCAAGGCTGGCTTTACGCTGACGCCTTCGGCATCCACTCTCTCAGTTACCCAAGCCAAGACGGCGACCGCTACCATCGCGGTTACAGATACAGGCGGATTCATCGGCAGCGTAACTCTAGTAGCGTCAGGCCTGCCTAGCGGGGTAACTGCCGCGTTCGCCGCCAACCCCACCACCGGGAGCAGCGTGCTAACTCTGACGGCCAGCGCCACAGCTACCGCTGGAACTTCCACGGTCACTATCACCGGAACCTCCGGCACACTGACCGCAACCGCCACCATCTCTCTCACGGTGACCACCAGCGGCGGCAGCGGCACGAAGTGCACGGTCGACTACGTAATTACTCCGCAAAACTCAGCCGCATTCGGAGCGGCCATCACCCTCGTCAACAACAGCAGCACAGCCTGGAGCAGTTGGACGCTGACTTGGACCTTCGCCAACGGACAGACAGTTTCGTCCCTCTGGAACGGCATTGAAACTCAGAGTGGCGCCAACGTGACAGTGACCAACGAGAGTTACAACGGCAGCGTCGCCGCAGGGGGCAGCGTAACCGGCGTTGGCTTCAACGGCACCTGGAATGGCGCCACCAACGCGATACCCACAGCCTTCTCGATCAACGGAACGGCCTGCACTGTCAACTAGCAAGCAGTCGCCAGGGGGCGGAGCGGATCTCTTGATCCGCTCCGCCGAACGTCGTTGAACGGCACTCATACATTCAATATGGGTGGGTTACGTGATGTAAAGGAGAAACCATGTCTCAGCAGCTCAATTCCTCCCGCCTGCGCGCATGCGCTCGCCGATTGAGCGGGTACTTAACAGTACTCGTAGCTCTGCTTCTAACCCTTGCCGCACCGGTCGCCTTCTCTCAAACCGCGTGCAACGTCGTCTACACAATTTCGCCGCAAAACTCGACCGCTTTCGGCGCGGCCCTCACCATCGAGAACACCGGGACTACCGCCTGGACCAGTTGGACGCTGACCTGGACCTTCGCCAACGGCCAGACAATCACTTCTCTCTGGAACGGCAATGAAACCCAGAGCGGCGCCAACGTGACGGTGACCAACGAGAGCTACAACGGCAGCGTCGCCGCCGGGGGTAGCTACACCGGCGTCGGATTCAACGGCACCTGGAACGGTGTCACCAATGCAATTCCCACTTCGTTCGCCGTCAATGGAACCACCTGCGGCGGCAGCGTCTCGACCGGGAGCTTCTCGCTGGCGCCTTCGGCGTCAGCGTTGTCGGTGACCGAAGGCAGCAGCGCCACGGACACCGTCAAGGTAACGGACGTGAGTCCCTTTGCGGGCAGCGTAACTCTTGCCGCGTCCGGCCTGCCCGCCGGGATTACCGCGACCTTCGGAACCAACCCAACCACCGGGTCCAGCATCGTAACTTTCTCGGCCGTCAGCACCTCCAACGCTGGAACCTCCACGGTGACCATCACCGGGACCTCCGGCGCCCTCACCGCATCCACTACCATTGCGCTGACCGTGACCGCCGTCACCACCTGCACGCAGACCGCGATCGTTCCATACATCTCCGTGAATGGCGGCACCTCCTGGACCGAGGAATCCAGCGCCACCGTAAGCTCCACCACCACCGTAGTGGACCTTGGGCCGCAACCGACCACCGGTGGAACCTGGGCCTGGACCGGCACCAACGGCTTCACGTCCACCACCCGTCAACTCGACGGCATCGCCCTGGTCACCGGCGTAAACGTGTATACAGCCACTTACACCAATGCCAGCGGCTGCAAGAGCACACAGGCGTTCACCATCACTGTGACAGGGGGAACCACGACGCCCAGCTTCACGCTTGCGCCTTCGGCTACGTCGCTGTCGATCATTCAAGGCGCCAGCGGAGCCGACACCATCACGGTGACGGACGCGGGCGGATTCACCGGCAGCGTAACTCTCGCCGCGATGGGCCTGCCCAGCGGAGTTACCGCGGCGTTCGGAACCGATCCCACCACCGGTTCCAGCGTACTGACTTTAACCGCCAGCAGTTCGGCCGCCGCCAGTTCGTCCACGGTGACTGTTACCGGAACCTCCGGCAGCCTGAGCGCGTCCACCGCTTTCTCGCTCAGCGTGACCAGCACCTCCGGCGGCGGCACTTACACGCCGCCCGCCACCGCGCGGGTCAAATACAACTTCGATATGGACTGGCTGTTCATCCGGGAGAATGTCTCTGGAGCGCAGGCTGTCGGCTTCAACGACTCTTCCTGGACTACGGTAAGCACACCGCATACCTTCAACGATGTCGATTCATACCGCTGCCTCATCAGCCACAGCAGCGGAGACACCTGCACCTGGACAGGCCAGGTTTGGTACCGCAAGCACTTCCAGATTCCGTCCAGCTTGCAAGGCGACAAGATCTACCTCGAGTTCGAAGGAATGCGCCAAGCCGGCACCATCTACCTGAACGGGACTCAAGTCGGACTCTCCGAGAACGGGATCACGGCTTACGGCGTGGACATCTCCAACCACCTGAACTACGGCACGGCGGACAATGTGCTCGCGGTCATGGTGGACAACACGACCACTTACGAGGAACAAGCCACCAGTACCGGGTTTGAGTGGAATCGCAAGGATCTCTATCCCGACTACGGCGGCATCAACCATCATGTCAATCTGTGGGTGATGGGTGCCATCCACCAGACGCTGCCGCTGTACTACGGCCTGGGAACCCAGGGCGCTTACGTCTACGCGACCAACTTCAACATCTCCGCGGGAACGGCCACCATCACGGTCGAGTCCGAGGTGGCCAACCAATCCAGCGCCAGCGCCAACGTAACCATGCAGGCGGTGGTCGTCAACCAGAAGGGCACCGTGGTGGCAACGCTGACTGGCACGCCAACCACCATCGGGAGCGGCGTCACTCAGGTTCTCAGCGCATCCCTGGCGGCTTCGGGGTTGCACTGGTGGAGCCCGAGCGATCCCTATCTCTACACCGTCTACACCAACCTCTCCGTCAACGGCACGGTCGTTGACTCCAGCAACCTGGTCACCGGATTCCGCGAGGTGCAATTCAAGGGCGGAGCGGAGACCGGCGGCGTTTGGATCAACGGCGAATTCACCTATCTGAAGGGATACGCACAGCGCTCGGAAAACAATTGGGAGGGCCAGGGCCAGGCATATCCGGACTGGATGCACGACTACAACGCCCAGTTGATCCGCAACTCGAACTCCAACTACATCCGCTGGATGCACGTTTCTCCACAGCGCGTCGACGTCTCCTCGTTCGACCACTTCGGCATTGTCAATATCTGCCCCGCCGGCGACGCCGAATCGGACGTCACGGGCGTGCAATGGAACCAGCGCGTGGCGGTGATGACCGACAGCATCATCTACTTCCGGAACCACCCCAGCATTCTCTTCTATGAGGCGGGCAACAATCCTCCCACTGCAGCCCAGATGCAGCAGATGCTGGCGCTACAGACGGAATGGGATCCGTATGGCCAGCGCGCCATGGGCAATCGCGACGGCGACAATGCCACCACGGATTCCGCGCTGAACGACCTTGCCCAATACTACGGTGTTGAGGTCGGCGAATCTGCTACCACCGATGCGCTCTCCGATACCAACGTAAACCCGGCGGACCAGACCAACTCCGGCATCATGTTCCGGGGTTACAGCGCCCTCCGCCGCAACACCGCGCCTCTCATCGAGGCCGAGGACTTTCGCGACGAGGCCGCCCGCCGCTACTGGGATAAGTACTCGCCGCCCTTCTACGGATTCACGCCGGGGCCGAACGATACTTACGACTTGACGCAGGAGACCATGGTGGTCGGAGGCGGCACGGCGGCGTCGGATTCCGCCGGCGGCGGCGCGGGACGCTGGTACTGGTACTGGGCCAACCGCATCTCCAACCCCGACACCAGCGCCACCGAAATCTTCGGCCAGAAATACACCAACAACTCCTTCTCCAAGTGGTCGGGCTACGCGTCGATCTACTTCTCGGACTCCGATGCCGACGGCAGGCAGGATTCGAGCGAAGTCGCCCGCGTCAGCGGCAAGGTGGATGCGGTACGTCTGCCCAAGGAAATGTATTATGCCACCCGAGTGATGGGGAACCCGAATCCCGACATTCACATCGTCGGCCACTGGAGTTACCCCGCCGGCACGGTGAAAACCGTGTATGTGATTGCCAACACGCAGTCGGTGGAACTGGTCTTGAACGGCGCATCGCTGGGGACAAGTTCCACCCCCGTCGAAGTTGCTGGCGTTTCCGGCCAGTTTGTCTTTGAGTTCCCCAATGTCACCTTTGAGTCGGGAACTCTGACGGCCAACGGCATCAATTCGGGAGCAACCGTGGTCTCGGAAACTTTGACCACGGCCGGCGCGGCGGCGGCCATCCGTCTTACCCCATACACCGCTCCGGGCGGCATGAGAGCCGACGGAGAGGATGTGGTCTTCATCGATGTTGAAGTTATCGATGCGAACGGGAACCGCGTTCCCACCGATGACGCCCAGGTCAACTTCACCTTCTCCGGGCCCGGCATCTGGCGCGGCGGTTATAACAGTGGCGTTCTCGATTCCACCAACAACCTCTATCTCAATACGGAGTGCGGCATCAACCGCGTCTCCGTCCGCTCCACGCTCACGCCCGGCACGATGACCGTCACGGCCAGCCGCTCCGGGCTGACCTCCGCAACCGTCAGCTTCACTTCGACGGCTGTTCCGCTAACCAATGGTTTGTCCACCAGCTTCCCGCAGGATATGCCGGGACCGTCGGCCAACGAGTAAACAGTGGATCCTGAAAATCTGACAAAACCATGATGAAACTTGATGATTTTCGGTTCTGGCGGGTCGAAGGAACCTCTGATTAAGTCGGTTTTGTATCAGGGCACGACTGGTAGGTCAGGACTTTAGCCCTGACTGCCGCAAGTGCAGCAAAATGAACGCGGGTCTTTTAGCCCCTGAGGAACTGCCCAACGTGTAGCCGAACTTGATCGGAGGTTCCCTAAGGAACCTCCGATTAAGTCGGTTTTGTATCAGGGCACGACTGGTAGGTCAGGACTTTAGCCCTGACTGCCGCAAGTGCAGCAAAATGAATGCGGGCTTTTTAGCCCCTGATGGACTGCTTAACGTGTAGCCGAACTGAATCAGAGGTTCCTTAAGTCCTGCTGAATGAGTCAGGCTTGAGCCCTGATGGCGGGATTCCCTGGTTCGAGTTTCAGCGTGGCTCCAGAGCAATCGCAGGTACTCCGCCCTCCGCCGGAGGCGCTTGCAAGGTGTGTGCGGCAGCCTCGGCCGCGCGCAGCACATTCCCCGGAACGATCCCCAAAGTCAACGTCACGGCAACCGCCAGCAGCAAGGCCGCGCCCACCGCTACGCCCACCTGCGGGGCGGCAGCAGCGGAGCGTTGATCGTCCGAAGGCTGCGCAGCCACCAGGGCCAGGCGCAGATAGTATGCGGCTGCCAGTCCCGAATTCAGCAAACCGATGAGGACCAGCCAATTGGCTCCGCCGCCGATTGCGGCTGAAAACGAGACCAGCTTGCCAAAGAACCCGCCCGTGAAAGGAATGCCCACCAACGAGGCCAGAAAGAAGATTAGCAGGCAGCCGAGCAGCGGTGAGCGATGGACGAGTCCGCGAAAGTCATCGATTAAAGGCAGCTTTTCGTCGTAGCCGCCGGCCACCGTAATTACGGCGAAGATGCCCACATTCATCGCCGCATAGGCTGCGGTGTAAAAGCTGGCTGCGGCAATGCCGCTCGGCCCAAGTCCGGCGAAGGCCGCCAGAAGGTAGCCGGCATGGGCGATGGAAGAGTATCCCAGCATCCGCTTCACATTCTGCTGGCGCAGCGCGGCCAGGTTGCCCACGGTCATCGAAAGCACAGCCACCACCCACAGCAGTGGTTCCCAGACCGGGCGCAGCGAGGGCAGCATCTCGTAAACCACGCGCAGCAGCAGCGCGAAGGCCGCCGCCTTGGGCGCTGTAGACATCAGCGCCACCACCGGCGACGGCGCGCCCTCGTACACATCCGGCGTCCACACGTGGAAGGGCGCGGCGGAGACCTTGAAGAGAATCCCCACCAGCATCAGCCCCATCCCGGCCAGCACCAGCGAATGATTCTCCGCGCCGGGCGCGAGCCGGGCAATCTCGTAGATCCCGGTTGTGCCGGTAGCGCCGAAGATCAATGCAATTCCGTACAGCAGAAACGCGGTAGCAAAGGAGCCAAGCAGAAAGTACTTGATCGCTGCCTCGGGTCCGCGCGCAGTCTCCTTGCGGTAACCGGCCAAGACATAGGTCGCAATGGAGGAGATTTCCAGCGCAATGAAGACCAGCAGCAACTCGACCGCGCCGGTCAGCAGGCACATGCCCACCGCGCCGAAAACAATCAGCGCGTAAAACTCTCCCTGGTGATGGCTCTCTTCGGGCAGAGTGTCCAAAGAAAGCAGCAGCGCCACCAGCACGATGCCGCAGATCAGCACGTGAAAGAAGACCGTGAATGCACTCGTCTCGATAGTCGCGTAGAAGCCGGTCCCCTCCGGCAGCGAAAGCTGCCACAAGCTGGCCCACAGCGCAAGGGTAGTTCCAATCGCACCAACCCCGCCCAGCGGCCAGCGCGGCCAGCCTAACGGCAAAGAAGCGTCCAGCAGCATGATCGTCACGCCGGTCAGCGTCAGGATGACTTCGGGGAGGATGCGGAGGATGTCAGGATTCACCGCGCAACCTCCCCATGCATGGAATTAGCGGATGCATCACAGCCCGCTGAAAAATCCGGCTTTGTATCAGGGCACGACTTCAGTTGTGCCGAGAAGGCCGCAAAACGATCGGGGGCTTTAGCCCCTGCGGCCTGTTTTTCAGAGGATTTCAATTCCGTTTGCGGAGGATGCACGCCCGTTTCGATGGTTGTCAGCCACAGCATCGGCGCCACTCCCATCGCCAGCATCAGCGCGGCCAGCGGCCACAGCACGGCCATCTGACCCGCGCGCAGGTCTTTGGGCGGCTTCGACGCAGCCAGCGCGCTCTCCGGCCCGAAGAAGAGCCGCTGCACCAGCCATAGCATGTAAGCCGCGCCCAGAATCACGCCCAGCGTGGCCGCAATCGCCCAGCCTTTGCTTACTCCGGTAAAGGTGCCCAGAAGAATCAGGAATTCGCCGATGAAACCGCTCAGCATCGGCAGCCCGATCATCGCCAGCGAGCCAAAGACAAAGAACGTCGCCGTCCGCGGCAACTTAGCGGCCAGCCCGCCGTATGCGCCGATCTGGCTGGTCGAGTAGCTGTCGTAAAGCGCACCCAGCAGCAGGAAGAGCGCGCCGTCCACCACGCCGTGCGAGAGAATCTGATAGACCGCGCCCTCCCAGCCCGTCAGCGTCAGCCCGTAGATGCCCAGCGTTATCAGGCTCAAATGGCTCAGAGCCGCAAAGGCCATCAGCCGCCAGAAATCCCGCTGCACCAACGCCAGGCAGGCTCCATAGAGTATGCCCACCACTGCCAGCCCAACCAGCACCGGCGCCACAGCCCGCGCCTGCGCGGGAAACAGCCCGATGTGAAACCGCAGCATCGAGTAAAGCCCCAGCTTGCCGGCCACCACCATCGCCAGCGCAACAGGCGCTTCATTGAAGGTCTCCGCAACCCATCCGTGCAGCGGGAAGACCGGGACCTTCACGGCAAAGGCAAAGAGAAACGCCAGGGCCACCCACCACAATGCGCCAGCCGGCAAGGTGCCGCTTACGATCCACTGTTGCAGCGTTGCAAAGTCGAAGCTGCCCGTCCGCGCATAAAGCCAGAGAATCGCCACCAGCAGCGGAGCGGAAGGAATGAAGGTGAAGAGGAAAAATTTGAGCGCGGCTCTGGGTCCGTCTTTGCGGCCATACATGGCGATCAGAATCGCCATGGGAACCAGCGACAGCTCCCAGAAGCCGTAGTACAAAATCAAATCCAGCGAGAGGAATACGCCGAACATCGCCGTCTGCTGCACCAGAAAGAGCGCGAAGAAGACTTTGCGCCGCGAATGAATCGCGTTCCAACTGGCCACCACCCCTACCGGAGCCAGCAAGCCAACAAGGACCACCAGCCACAGGCTCAACCCATCCACGCCGACGTGATAAAAGATCCCGTGGCTCTCGACTGAATTTGAGGATAACTCGATCGACATCCGGTTGATCTCGAACTGAAAGCGGGGTGCGTCCGCAGCCAGCGAGAAATGCGCCGGCAAATGCAGCGTAAGCCCGAAGGTGGCCAGCGATGTGGCGAGCGCAATCCAGTTGGGCAGCCTGCCGCGCTCAGGCATGAGCAGCACTAACACCGCCCCGGCCAGCGGCGCCAGCAGAATCAGCGTGAGAATCGAGTTGTTGATTTCGTTCATTCTCTCAATGCCCCGCAATGCCCAGATGAATTACCGTAAGACTGGCCAGAACCGCTGCCCACGGAATTACCAGGAAAAGCAGCAGAGCCGCCGCACCCGCCGCCAGCCATGCCGCATAGGAGCGCAGATTCCCCGACTGCCAGCGCTGCAAGATCGCCCCCGACAGCATGGCAATGCCGCCGAGCAGCCAGGCCATTCCGCCCAGAATGCCCACATCCACCACCCACTCCAGAAAATACTTCGAGATGCCGAGCAGCGGCCTGACAACAGCAGCGTTGTAAAACTCGTCAACGTAATACTTGTTAGCCAGCAGTTTATAACTGCCGGAAAGCGCACCAGCAAGACGCACGGGGAGCGCGGACTTTTCTCGATAGAACAGATGGGCAATCAGCCAGCCAAGAAGCGCGACCCCGACAGCCGCGGCGCTGAGAATCAATTCAAGCTGCGCGCTGCCTCCCTCCGCCGCCCGCGCGCCGAAGACCGGTGCTAGAAAACCGCTGAATCGCTCCATGTTGACCCAGCCGGCCGACGGCTCAATGCCGATCCAGCCGCCACAGATCGAAAGCAAAGCCAGAAGCATGAGTGGGCCGAGCATGGAGAACGGGTTGCGATGCAAATGAAGTTCCTTGCTGCGCGGCTCTCCAAGGAAGGCCAGGTACCACAGCCGGAACATATAGAACGAAGTCAGCAGCGCCGTAACTACACCGACAAGCCACAGCGCCTTGCCGTTCGGCCCTTGCAAGAAGGCCGCATACAGAATTGCGTCCTTGGAGAAGAATCCCGCGAACGGAGGGAATCCGGCGATGGCCAGCACGCCCACCGTAGTTACTGCAAATGTAACTGGAAGTTTCTTCCACAGCCCACCCATTTTGTGCAGGTCCTGCTCGCCGCCCATCCCATGAATCACCGCGCCCGCAGCAAGAAACAGCAGCGCCTTAAAGAAAGCATGGGTAACTAGGTGGAAGATAGCCGCCGAGTAAGCGGCCACACCGCAGCCCAAAAACATATAGCCAAGCTGCGAGATCGTCGAGTAGGCCAGCACGCGCTTGATGTCATTTTGCACGAGAGCAATGGTGGCCGCGAAGATGGCCGTCGCCGCGCCGACAATCGCCACCACGCTAAGCGCAAAGGGCGAGTGGTCAAACAAGACATGCGTGCGCGCGACCATATAAACGCCCGCCGTGACCATGGTAGCCGCGTGAATTAAAGCGGAAACTGGCGTCGGGCCTTCCATCGCATCCGGCAGCCAGATGTAGAGCGGAAGCTGCGCGCTCTTGCCCGCCGCGCCCAGCATCAGGCAGAGCGCGATGACGGTGACTACGCCGCCGTTCCAGCCGGGGTCTTGTCCGAGCTTCGTCGCAATCTCCGGAAAAGACAACGTGCCGAAGTTGGCGACGAGCAGAAACAT
>Ga0187851_10005267_pt1 | contig 10357 bp, 7 predicted proteins | sample June2016WEW_6_10_FD_132997 | JGI IMG/M metagenome (GOLD analysis project Ga0187851, IMG submission 132997) | Peatland microbial communities from SPRUCE experiment site at the Marcell Experimental Forest, Minnesota, USA - June2016WEW_6_10 | ecosystem: Environmental > Terrestrial > Soil > Wetlands... | reverse complement strand
ATAGGCGCGAAAGAACGTGATGTCGAGGTCATGGCGCGGGTAGGTAAAATTCTCGGGATCGCCTCCAAAAAACGCCAATTCAAATTCGGGCGCGAAGACCAGCCGGATGTCGGTGTACTTCTTGTATTCATAGAGGTCGTAACGCGCGCCGGCAAACAGCGTCACCACGTCGCAGCGATGGCCGCTTTTTGAGGCGCACTCTTTCTCGATCCTGGCAATGTTGGCGCGACGCAGGCGGGCGGCTTCGGCATCGGGCGTCAGCTCGGCGATGCCCGCGGTCACCTGTTTGGTGATCTCAGTGGTGTTCAGCAGGACATTGACTTCCAGATCGGGGCAGCGCCGCTCTGCGGCCCGCGTGGCGGCCGAGAATCCGTCCTGGATGAAATCGTGCCCGGGTGAGGAGAGCTTCTGCACGCAGTCGGCGCCGACGTGATGATTGGTGAACAGCAGGCCGTCGGGCGAGACGAAGCTGCCCGTGCCACCGTTGTTGAAGCGCACGGCGGCCAGTTGCAGGTGCCTGGCGAACTCCGCCGGCGCCTGGAACCCGTACTTCTTCGCGATGGCCGCGGAAGGGAACTGATTGGGCAGCCACAGCCCCTCGTCGGCGCGCAGCGCAGGTTGAATCAGGACTGCTAGCGCCGGAATGAGTGCCGCGAAGTTCCGTATTTTCATATTGTTAAAATCTCCATAATCCATTGATTACAAGCGCCTTGTTCGCTCCTATCGCTGTAGTACTATTCACAACGGGAGCCCACCTGTGCGATATTAGGGGTTAAACCTTAGTACATTTTCCACCATGACGCAGTTGGAAGAAGCGGTCGCACGCTACCACAGAATCCTGGAAAGTGACACGGTCCGCACGTCGGATTGGGTTGCGGAACTGCGCGATCAGATGGCCGCGCGCCACCTGGTTGTGGCCGGCCGCCCCATCTCGCCCGTGCTGCGGCCGCACTTCCTGAGCCGCCGCCAGTATATCAACGTGGTGAAGAGCGCGGAATCGCTGCATACCGCGATTGACCGGCTGCGGTTGCTGGTGATTCAGGATCCGCAGTTGATGGCCCGCATGGAGATGCTGCCGGCGGAGAAGATGCTGGCCGCGGTCGATCCCGGCTATGCCTCGCCCTCGATCTCGGCGTTGCTCGAAACCCACGTCAACAACGGCACTCTGCAGGTGACCGGCGGCCAGGCCGACCTGCCTCACGGCGTGGTGTACGGCGAGATTCTGAGCGATCTGTTTTTCGACCTGGCGCCGGTCAAGGAACTGCGCAAGCGGTTCAAGCTGGAAAAGACCGGCGCGGTGAAGCCGCTGCTGGCGGCGCTGCTCAAAGCCTGGAAAGAGTTCGGCGGCAAGAGCGCGCCGCGAATCGGCATCCTCGAGTTCAAGCAGCCCTTCCAGACCATCGACACGCAGGAGCACCTGTTGCTGGCCGAAGTGTTCCGCCGCGCGGGCTACGAGGTCGAGGTCATCTCTCCCGACCAGATGGAGTACCGCGGCGGCGTGTTGCGGGCCAACGGCGTGCGGATCGATGTCGTGTATCGCGGCGTCACGGCGCACGAGTTCATGCTGCGCTTCGACCTGACGCATCCGCTGGTGCGCGCCTACCGCGAAGGCAAAGTTTGCGTCGTCAACAGCTTCAGAACGGAGATGACGCGCAAACGGGCTCTGTTCGCGCTGTTGAGCGATGAGACGGTGACGGCTTCTTTTCCCATTGCCGAACGTAAGGCGATTGAAGAGGCCATCCCCTGGACGCGCATGGTGGCGCACACCAAAACGCGGCGCGGCGGCCAGGAGATCGATCTGCCGGAGTTCATCTTCAGGCATCGCGACGGGCTGGTGCTGCGGCCCAACGATTCGGACGGCGAACTGCCGACGTTCGACGGCGCCACGATGACCGATGCGGCCTGGGACCGCGCCTGCCGGCAGGCAATGCGCCAGAGCTACGTCGTGCAGGAGCGCATCACGCCGCACCCGGTTTCGTTCCCCGTGGACCTCTACGGCGACGTGGTCTACCGCGACCTCAACGTCGAGGTGAGCCCGCAGGCGTTCCTCGGCAAGGTGCAGGGTTGCGTGGCCCGCATCAGTGCCGCGCAGGGCACCTATTCGACCCTCACCGGCTACGCGCCGGCCTTCATCCTCGAATCAAGATAACCCCGCCGCCCCGCTCAATCGGAATCGCGCGCGACTCACCCGTTGTATCTATTCAACGTCGGCGACCTTGCCGGCTTTGAATGTGATTTTCATGTCGTTGTACACGTAAATCTTCTTGGCTCCGAGATCGACGATGTTCTTCGGCTTGCCGAGGATCGCAGTCACCTCGTCGATCGTCTGCCCCATCGAAATCTGGGCCGGGGCGGCCTGTGCCGCGCCTTCCGCCGGGGCGCCGCCGGACTTCGCAGCTTCCGCGGCGACGTCGGTTTCCGCCTTGTCGGCCTCCTGGGCCTGCTCGTTGAGCTGCGCTGAAACGTCCGCTTCGGGTGGAGGCGCGTTGGCCGCGAAGGCCGTCTTGACTGGCGCGCCCTGCGCCGAGGGTGGGAGCGCGGGCAACCCGCCGTGGCCCTGCTTCGCTTGCAGATCGCCCATCCCCTGGTCGATCGTCTCCCGCAGGTGGTTCTGCATCTCCTGCAGGTCCGCAAAGGCGACGGAAACGATGTCCCCTTTGGGGCACTCCTGGCCTCCCTTGCTCGACAACACGATCAGCGTCGCCGCGGTTGCGTCGGCGGGCGGAGGTCCGGTCAGTTGGATGGCGTCGCCCTGGCTAAGCGCGCATTCCGCGCCACCGGCATCGGTGACGTCGAGGTCCCTTCCTGCCACGAAGACGTGTTGGACGTTATCACTCATCAGGCGGTTGATCCCGCTCGAGGCCGGGTCCACCTGCGCGCTGCGCGCCTCGGCGTTCTCAAGCGCGATCTGGCGTTGGACTTCCGCGGCGATCAGGTCCTTAACCTGCGGCGTAAGCGGGGCCGCATCGCCTGGCGCGCCCGCCTGCGCGGCGGCCGCCGCCGCTCGTTCCTGATAGGCCGTCATCAGGGTCTGCGAAATCAAGTAATCCGTCAACCACAGCGAAGCGCTCGGATAAACCGGGTACGGTGTGAAGTACGCGCCGTAATATCCATACCACGGGTTCCCGCCCCAACCCCAGGCGTAAGGTACCGGCGCGGCCCACGGATTGTAGGCCCATCCATAGTAGGCCGGCGGGTAGTAAGCGACCGGAGAATAAACCGACATGAAGCCGCCGCGATAGGAGTAGGGCGCGTAGTAGCGATCGTAGACCCGGCCATTGCGATAGTAGGTCCGATGGGCGTACTCACGCCCGCCATAGCGGTACGGCCGTTGCACATACCCGCGGCCTCCGCGCTCGACCACCACGCGCGAACCGTCCCTGCGCTCCACCTCCACGCGCCGGCCACCGCCCAGGCCGTGGTGGATATCCATGGCCCGGGCGTTGCCCCGCGCTGCTACGTGGACGTCGCTGCGAGTTCCGTTGGCCCGCATTCGCACCGCGTTCCCGCTGGGAGTGCTGATGGTCCTCGATCCTCGTGGCTCCGCACGCGAGATCGGTCCTTTGGCCTGTGCCATCGGCGCGCGTGTTCCTGCGGCGCCGCCCGCTACGTTGCGGGTCGCACCGGTTGTCGATAACGCAGTGCTATGACCTGCCGCTGGCCCAGTCGTCGTTGCCCCGGTTCCCGCCGTCGTGGGACCGTGCCCGGCGGTACTGGTCGTGGGACCTTTGTTGGCGCCAGAAGTTGTTGGACCCTTGCTCGCGCCGGAACTCGTCGTCCCCTTGGTGGCGGGTGCCTTGGCGGCCGGCTTGGGCGCGGGCTTAGCAGTTTTCTTGTCATCGGCGCCGACGCTAAACCCCAGGATCAGGATCCCGCCAATCAGCGCTAAGCTCCGCATCGATAATCCCTTGATCGTCATTCGCTCATGCACAAAAGTACCCTCCCCGTTTCTGCCCTCTCCGGCCATCGGCATCCCGCGTACGTATTACTGGACGTCGCTTACCTTGTTATCGACAAACGTCACCTTGAGATCTTTGTAAAAGTAAATCGTTTTCTTCCCGACAACTGCTTTTCGCAGTGGCTGCCCCATAGCCGCTGTGACCTGATCGATCGTCTGTCCGATGGTGATCGTTGGGGGCGGTTGGTCCGCTGGCGGTGGCGGAGGCTCGATCGGTGCCAGCGGCGCTTCTGCTGCCACCGGCGGCTGCGCTCCCGCGGGCGCCGCAGGATGTGCGCTCGTGGGCTGGGCTGGCTGAGCGCCGCCCTGCTGTTGGTTGTTGCCGGCCTTCTCTTCCTCGGCGGGTTGTACTTTGAACACATCCCCGACCAACTTCGCCACCTGGTCCGCCGTCAGTTGGATCCCCTTCGGAAACTTGAACGCGAGCGCCACGCTGTAGCGCACATCCGAGTATGCGTCCGTGAACAGATCGAACAGGACCGAGTCTTCCCGCACCTCGATCTTGGTCACCCACATCTTCTCCCCAGCCACAAACGTCCTCTGCCCTGGCGACGGAGCCGAACTCGCGCCTGGAACGTGGCCGCGGAGAAACCCGGGAACCTTTTGATTCAGCTTGCTGGCCGCTCCGACCGTGCCCGTCTTGATTTTCCCGTCCTGATACGAGGCTGTGAACTCGGGCGATGCGGTAGACTCACCCATGGTCAGGTTGTCTTTCTGCAGGACCAGAACAGTGCCGGCTGTGACGATATCCTTCTTGTCAGCCGTGGCTTTGGTCAGGGCGTACTGCGACTGGAGGCTCTTTTTGATCGCTTCCTTTGAGTTCGCGTCGTCGGCTGCAGCCAGCCCACACGCCGCCGCGAGCAGGATCGCCAGGCAAGCCGGGAATCGCTTCAGTCGCATCGAAGATCTCCTCCTCGCGCCGCTCAAATGTTTTCGCAGAATTTGCAGACCCAGTTCGACGGCCTAGAAAGTATAACTCCGGCCATTTTTCACGTCAATGTCCGGAGACGCCCGGTATCCCATCCCGGTGCGTGCTCTGAGCCCAGGATCCAGCGCTCGCGCGGGCTGCGCACTGACAATCACGCCATCGGACCGGGCCATGACCAAAGGGAGTGGCTTCCCGAGAACAGAACAACCTCGCACGTTCAGAGCGCTAGCAACCGCTCCGCGTTGGCATGGTAGACCTTTTTCAGAATCGAGTCCGGGAGGCCTATACCATAAATCTGCCAGCGGCCCTGCGGCGGCACGACGGCCGGCGCGTAGTCAAAGTACTCGTCCTCGGTTTCGAGGAAGCGATAGTAAATCTCGTACAGCTTGTCGCCGAATACCTGTTGCGGAGTGTCGTCGCCATGCGGCACGGCATCGGTTCCAAACAGGATCCGGTCCTGGTAACGGTCGAAGAACTTGCGCGCGGCGCGCGGCTGGCGGCCCAGTTCGCCGATGCGCGCCGCGAGGTCCACGTGCATGTTCGCGAACTTGTCCATGCACTCCGCCACGTACGGCAGGTTCTCGGCGTCATTGCCGAAGTGCAGCGTGATGAACTGGGTCTTGGGGTGGCGCGCATAGACCCGGTTGCGTGCCTCCAGGATTGCCTGATTGCTCGGAAAATCCCGGCCGTAGAAGGACCAGTCGGGATGGTTGTACAATTCCTCCCAGCGTTCGTTGAAGCGGTCGATGGGCAGGAAAAACGCCTCCGGATCGGAGACGTGAATCGCCACCGGCATCTTGAGCGCCGCGCATGCTTCCCACATCGGGTCGAAGCGCCTGTCGTCCACTTTTACCAGCGGACCTTCGGTGATTTTCTCGCGCAAATACAGACCCAGCGTCTTCAAGACCTTCAGCCCGCGCGCGCCGTCCTTGTGCGCGCGTGCGATTTCATCGGCCTGGAACCGGGGGTAGTTGGGTTCCAGGAGCCGGCTGTACCAGGGTTCGGTGAACGTGAAGAAGCGGCCCGCGTGCGCGCGGTCGTAACGCGCCACACCTTCCCGCAGCCCGCTGCCGACCCCTCCCGTCAGGTTGACCAGCATCCGGATGTTTTTCCGGTCCATCACCATCAGCAGTCCCTGCGGCGGCTCGAGAAAGATCCGCTCCTCGCCGAAGGAAACTCCCTTCACGGACTTCTGGGAGAAACTCAGGTGCGTGTGAATATCGATGACCGGGAATTTTGCCCGCGGAACCTTCGTTTCCGCCGCGTGCAGCATGCTGCGCGGCTGATAGTCGCGCAAGTCCAACCCGGGGCCGGTGCGCACCGGCGGCGTGTCCGCCTGGGCCTCGCCGGCACAGGCTGCGGTCAGCGCCGCGCCCGCCGCGCCAAGTAAAGTTCTCCGCTGGATGCCTGCCATGGTTTGCTCTCCTGTGTATCGCCTTTGATGACCGTTACGCTATCACTTTGGGACCGCGCGTGACAGTGTCTCTTTTCGCCTTGACATTGAAAAAGTAAGAGCGCAGAATCGGTCTCGGCGTAACGGCTCTGCATCTCTGATATTGGGGTTCCAGGAGATATGTATGTGGAAATGTATGGGAAAGAAAAATCGTCTTATGCAGTTGATTGAGGGTTTTTTAAGCGCTGCCCTAGCGTGCTTGGTACTCGCCACAGCGTTACAGATCCCTGCGATGGGGGCCATCGGTAAAACGAGCTGTTGCGGAAATGGTTCAGGTTCTAATTGCTCAATCTGGTATGACTGGCCATGCGGAGGTCTTAACGGTTGCTTTTCAGGATGCTGCACCAGCTGTAACTGTCCGTCAGCACCGCCAGGATGTGGCCTGTAATAGCGCGAGTTGGTCGGATTAGCCAAGATGGCCTCCACCGGCTGATCGGCACTGTGCAAGTGCAGCGCCAGGCGAAGTGCCTAAAACCAGTTGCCTAGCTGTGAGAGCCTGTGGGGCGCTTGCGGAGGATGGCGAATGAGAGAACTATTCCGTTTGATGGCGCTACTCGTAGCGTGTTGCGCCTTGGTCTATGCATGGTTGGTTCAGAGGGAGAATCGGCGGCTAAGGGAAGAGAAGAAAGACCTAGTTAGCGCCCAGCAAGAAATCATCCACGCGGCAAATAGGCCGGTCCTGATTCGTGGCTTCTCCCTCCCTCTCAGTGACGAGGTGGTCGAGGTGGTGAGGGAGCGCAGAGCAGGGCAGAAAGGAAAGCGATTAATCATCATATTCGACAGCACCTGTCATGCCTGTAAGGCACAACTCCCAGTGTGGGAAGCGATGCTGAGCGACCCTAGGATGAAGCAGGTGGAGACGTGGCTTGTTTCACTCGACGGAAAGCTGGACTTTGCTGATCGGCTAGTCCACGTACTCAATGACAAATTCCTCCCATTTAGACTGATGCGAGTAAGACAGCGTCTCCCGTTTGTGGTCTCGACTGGTATATCGTATTCGCCAACCATCATTCTAACGGAGGTTTCAAATGAGGGGCAGAGGGTTCTCTTTGTGGTGACGGGTTCTGCCACCGCGGATCATTGTAACGTTGTGCTAGAAGGCATTAGCTCAGGCCAAATTGAGAGCGCGCACATTCTAGCCGGGTTGGGAGGGTCCCCTATTGAAACTCCGCGGTGATCCTCGCCAACGGATACCAGGGTTTCTCCGTGCACATGCGCGCGCCTTGCGGGTTGGTGTTTGGGGCGTCCTAGCTGTCAGTGCTGCGGTATGGCTTGTTGTAGGGATGGCCGCTAGGAGGGCGAGCAGTTCAGCGCAGCCATCTTACAGCGGTGATGGCCCACCGAAACTGCTCCAGAGCGCGGATCCGGAGTACTCTGATGAGGCAAGGCTCGCGCGCATCAATGCAAGCGTAGAGTTAACAGCCCGCGTCGGCCTGGACGGCAGACTCCGTGACGTCAAGGTCTCGCGCGGAGCCGGCTTCGGGCTGGATGACAAAGCAGTAGAGGCGGCCTCGCGGTGGCGTTTCAGCCCCGCCCGGCGTCAGGGTCGCCTTGTCGAGATCAAGACGGTCATGGTGGTGCCGTTCAGGGCCTTTCCAGGCAGGCCGACCGCACACCTCCAATTCTCGGCCCCTGCGGGCACCATACCACCGAGGCTCGAAGTGGGTGACCCCGGCGAGTTATCGGCGGGGTCGGATGTCGTCACGAGGACCCTTGGGGTCAGTGTGGAGGGGCGAGTTTCCCAGATCGGTGGACCGGATGACAAGGTCAAGCAATTGCTTTCAAAGTGGCGGTTCTCTCCTACGTTGGTCCGGGGCGCGCCCGTGCCTGCTCTTGGGACACTTACGGTTTACAGCACGAAATGAGGGCGAAATGCCACAAGAGAGACTTGTTTGCAGAGGGCCTGGGGTGGCGACGTATCTGGCGGCGTTGGAAAGGGTGGAGAATGGTGTTCCCACATGGCCTTGCGGATCGGCCGGGAGGCGGCTTTGTGGGGGCGCGAGGATGCTTCTGACGCTGCTGGCAAGTGCGGCGTTGGCCGCGTCGCAGCAGCCTCCAACCAGCGGCGGGAAGGGAAGCGCCATCCACGGCCAGGTGCGCCAGGCGGGGAGCCAGATTCCGATTGCCGACGTCGAGGTCGTCGTAGAATGCGGGGCCAAGTCGGATCACGAGAAAACGGACGAGCAAGGCCGCTATCGTTCCGAGGAGTTGCCCCGAGGACTTTGCACAGTCCGCATCAGCCACCACGGTCTCGAACGGGAGCGGAGGGTCGTCAGCGGGGCGGCCGGAACGGAGCCGCAAATTGACTTCTGGCTTCCCGTGCCAGGCCAGATCTCGGGCCGGGTGCTGGGAGAACACGACGAGCCGCGGGCCGGAGTGAGGGTAATGTTGTTCGAGCGCGCTGTCGTGCTGGGTAGCGCCAAATATTCGGTGCGGGGCGGCGGCCAAACCGATGCCAGCGGCGAGTACACCATCCCCGGAGTGGCCCCGAATCGGAGCCTGACGCTGCTGGCCCTTCCGGCGGCATCGAATGATCCTCCCGCACCGAATCTGCCCGACGACCCGGCGAAGCGCCAGGCGATTGACTCGCTAGCATTTTATCCGGGTTCGCCGCAGGCGGACGGCGCAATGCCAATAAGGCTGCAGCCGGGCGAGCAGCGCGTGGCGGTCGACATCCACCTGGAGCGGACGAAGACGCTCTGCGTGAGCGGGACGGTCGAATCCGCGGGAAAGCCGGTGCCGGCCGATCTGCGCCTGGTCAACCGGCAACTCGAGGCGGCGGGCGGCGTTGGCTTCGCCTTGGGCGCCACAGCCAAGGCCGGTCCGAATGGCCAGTTCACAATCTGCGGCGTATCGGCCGGCGCTTACAAGCTGATCGGGTACCAACGCGGCGTGGAGGGCGAGACGGCCTTTTACGGGTCGCTGGACATCGAACTTTCCGATCGCGACCTCCAGAACCTCCGCGTCCTGCCGGATTTTATGATGCCGCTCGCGGGAACTGCCGTCTGGGACGCCGACGCTACCAACCAGGAGCCCATGAAATTGAACGTCTCGCTTTCTCCCTGGAACGGCGTGGTGATCGCCAACGTGGGGCACGAGTTGAGGCAAGCGATTTCCGTACCGGGCAAATTCCGTTGGCCGGAACTCAGGCGGGATGCCTTTCGCCCGACCCTCGGCGGCCTGACAGGTTTTGTCTATGTCAAGTCCATGACTTACGGTGGGCACGACCTGCGGCACGAACTTCTGCGGGTGGGCGAGGCGTTTGAAGGTTCGGAGTTGAAGATCGTCCTGGGCGTGGACGGGGGCAAGATCTCCATCGCCGCGGTGGATGACAAGGGCGGGCCGCTGCCCGATATGACCATTCTCGTTTCACCCGATGGAGCGGCGCCCGCCACAATTACGGATGAGCTGGTCGAGGGAGTGACCGACAAGGATGGGTTCTTCGTGACCGGCGCATTGGCTCCAGGACGGTACCGCGTGCTGGTCCGCACCGAATCCGCCGATCGTTCGCCAGAGAGCCTGCCGAGCCTGGCGCAGGCACTCGCCTCGGGAGAGGCAGTCGAGTTAGCGCCGAAGAGTCTGCGAGACGTGCGCATCGCCGTGCGCTGAGGCGGAGTGTGGACCAGAGCTGTGGGCGTCAAGTTCCACGAATTGGGTTAGGTCTGCCTGCTCAGGCACGCAACGGGCAACTGCACGTGGAAGCCCTGGCGGCCGATTCAATTTGAGGCTCGCGCGGTCCGGCCGCCGCTCAGCAGGCGCCGTTGGAATTGTCGCCCGGTTTGAAGGAAAAATAGCGCGCGACGTTCTCGCCCAGAATCTGCGGGAAGGTCTTGTCGAGGTTCGAGCGGATCGCGACGTAGCATTCGTCGCAGCGATTGGTCTCGGTGAACTCGCGCACCATGCGCTCCTGCTCGTGCAGTTCGTAGCGTTTGAAATGCATCGAGCACGGCTGCAGCTTGCCGTCGGCGGTCACCACCAGGAAGCGCAGCCCGGCCTTGCAGCCCGGCGCGCTGCCGGT
>Ga0187851_10005262_pt1 | contig 10360 bp, 4 predicted proteins | sample June2016WEW_6_10_FD_132997 | JGI IMG/M metagenome (GOLD analysis project Ga0187851, IMG submission 132997) | Peatland microbial communities from SPRUCE experiment site at the Marcell Experimental Forest, Minnesota, USA - June2016WEW_6_10 | ecosystem: Environmental > Terrestrial > Soil > Wetlands... | reverse complement strand
GATGGGAACGTTTCCATCAATTCTTCAGAAGTCCGAAGTATAGCGGGAGCGAAAAGACAAATGCAAGCTTCGCCCAAAAACAGCGCTGGGAGTGCGTCAGAGCAAACACGTTCGACAATCGAGAATGGAGGCCCTCGTTGATTTCATTTTCATGCGCCAATATTTGTGGGCCGCGCAAAACAACTGTAGCCGCGATGGTCTTCCTCGTCGCCCTACTCCCGGTCTTGCTCCAACATTCGCAGGCACAGTCGGCATACAGCCTTGTCCACCCTCTAGTTGGAACGGCAAATGAGGGCCAGACAGTTCCGTTTGCAGGGCCGCCCTATGCGATGACCAGTTGGACGCCGGAAACTCGGACCTCCGAAAAGAAATGCATCGCTCCCTACTACTTTGCGGACCGAAAGATCACGGGCTTTCGCGGCAGCCATTGGATGGACGGCGGTTGCGGGCAGGAATACGGTAGCGTAACCATTATGCCGGTCACAGGCGAGAGTTTCAGCGTCGATCCAGACGCGCGAGCGTCGAACTTCGACCGTGTGACCGAGCATGCAACGCCCGCTTTGTATTCAGTTGCGCTCGCCCGTTATTCAACCCGCGTAGAGATCACTGCCACTGCCCGCGCCGGAGTCTTTCGGATAACGTTTCCAGCGGGTGTGCCGGCCACGTTGCTTTTTCAGCCTTACGTACACGCAGGTGAAGGTTTCGTTCGCGTCCGTCCAGATCGGAAAATGGTCGTCGGCTATAACCCGGTCCATCGCATCTATCAGGGGCAGGGACAGACCGCCGGGTTCAGCGGCTACTTTGCCGCACGCATCGATCATTCGTTTTCTCGCGCGGGAACCTGGTGCGGAACATCGATTCATCCCGGAATGCTGGAGCAGGGCGCAGGGTGCACACAGCTCGGCGCCTTCGTCAGTTTGGGAGACACAGGCGGACAACCAGTTGTGCTGATGGTTGGAACATCGTTTACCAGCCTGGAAGAAGCAGAGAAAAACCTGGACGCGGAGACATCGGGCCGCAGTTTCGACGAAATAGAGCGCGCGGCCGAGACTCAGTGGTGCGAGTCATTGGGTTTGATTGAAGTCGATGGAGGAACGGCGGAGCAGCGCAGCGTCTTCTATACGGCGCTGTACCACTCGATGCTCGGACCACGCCCGGTGAATGACGTCGATGGCACATATAACGGCTTTGCTCAGGCCGGAGTGAAGCACCTTTCCAAGGGCGAAGAGTACTACGACGATTTTTCGATGTGGGATACTTTTCGCGCTTTGCATCCTCTGCTGACGCTGATCGATCCCGGGCGCCAGGAGCGTATGGTGCAATCGATGGTTCTGAAGGGAGAGCAGGGTGGGTTTCTCCCCAACTTCCCGATGTGGAATAACTTCACCGCCGAGATGGTTGGCGATCATGTGCCAATCCTCTTCGTAGATGCCTATCAAAAGGGGCTGCGACACTTTGACGTGGATGAGGCATACCGGTTGTCAATCAAAAATGCAACCATCACTCCGCCGCGAGACATATATGTTGACGGCAAGGGCAGGCGCGCGCTCGATTCTTATGTCAAGTACGGATACATCCCGCTGGAAGATCCAGTGGCTGATGCTTTTCATCATAACGAGCAGGTTTCGTGGACCTTGGAGTACGCCTACGATGATGCCATTCTGGCCGATTGGGCCGGCGCGCTGGGAAAGACGGGGGATGAGACCATGCTCCGCAAACGGTCTGAAAACTGGCGCAACGTCTTCGACAACAAGGTTGGCTTTGTTCGCGGACGTCATGCAGATGGCTCATGGGTCGAGCCGTTTGATCCCGCCAAGCCGGCCTCTTACATTACCGAGGGATTGCCGTGGCAGTACACCTTTTTCGTTCCGCAGAACATCCCCGGCCTGATTGCAGCGATGGGAGGGCGTGAGCGGTTTATCGCAGAACTTGATGGCCTGTTCGATCGCCATCTTTACGACCAGGGAAACGAGCCCAGCCACCAAATCGCATATTTGTATGACGCGGCAGGCGCGCCCGCAAAGACCGAGCGGCGAGTCCGGGAGATGATGGCTCTCTATTCCGATAGGCCGGACGGCCTGCCGGGAAACGAAGACGATGGACAAATGTCTGCATGGTGGGTGATGAGCGCCATGGGAATCTATCAGGTTTGCCCCGGCCGGCCGGTTTTCTCGATCGGAAGCCCCCTCTTTCATCGCGTTGCGCTTCACCACTCGGATGGCACGACTTTCGTGATCGAAGCCAACGGCAATTCAGATCGCGATGCGTATATTCAGGGTGCCACTCTCAATGGAGCGCCGCTCAATACGCCGGAGATCGACTACACCACACTGATGCATGCGGGGCATCTGGTATTTCAGATGAGCGATTCGCCGAACGTCAGCGCCTTCTATCGTAAAGCCCGATAAATAGCGCGTTCTAAGGCGATGCGACGGAGGATGCGATCCAGCAAGGACGAGCCGGAACCGCAGGAGAAGAAGATGGGCAACGAAACAGTTTCAGAAAGCTACTTACACCACAAAGTAGAAGAACTGCGCGCGTTGCTTTTGCAAGCGGACCAGCTTCAACCGCAGGTTGCTGCGGCGGCGAATGGACTTGGAAATGCTCTACTGGACGGCGGCAAACTGCTGGCTTGTGGAAACGGAGGCAGCGCTGCCGATGCATCTCACCTCACAACTGAATACGTCTGCCGGTTCAGCAAGGATCGCCGGCCGTATCCCGCCATCTCGCTCGCAACGCATGGCGGCGATATTACGGCCATCGGCAACGACTACTGTTTCGAAGATTTGTTTGCGCGACAGGTCGAAGCATTTGGTCGCTCCGGCGATGTACTGATGGCATTTACAACCAGCGGCCGCAGCGAAAATATTCGACGAGCCCTGCTTACGGCAAAGAGTCTGGGGTTACAGACAGTTGCGTTTCTTGGCTGCGACGGCGGTGTCTGCACTGGCCTCGCGGACGTTGAACTGCTGGTGAGAAGTACTTCGACGGCTCGCGTTCAGGAGATTCACAAGATCCTCCTTCACACGATCTGCGAGATCGTTGAGACGAAGCTCTAGGCGCTTTATCAGATTCCCATGGCGACACAGATCGCCGCGACATCTCCGATTCGTTCTCCCAAAGCGGCCGGGACAACCTGGCAGATCTTTGCTGAGGCTGGCAGCGCCTCGCGTTGCATTGTGAGCCGAGCCGGCGCAAGGAGGCTCTCGCCCATGCGCATGGCGAGCCCTCCAATCACGATTCGCTCCGGATTGAAAACATCAACCAGAATCGCCAGCCCTTCGCCCAGGCGGCTTCCAGTCTCACGGATAATCTGCGTGGCCAGATCGTCCCCTAGCTGCGCAGCCTCGGCAACATCCCTGGCGGTGAGCACTCCGTTGTTCGCTAATCTCGCGGTAAGCACAGTGTTCTTTCCATTTCTGATTGCAGCCTCAACCTGCTGACAAGCGACCTGCGCAATACCACCGCCGCTGGCCCAGCCTTCTACCGAGCCCGCCTTGTTGTATCCCACTGGCCCTGACGCCGTAAGCCGGACATGTCCGATCTCTCCGGCCTGGCCTGAGGCTCCCCTGAGCAGGCGACCGTCTGTAATTACGCCTGCGCCCAATCCCGTTCCCATCGTCAGGAAGATCATGTGACGCGTACCCCATCCTGCACCGAATCGATGTTCGGCGACCGCTCCAGCGTTGGCGTCGTTTTCTATCCGGCAAGCCAAGCCGAACTCCGCCCCTAGTATCGAAGTAATCGGCACGTCAACCCATGTGGTCAGGTTAGGTGGCGCTTGAATCACGCCCGCCTCTTGGTCCAGAGGACCGCCACAACTCACACCGATGTTTCTCAGCATCGATCTGTCGATATCCGATGAACCGATGAGGTGGTGAATAGATTGCTTGATCAACTCAATCGCCCGTTCCGGGCCTTTATCCGGCAACGTGGGAAACTCAATGCGCGAAAGCATCGCCGGCGGTTCAGATGAAAGAACAACTGCGGTCTTCGTCCCGCCGATGTCCACTCCGACCCAGATCTTGTTCTCTTTTTCCGGTGCGTTTTGTAATTCGTTCATATTTACACTTCCCTGGAGAAAGAGTCGTCGATGGCATAAAACACTGGCGAAGGAATCATCTAGCCTCGGAATGGTTCCGTTCACGACCAAAGCATGAAATCCGCGATTATCTGTGATGCGCCGAGGCCTTGCGTGCCGCGTTTCCAACTGTAATGGGAAGTTGCAGCGGAAGATCGCGCGAGGACGTCCCAACCAGAACTTCGTATGTTCCGTTGGGAGAAATCCAACGATGGAGTGATGCGTCGTAGATCGAAAACGAGCGTTCATCCAACAGAAATCTTACCGACTTCGTTTCCCCGGCCTTGAGCTGAACTTTCGCGAAGCCCCGCAATTGGTAAGGCGGTTCACCGTTCCCGGCAGGCTGCGCGACATAAGCCTGGACCACTTCGGCGCCTTCACGCGCACCGGTATTCGTGACGTTGAGTCTTACGAGCACCCTTTGCGGCATGTGCTGAGTTGCGGATTCTAGTTTTGCTGGTTTAACAACCAAATCGCTCAGTTTGAAGGTGGTATAAGATAGCCCGAACCCGAACGGGAACAACGGTTGGGTGTGCGTCGCGTCGTACCAGCGATAGCCGACATTGAGCTTCTCGCTATAGGTAGAAAGCCCATTCACGCCCGGCCATTGCTCTTCTTGCGCGGTTGGAATCCCGTCTGCGGAGCGCGCAAACGTCAAGGGCAGTTTCGCCGACGGATTGACGTCCCCGTACAACACGGCTGCGATTGCGTTGCCATCTTCCTGCCCGGGATACCACGCCTCGATCACACCGGCAACCTCGTCGATCCAGGGCATTAGAACTGGTCCGCCCGTGTCAAGGACAACAATCGTCTTCTTGCTCACTCGCGCGACGGCCGAGATGAGTTCATCCTGATTGCCGGGAAGCCTGAGGTCCGGCCTATCGCCGCCCTCGCTATCATCCGTGTGCACGAATACGATCGCCACGTCCGCATCGTGGGCTAGTTTGGCCACAACATCGAGATCGCTGCCGTCGGCATAAGTTATTCGCTCCTTGGCGCCGACTCTATTCCGAATTCCATCCAGTGGACTAACCTTATATGGCGCGACCACTGCCGAACTCCCCGCTCCTTCGACCTTCGGATCACTCCCGCCTGCTTCGCCAATCACCACGATGGAAGCAGTCTCCGATAAAGGAAGAGTGCTGTGATCGTTCTTCAACAGAACCGTGCCTTGTTCCGCAACTGTTCGTGAGAAGGCATCGTGTTCGAGACTGCGCACATTGGCAGTCCAATTGCCCAGTTGCTTCTTGTCGAACAGGCCCTGACGGAACATCGCCACAAGGATATTGCGCACGTGACTGTCAAGATCGTGCATGCTCACCTGGCCGCCGATTACCGCCGTCTTCAACGCATCACCATAGAATTTGTCGTCGGGCATCTCCTGATCGAGGCCGCCCCTTACGGATGCGACCGTCGAATGAACTGCTCCCCAGTCACTCATGATCCAGCCGTCGAAATGTAGATCCTTTCGCAACATGTCATTGAGCAGAAATGGATTTTCGCAGGAATAGATCCCATTCGTCTTTACATAGGCGCACATGACCGTGCCTACATGCCCTTCGCGAATGGAAGCCTCAAAGGGCGGAAAATATATCTCCCGAAGAGTTCTTTCATCGACAATTGAATCTTCCTTGAACCGGTTCTTTTCCTGATTCATTGTCAGATACATATTTGCGTCGGCGATTGGTCCCTGGCTCTGGATGCCATTGATTTCCGCGATCGCCATCTGCCCGTTGAAGTACGGGTCTTCGCCGTAACTCTCAAAAGTACGCCCCCACTCTGGAACCCGGACCACGTCGATGGATGGACCAAGTTCAACATTTGTGCCCTTGGCCCATTGTTCCTGTCCAAGCACCTTTCCGTATTCATTGATCAAGCCAACATCCCAACTGGAAGCAACCGCGATCGGGGCTGGAAGCAAAGTCACGTCGTGTGCGTGATTTCCAACGCCCGCTCGTCCGTCCGCCAAAGAAATCGCGGGAATACCGAGTCGCAGATTGGCAGGAACATAGCCTACGTAAGTCTTTGCTGGCTTCTGGACTGAGCCATGCACCATTGCGATCTTTTCGTCCAGAGACATCTGCTTAATAAGAAGATTGGCGCGCTGCCCTGGGGTAAGCACCTTACTGTTCCACGGCCGCGACATTTGTTGCTCGGCCCTGACAACCGTCTGACACTCAGCCAGATGGGGTGCAGCGAGCAGAAGTGCAAGCACCGCGGATATGAGAAAACCACTGACGCGCGGATAAGTACTCATTTCGTCCTCAAAAACCTTTCGACTAGACATGCATTTGGAGGAGGATTCACAGCGCATATCCAACCTGCGCATCTATGCCGAAGTTCGCATTGTCGGATAGCATGTGAACTCCTCATCCGATATCTGCCAGTAAGGCATGAACTCCAGCCCGGGGTTGCCGCGAATCTGGAAGTGCAGAGGTTTCTCTTCAATTGGTTCGACACGGCTCGCAATCTGCTCCGCGCTCATCCCGGCATCGACTGAAGTGCCCGCATCACCAAGCCCGACCGCCGCAAGAAGAATCGGACCGTACTCAAAAGCGTACCCGGTCTTGCCTTCTATCTGATCGGCGCCCTTATAAGTTGTAGCTCGGACCACCGCCGGCAGCACGAATTCAAAAGTATCGCCGTTCATCCACCGCCTATTCAGTGAGAAATAAGTCCCAGGCCTGCCTGCGCCTATTGGTTTGCCGTTGACTGAGATCTTCATTTCCTTCGCAGCCCACGAAGGTATCCGAACCCTGAGATTGGCTTCCGTCGGTGCGTCTGTTCTCACCGTACAACGCACAGCGGTCTCATAAGGGAAACGTGTCAGCATCGCCAACTCCATGGGCTGGCCGCTTTGCTTCCATCGAATTGTTGAAGGCTCGAAAAGATTCACGTACAGGCCATCGGAAGCGACGGAGTAGATATGTTCGGGAAGAGAGCCGAGAAGGCGTGTGCCCTGCCCCTCACAGCATGTATTCTTGTGCGTGGCTTTTTCTTTCCTGCCTTCCATTATGGTGTGATAACGCAGACCGTTCATGCCGTCCTGGTTTGCGATCCCAACGTTATAAATCGACTTCTCGATCTCCGTTGCAAAACGTTCGTCATCTGGATGCAACTGCTGAAAACGCTGATTGAGAAAGACCCAAAAGCTGCTTCCGCAAAGCTCTCCAAGCTTTTGCTTGAGATAGTTGCTGTCTGGAGGATCCTGTTCGAACTCGATAATAGAAATGCTCCCGCCGACTTGCTGCCAATGAGCACGATAGAGTTCCCACGCCCCAAGCACCGCTTCGTAGTAGCGCGGATCACCGGTGATGAGATACATGTCGAGATAGGCCTCGAGATTTGTTAACAGATAGCAATGGGGACGATCGTATGGATATTGCCAGACCTGCCCTTTTTCGCGTCTTGCCAGGCCCTGTAACCACGCGGTTTCCTCGTAGTATTGCTGAATAACTTGCGCGTCGTCCGGCTTTCCCACCGGGCTCCGGCCCATGCGCGTATTGGCGACCATACCTTGCCCGCCCTGGATCGCTCCGCGCAACATCTCCGGCAGAAAAGGCTGTCTGTTGAACCAGTCATAATAACCGCGCAACATCGGCAACGCTTTGCTGTTACCCGCGTAGGCGGCTTCGAGCAGCCCATGTGTGAGCCATGCGCGTGTATACGCTGCTCGTTCCGAATAGAAGATCGTGTCTTCGGGATAGGCCATAATGTACCCATTAGGCTGGCGGCACTCCTCTATTCCGTCCACCACCGCGTTCACGCGTCTGCTCAGTTCCGGATGATCAATCCAGCGGATCGTGTTTCCCGCTCCCATTAGAAACCGGCCCGCGTTCGAGCCTGCGAGATCCTCTTCCCAAAAGATCTGCGATCCAACTGGTTTGAAGTTCTTGATTCGCCCGGTTCGTTCGTAAAACTGGCGCAGGAGATCTTCTGTTGAGTAAGTGCTCAATAAGTATTCGATATTGTTCTCGATCGCAGTCTGAAACAATCCGCCGTTGAGAGCCACGCCGGTTTTGGGTGCTTCCACTTTGAATTTCGCAGGCTTCCAAAGCGAAGAGTTCGTAACTGCATTGGGGTGATCGAAGTGGATGCCTTCTCCATCCTGTCGAGGCGCCCGCGTAATCTGGCCAACGAGCTCCAGGTTTCCGTGTTCAGAGTCAGCGGCCACTTTGCAGCCTACTGCCACATCCTTGCCACCAGAGAGCACGGCCATTTTGGCGAGTGTGAGTGTGAAATCAGGGCCGTCTCTCGGTCCGTTATCCATAGGAGAGTTCGCAGGCGGATTGACCTTGACGGCACGCAAACGGGTCGCCGTTAACCGCACATAGCGGCCGTTAATTCCTTCCCTTGAGTACTGCGTAATGTTGTCTTTGGGGTCGGGAAAATCCGCTTGCGTAAAATCGGCGATGTTCGCCGGACTGCTGAAACTCGAATCCGCTGAGGCATCAATCCTGAATCGGAGCGGAAAACCCTCACCTGCATAGTATTGGTCTCGCCCTGGGTACATACGCTCAGAGGCGGGAAACAACTGGATCGCTTCAATGAGGAAGTTCTTGCCGAGGTCTACCTGAATCCAGGTTGTCGTTTCCGGAGTCGCAACCACTTTCGAGCGGTAGGCACGATATGCTGTGGCCGGAGTTCCAGCCATTCGTATGCCAGTCAGATACGGCGTCAACTGCAACGGTTCGGTGTAGCCCTGCGCCATCAGAGGCCCTATCGCGTCCCCTGCCGCAAGGCTCGCGCCGGCGCAAGTAGTGTTGAGGAGAAAACTGCGCCGGGTCAACTTCATGGTTTCGCTCCCATTGCTGATATGCTTTCTGGCTCCGCATCATTCTCTGAACGAAACTGCATCGGGCTCACCTCGGCTTTCGGCTATCGTAATCTTCCTAAGAGCTTAATTCAGCCCTTAAGTGTACGCTCCAGAATCGCGACTTCAAGCGCCAGGAGGGTAAAGCTGCCGGAGACAGACGAATTACTTAATAACTCATTGAATGCCTGTGGAAGTTCGATCGCGAACGGCGTCCGAGAATTGTTAAGAAGAAAGATGAACTGAGTTTCTCCATCAGTCCGGCTGACAACATCCACCTCCCTTGGCGCAGCAAGCATCGGCGCAATCGCGAATCGGCGCGCTATTGCGGCGAAGAGCGCGTCGAAAAACTCATCCTTCATGCAGTTGAACGATACATAGACGACAAACCCGCGGGCCGCCGCGTGAACAGTGACCGCAGGCCGCCCTTCGAGATTGAAGTCGTGGTAACTTGCGAGCGCTTCGCCCGCGTTCATCTCTACCAATTCACAATCCTCGACCGGAAAATCGTCCTCTGCGCCCGCGAAGGAGACATTCGAGGTACTCCGGTCTCCCAGAGTGCCCGAGACTCGCACTCCGGCCAGTGGGGAGAAGACTCCCGGCTCGACAAGTGGACGGAGCCTCCCATCGGGGCTCCGCGTCCCGGCCTGGCGATCCAGCACCAGGATGCCGCCCGCCTCAACCCATTGGCGCAGCCGGACCGCCGCTTCATCGGAGACAATTCGTAGCCCCGGTGCAACAACCATTCGGTATTGCGCAAGATCCCTTGTGGCGGGGATTACGTCCACGTTTCGCTTTAATGACTTCATGCCCGTGTAGTAGCGCGCGGGCACGTTATCGTATCCCCGTCCGATGCCCGCTCCCTCGCGAATTCTGAAGCCCTGGTCCCACGAGTTCTCGTAACTGTAGATGAGCGCAAGGTCCGCTATTGTCCGCGCCTTTGACAGCCTCGGATTCAACCGCGCAATTTCTGCCGAGGTCTGGCGCAACACGGCCGCGGATGCTCCAAGGGAGCCATCCGGCTCCAGCATCGAAACATATCCCATCTCTGACCCGGAGAGCGGGGCGCGGAACTCGAAGAACAAGGTGCCCTGCGATCCATATGCCACATCGGTCCAGGTGATCATGCGTATGGCGCGTGGTTCCGTGACCGCCGTCGGCTGCGTCGCCTGCTCCGCTACAAAGAAGCGTTGGTCAGCGCGAGCGGCGCGGCAGAGATCGTGATTGAATGCTGTATGGAGAACATCCCATGGGCTGGCGTCTCCCGGCATGGCGCCGTAGTTATCCCACGCCGCGGCATCGAGGAAGGTCGAGGTCTCGAAGATATCGACCGACCACGCGACCTCTGGCCAGTTGGTATAGACAAACTGATTGCGGGCGTGTTGACGAACAAGTCCGGCTTCAAAGCGAATCCACTTTTCAAATGAATCGGAGAAGAAGCGGCGGTAATCGAGCCGGACGCCTGG
>Ga0187851_10005260_pt1 | contig 10361 bp, 7 predicted proteins | sample June2016WEW_6_10_FD_132997 | JGI IMG/M metagenome (GOLD analysis project Ga0187851, IMG submission 132997) | Peatland microbial communities from SPRUCE experiment site at the Marcell Experimental Forest, Minnesota, USA - June2016WEW_6_10 | ecosystem: Environmental > Terrestrial > Soil > Wetlands... | reverse complement strand
GAGATCCAGCAACTGGAAGCTCAGTTCAGGCAGGCCCAGAAGATGGAAGCCGTAGGACGTCTCGCTGGCGGCGTTGCGCATGATTTTAACAACATACTAAGTATTATTCTGGGATACAGCGACCTCTCGTTAGATCTGATTGAGCCGGAAAATCCGGTGAGTCGGTACCTGGCGGAAACTAAGAGAGCCGCAAAACGGGCGGCGCTGCTCACGCAGCAACTCCTGGTATTCAGCCGCCGACAGGTGATCTTTCCGAAGAACTTAGATCTAAACGATGTCGTGCATCGCATTTTCGATATGTTCCTGCGACTCGTCGGCGAGGACGTCAAGATTGAGTTTCGACCGGCCACCTTAATGGGCAGCATCAAGGCCGACCCGGGCCAGATTGAACAAGTCCTGATGAATCTGGTCGTGAATGCGCGAGACGCGATGCCGACCGGAGGGAAGATCATCATCGAGACAGGGGAGGCTGAACTGGACGAGGTCTATGTTTCCCGGCACCCGGGTTCCCATGCCGGGAAATATGTTGTGCTGGTGGTAAGCGATACCGGTTGCGGCATGGATGAACAAACGAAACCGCAAATATTCGAACCTTTCTTTACCACCAAGGCGGCTGGGCAAGGAACGGGCCTCGGACTCTCGACTGTGTATGGCATCGTGAAGCAGAGCGCCGGCTATATTCTGGTATACAGCGAAGTTGGCAAAGGCACTACGTTTAAGATCTATTTTCCCAGATTGGCAGAAAAAGCCGACGCACTGGATTCGTTCCGTGAAGAAGACGAGCCGCCGCGAGGATCGGAAACGATATTGGTGGTTGAGGACGATAAGATCCTGCGCGAAATTACGGCCAAGCTCTTGCAAGATGCCGGCTACCGAGTCGTCGATGCCAAAGATGCGGAAGACGCGCTAAAGATCGTAGCGGCTTCCCCAGCCGAGATCGATTTGCTGTTGACCGATGTCATCATGCCCGGAAGCAGCGGAGTCGACCTGGCGAAGCTGGCTGCGGGCGGCCATCCCAAGCTTCGCTTATTATTTATGTCGGGATACACCGGCGATCTCGTTGGGCGACAGGGCGTGCTGCTACAGCAGGACTCGTTCCTGGAGAAGCCTTTTACCAAGAGATCGTTGCTCGCGAAGGTTTACTCAGTCCTGCACGATGAGTCCGCGACACGGCAATCTCATTAGCTCCTGCCGTCATCTATCCGATTCCCGGCAGCTCATTTGATCTACGCTTCCCAATAAGTGGGGATGTTTCTCTTCCTTCATACGCGATCTACCTCGCGTATTCGGCTCTGAATCGTGCCGGGACGGGTAAAGGCTTGAAGTGTGCGGACGGAATGCCGAGTGCTGCGAACACTTCGTCCAGCGTGTGAACAACTTGCAATTGTGAGTGTGAAGGTGAAGTCTCTCCCAGCAGTTGAAGCATGCGAAACAGACCAAACGCATATGCTTGCGGTGCAACGATGATGCGAGGGTCGCCCGTGGCGCGTTCCTGACGTGCCCGGTGCCGGAAAAACTCAGCGGACACGGCAAACTCAGCAACGAGTGACAGGTCCACAATACTCACCCTGGCATTTGTGGTGGCCGAAAGCTCCCGACTTGCCTCGTAGAGGTGTGCCAGCGATTTATCTGTGAGCAGACCCACAACTCCCATCAGCAGGATTCTGGTTGTTTGATCAAACTCAGCTCGGAACTCCGTAGTCAATTGTGTCATGAGGGCGTCACCCTGCCCTTTTAGTGTCCTAAGGTTTGGAGCTTGGCACGGTACCGTCGACGGTTCGGCGTTGCCCAACGAAGTGGAGGAGCCCATTGCCACATCTCCTTTGGAATGGTACGGGCCGGGATCTAGCCCGCGATCGAGTAAACAGATGGTCTTTCGTCTTTCAAGGAACAGGAAAATGAGAGCAGTTAGGGACGCTCTCTCCGCTTACCCATGCACTTAACTGGCCCCGGCATCAACCGCGCTATCTTCCTGCTTCCAAAGCAGATCCGGCACTGCGGAGTCCGGTTCAGTCGTGTACTTTTGGCGAAAAGAAAGTACAAAAGCTTCTCGCGACACGCGAGGAATTCATACAGCCTTATCCCAGAGGCAGCACTTGTCTCGTAAATAGACGTCCATCCTTGAACCAGACACCCTGCACCGCCCTAGCGGATGGCCAGACTTGCGACTGTCAATCATTTCTTGCGCAAGATACTGCAATAAGAGCACTTACCCAAGCTATCAAGTTGAGCGTCAAGGATCTCTTGATGGCAGCGTTCGTGCATCACCAGTGTGCTTGTCGACAATGACCATATCGAAGGTCACAGTTAGCCAGCTAGGGTCTTCTCCTCTTGCCCGCTGCGTTTGCCAAAGCAGCCGAAGTCGGGGTTTCTGGCTTCATGGGGGGCCTCGATACAGGTTGCGATGCCGGGAGAAATCGCGAGCTCGATACCAGGAGTAGAACATGAAGCTGCTGATCGCCGAAGATGATGTGTTTTTTCAAGAGCTGCTGAAGCAGCTTCTGACGCCTGACCATGAGCTCGTTGTTGCCCGCGACGGGAATGAGGCGTGGGCGGCTCTTCAGCTTCCGAACGCGCCACGGCTCGCGATTCTTGACTGGGTCATGCCGGGATTGAGCGGCCCGCAAGTCTGTCGGAAAGTGAGAGCGTGCGCGGCTCTGTCTTCCACATATTTAATCATGCTGACAGCGAAAAACAGTGAAGCGGACATCGTTTCTGCCTTGCGGGCAGGGGCCGATGACTATCTCACTAAGCCCCCCATACCCGCGGAACTGCGAGCTCGAGTGAGAGTGGGCGAGCGAATCCTGGCCTTACACGACGCAGTCGAAGCACAATCGGCCCTGGCCAATCAAGCAGCGGGGAGAGAAAGGCTTCTTCGCGAGTCACTCGCGGATTGCGTAGCCCGACAGAGGATGCCTGGTCAAGAACATTCGCGCGGAATTGACCCTAGCGCGCGTCAATACTGCGAACTCGGGGATGGTTGCTTGAACTCTTGCGGCAAGAGCGATCGGTCTAAGCATCTTCAAACCGCTTCGGGGGAGAATCGCCATTCGCATAGCTGAACAGGTCGGGCCCTCTCTTGCGCACATCCATGCGGGCGGCTGCGCTTCCGAAGCGATCCTCGTAGCGGAAGACGACCCCATTTTCCGCAGGCTATTGCAGAGCCGGTTGCAGAGCTGGGGCTATCAAGTGATCACTGCGGAGGACGGAACGCGCGCATGGGAAGTGCTTCAACAACCGAACACACCCGATCTCCTAATTCTGGACTGGCTCATGCCTGGGGTCAACGGTATCGAACTCTGCCGTCGGATTCGAGCGAAACAGCGGGACCGGTATCAATACATCTTGTTGCTATCCGGCAAAGATGAAAAACAGGATGTCGTAGACGGGCTGGAAGCGGGGGCTGACGACTACCTGACCAAACCATTTGACCTCGGGGAACTGCGAGCGCGACTGCGGGCCGGCAACCGAGTTCTTACCCTGCAAAACGAATTGATCCACGCCCGGGAGGCCCTTCGGTTCCAAGCAACACATGACGACCTGACAAATCTCTGGAGCCACGGTGCGACGTTGCACCTGCTGAATGGCGAGCTTGAGCGAGGCCTCCGTTCCCGCACCCCAACCGGGGTTCTGATGATTGATGTCGATCACTTCAAGAGCGTTAACGACACGTTCGGTCATCTGACGGGTGACGCCGTCCTCAAGGAATGTGGACGCCGAATCAACCATGCCTTGCGGAAGTACGATCACGTTGGGCGCTACGGCGGCGAGGAATTTCTTGCCGTCCTTTCGAACTGCACGGTCGAGGATCTGGAGAGAATAGCAGAAAGGGCGCGCCATGCCATCTCCGAAAAACCGATTTCGACGGGCGCTTCGGATGTGAGTCTTACCGTCAGTATCGGCGCTGTAACGGCGTCGAGTGACCCCTCGGATCTCGAACTGCTCTCGGCTGCTGATGCCGCTCTGTACGAAGCGAAGCGAGCTGGCCGCAACCGGGTCGTGATCGGCTCGTGTGAAAAGGGAGAGCCACACGAGGCAGCTGACACAGATTTAGGAAATATCTGGGAAAGGGCCTCTCAGTGATGACGGCAGCTGGCGGCGCTCGGGCGTTGGTTCACCAATCCCGTCTGTGAGGGCGGACGCCAGGGATGAGTGCACCCTCCCCGACAGCGAAGCACAGAAGACCTCTGAAGCTACCAGAACAATCGAGCGAGACTCGTTTATGCATGAAAGGCGCGTAGTCCTCCGGTACGCCATCCTCTCCTTTGTATTTGTGGCCGTGTTTCTTCTGCTCAACCGACCGGAAGTCATCGTAATCTCTCGCCTCGGTGCTGTGGTCTGGTATCCGGCCGCAGGATTGGTGCTGGCGCTCATGTTGGGCGTCAGCCCGTGGTATGCGTTCTTGGTCGGTTTCTCTGGTGCTCTTGCGGGGATACTGATCTACGACCAATCCATCAACACGTTCAGCGGGACGATCGGGGCTGCAGGGGTTGCGGGATTTTATGCCGCGGCCGCATGGGTCTTGCGCGGGCCTCTGAAAATCGATCTACAATTGCGTCGACGACGAGACGTCGTGCTTTACGTGTCTGTGACCACGACGGCCGCATTGGTATCCACGGGCGTTGGCGTTATATGCCTGGTAGCAGATCACTCAATCCTGTGGAGCGAATTCTGGCGATCCGCTTCATTGTGGTTTCTTGGAGACGAGATTGGGTTGTTGGGAATCGCGCCCTTTCTTCTCATCCACGTATTCCCTTGGGTGCGTAGACAACTGTCGGCTAGGCCGGCTGAAGCACATCTCCAGAAGAAGCATCCTCAAACGACTCCAGGCTTTTGGACGCTGGTGGAATTGGGGGGCCAAATCTGCGCACTGTTACTTTCTTCGTGGATGGTGTTCGGAGTTCCGTTCCTGCAGTTTCAGGTTCCCTTTATCACGTTCGTTCCGATCACGTGGATCGCCATGCGTCAAGGAATCCAGAGGGTTGTCAGTGGTTTGCTCGCGCTGAATTTTGGCATTGTAGTCGGTCTGCATTTCTTTCCACCGACCCTTGGCTTGCTCCCGGAATACGGTCTCCTCATGTTTGTCGTCTCGGCCACTGGACTCATCGTAGGATCAGCCGTAACGGAACGGCACAGACTCGCGGTTGAGTTGCTCGAACGCACAGACGAATTGCTGGACGCCAATACACAAATGGTTGCGGCCAAGTACAAGGCAGAAGAAGCCAGTCGGATCAAGGGTGAATTTCTGGCGAATATGAGCCACGAAATCCGGACGCCGGTCAACGGGATTGTTGGTATGACTGAATTGGTGCTCGACACGGAACTGACTCACGAACAGCGCGAATATCTGACGATGCTGAAATCCTCAGGGGATTCCCTGCTCGGTGTGATCAATGACATACTCGACTTCTCCAAAGTGGAAGCTGGAAAACTGGAACTCGACCCGGTTGAATTCAATCTGCGGGACACGATCGCTGAGACGCTCCGGGGGGTGGCTTTGCGATCCCATGAGAAGGGCCTCGAACTTGCCTACCACGCCGATCCCCAGATACCCGAGTACGTAGTCGGCGATTCGGGGCGACTGCGCCAGGTTCTGGTGAACTTGGTGGGAAATGCCATCAAGTTTACCTCCGAAGGAGACGTGATCGTCCGATTACAGATGGACTCCTGCAGCGATCATGAACTCGGGCTGCATTTCAGCGTCGCGGACACTGGCATAGGCATCCCTGTGGAAAAACACTCTCTCGTCTTCGAGGCATTTGCGCAAGCCGACGGTAGCACAACGCGCAACTTCGGCGGCACTGGTCTGGGACTGGCCATATCCTCCCGACTGGCTAGCCTGATGGGTGGACGGGTGTGGCTGGAAGGCACCGCAGCGAAAGGCAGCACATTTCATTTCACCGTCCGTTTCGGAATTGGTGAAACCCATGGCAGCTCTGAAGTGCCGGCTCAACGCGCCGCGCTTATACAGGTTCCCGTGCTTGTGGTGGATGACAACGAGGTGAGCCGACAGATTCTGGTGGAAATCACGAAAGGCTGGGGTATGGCACCGACCGCAGCGGAGAGTGGAAGCACGGCGTTAAGAGCTTTTGACGAGGCCGAGGCAAGGGACGCTGGCTTTCGCCTGGCAATCATTGATAGTCGCATGCCCGGAATGGATGGATTTCAGCTGGCGGAACAAATCATGGAGAATCCGCGTCGCTGCGCTGCGATCGTGATGATGGTGACTTCCGGCCAACGCGCGAAGGTTGAGTGCTATGGAGAGACCGGCATCGCAGCTTGTCTCCTCAAACCCATTCGAGAGTCCGAATTGATGTCAGCCGTTCTGAGAATCCTCGGGCACGCGTCGTCTGATGTTGCACCGGAACCAGCAACAAGCCACGGTCCGGGAAAGACCTCCAGACAACTTCGGATTCTGATAGCCGAGGACAACCCGGTGAACCAGAGAGTGGTTGTGCGGATGTTGGAAAAGATGGGACACGTGCCGACAATCGCCCACAATGGCCGAGAAGCATTGTCAATGTTGGGGGAGGGGATCTTTGATCTCGTGTTCATGGACGTGCAAATGCCTGAGATCGATGGGCTGACGGCGACCAGAACTGTCCGAAAGAACGAGACTCAAACGGGAGCTCACATCCCGATCATCGCCATGACGGCTCACGCGCTCAAGGGCGACAAGGCGCGCTGTCTGACAGCGGGCATGGACGCATACATCAGTAAACCCGTGACCAGCAAGGAAATCGCAGACACGATCGCCGAATTCTTCCCCCTGGAACTCCTGGTCCACGTGTACTCGGCAATTCCACTTCTTCCAGCTTCTTCGTCGCTGTGGGATCGCAGTACCGCGCTCGCACGTGTGGATGGCGACGAATTTCTCTTGCGCGAACTCGTGCAAGTTTTCCTGGACGAGAGCCCGCGGCAACTGATCAAACTGCAGCACGCGATCGAAACAGTCGATCCGGAGGAAATCGAGAGGACCGCCCACAGTCTCAAGGGAGAATTGAGCTATCTGGGGCTGCCCACTGTCGCGCAGAAGGCCCGAGACCTGGAGCGAATGGGGCATGAACGCACCTTGCAGCCCGCGGCCGAGGTGTTGGGATCATTCCAGGCCGATGTATCTGCGGTTGCGGACGCGATGCGAGACATGCTGCAAGAGAGGCATGAGTCGGTTGATCTTTAGTCCAGAGATGAAGATGGATTCCTTTCGAGACGCCGTGCGGACGCGAAGAAATATGTGACCGACGTCCAGGAAGTGGACGAGATTCCAGCGCGTGGACATCCTACTCCAGTTCGCTCTCGAACCCGTCCGACCCTTTCTGCGCAAGGGACTCTCGACAAAAGGCTTACCGGCTGCCATCGGTTTCATGTGTCCGAGTAGAATGGCACTCTTCGTGCATTTTCTTTGGTGTCCTCCCCCGAGCATCATTTTATTGAAATGGGCCGTTCAACTGCAGGCCCATAGACAGGAATCATGGCCATCTCCTCTGTGGAAACAGCCGGGTCGATCGGTCCAGAGATAGATCGTGGATCCAGCTTGCGCGATCGGATGCGGGTTATTGAGCGCCGCGATTGGTGGCTGTGGATATGCGCGGTCCTGATCACCCTGCTTCTGACTGGCGGTATTGTCTCATTCAGCTTTCCCGGGTTACGCTTCCACCACGCAGAACTGAACTCCGCTCCGCTCAACGACACGATCCTTAGCTTAGTGGGAATGGTATTGCTCTTCGACATTTATACGGTCTACCAACACTTCCAGATCCAGAGCATTCGAAAGCAGTTGGTTGAACGCGAAGAGCTTTTCCGGCTCATTACAGAAAACGCCGCGGACATGATCGCTGTAGTGGATACCAAAGGCCGTAGGCTTTACAACAGCCCCTCGTACGAAAAGATCCTGGGATACACCCCCCAGGAGCTCGGAGAGACAACGGCTGTGGATCAGATCCATTCAGAGGATAGGGAGAAGGTACTGAAAGCAGCGGCGGATGCGAGTAGTACGGGCGTAGGCACAAGCCTGGAATACCGCATGCGCCACAAAGACGGAAGCTGGCGCACGCTCGAGTCAAGAGCTAGCACGATTCTGAAAGGTGGGCAGGTCGAGAAGCTCGTAATCGTGAATCGCGACGTGACCGAACGCAAGCACCTAGAAGAGCAATTCCGGCAGTCGCAGAAAATGGAAGCGGTGGGACGGCTGTCCGGAGGCGTAGCCCATGATTTCAACAACCTGCTTGGCGTCATCATCGGTTACGGAGAGATTGTTCAGGAGGGTACAGCGGAGGATAGTCCGTTGCGCACATGCATTGATGAGATCTTGAAGGCGGGTCATCGAGCTGGCGCACTGACGCGGCAATTGCTGGCATTCAGCCGGCAGCAAGTGATGGATCCGCGAGTTCTGGACCTGAATGCTGTGGTCAAGGACATGGAAAAGATGCTGAAGCGACTGATCGGCGAAGACGTACAGCTTAAGACCGCGCTCGATCCCGAACTTATGCGGATCAAGGCAGACCAGGGACAGATCGAACAAGTCATTATGAACCTGGCAGTGAATGCGCGTGATGCCATGCTGAACGGTGGTGAGCTAAGACTCAATACGTCGAACTTTTACATGGATGAGGATTTTATTCGCCGCTATCCGTATCCAGTATTGGTTGGAGACTATGTCCTGCTCACCGCCAGTGACAACGGATCAGGAATGGACGCAACCACACGCGCCCGGGTCTTCGAGCCTTTCTTTACCACCAAGGAAAAGGGGAAAGGTACTGGACTTGGATTGTCCATGGTCTATGGCGTGGTCAAACAGAGTGGGGGGTACATCGACGTTGTCAGCGAGCCGGGCGCGGGTGCAACGTTCAAAATCTATCTTCCGAAGGTAGCGGTTACCGCCGATCCGCAGAAACCGACGGCAGAATTGCCAGCGTCTCCGCATGGAAACGAAACGCTGCTGCTGGTGGAGGACGAGGCGTCTCTCCGCAAGCTGAGCCGCCATCTACTGGAGCTGTGCGGATATGGCGTGCTTGAGGCTGAAAGCGGAGCTGAAGCTCTGAAGATAGCCCAGGAACACACAGGGGTAATCCACCTCCTCCTGACCGACGTTGTGATGCCCGGAATGAGTGGAAGGGTACTGGCCGACCAGCTAGTGAAACATCGGCCGGAGACTCGAGTGGTCTATATGTCCGGATACACCGGCCAGACAGTTGGCGAACACGGCGTTCTGGCTGAAGGCAGCTTCTTTCTGCCGAAGCCATTCACGCGGGAAGCATTGGCCCGCAAGGTTCGGGAGGCACTCGACGGAAGAGCCGCGCTGATTGGAGCCGACTAGCATACGGTGTTAAGCGACGATTTGGAGTCCAGGAGAGGGTTATGCAGAAAATTTTAGTGGTTGACGATGACGACGCCATGCGCGGGATGCTCAAGATGCGATTATCCGACACCTACGAGGTGATCGACACGGGCAATCCGGTGCAGGCTCTGGCACTCGCTCTGGAACACAAGCCTCGCGCAATCCTGCTTGATCTAATGATGCCGGACTGCTCTGGCTTCGAACTGTGCCAGAGTCTTCACACCCTGAGCTATACCGCGCGAATCCCGATTTTCGTCATAAGCGGCGAGTCGGCGGCCAAGTACCGCGATTACATGAGCAACTTAGGCGCTGCTGGCTATTTCGAGAAGCCCATTGACTTTGCGAAGCTAAAGGGTCGGCTCGCGTCAGAATTGCAAGCCAGGCCGTCGGAACGTCGCGCTCACGTGCGGGTCCGTATGAAGCTCATCTTGAAGCTAAAGGGCACGGATGCCTCGGAGCGTTCATTCGACCAGCTCACCACGACGGAGAACGTGAGCGCAGGTGGATTCTTATGCACTTTCCCACTCGCCTTGCCCGTGGGTTCTGTCGCCCAGGTATTTCTCTTGGGAACGAGTCACGAACAGTTTGTAGGCCGCGTGCGAGTCGTGCGCACGGAAGCTCCAGACACCCCGTGGCAACGCTATGCATTCCAATTCACCGAGCAAACGCCGGAGTGGATCCTGCACGACTAGTCGATTAGACCGCTTTCTAGGCATGTGGGTTGGCCCGCCGCGCGGTGGTCTCCGCGTTACGCATCCTTGTTCCCTTTGACGGATCGACAATCCGCCCCTTGGCTTGCTTCCACGATTCGCGATCCGACTCCTATCAGAGCTCTTCCCTGCAGGGCAGAGGGATGGCTCGACGCCCCTGTGTGACCTCTCGCCACTCTTCGCCGTCTGCAAGAGCCTATACTATCGTTATAGGGAAGCGAGACGTGCATGGGGTCATATCGTGTTTCTCAACGTCGGCTGCCGATTTCCGTAGCGCACGGCTCCATCCAGATGCAATCGATCTACGATCAGTT
>Ga0187851_10005250_pt1 | contig 10372 bp, 3 predicted proteins | sample June2016WEW_6_10_FD_132997 | JGI IMG/M metagenome (GOLD analysis project Ga0187851, IMG submission 132997) | Peatland microbial communities from SPRUCE experiment site at the Marcell Experimental Forest, Minnesota, USA - June2016WEW_6_10 | ecosystem: Environmental > Terrestrial > Soil > Wetlands... | reverse complement strand
CCCCGGGGCTGTGCTGACATTCAAATCCTCTACGACAGGAACCAAGGATTTCAGTGAGAAACGGGAAAAGGGACAGTCCTTTGTCCGTCGTCAGATTTCCCAGTGGACGAATGATACGGTTACAGTAGAGGCGGCATTGGCCCAGTTGAGGATCATGACGTCCCCCAAAAGCAAGCAGGCGGACATTAGGCAAAGTCTTAATTTAGGGCCTAATGTGGGGTCGGTGATAGACCGCGCCGCAACCATCATGGCCTGGCCGTATTGGAATGAGACATTCAAAAGACTTAGGACGGATTCAACATTTCTTAATTACATGAATGCTATCATTCAAATGACTGGTGGCGATGCCAGGGTGTTGTATGTCCTTTTTGCTTTGACATTATGGCAGACCCGTTATGGAGACCCTCAACAACAGAAATTTTCTATAAGGAAGGTCAGGCATTTATACATGGCTTTGGCAGGGAGGTTAAATTCCGCCCGGATGGTGGAAGATTTGCGCGACGGTATTTTTAGGGTGGAACATCCGGAGGAATTTAAGGATATTGGCAGAAAAATAGCCGAAATACTTGACATTGCAAAGAATGTTAATCAAGCCATCGCAGAGCACAAGGACATTGAGTATGCCGTAGGCATAGTGGAAGAGCGGTTTATAGATATTGCTAAAGAGATGCGTAAAAAAATGAAGAGCATCTTACAAGGGATCCCAGGTATTCAAATTCATGTGGATCTTAAAGGTCTGGCTTCGATATACGATAAAATAAAATCTAAAACTAACAAATATGAAAAATTTGATCAATTGGGGGATGTGCTTAGAGTTATGGTTATTACCCAAAATAAAGAGGATGCTCTGTTCGCGGAAGTAGGTGTCCGTAATGCATGGGGTGATCGAGTTAAAGAAACAAAGTTTAAAAATGATACAAGACATGGCTATAGCGCTTCCCATATTAATTTAATTGATGACGGTCGCAAATGGGAAATACAAGTCATGGCTAAGGCCGATTATTTGAAATACCGTTTTGGTTTTCAACCCGATCATATTTTAGTGGCGCCAGTTATTTCCGGCGCGCATTGGGCTTTTAAGGCAAATGATGTATTGAAAAATGATGGCATAAAGGGACAAGCGCTTCCCGGGGATGAATTGCAACTGGGGGTGGACATTGACACGAATTTGCGCCTTCTTTTTGAACGGGCCAATGAACGCATGTATATTTTCTTATTACTTACGGGCCCCAAAGGTGGGAAGTCGCTTGCTGTTATCACCTTGCCGGATAAGGCCATTCCCTTTGACGCGGCCATGCATCGTAAAATCCAGCTTGATGACCAATACCGGGGTTTTGTTTTAGGGGAGGGTAATCATCCGTATGTGTTGGGGCAGTTGGAACAATTTAAGCGCGGCCGTAAGGGGAGATTACTCCCCTATGCCCCTTTACGGGCTGGTATGGTTTTGGAGCAAGTCACACAAGGCCTATCGATTGATGTGAGGGGAGATATTAATGTTCGGCAGAATTTGCGGGATAAAATACAGTCATTGCGGGCGCGTCTGATGCTGGCATATCTGCAAAATCGCAATGAATATAACGCCGCGGTCGAACGAGGCAAAGATTTACTGATGGGGATCATCAAAGAATTGGGATGGGGGCCATTCTCTGAGGAGACGTTTATTTTTATAGCCAGATTTAATGAAGAACGCCGGTTGGCTCAAAATGAAGGCAATTTCCGTTTTAATGAATTGTGCGCGGCTTTGGCCATGGATTTGATTAAACCGGATCAATTGCGTAACTTTATGCAGTCGCAGGCGGAAATTTCGATTATCGTGCAAGGCGCGAATATGATAGACATTGCCCAAAAAGTACAGGATAAATTAGAGGAAGCCAATCTGCTTGAAGGCATAGAAATGAAAAGTAACCCGGAGCAAGGGGAGCTTCATTTTACGGCCAGGAGTATGAAGTTATTGACCAAAGAGGATATTGCCAGGCCTTTACAGGGGATCGAAGGGGTCTTTTCCGTGCAGATTATTTGGCCGGAGGCTGCCAAAGCTGTGAAGAAGGCCATGATGGCGGCGGTGGTTCTATCCCCCGTCCCTACAAAAATGCCGTTGACTCTGGGGATCACCTATCGTATTGGCTATTTCTTGTACTGGCTGAGGAGAATAGTGAGTTTCTTTAAATGGGAACCAGACCATGAAAGTATTCACCGATGGATTGAACTGGAAGTAGCGCCGCGGTTTGAGGCCCCATTCTTTTACATACTTCCTGTAGGGGTGCTTATGCGCTGGCATGGGCATTTACCAGGGGATGATTCGCCCGCCTCCCTGACTCGTCGGGCAGGAATTCGTGCGATTAAATCGGCACGCTCTCTTCGCGAGAACATCGCCTTGCATCGTCAATATAATTTGGAACACCCCGGGGCTGTGCTGACATTCAAATCGGACACGACTGTTGCCAAAGATTCCAGTAAGAAATGGGAAAGAATACGAAAAAGAATAATGATGGCCTTGATCATAATTGCAATCGTGTTCTTCCCGCTGATGTTGTCCGACCTTTGCTTTATATTAACGCGGCCTATTAATCCAAGTGGGGCGTCAGCGCCGGTAACCGGCAGGATGAATATTTTGCCGGCGCCAGCATCAATGAACACACCCAGAACTATTCGGCATCGGCTAAAAATCATTGGAGTAGTCCGGCCCTTGGAAGCGTTTCGACCAGTGTCCTTGGGAGCCCTGTTTTTTGGGGTGTGGTCCCGTTGCTTTCTTGCGGAAGCAAGAAGCGGAACTTCGTCGTTGGGAAATGCTCTTCGTAATGGCACAATTTTTAACGAGGCCCCCGCGTTTCTCTTTTTATATGGGATCTGGGGCTTCCCGTTATTTTTTGAATGGATATTTGTAAAATGGTTCTTCCATGCCGTACGTATCATTTATATTACCGTTATTAAAATTGTCATAACAGTCAGGGAGAGGCAATTTATGCTGTGGGCGGAAAGTTCAATGGGCATGGACCACAACAGCCGCGGTTTCTGGTCAGGATTTGACAATTTAATACCGCCGCTGATGGCTGTATTTACATATGATATTAGTTATACATCAACAACGTATGCGTACACAATAGAGGTCTAAAAACAACCCCGTTAGAAAGGAGAGAAAACATGGATGAACGCAGACAACTGCCTCGCTGGCAGGTCAAAAGGGAAGCAAAGGTCTGGCTGCCCGGAACGCAGGAATCCAGCCAGTGTATCATCGAGGACCTGAACTTAAAAGGGATGCGCGCGTCTTTTGACAAACGGTTACCTCGAGAGCGGTCCGTGGATATGTCGTTGGCCCTTGAGGACAAATTCGATCCCATTAAACTTGAGGTCAGCTTGCCCTGGGTTGAGGAAGACCAAGGGAGGTATGTTTATGGGATGTCTTTTGACAAAATTTTGGACCCGGACAAGGACAAGATTTATCAATACATCACCGATCATTGTTCCGAGCAATTTAAGGATAAATGGTGGGGCGGTTAATTTGTAAGAAATAGTAGCAAAAATAGGGGATTTTATTTCTCAGGGTAATTGTTCTTTAATTATATAAATATTGCTTATTTATCAAGTTTTAAGCTTGCTTTTTATTAAAAATGTGTTATATTTTAAGTAGATGCTTATAATGAAAGCATTTTTCAAACTCGTTATTTTATATTTTTTTTAGATTTTCAACCCAAAAAGGGGGAAACAGTGTTTAAACGCTTAATTGCTTCACTAGTCTGCTTTACCTTTATTTTCAGCAATCTCCAATATGTCCATGCCCAGCCTGTTTCTTCGGGAGGTGGGGCTTTTAGCATCAATCAGCTTCCTGCTCCTGGGACTATTGTAGGTTTAAGTGAGCCTTTCACGCCTTCGTTGATGAAGGGACTGAAAATTCATCCCGAAAATCCATTTCTTTTGGATTTCATTATGGATGCCGGCAAGAACAATCTTTCCAGCCAGGAATTAAAGTCCGAGAGCGAGAAAATGGTGAAGTATTTCCTCGCCGCGCTGACAGTCCCTGAGAAAGATATGTGGGTCAACCTTTCTCCTTATGAGAAGGACAAGATTTTACCGGATAGTTTCAGTCTTACCGAGCTTGGTCGGGATCTTTTGGGAGAAGATTATATCCTTAAGCAGACCGCGGCTTCGGCCCTTTATCCTGAAAAGGAACTGGGCAGGGACTTCTGGAGCCGCGTGTACAAGTTGGCCCAACAGAAGTACGGCACAACCGATATTCCAATCACTACTCTTAATAAAGTGTGGATTGTGGCAGATAAAGTGTCCATTTATGAGAAGAATCAGTCCGTTTATATTGTAGATAGCCGTTTGAAAGTCATGCTGGAAGAGGATTATCTGGCAAAGCAGAAGTCGGAAATTGCGGGACTGAGAAGCTCAGTACAATTATCCGGCAAGCAGGAACCGGCGTCCTCTGAAATCACTAACCAAATTTTGCGGGAACTAGTCCTTCCTGAGATTGAAAAAGAAGTCAATACAGGCAAGAATTTCGCTCTTTTGCGACAGGCATACAACTCGGTTATTTTGGCTACGTGGTTCAAGCGAGCCTTGAAGGATGCCGTTCTTAATGAGGTGTATGCCGACAAGAACAAGGTAGCAGGCATCGACTTGGCTTCGCCTAAGGCAAAGGAGGAAATTTATCAGCGCTATTTGCGGGCTTACAGGAAGGGAGCGTTTAATTATGTCAAGGAAGAAATTAACGCCCTGACCAATGAGCCTCTTCCCAGAAAGTATTTCTCCGGAGGAATGCAGCCGGTTCCACAGAAAATGGACGAAGTCGGAGAGTTGCAGGCGCGTCAGGCCATGGCAGGGAAGAACGACTTTGATGTGCTGGTGAACCTTGATAGGTTCGACAAGGCCATGCAGTCTGATAAGGCTATGTTGCTGCTACAAGACAAGGTCCCTTCCAATATTCGCAATGTGCTTGAAGAGACGAATGCAGATATTGTATTTGGAGGGGATTATCCTACTGATATTGAGAATATAGATGATACCCTTGGCTATTCGCCTTATCGGCAAATTCATTCCTTATTGCAGATTGTTGATAAGGATGCTGACGTTTTGTTATTTCCGACTAACGCGGGGGGAAATTTAAAACTGTCAGAAAGCGAAATGTTAAAGATTGGGAATTTGGAAGAAACATATTCAAATCATTTTAAAGTAGTGAATGATAAAAAACATGCCAAAAAACTTAGTAAAGGATTCGCTATTAGCAAAACGACTTCTACGGTTTATATCACAAAAGAATATTTGAAGAAGATTCAAAACAGCAATGATGGGTTGAATTATTTTTTTGCCGGTATGTTTTTAGCTTTAATAGCAGACGGGAAGGATGACTTCTTGCCCCAAGACAGGGCTAATGAACTTTGGTACAAGTATGCTTTATCTAAAAGTCGAGGGAAAATAAAGGAATTATTCGCATCTGATGCTGACCCAGAAACTTTAATAAACGAGTTTTCTGCTAATCTTCTCTTAAATGAGAAGCCGACTACTCCGAAGGAACGAGAGGAACAATATCAACAGGAAGTGTTTCTTCTTGCCAATCGAAACAACGAGATACGGAGCTTAGACCTTAAAATTCCAGCACCAGATGGCAATCATATAAAAGTTGTTAAAGAAACGCTAAAGATAATCCGGTCTGCGGCATATCTAATGGCGCGTAACGCAATGAGCGGTATTGTCAATTATAAAACTCAAGTAACTTTTGATAGTAAGAGAGGCAGTATCACTGTCCCTTCCGGCGTTACCACCTTTGAGTTTGCTCCATCTAAATTTGGCCCGCCAACGGTCGCGCACGATCTTGTTATGATGCTGTTGCCTTCTGTTCTAATGGGGGTGCCTGTTGCTATTGTCAATGTCAGCAAGAATGATCCCACGAGAAAACCCTTTGTTCAGAAGACATTCAAGGCGCGTTGGAACATCTGCGAGGCAGAACTGAAAAAACTTTTTGGGGATCTAGTATCTTTATTGCCCATTGATTTTGATTTTAATAAGGGGCTTATAGGGATAACAAACAAGCTTTCACTTAATGACGGCGGCGGAGAGGAAAATCTCGCCACAATTCTTGACATGTTGCCACAGATGGAATCAGCAGTCTATGTTGCCGGGAGTGATCATCGTTATGTTTGGAGGCCTTTTGATGCCAACAAAGACTCTATAAAAATATTGAACTTCTGTGTCGTTCCTGCCGACAAGCACAACCTGCTTAGAAAGACATTATTATTCTACCCGGAACTTAGTTTTGAAATCTATAAAAAGTTGATCGGCATGCAACAGCATGAAGTTGAGCATAATAATGGTGAGGGGGTTAGAAAGTTTTATGTTGACATCAATGACCACACTTTAAAAGCAGATAAGATGCGCGAAGAAGCGAAAAAGAGAAAAGCCCCACAGCTGGATATGGACTATAGGCATGCCGTTATAGATACCATCCGTAATGCTGCTAAGTTTGGTGATATGGAAGCCAAATTGAAGAAACTTATTGGGCTTGGAAAGTATCAGGGCTTTCCCCTTATTCTTCCAGAACTTGATGTCCCTGGGAAATTATATATTATTCAATCATATTTTAATGATACACAGCATAGAAGCCTCCGAATAAAGTTTGCCCATACTTATCGGGAAGCCGGGTTCTTTGGGGACGCTTTAACTGACAGACTGATTACAGAAGGGAAATTAGATGCTGTTAATATTAAGGGTTATGAGGAGCCTGTAGCGGCAACCGAAACTAGGGAAGCTATTCAAAGCTTTTTTTATGGATATCTTCCAATAGGTAAGTTTTCCACCGTAACGAAAGAAGTTCTGCGCACACTCTTTAATAAGAAAGAGATTGCCTCGAGCCTGGCCCGCTACAATGAAATCGTCTTGCCTGTTGATGGCTCATATTTATATTTGCAAAATTGGAAAAAAGCAAGCGAGAGTGTTACAACACAATTGCAAGCCATTATCTCTAGAGAAATAGGAGCAAATTATCAGGTTGGTGTAACAATGACCAGGCCTGAATGGAATGATGCCAAGACGAATGGTGAATTACAGGTAGAAATCAAGCAAGAGGGGCTGCCATTTAGCTTTCTCGTAAAATCTACTGTTATAAATACTTTTGGCAATTCAAACGATAAGCCCGAAGATAAGATAAAAATTCTTTTTGAGATTAAACCTAAAGAAGGATTTGATATAAGCCAGAAGTATGCGTTTGATTTCAAAAAGAATATGAACGTTGTCACTAAAGCAATAACAGACTTTAATGCAAAGGCTGGCGTAACAGCAGTACTGGAGGTAGACAAAGCGATGGTGGGGGAAATTTCTTCTTGGGACACCCTGTCAAATCAGGCATTGAAAGATGCCTTCTTTAGCAATAAAAAGAAACAGCTGAGCGGTGTTGCTGACACCGAAACGCCCGGGGGCATTGATCTTAACGCGGACAATGCTGTGTGGCAGACACGCAAGGAAAACGGCGGGGTGTCTTTAAGAGTTGATCCTGCTCTCATCGCGCAGATACGCCGTCAGGGCGTGCCCGGGCTTAGCCCAGTTGTCATCAGCATTACGCCAGTGCAGAATTTGGCCGAAGTATTTGGATTGAATTGAGCATAAAGAATTTCTTATGATCTCAGGAATTGGCGGTTGAGAAAGTCTTGGGTGACTTCAATGAGCGTTGGGCGGCCATGCGGGCAGATGAAGGGATCTTTACATTCAAGTAATTGTTTGCGTTGGTGATCAGCTTGGGTCATATCGAGTTTATCACCGGCAACGATGGAAGCTTTGCAGGCGCGGCGGGCCAAGGCGTCATGATCCATTTTCGGGGCTTCTCCATCAGCCAACAGGGCCCGCACCACGGCCTCGATGTTTTTAAGTAACAACGGTTGGGTCTGCACGGCAATCGTGTCGTCATCAAATTGGGTGGTTTCGATACCAGCGGCGGTCAGTTTTTCCTGTAGTTCTTCCCACGCGATTTTTTCCTGAGGGGTCAATTTAAGCAATAAAGGATTAAGTAAAGGCTGGCTTTCAACCTTGGCATTTTCGATTTGGTCCTTGAATTTTTCGAACATGATGCGTTCTTGCGCCGCATGCTGGTCAACGATTAAAAGCGATTCATCGGCTTCAAAAAGCAGGAATTTTTGAAGAAAAGATCCCACAAACCTTCCTCTGGCAAATTTGGAACGCAGTGTATCCTCCCGGCCGAAAAGTTGAAAATCCTCCATATTTTCTTCAACGGAGGACATATTTTTTCCATTGGGGAATGACATGTGAGGTTGCAATTGCCCTGGGGCAAAAATTAATTGATCGGCGGGCAACCCTCCAGACTGCGCATCCAGTGGAGAAAATTTTTTCGCTTGTCCTCTATGCATCAGCTGGTATTCCGTCATGTGTCGTAATAAACGGATGATCTTGGCTTCATCTTTGATGCGCACCTCACGCTTGGTGGGATGGATATTCACATCTACATTGGCGGGGTCCATAGCGATATCGACGATAAAAGCTCCGTAGACGCCCGGAGGCAGGATGAGTTTGTAGACATCATTGAGATTAAAACTTAAATTCTTGCTTTCAACCGGGCGGTTATTGATGAAAATAAACTGTAAATCCCTGCGGGGACGCTGGATATTGATATTGCCTAAAATCATCCTTACCCGGATTTTCTCTTCTACGAATTCCTGGTCGGTTTCCAGAAAATGGTCCATACGGACGTTTAGCGCGGCAGCAGCCCTGTCTAAACGTGAAGGGGCAGGTTTTAAATCTAAAAGGCTTCTGCCTACGTGGGTCAGCACGAAACGTATTTGTGGATAAATCAGGGTGTAGGGAAGCACGATATTGAGGATTTGATGCAACTCTGAGGCCTTGTTCTTAAGAAATTTACGACGCGCAGGAGTATTAAAAAAAAGTTCAGCGATTTTGATATCTGTCCCTATGTGGGCGAGGCCTACGGGTTCAAGACTCTGGCGCAAACCGCCCCGGAGGTGGATTTGCCAGCCGTCTTCCTGAGAGGTGCGCGATCCCAGAATGACGTCGCTGACTGCCGCAATGGAATACAGCGCTTCCCCGCGAAAACCCATAGAATGAAGTTTTTCTAAATCTTCAATGGTTGAAATTTTACTGGTGGCATGGCGCTGAAAAATTCTTTCTAAGTCCTCCCGGGCAATGCCTGAGCCGTTGTCTTTGATATGAATCAGTTCTTTGCCGGCATCTTTAAGATGTATTTCAATGCTCGTGGCCCCGGCATCAATGGCGTTTTCCAGCAGTTCCTTGACAACAGAAGCAGGGCGGTCTACCACTTCTCCGGCGGCAATCTTGGCAATCACATCAGGGGGGAGAATATTGACTTTAGTCATTATTATGTCATCCCCGCGAAAGCGGGGATCTAATTCAATTTCTTTTTTAGTTCATCCAATTTTTTTAATGCCTCCATGGGAGTCAAGGCATTGATATCGATTTCTTCCAGAGAGGCGCGCACTTCGTCCATAGTCGGTTGGGCGCTGGGTGCGAAGAGACTTAATTGTTTGTCCGTCTTGGCGTAAGGGTTAGGCGTGCCGATTTCTAATTCCGAAAGGATTTCTTTGGAACGCCGTATCACGGCATCAGGGATCCCCGCTAATTTAGCCACATAAATCCCGTAAGAATCATCTGATCCGCCGGGAACGATCTTGTGCATGAAGATAATTTTGTCCTTCCACTCACGGACCGCCACATTATAATTTTTAATCCCTTTGAATTGATTGGCCAAAGCGGTCAACTCATGAAAATGCGTGGCAAAAAGCGTGCGCACGCTTTGGTGGTGCATATGTTCGGCCAGGGCCCAGGCCAGGCTTAGCCCGTCGGAAGTTGAAGTGCCGCGGCCGACCTCATCTAAAATGACCAGCGAGCGCGGCGTCAGGTTGTTAAGGATATCCGCGGCTTCCGTCATCTCCACCATAAAAGTACTCTGGCCGCGGGTGATATCATCATGAGCGCCGATGCGGGTAAAAATTTTATCAACCAGCCCGATGCTGGCAGCGGACGCGGGAATGGGCGCGCCCATCTGCGCAAGTACCACTAAAATAGCGTTTTGGCGGATATAGGTGGACTTGCCCGCCATATTGGGGCCTGTCAAAATGATCAGGTGATTGTCATCAGTGTCCAAAAGAGTGTCATTGGCAATGAAATTGTCAGTCACGGTCCTTTCAACGACAGGATGGCGGCCATCCTTGATGTCTAAGACAGTTGAGTCATTGACTTCAGGAAAGATGTAGTGCTCCCAAGTCGATAGTTTAGCCAGCGCGAACAAGCAATCCACGGTGGCTAATTGATGACAAACGTCGTGCAAACGCGCCGCTTCAGAGAGGATCTCCTCTTCAATTCGGGCCAGGATGCGGTTTTCAATATTTAGAAT
>Ga0187851_10005248_pt1 | contig 10376 bp, 8 predicted proteins | sample June2016WEW_6_10_FD_132997 | JGI IMG/M metagenome (GOLD analysis project Ga0187851, IMG submission 132997) | Peatland microbial communities from SPRUCE experiment site at the Marcell Experimental Forest, Minnesota, USA - June2016WEW_6_10 | ecosystem: Environmental > Terrestrial > Soil > Wetlands... | reverse complement strand
TGCCCCACTTGGGTTAATAAGCTACCTGGAATACGGTGCCATAGCCTCCCGAGAGGCCGCCCTCGTAGGTGGTGCCATAAAGCACCGCTCCCCCGTTGAATGTGCCCATGATCACGCCATTGGGGCCACCACCATTGTCGCCAGCAAAGACGCCCATGGTACCCAACGTCCAGGCTGTGGCCGGGGGCTTGGGCGGCTGCAATACGAAGACCATGCCGCAACCCGTGTAAGATTCCGGGAAACAAGCGAAACTCGAAGACGCACCGCTGAAGGCCGTGCCGAAGATCGGGCTGCCGCCCGCAGGCGCTGCCAGGTTGTAAGAGGGAAGCATGGCGTCTTGGGGAGGCCCGAAGGTATAGAGCAAAGTCTCGGTCCAGGTTGTGGCTGGGGGCGTCGGCGGCGTCAATTGGAATACTGTGCCGCAGCCCTGTTCGTAGCCTCCTTGCGGACAACCGGTGGGATCCCCGCCAAGGGTAGTCGTGCCGGAAAGCACTCCAGTCGTCGCGTTGACCAGCAGGTTCCCCGCGGGAAAGCCTCCGTCGCAAGGCGGCTGAGTGCTCGAGGTGCAGGCAGTGCCCCCGCCGGCCCCTGAAGGTGCGCCGTTAAAGCTGTAGAGCACCGACTCAGTCCAGACTCCGGCCGGTTGCGTCAGCTCGAACACAGTGCCCCAGCCAAGCCCCCCGCCGCCGTAGGTCGTACCATAGAGCACGCCTTTGGTGCTAAGCGTGAGGCCGGCTAAGGGATTAGCGCCGTCGGGGGACCCGGCAAAGCTATAGAGCACTTTCTCGGTCCAAGTTCCGCCTACCGCCGGCGTCAACGAGAACACGGTACCGTAACCCGCAGTCCCACCGCCATAAGTTGTGCCATAAAGCAACCCGCTCTTGGGGCTTAGGACCAAACCTGCTTCGGGATAAGCTCCATCGCCGCCCTGGCCAGTGAAACTGTAGATCACCGCCTGGGTCCACTTTCCGCCGGCTGCGGGCGTCAAGGAGAACACCGTGCCATATCCATGAGCGCCGCCTTGTTCGGTGGTGCCAAAGATCACTCCACGCGTGCTGAAGATTACGCCCGCACGAGGATACGCCCCATCGGCGCCGCCGGTGAACGCGTAAAGCTGAATCGGGGTCCAGGCTGTGGCCGGGGGCGTCGGCGGTGACAACTCAAACACCGTGCCACTCCCCGACCCTCCGGCGTATGTAGTACCGTAGAGCGCGCCGTTGTTGAGGACCAGGCCCGCTTCGGGATAAGCTCCTTCTTCGCCCGGGAAGCTGTATAACGTCGTCAGCGTAGGCGCTGAGGCGCCACAGGGCATGCGGAGCGCGAACAGCGCGCCGATCAACACAACCATCGGTAAGGATTTCTGCATATCTTTATGAATTCTGTGCTTAGGTACACTCCAAAGTCAACTGTTACGGGCCCAGTATAGTACCACAGGCCCATTCGCGGCGCCGATGCAATTCGGGTGCGGAGGGCAGCGGAAGTAGTCTTTCAGTGTCAATGCGACGCTATTTCAGGATCAATGGGAGAGGCGGTTCCGGGCCGCCCAAACGCGGACGACATAAAACGATCGTCTGCGCCACGATGTCACCAGTACCGGGGGAGTTGGTTTCGACCGGTGGCGTATGCTATCGTAACAAGAGTCGTTAGAAGCATATGGAGCAAAACCCCCGCAAAGAAGGTTCGGACGATCTGGTTGTTCCCGAGCCGCCGGCCCCCACGCCGCCCGAAGACCCCGCGCCCGCGATGCGGCCGGAAGATGAAGCCCTGGTTGCCGAGCGGCTGCGGGAATTGGGCTACATCGAGTAAACTCCCCCCAATGGGGCGGATCGGTAATCCATGCAGGAAAAACCTAATATTATTTTGATCACTGCGGATTCTCTGCGCGCCAATCACTTGGGATGCTATCAGTATCCGCTCCCGACCAGCCCGCACATCGACAAGCTGGCATGTGAGGGCGTGCTGTGCGAAAACATGTTCGCTCCGGGCATCCCTACCCAGCCATCGCACACCACGATCTTCACCGGCCAGCATCCGGTCACGCATGGCGTGGTGGCACACGGCGGCAAAGCCAGACTGACCCGCGGATCGCCCTGGCTGCCGGAAATCCTGTACGAAGAAGGTTACACCACGTGCGCCGTGGATACGCTGTTTCGAGAACGCATCTGGTTCGGGCGCGGCTATGAGTACATCGTGGACCCGAGCCTGCGCCACATGTTTTATGCCTCCGTCACCCAGGAGGAATTGAACGATCGCGCCATTCACTGGATCAAGACGGTTCCCAAGGGGCCGTTCTTCATGTTCATCCATTACTGGGATGTGCACTATCCCTACACCCCGCCGGAGCGCCTGCGTGGGTTGTTCTACGATGGCCACAATCCCACCGATCCGGACAACCATGAGTTGGATGAGTGGTGGCACCATCCGATCGGCGCCATGGCCCGGGACACCTGGCTGCGCAGTTCCAGTGGCCTGATCAGGGATCCAAAATACGTAACCGCCCTCTACGACCGCGAAATCCGCTACCTGGATGAAGGCATCGCCGCGCTGCAGGCTGCCCTGGAACAGCAGGGGATGGCCGAAAATACGATTATCTGGCTGGGGGCGGATCACGGCGAAAGCATGACCGACCACCGCATTTGCTATGACCACTATGGCTTATACGACTGCACCGTGCGCGTGCCCACCGTGGTGCGCTGGCCGGCGGGCAAGCTAAAGGCGGGCAGCCGCCTCGCGCCGTTCCGGCAGTTGTCGGATGTGGCGCCCACCCTGTTGGAGGCGACCGGCAGTCTGATTCCGGAAGAGATGGAGGGCCGCAGCTTTCTGCAGCAGATGCAGGGGCAGGAAGAGCCCTCCGGATACGACCGGGTGATTGGCCTCGAATCCACCTGGCAGGCAAAATACTATTTGCGCAATAGCCGCTACAAGTTCATTCTGGCGCGCCAACCGGACATGCTGGGGAATCCGGACCGGGAACTGTACGATCTGGCGGTGGATCCTGGGGAGGACCACAACATAGCCGTCGAGGAGCCGCAGTTGGCGGCCGGCATGGAGGCGGAACTGGAAGGGTGGCTTGCGGACAAGCTGCAGGCGCTCGGGAAAACCAAGGATCCGGTCAAGGAAGAAGGCGCCGTGGCCGAGAGCATCTGGGCAGGACATCGATCATGAACGATACGGGAAACGAAAATAAAACCGCAACCGAAGCGGATCTGAAGGCTCTGGCCGAAGCTTATCTGGACGCCTTCCACAAGCGGGATCTGGACCGCTGCGTCGATTTCTTCAGCGACGATGCCAGCATCGACTTCAACATGACCGCCTATAAGGGCCGGCAAGCCATTGTCGACTGGCACAAGGACCGTTTCGAAGCGGACCTGAAGATGCTTCGCTTGAATAACATCACAGTCAAGGGCGACACGGTCACCGTGGATGGGGTGGCTACCTCCAAGCGGCTGGTTGCCTGGAAGGCCAAGTCGATTGCGGGAAGGGTCACGATGCGTTTCGTGGACGGCAAAATCAAGAGCGGCAAGCTGGCTGCGCGCATGACGAACCCACTCAATATGCTCCGGGAAGACATGGGCACCTGGTAGGCGGGAATTGCGCGCGCTTGCTCGAACTCGGCAGGTTACGAAAAACGATGGCCTGCCCCACAGCTAAGCTGCTGTACGGTTGCGACGGCGATGGGCTCCCACTCTCGCCATTAGCCCCAACGCCAACAAACCGGAGAGACTAAGCAAGTGCATTCCCGGCTCCGGCGTTGGAAGGCTGTTGGTGACTTCCGAGATCATTCCGCTGCCGCTACCGTTCGCCTTGATATAAATATCGTTGCTGATGGTCATCACGGACACCGGCGCAAATGAGACGGACGTCTGTGGGCTCTGGACCAGTAAATCGATTGTATCTGCCGCGGGGCACTGTCCGGGTCCTATGGCGACGCCGACGCACAGCGTTTCCGAGAACTGGATCGAGACCGGCTGGCTGACGATGTTATCCGTGATCCCGAAAACCGCCTGATCGATGGTAGGCGCTCCCGAGACCGTCTGGACCAAGTAGGTGAGGGCGGAATCCATACCGGCTCCACTGGACACGTTCCACGCAGCGGATAGATCCAGGCCGGGATCGCCCGGATTGCTCGAAGGAGTGACCGTCACAGCGCTGGCGGGAGGTCCGAGAAGAGTCGGGAAGTAGGCGTTGGTATACGCGAAATCGCTAAACTCCAAAGATCCTATTTGGCACGGACCAGTGAGTGCCACGTAGACGGCCACCGAAGCCGTAGGGCATGGGGCTATGGGACCTGCGGACATTACGGAAGCAATCAAGCATGCAAAAACCGCCAGGCTCAGTAGTTTTGTTAATACGCTCGTCATGACTTTCCTTTTCCCACCTGCAAATCGACTGCTGTAAACGCTAGTACTGTCAATCGAGTATAAGAAATTCTTAACAAACAATCAAGGGTGATTTCTTAGGGGCATTTCTCTGAAGTACTAGAACTAGTAGTACTATAATTCCAGACTGAAAGCGCCTAGCCCTTATGCTGTGGCCCCGGTATCACTTTCGCGTAGACCCGCCTTTCGGATAGCGCGCGAGATGACGAAGTGGACCAGTCCTGGGAAATGCCGCTCGAAGGCACTCCCGATCCTGGAATGCAGGCCGACAAACCGGGTGCGCTTGCGGCGGTAGGCGGCCGAGACGATCTGCCGAGCGGTTTGCGCCGGGGAAACCAGCAGCCATGCAGGCGGCGTGCGTTGGGGCGGCGGAGCGTCCAGGCGCACCCCGCGATTGTCGACCTGGTAGATCTCGCTTGCGACGAATCCGGGCAGGATGTGGGTGACGCTGACGCCCAGCGGCGCCAGTTCGTGGGACAAGCCGTCGCACAAGGGCACCAGCGCGAATTTGCTCATACAGTAAGGCGTGGCCAGGGGAACTGGAACGATTCCCAATAAGCTGCCCACAACTACGATGCGGCCCCGGGTCTTGCGCAGTTCGGGGAGGGCGGCGAACAGGGTCCGCAGCACCCCGAAGACGTTGGTTTCCAGTTGGCGGCGGTAGTCCTCCAGGGTAAGATCCACAAAGCGGCCTCCAACCGAGAACCCGGCGTTCGCCACGGCCACATCCAAACGGCCAAATTCACTCCGGGCCAGATCCACGGCCCGTTCCAGATCGCCATCGCGAGTGACATCGCCGGTAACGGCGAGAGATCGGAGGCCGGCGCCGCTCAACTCTCCCGCCAGCGCCTCAATGCGTTCCGCGCGACGGGCCATCAGTACGGTATGAGCGCCTTCGCGCGCGAACTCACGGGCCACCGCCTCGCCAATACCGGAAGATGCGCCTGTGATCAGCACCACCTGGTCCTGGAACTTGCCTGCACGTGAGTTCGCCATGGAAGAACCATTCTCGCAGAGAAGAGGGGCGGGTCTGGGCAGCGCAGCCGCAACCAAAAGAGGCGGCCTGAGAGGCCGCCGCAGGCCGAGGGCCTGCCCCACGATTCTGAGCAGTTGTAATACAAGGACTGACAGGGCTGGAAGGCAAGGGCGCGCCCCCGTCTGGCACGGGGGCGCGTCGTTGGTTGGCAACTATTGAATGGAGACGTGTACGGGGCTAGCCGTCTCGCCATCCGCGGTCAGCACCACGTCCACCTGGCCCATACCGGCCAAGCTGCGCGGAACTTCCACGGTGATCTCGTCCAATCCCGGGAAATCGGCGGACGCCCCGGAATGCAGCACCGGCACGTCTTGTCCGGCGATCTGCACGCGAACCTCGGACGCCTCGCGCACACCCGATGCGTAGAACTGCAGCATGACCTTGTCCGATGACGCCAAAAGATCGACCGGCGCCCCCTGCAGCGGCCGGACGGATTGCGTGCCGTCCGCATGGGCTGAGATTACCTGGACGGCAGTGGAATGCAGAAGTGCACCCGCTTTGGGGCCAGCCGCCGGGGTGGCGGTGCCGGAAGCGGTTCCAATGACCGCCAACTCAGTGGCTACGTAGGGACCTTCGCAGACCCACACTACGGTGCCGTCATTGGTGGTCCCTCCATTGGTTTCGTTCCAGGTCGGAGCCGTGGCCCCGCTAGTGCCGGCGGTTTGCACCTTCTGCGCGTTACCCTTGGGGTCCAGAATCTGCTGCCCAATGGCATAGACGCTGGACTTCAGCCAATTCGGATACGAATAGGTGAAGGCCGAGTTGGCTGTGACGATCGAGACTTTCGAAAAAGGACCGATGCTGGTGTTGGGCAGGGTACCCGCCGGCAGTGCGATGCTACCGTGGATAGCTACCAAACTACCAAATACTGTCAAGTTACCTTCCATTTCGACTAAGTCCGAGCCGGTAGGCGGCACGTCCAATATGAAAGTCATGGGGGTGGCTTTTATGGTGTACGGCGTCGTCTCCAGGGCAGACTTGACTGTGCCCACCAATTCGATGCCAGAGTAGACGGAGTCGTACTTTCCGGTTTGTGACGGCGCCTTGCCCTCACATGCATAGAGAGTGATGCTGAAGGGCTCGCCTGCCAGTTTGAAGGCGTCCATGCCCTTGATCACGTTGGCCCCAAACGACCCCGAAGCTTGATAAGTGACCGAAGTGGCGCACGCTGCAACCAAGTTTTCCGAGGCGGCAAAGCCAGACATTACCGCTGCCGCTATCGCGATAGACCGCATCTTTACAATCATTTGAAATCTTTTCTCCTTTTTGTATCCCACGAAGGGGTGATCCCTGCTAAAGTTTAGATCGCTATATTTCCCGAAAGCAAGTCTTTGAGGTGACACGTACCGCGCAACGGTACCAGTACTGACGAACGTGCGGTACTCCCTCGGGGAGAGTCAGTGCACGGCACTCACTCTCCGCGCAGGTTGTGTGTTACTTACTGCGCCGCTAGCGACGGCCCCCCCACAAGATTGGAAGGCGCCGAAAGGTTACCATTGGCATCCTCCGACCGCACGAAATACAGCACCTGCAGCGTCGAAGGGGAAGTCTCCGAAAACGTCGCCGTCGAACCGCTAGCGGTGACGCGGGTAATGAACTGAACGGCGCCCGGGTAGCCAAAAGGTGTGGCTGTTACGGCCGGCTGAGTTGTCTTGGCGCCGAAGCAGAGAGGCAGAACCGCCACTGCCGCGTTGGTACTGCATGCGGCCGCCAGGGGTCCAAAGATCGGAGGGGGCATCGTATCGGTAGGCGACATGTTGATGCGATAGACCAGGTAGTCCTGTGCACCGGAGACGGTGGGCCAATCCAACGACACGGTGCTGGGCACAGTACCGTTCACAATGCCCGGCGCGGAGTGGAGCACCGGCTGACCTAACGCGGAGGCCGCAGGCCGGACCGCCGGCACTGCGCATTTCGGATAGGTGCATTGGGTCATCAGCAGTTGGACATCCGCGCTGGTGATTTTGCCATCCTGGTTGACATCCATCGGATCGCTCGGCATGGCTTTGGTGTTTAGTCTGGCCTGCATCAGATTGACGTCCTTCATATCAATGACGCCATCTTTGTTAAGGTCCAACACGCTGTTGTCGATCATGTAGACTTGCGTTCCGCCGACAGCCGGCCGCGCCGTGCCCCAATAGAGTCCAAAGGGGCTTTGTCCGAAGGTCCGGCCGCCGGTATTCATGCCGTCTCCCAAGCCGATCCTGCTCACCGCGGTCCAATGGATCCCGTCGGGAGTTCGGAACAGATCCGTTCCGAATTCCTGGGCCCAATTCGCGGCGAACCCATTCTGGTTAGAGTGCTCGGCGCTCCAATCGTAGGTACTCATATACAATCCCATCCCGCCCACGCCCATTCTCCAGAAGTGTCCGGTAAACCCGTTGTCGAAGTATTGCCCGATTCCGCTGATGGGAAGGACTGCGTCGCCTGCGCCCGGGTTCGGCGGGGGGATAGTCCGCGGATTGCCCACCACCAAGTCCCAGCTATCCACCGTATCCAGCGATCCGTCGGCATTATTCACGGGCACCTGTCCGGTGGTGTCGGGGTGGATGCGAACCAGCTCGCTGGGCTCGTCGGTGCCCACATACAAGCAGCCACCGGAGGTGGCCGGGCAGGGTGATACGCCCGGCGGCGGCGGAACCAAGTCGGAGAAAATCTGCATGCTCAGCGCGTAGTTGGGGACCACGGGCGCCTGCTGCGAATAGCCTGCATTCGACGCAATAATCGGTGTCCACGTATAAGGTGCGGTGGTCTGCGTCGGATAACCGGTGGTCTTCCACACGCCATATTCCGTGGGCGCTCCCGCAGCGGCGTAGGGGTTGCCTGTAGCGGCATACATGAAACCGTTGAAGCTCTGCAGTATCCAGACGGGCAGCACTTCGGCTGATGGGCTTACGAATTGGTAGTTGTTGTCGCCGCTGTTCGGATTGGCCCCCGGCAGGGAAGCAATGACGCGGCCTACGCCGGAAAAGTCTCCAACCTGCATGTACAATATGCCGTTCAGTTGGCCGCCCGATCGGAAACCAAAATTCTGGAATTTCTGATCGCTCTCCAGCGCTGTGGAGATATTGCCCAGGAAGGTCCCGGGATCCTGCGGAAGCGGGGCCCAAGTCACGCCGTCGGTGGAACGTAAGATGCGGGGGGGAGCCCACCCGCCGACGGTGTGGTTGGTTTCAAAGATCGCGCCGGAAGTCACAGTACCTGCGTATAAGGCACTTACGCCACCTGGTTCGCTAACCACCGTGAGGCTCCGGATGCCCATTTCCCGGGCGGTCGCCACGGTCTTGCCCGCGGTGCTGGTGGTGGTCAGCGTGTTCGGGGATTGGAAAACCCGTACCCATGTATTGGTCTGCGGAGTGTATTGCCAGATTTCGGCCTGCAACGGCAGAAGATGATAATCCGGTGTACAATCGCCGATGGCTGGCGGATAAAGTCCCGGCAGCCCGGTTTCTATAGCCGCGTCGGCGCTGGTCACACAATACACTTCCCGGCCGGTCCCCACGTACAACTGGGAAACGCCCGATGCGTTGGTGAACCATACCATGGACCAAGCTTCGCTGTTGGCCTGGTCGCCGAAACCATTGGTCGCAATTCGAGTAAGGCCGGGTTGCCCATTCTGCTCGTTTTCCAGCGCCATCACGCGGGAGTAGATCATGCTAAAAGAGTTGTCGCCGAGGCGCAACTGATAGTGACCCTCAAGCTCGACGCCCATATTCATGGCATAGGTGGTGGGCAGATAAGTTTCCGGCTCTGTTACCAGTTGGTCGTTGGGGGGGGCGCTTGTCCCGCCGGTGATCGATTGCAGAATGGGCCCGGTGACGGTGTTGTTGCAGGCTGTGCTGGGGTGTGGCTCCGTGCAGAGATCGCCGGCCACGGTATAAAAGGGAATTTGAGCGTTCTCGAAGAGGGGATCCCACTGGGTTCGGAGCTGCAGGACGTTGGCGGTTTCCATGGATTGTATGCCCGGCGTCAGCAGTCCCAAAGCCTGTCCAAGCGCCTGGCCATTAGGGGTGAGGAAGAGCCAATTGGACAGCGCGTCCCCCTGGTTTGGCGTTCCAAAGGTGAACACCGCGCTGGCCATGCCGATCCACTGCGGAGTGGCAAGGGCCGCCTGCAGATCCAGGCCGCCTTTGGAGTGGCAGATGAAATAGACCTTGGACACCCCGAAGTTGGCCAGGATCCTGGGAAAGACCGTTTCAAGCATGGCCGCATTGGCCTGGATGGTGGCGCTGTTGTTGCTGTTGTTGGCGCTCAAGCTCATGAAAGCCGTGCGGAATCCGGCTTCGTAGGCGTAGTCGTACATGTCGTTACCCGTTCCGGCGCCGGGACCGTTGGGTCCGCAAACAGTGGGAGAAGGCGGACAGTTGTTGGATTCCAGCCAGTCCGCATAACTGCCCGTCAAGCCGTGCACGAACACCAACACCGGTGTAGGGCACTCTGTGGCAGAGGCGCAAGGTCCTGGGGGGGTTGATGTTGTCAATGGAGTAGCGCCGTAAAACAGGTTCGGCAGGACGCTGTCAACGGTGACTGGCGGGGCGGATGGGGGCGCCTGCTTGGACGTGGCTGCGGTGGTGGACTCCGGATGGGCACCCGGCTGGCCGTTTGGCGACCCCGGAAACGCACTGAGTCCCAGTATAAAAACCAGGGCCAGGCCCAGGACTCCAAATCCAAACTTGTGGAAACCTACGGACGGTAACATGCTATCTCCTCCAGGCGGGTGCGGCACTTTAATCCGCTACCCATTGCAACAACAGGAACTTTCAGTTGAATTCCAGACCATCCAACAGTAGCATTTCCCCGTTTCGAGTGTCCAGAGGCGCATCCGGCAACGGTACTAGACCTGTTAGTCGCATGGGGGACTTTTTGAGGGGGTTTGGCGCTGGTCAGGTTGAGAGTTCAGCAGGATGCTGAAAAAGGCATAAACATCGCTCATTCGGGCCACAGACTAAGGTCTGTGCCAC
>Ga0187851_10005246_pt1 | contig 10379 bp, 10 predicted proteins | sample June2016WEW_6_10_FD_132997 | JGI IMG/M metagenome (GOLD analysis project Ga0187851, IMG submission 132997) | Peatland microbial communities from SPRUCE experiment site at the Marcell Experimental Forest, Minnesota, USA - June2016WEW_6_10 | ecosystem: Environmental > Terrestrial > Soil >... | reverse complement strand
TGGAGCTGGCCGAGGCGATTCCCAGTGCGGAACTGGTCTGGGTACCCGGCGCCGGCCACGCCGTTATCCTGGAGGCTCCCGGGGTGGTCAACGAGGCGATCACCGGCCTGATCGCGAGGGTGGGCGCGGGCGCCGCGGCGCGCGAATGGTCCGCGTGACGGCAGTTTCCCGGGGGCCCGGCCCCGCCGGGCCGGCACAGTTTCCGGGGGTCCGGCCCTGCCGGGCCAGCACGTGAGAAGGCAGGTGCTGCTGCGTGGGGTCTGGTCACGACTCCGACCGCGGGCCGTCTGACCGCATCGCGGTGGCCACCGCGGATGACATGCGGATGCTGGGCGGCCGGATCGCGGCCCTGCTCCGGGCCGGTGACCTGGTCGTGCTCACCGGGCCGCTCGGGGCGGGCAAGACCACCCTGGTCCAGGGCATCGGGCAGGGGCTTGATGTCCGCGGGCCGGTGACCTCCCCGACGTTCGTCATCGCCCGGGTGCATCCGCCCCTGAGTGGCGGCCCGGGCCTGGTGCACGTGGACGCGTACCGGCTGGGCAGCGTCGCTGAAGTGGATGACCTGGACCTGGACGCGTCCCTGGAGGACTGTGTGACCGTGGTGGAGTGGGGCGAGGGCCTCGTCGAGGAGCTGGCGGCCGACCGCCTGGAGATCACCATCGCGATGCCTCCGGCCAGCGAGCCCGGCGAGATGCGGTGGGTGACTTTGACCGGTATCGGCGAGCGGTGGGCATCCGCCGCGGATCCGCGTGTTGTGCCCTACGCCTGACACCCAAGGCCATATAGTTTCGCACTGTCCCCGCATTGCTGACGTCAGCAGTTCCTGACGGGCTGCCGTCCGGTAATGCGTCTCGCGCCGTTCTGCACGGTCTGATCCCTTTCCCGGAGGCGCGCCGTGGCTCAGCAGGGGCCCCGTAACCCCCGCTCTGGTCGGCTGTCCCCACGCGGCGACCGGCGCTGGAGCGATGACTCCTACCCAGACGAGAACGAGGACCTCCCTCCCTGGGCAGGGCTCGCCATCGATCCGCGCTGGGCGGAGGGCTCGGAGCGCGGGAAGCGACGTGCCATGGCCCCGCCGGATCCCGGGCGCGCCGCGCCGGCCGGATACCAGGCGCCAGGCAGGCACGGCGCACCAGTCGGCTACGATGAGCCGCCCGGGTTGGACTCCCCACCCGAATATGACGAGCCCCCCGGCTACCAGGACGAGCCCGCGGAGGCCGTCCCGCCGCCGGTGCGCCCGCGGGGCCGCCAGGCCGCGGCGCGGGCCCGCCGGAACCGCCGCTCGATGTACCTGTGGGGCGGCGTGCTCGGCGTGGCGGTGCTCATCGGCGCCGGAGTCTGGTTCCTGGTCAGCGGCGGCAGTAAGCCGGCCAGCGTTCCCGCCCCCCTGGTGACGACCTTCCAGGCGGGCGAGTTCAGGAGCGTCCCGAACGTGTGCACCGCGGTGACCGCCAGCACGCTCGGCCAGTACCTGCCGGGGACGCGGATCGTCGCCTCCCCGCAGTCGCTCGACGGCGGCGAGGCCAGCCTCTGCAGCTGGACGCTGGACCACCCGCCGCTGTACCGGCTGCTGAACGTCCAGGTGCAGGCCTACACCCCGAACGGCCTGGCCAGCGGGGATGGCAGCGCCACGTCCGCGGCCACGGACGGGTACGCGTCCGCCCTGCAGCAGAAGGAAAGCCCGCTCAAGGGCACCAACCTGCCGAAGGCCGCGATTGCCACGATCACGGGGCTGGGCACCAAGGCGTTCTCCGCGCTGCAGGTCACCCGGGCTGCCGGGATCACAACCGACCTGATGACGGTGGTGGTCCGGGACCGCAACGTCGTGCTCACCGCGGTGCTGCAGGGCAACAGCGGCCGGGGCGGCTACGGGGCAGTCTCCCCGGGCCAGCTCCGGGCCGGGGCGATCGCCGCGGCCCGCGATGTACTCGCCCGGCTGAAGTGACCCGCCTGACGGCCCGCCCGCGCCCGTCCTGTGTCGTCTGCCTGGTCAACTAGGCTTGGCGCCCGTGCTACTGCTCGCGTTCGACACCGCGACGCCAGCCGTGACGGTAGCCCTGCATGACGGGACGCACGTGCTGGCCGAGACCACCACGGTCGACGCGCGCCGCCACGGTGAGCTGCTGGCGTCGTCCATTGACGCCGTGCTGGCCGAGGCCGGTGCGGGCCGGCTGGACATCACCGCCGTCGCCGCCGGGACCGGGCCTGGCCCGTACACCGGCCTGCGCGCGGGACTGGTCACCGCCCGGGTACTCGGCAGCGCCCTGGGCGTCCCGGTGTACGGGGTGTGCACGCTGGACGTGATCGCCGCCGACGCGGTGGCCGCCGCCGGCGGCCGCGCGTTCATCGTGGCCACCGATGCCCGGCGGCGCGAGGTGTACTGGGCCCGTTACGACGCCGCGGGCCGCCGGCTGGACGGCCCCGCGGTCGGCATCCCGTCCGACGTGGCCGAGATGACCGCCACCAGCCAAGACAGCCACGGCGCCCAGGGCAGCCACGGCGCCCTGGGCCTCCAGGCCGCAGGTGCGGGCGTGCTGCTCTACCCCGGTGTCCTGGGTAAGCCCCTCGAGCCGTCCTACCCTGCCGCTGGCACCCTGGCCCGGCTCGCGGCCCGGCAACTCGCCGCGGGCAGTCCCTCCAGCGGTGCCGAGCCGATCTACCTGCGCCGGCCTGACGCCCGGGTGCCCGGGCCGCCGAAGCGGGTGACGGTACCGTGACGCGCCACGATGCAGCGACCCCACGGCACGCCGCCACACGCGGCCCAGCCGCCTCACCACCCTCCGCGACGCCGCCGGGCATCGCGCTGCGCGCCATGACCCACGCCGACCTTCCTTCCGTGCTCCGGCTGGAAGCCGCCCTGTTCGGTGACGAGGCGTGGTCGGAGGCCATGCTGGCGTCCGAACTCGACGGAGCGGCCAGCGGACGGCACTACCTGGTCGCCGAGGACGCCGGTGAGCTGGTCGGGTACGCCGGGTTGCTGAGCCCGGGCGGCGGGCAGGCCGATGTGCTCACCATGGCCGTGGCGCAGGAGCGGTGGGGCCAGCGGATCGGGGCCCTGCTGCTCGACGCCCTGGTCGCCGAGGCGGCCCAGCGTGGCTGCACCGACGTCTTCCTGGAGGTCCGGGTGGACAACGACCGCGCGCAGCGGCTCTACCGCAGCCGGGGCTTCGGCGAGATCGGCATACGGCGCGGCTACTACCAGCCATCCGGCACGGACGCCCTGGTGATGCGGCTCAGCATGCCCCGGGCCCGCCGGTTCGGCTTCGCCGGCCCGAGACGACGTGACCCGAAGTCGGCGGCAGGGGCCCCCCGATGACCGCACCCCTCGCCCCCCTGGTCCTGGGCATCGAGACGTCCTGCGACGAGACCGGCGCCGGGCTGGTGCGCGGGCACGAGCTGCTGGCCGACTCGGTGGCCTCCAGCGTGGCCGAGCACGCCCGCTTCGGTGGCGTGGTGCCCGAGGTGGCCAGCCGCGCCCACCTGGAGGCTATGGTCCCGGCGGTGGACCGGGCGCTGGCCACGGCCGGCGTCACGCTGGCCGACGTGGACGCGATCGCGGTGACCGCGGGCCCGGGCCTGACCGGGGCGCTGCTGGTGGGCGTCTGCGCGGCCAAGGCGTACGCGCTGGCCCTGGGCAAGCCGCTGTACGCGGTGAACCATCTGGCCGCGCACATCGCCGTGGACCAGCTGGAGCACGGCGCGCTGCCTGAGCCGGCCATCGCGCTGCTGGTGTCCGGCGGGCACTCCTCGCTGCTGCTGGCCCGTGACATCGCCGGCGACGTGCAGCCGCTCGGCGCCACTATCGACGACGCTGCCGGTGAGGCCTACGACAAGGTGGCCCGGGTCCTGGGGCTGCCGTTCCCGGGCGGGCCGCCGATCGACAAGGAGGCCCGGGAAGGCGATCCCGCCGCGATCGCCTTTCCCAGGGCCAAGTACCGGGACCAGACCTTGGACTTCTCCTTCTCGGGACTGAAGACCGCGGTAGCGCGCTGGGTGGAAGAGCGGCGCGCGGCCGGGGCGAGTGTCCCGGTGGCGGACGTCGCGGCTTCTTTCCAGGAGGCGGTGGCGGACGTCCTGACCCGCAAGGCGGTGCAGGCCTGCCGGGCGCACGGCGTGGACCACCTGGTCATCGGCGGTGGAGTGGCCGCCAACTCCCGGCTGCGCGCACTGGCCGCGGAGCGCTGCGAGGCGGCCGGCATCCGGCTCAGGGTGCCGCGGCCCGGCCTGTGCACCGACAACGGGGCCATGGTCGCGGCGCTCGGGGCGGAACTGGTGGCGCGTGACGCCAAGCCGTCGTCGCTGGACGTCGGCGCCGATTCTGCGCTGCCCGTGACCAGTATCCTGGTCTGACTGGCAGTGTCCTGGCCTGACTGGCGCCCGGGTCGCGCTCGGCCCGTGCTCCCCGGAATTTCCGCGCCCGTGGACGGTCCGCCCGGGTGGCGCGCCGGGGGGTTTGACGTCGCGGCGCGCCCGGACTACTGTTCGGGACTGGCACTCTCTAGGGTAGAGTGCTAATACGACGTAAGGCCGGTCTGGCACCCGCGACGACAGCTGGCCGTGGTCGTTACCTCTCTAATAGTCGATTCCCCATCCTTTTCGGAGGAGGAGGTCAGATCGTGGCGACCGCTACCAAGGTTGTTCTCAAGCCACTCGAAGACCGGATCGTGGTCCGTACCCTGGAGGCCGAGCAGACCACGGCATCCGGGCTCGTGATTCCGGACACCGCCAAGGAGAAGCCCCAGGAGGGCGAAGTCCTGGCAGTGGGCCCGGGCCGGTTCGATGACGCCGGCGCCAAGCGCGTCCCGATGGACGTGAAGGTCGGCGACGTCGTGCTGTACAGCAAGTACGGCGGCACCGAGGTGAAGTACCACGGCGAGGAGTACCTGGTGCTCTCCGCCCGTGACGTGCTCGCCATCATCGAGAAGTAGATCGAGCAAGTAACGGCGGCTGCGCCGCGGGCCTGCGGGCCCGCGGCAAGGACCGCATCGGACGACCGCCCCGGCGCTTCCTGGCGTCCGGGGCGGTAGTCCGTAAGACCAGAGGTCCGAAAGACCACCAGAGGTCCGTAAGGCCCGCAGGTCCGCAGGACTGAACCGGGCCCACGGCCGGCTTGCCCGGCCGCCGGGCACGACCTAACACGTAATTTGAGGTGCTCATGGCCAAGATGCTGGAGTTCGACGAGGAGGCACGGCGCGCGCTGGAGCGTGGCGTGAACCGTCTCGCCGACGCCGTCAAGGTGACGCTGGGTCCGAAGGGCCGCAACGTCGTGATCGACAAGAAGTGGGGCGCTCCGACCATCACCAACGACGGCGTGACCGTCGCGCGTGAGATCGACCTGGAGGACCCGTACGAGAATCTGGGTGCTCAGCTCGCCAAGGAAGTCGCCACCAAGACCAACGATGTGGCCGGCGACGGCACCACCACCGCGACCGTCCTGGCGCAGGCGATGGTCCGTGAGGGCCGCCGTTCGGTCACCGCGGGCGCGAACCCCATGTCCATGAAGAAGGGGATCGACGCGGCCGCCGCCGCCGTGTCCGACCTGCTGCTGGAGTCGGCCCGCGAGGTCGAGGAGCAGCAGGAGATCGCGAACGTGGCGACGGTCTCCGCACAGGACCCCAAGATCGGTGAGCTTATCGCCGAGGCGTTCAGCAAGGTCGGCAAGGACGGTGTCATCACCGTCGAGGAATCGCCGACCATGGGTCTGGAGCTCGAGTTCACCGAGGGAATGCAGTTCGACAAGGGCTACATCTCCCCGTACTTCGTCACCGATCCGGAGCGGATGGAGGCCGTTACGGACGACGCCTACATCCTGCTGCACGGGGGCAAGATCTCCTCGATGGCAGATTTCCTGCCGCTGCTGGAAAAGGTCGCCCAGACCAAGAAGCCGTTCCTGATTATCGCCGAGGACGTCGACGGCGAGGCCCTTTCCACGCTGGTCGTGAACAAGATTCGCGGCCTGCTTAACGTCGTGGCGGTCAAGGCCCCGGGCTTCGGTGACCGGCGCAAGGCCATGCTCGCTGACATCGCCATCCTGACCGGCGGTGAGGTGGTCAGCGAGGAGATCGGCCTCAAGCTCGAGAACATCGGGCTCGAGACGCTGGGCGAGGCCCGCCGGGTGGTGGTGACCAAGGACACCACCACGATCGTGGACGGTGCCGGTGACGCCGAGGGCATCAGCGACCGGGTCCGCCAGCTCCGGGCCGAGATCGAGGCGAGCGACTCGGACTGGGACCGGGAGAAGCTGCAGGAGCGGGTAGCCAAGCTGTCCGGCGGCGTGGCTGTCCTCCGGGTCGGTGCCGCCACCGAGGTGGAGCTCAAGGAGAAGAAGCACCGCCTCGAGGACGCGATCTCGGCCACCCGGGCCGCCATCGAGGAAGGCATTGTCCCCGGCGGGGGCAGCGCGCTCGTGCACATCGCGGCGAAGCTGGGTGACCTCGACAGGACCGGCGACGAGGCGACCGGGGTGGCGGTGGTGCGCAGCGCGCTCGTCGCGCCGGCCCGCTGGATCGCCGAGAACGCCGGCGCCGAGGGCATGGTCGTCGTGGCCAAGATCGCGGAGCTTGGTCACGGCCAGGGCTACAACGCGGCCACCGGCGAGTACGGCGACCTGCTGGCCCAGGGCGTGATCGACCCGGTCAAGGTGACCCGGTCCGCGGTGCTCAACGCCGCTTCCATCGCGGCCATGCTGCTGACCACCGAGGCACTGGTGGCGGACAAGCCGGAGGACGAGGACGAGGGCGCGGGCGCGGGTGGCCACGGTCACTCGCACGGGCACTCGCACTAAAACCCGAGAACCGCAGGTCCGCAACGAACACCGCAGGCCCCCCACCCGGCTCCGGCCAGGTGGGGGGCCTGCGGTGTTGCTGACCGCCGGGCGGTAACCCGGGCTCCTTCCCCCTGGCCGGCGCCGTGCGCGCAGGAAGGCCGTCCGCCCGGCGGACGCCTGCCCCCGCCGCCGGCCCAGTTCGCTGTGCTGATCGCGTAGCGATGACGCCGACCATGGCGACGCTGGACGCCGCGATTCGTCGTAATAGGACGTAGCTCGCGAGCCTGGTGATCAGACGATAGGTGTCGCCGGAGCGACACCAATCGTCTGATCATGAAGCTAACGATCATGGCTCCGGCTCGGTGGGGGGCGGCTGGGGCTGCTGGGGCCATCTGGGGCGGAGGTACTCGTGGGGGCCGGGGTCGCCTGGGGGGTTCGGGCGATTGTGCGGGCCGTGTCCTGGTGCTTCGCTATCTTTGCCGCGAAAGCGACACTCCGAAGAAATTCAATTACATTCAGTAGTCAATTGATTACTGATAGTCATCTAGTGTCGGAACGTGGTCGGGCGACACATCAATGTGACCTTTCCGTTGCCCACATAGATGAGGGCACCACGGTTTTCCTGGGCATCATCCATTCGTGAGCGAGGGATGCATCCGGGCCGTGGCTGACGGGCAGGGAGCTGTGCTCCCGTCCGGGACCGCGGTGGCCGAGGGGGCGGGGGCCCGCGAGCACGCTACCCGCAAGCACGGTACCTCCGAGCGGGGCGCGTACGAGCCGGGCGGCTATGCGGAGAAGACTGCCGACTACGCGCCGAAGACTGGCGACTACCCGCCGAACTCTGGCGACAGCGGGGCCCGCGAACCCGGCGGAGCAGGCTGGGCCGACGACGAACCCGGCGGCTTCGCCGAGCTGGCCCATCTGGCCGTGCGGGGCCACCCGGGAGCGATCGATGCCCTGCTGGAACGGACCCGCCCCATGGTGGTCCGCTACTGCCGGGCCCGGCTGGGCCGCATCACTGGTCATTACTACGTGGCCGACGACGTCGCCCAGGAGGTATGCCTGGCCGTGCTCGCCGCGCTGCCCCGGTACCGGGACATGGGCAGGCCGTTCGCATCCTTCGTGTTCGGCATCGCCTCGCACAAGGTGGCCGACGCGGCCCGCAACGCGTCCCGGCTCGCCGTCCCGTTCGAGGACCTGCCCGACGGGCCGGATGAGCGGCCCGGCCCGGAAGAGACCGTGGTGGCCCACATTGAGGCGGAACGCACCAGGGCTCTCCTGGCCCGGCTCCCTCATCGCCTGCGTGAACTGCTAATACTACGCGTGGTGACCGGTCTGTCGGCCGAGGAAACGGGTAACGTACTCGGTATGTCAGCAGGGGCGGTAAGGGTAGCCCAGCACCGGGCGCTGGCCCGGCTCCGGGCGCTTGCGGTCGAGGAGTCGATTGCGTGATCACGGGGCGCGGACCTGGAGCGCCCGGTGTGACACCAGGCCTGAAGCTCACGCGCAGGCGGGCGACAGCGGGCGCTACCGGGGGCCAGGCCGTGGATCTCGGTGAGATCCGGCGGTCCGAGGAAGCTCTCAACGTACTCGCGGCGCGGGGCGCTGGCGGGCCGCAGCACTCGCGTGACCCGGCGCTGACGCTGCTGGGAGCGCTGGTGGCGGACGTGGACATGCCCGGCGCGCCGGCCGGGCACGGTGATGCCGGACAGGCTGACCTCTCGTCCGGGCGAGCCGCCGGCGCGGGGCGCGCCGGGGGAGCCGGGGGGCCAGGGGGGCCTGGGGCCGCCGGGCAGGCGCAGCCCGCGTGGCCCGGCCGGGTGGCGGTCCAGCGGGCCGCGGCCTGGCAGGCCCTGGCGGGCGCGCAGTCCCGGGGCGTGGCCGCGTGGCTGCGGGCGGCGGTCGCCGGCGGCGTGGTGGCCGGCCTGGTCAGCGTCACCAGCCTGATCGCCACGAGCATGCTGGCCCGCCTCGCCCGCGGCCCGGCGCGAGGAGGCCGGTGGCAGCAGCGGCCCGTCCGGCCGCGCCGCGTGCGCTGACCATCCTGGCGGCGGGACCCCTCTAGACTGGATGCTGTCCCGCATCCACCCTCCGGAAGGTGTCATGAGCGACGTCGGCAAGTTCGCCCCTCCGGCCCTGACCTTCGACGACGTCCAGCTGCTGCCCGCACACTCGGAAGTGATGCCGGGTGAGGCGGACACCACGGCCCGGCTCACCCGCCGGATCACGCTGAACGTCCCGCTGGTCTCCTCGGCCATGGATACCGTCACCGAGGCGCGGATGGCCATCGCCATGGCGCGCATCGGCGGGGCCGGTGTGCTGCACCGGAACCTCTCCGTAGACGACCAGGCGCAGCAGGTGGATACGGTGAAGCGGTCCGAGGCTGGCATGATCACCAACCCGGTGATCTGCGGGCCGGACGCCACCGTGGCCGACGTCGAGCAGTTGTGTGCCCGGTACCGCATCTCCGGCGTGCCGGTGACCAGCCCGGACGGGGTGCTGGTTGGCATCGTGACGAACCGGGACATCCGCTTCGTGACCGACCACAGCCGCCGGGTGGCGGACGTCATGACGACCACGCCGCTGATCACCGCGCCGGTCGGGGTGTCCAGGGAGGAGGCGCTCCGGCTGCTCATGCAGCACAAGGTGGAAAAGCTCCCGCTGGTCGACCCCTCGGGAAAGCTGCGCGGGCTGATCACGGTGAAGGACTTCACCAAGAGCGACGAGTATCCGCTGGCCACCAAGGACGCAGAAGGCCGCCTGGTGGTCGGGGCCGCCGTGGGCGTCGGTGAGGATGCCAAGCGGCGCGCCCAGGCGCTCGCTGAGGCGGGAGCCGACTTCCTGGTGGTGGACACGTCCCACGGGCACGCCCAGGCGGTCCTGGACATGGTCCGTCAGGTGAAGGCGAACACCAGAGTGGACGTGATCGGCGGCAACATAGGTACCCGTTCCGGTGCGCAGGCACTGATCGACGCCGGGGCCGACGGGGTGAAGGTCGGCGTCGGGCCTGGTTCCATCTGCACCACCCGCGTGGTCGCCGGCGTCGGCGTGCCCCAGGTCACCGCGATCTACGAGGCCGCGCAGGCGGCACGTACCGCCGGCATTCCGGTGATAGGGGACGGTGGCCTTCAGCACTCCGGCGATATCGCCAAGGCCATCGCCGCCGGGGCGGACACCGTGATGCTGGGCAGCCTGCTGGCCGGCTGCGCGGAAGGGCCCGGCGAGATGGTGTTCATCCACGGTAAGCAGTACAAGCTGTACCGGGGGATGGGGTCGCTGGGCGCGATGCGCAACACCGAGCGCGGGGGGTCCTACTCCAAGGACCGCTACTTCCAGGACGATGTGCTGCGGGAGGACAAGCTGGTCCCGCAGGGCATCGAGGGCCAGGTGCCCTACCGGGGCCCGCTCGCCGCGGTAGCCAACCAGCTGGTCGGCGGGCTGCGGGCCGCCATGGGGTATTGCGGCTCCCGGACCATCGCCGAGCTCCAGGAGGCCCGGTTCACCCAGATCACCGCGGCGGGGCTGGCGGAGAGCCATCCGCACGACATCGAGATGACCGCGGAAGCGCCCAATTACGCCCGGCGCGGGCGGGCCTGACCTTGGGCGGGCCTGA
>Ga0187851_10005244_pt1 | contig 10382 bp, 9 predicted proteins | sample June2016WEW_6_10_FD_132997 | JGI IMG/M metagenome (GOLD analysis project Ga0187851, IMG submission 132997) | Peatland microbial communities from SPRUCE experiment site at the Marcell Experimental Forest, Minnesota, USA - June2016WEW_6_10 | ecosystem: Environmental > Terrestrial > Soil > Wetlands... | reverse complement strand
CAGTACTGGATTATCCGGATCAACACGCAGGATGCCGCGAAGCGTGGCATCAAGCAAAATGACCTGGTCAAGGCATTCAATGACCGGGGTGAGGTCATCCTGGCGGCTCAGGTGACCGAGCGAGTTCCGCCGGGGACGGTTCACAGCTACGAGTCGTGCGCGGACTATGATGCTCTCGGCAAGCCAGGCGAGTCGCCTGATCGTTCCGGTTGTATCAACCTTCTGACGCCCAAGAGATTCATCACGAAGAAGTCTTCGGGGATGGCTCCGAACTCGTGTTTGATAGATATCGTCAAGTGGGAGGGAGAGCAGAAATGAAGAAAGCACATATGATTATTGACGTGGCGCGTTGCCACGACTGCAACAACTGTTTCATCAGCTGCAAGGATGAGCATTGGGATAACGATCATCTGCCGATCGCCAAGGCTCAACCGCGGCATGGCCATCGTTGGATCGATATCGATCGGCTGGAGCGCGGCCAGTATCCACTGCAGGATGTCAGTTACCTCCCGAATATGTGTATGCACTGCGAAGATCCTGCTTGCATGAAGGCTGCCAAGAACGGGGAAATCTACAAGCGGCCGGACGGCATCGTGATCATCGATCCAGTGAAAGCGAAAGGCAAGAAAGAGCTGGCGGAAAGCTGTCCGTACGGCGCAATCTCGGCGATTTTCTGGAACGATGAGAGCAAGATCGCGCAGAAGTGCACGATGTGCGCTCACTTGCTGGATGCGGGCTGGAAACAACCGCGGTGCAGCAACTCGTGTCCTACCGGGGCGATGACTTTCTTTATGGCCGAGGACTCCGAGATGGCAAAGATCATCAAGGATCAGGGACTGGAAAGCTATTACCCCAAAGAAGAGCCAATGCCGACGGTGATGTACAAGAACCTTTACCGGTTTACCAAATGTCATGTTGCTGGAAGCGTGGCGATCGCCCATGAAGATGAATGCGCAGAGGGAGCCGCCATCACGCTGACCAGCGCTAAGACGAAGGCAGTCAGCAAGGGCACAACCAACAATTATGGTGACTTCAAACTCGATGGACTGGATCCGAACAGCGGCAGATATGTGCTGGAGGTCGAGTTCAAAGGAAGTAAGAAGCGGGTTGAAGTGGATTTGAAAGCCAGCATTAATGTCGGGACGATCTACGTGGAGAAGTCGTCCACGCCTGTGCGCGCCTGACGAACAAAACCTGCACCGGTTCTGGGTTCCGGTGTCGGCCGCAGGATGCCTTCCAGCCAAAACATCGGCTGGAAGGCATCCTGACATGTTAATTTCCAACGGTTGCCTACCGAGCATCTGATGCGGGAGACTCGCGCAGCGCAGGAGTTCTTCGCTGCTGCGTTTGCAGCGGGGTAACACGGCTTCACCACTGGCCCCGCTGGCGCCTGACGCTCAGGACGACACTCTCAAGGATGCACGCTTCTCCAGCGCACATTGAATAAGAGGCGGGTACACCGACCCTGGAACGGCTCTAAGCTGCGGCACATGATGCGAATTGTACCGATGCGCGTCGCCCCGGCGAAAGCATTCATTGCGATGTGCCCATGCACGATTGTCATAGGACAGGCGCATTCGAGAGCAGATGAACCCTGATTTCTTCGCCTGCCGCAAACACTGTGCGGTCAGCCGGAAGGACCGCGAGAGCGTTAGTTTGGAGCATGGTTTGCAATCTCCCGGTGTCTTGATTGCCAGCGCTCCATGCCAGATACTTGCCATCCCTGTGGACTAATCTAACTCGCGACAAAAACATCCTACCCGGCTTTTTCTGCATTTCCTCCTGGAGGATTGCCGTCACGAGCGGCTTAATAACGCATTGGTGTCCCATCATCTTGAGGAGCGCAGGCCTCACCAGCTCTTCAAAAGTCACGATTGCAGAGACCGGATTACCGGGCAAGGAAAAGACTGGCTTCCCGCGGTTCGAGCCAAACGCTATCGATTTCCCCGGTTTCATCTTCACTTTCCAGAGCAACTGCTTGACCCCGAGTTCTTCGAGAATCTCTCGAACGAAATCGCGATCTCCAACCGATACGCCGGCTGCTGTAATCAGTACATCCGCCTGGAGTCCTAGGGCAACCATATGCCGCAGATGCTCGCGGTCGTCGCGAGCAATGCCAATCATCTTATAAGTGGCTCCCACTTCCAGCACGGCTGCTGCCAGGGTCGGTGAGTTGCTGTTGAACACCTTGCCTTCCGGAAGCGACGGACCAATCTCGATGAGTTCATCGCCAGTCGCAAGGATAGCGACGAGCGGCTTGCGGTATACCTGAATGGAACTCCGACCGAGTGCGGCAAGAATGCCGATCTCCGGCACACGGATCAGGGTACCGGCAGCCAAAACTGTCTCCCCGAGTCGTACGTCTTCTCCGGCGTGGCGAATATGCTGACCGGGGAGGGGCGAAATCTCAATTCTGACGACTTGACCGGTTTCGGTTGCTTCTTCGAAAGGCACAATCGCGTCGCAGCCATGCGGAACGGGCGCCCCGGTCATGATTTTAATTGCGATCCCAGGGGCAATTTCGTCGGTTGCAGTTCCGCCCGCAGGGATATAGCCACTGATCGGGAGAGAAGCCAACGTGCTGGAATCTGCAACACGCACGGCATAGCCATCCATCGCCGAGTTGTCAAAAGACGGCAGATTGTACTGTGCGATCACGGTTTCAGAGGCCACTCTGCCGAGCGAATCGAGCAGCTCCACCTGCTCGGTATCCATCGGAGTCACGTTGCTCAGGATTAGGTCGCGTGCTTCTTCAAAACTCGTCATTGGCTCCCTTTATCTCTTCGTTTCCCGAAGCGCACGCTCTTGTTGGGCGACGCCCCGGCTCTACTAATTCAACTTCCACCATGAGTTCTTGCGGTGTATTCACATTAACCAGACCGCGAGTGAAATGCGAACTAATCAATGAGCGCCGGTGGTTGAACAACTCGGCGATGCGCACATCGGCAGGTCCACGCACGAGCAGAGAGCGCTCCAAAACCGTGAGCGATTGCGGCTCATAAAGCGCCAGTGTGGGACAGGGATGGTCGTCCGGCTGACGCGGCAGTATTGCCCAGGCGCCTGGCCTGCGCTGGCTGATGAGCCAGCGGATATCCGCCGAAGTGAGCCAGGGATGATCGCAGGCGGCCAGAAGCCAAGTGGCATTCGGCATCCAGCGATGGGCGGCCAGCAGGCCCGCAATCGGCCCACCTAGCTCTGGCACATCGGGCAGGCGCAGTAAACATTGCAATGCCTCAGGAACAGAACCCGCTCCGAGAACAACTACGTTCGGGCTCAGGCAATCCGCACCGCCGGTTCGCGGTTCGCCAAGCGCTTCGCTAAGTGCATGCGCGGCGATCTCTCCAAGCGTACTGCTACCAAACCTCACCAACTGCTTGGGGCTTCCCATCCGCGAGCTTTTGCCGCCGACCAACAAGCCTGCGAAGAGCGGACGAGCGCGCCAGGCAATTGGAATCCACTGATCTACGAAGTCCAGAAAGATTTTCAGTCGATCACTGTCCCACGGAAGAATCTCTTTGACGCCAGTCACATGTTCAGGTGGGGCGGAGGTTTCGGCATTGCCGATCCAAAGCTTGGGCAGCGGTGTGTCCTTATGGCCTTCCACCAGCAGCAGGTCATGGTCGCGCGCCAGGTCGGATAAAGTTGCTTGCAGGGTGAGCGCCGACGACGCACCGCGACGAAGAAATTGCTCTGCCGGTCCACGCAGTGCAACCGTGGCGCCGGCGCGAAAGAGCCTTTCTGAATCCTTGCCTTCCTTATCGACGACAAAACCATGGGAGTCATGCTTAATGGCTGCAACCGAAAGCCCGCGTGCGATCAAGTGCGGTATTGCGGCTTCCAGTAACGTGGTTTTGCCTGAGCCGGAAAAGCCGCACAGCGCAAGAACGGGCGCTCCGAAATCCTGTGTGCGAACTGGGTGAGTACCGCCGATGCTCATCGACGGGCCTCAATGAGGGAGAATTCACGGTGAAGCGTGATCAGCCGTTCTTGGTCACGATTGGGATCAAGTTGGGCCGATTCGCTCATCGCTATCCTCCGATTTGGCTCATCGAAAGAGGGCTATCCATATCCTGCGGCGGAACCTTCCCAGCCATATAGGATTGAAACTCCTGCCGAGCGGCCACCGGGTTCATTGTTCCCAGGACATGGGCCAAGTCCAGCGTCGCTGGATCCATAAGGCAGCGGCGTATCCGTCCTCTGGCGTCCATTCGCAAGCGCTCACAGTGCTGGCAGAAAGGATGGGATTGAGGCGTGATCCAGCCCACGGTCAAGGCGCTTCCACGCCAATTCATCAATGTCTTTCGCGCGGGAGCCCGGGTCTGTTTCTCGGCGGGGAGAATCTCAGCGCCGAGCTCAGTGCAAACTTCGTCTACTGAGATCAGCTCAGCTTCGCACCATCCGCGCTCCGTCCCAGTCCGCATCAGCTCGATAAAGCGAATCTCATAGCCGGTGCTAGCTGCGTAGTCCAGTAAAAGTGGCACATCCTGCTTCCATGTGGAGCGCCGCAAAACGGTGTTGAGCTTGATGGGCGTCAGCCCGGCCTCTTGTGCAGCCTTAATGCCAGCCAGAGTCCGTTCGAGATTCCCTCCGCGGGTAACCTCGGCGAATCTCTCATTGTCGAGAGAGTCAAGCGAGATGTTGACTCGGGTCAGCCCGGCTGCCTTCAGGTTCTCAGCCATGCGCGGTAACAACGAGCCGTTCGTGGTTAAAGACACTTCCTGGATCGCCGGAAGTGAGGATAGCTCCGCAATCAGATGCTCGATCCCGTGCCGCACCAACGGCTCCCCGCCGGTGAGCCTCACCTTCTTGATTCCTGCATGAATGGTCAGCCAAGCAACAAGACTCGCCAGATTTTCCAGGGAAAGAAGCTCGCGATGCACGGCCTTCGGCACGCCTTCTGCAGGCATGCAGTAGCGGCATCGGAAATTACATAAGTCAGTGACTGAAAGGCGAAGCAATTGCAGGCGCAGTTGAGCCAGCGGAGCAGAAGACTCTTTTAAAAGACCTTCAAGGCGGGAGGAAAATTGTACCAATGATGCCGACATCATGTCTCCTTTCCAACTTGGGAGGTTGCGCCGTTTCCAGTGCGACCCTCGGACCATAGCCTCCATGAGAGGCTGGTCACCGCCGAGATTCCCGTGAACGCGAATAGCGTCTTTAGAAAACCCCGATCGAAGACAAACAATATTATTAGTGCTTCATTATCATCGCTCAGCGCCGATAATGCAAGTCAAAGGCAATGCCAGGACAGAAAACGACTCTAGCCTAAACATACAGCAGCTTGTAATAGCGCAACTATCAGAAGCCTGCTACGTTCCTCGTGATTGCCAACTCTCTACAAGGACACGAACATTATTCAACGGCAGTTGATGCAAATTCCTCTCTAGCTTTAGCGCTACCACAGCCTCCGCAAAAAGCGGGGGCGGCAATGCTTCACCGTCCCCTAAGGAGTTACGCACAGGAGGTTGCTCACATCGTTTGCTGCAGTGGTTCCATGCTCGTCGGTTTGACGGATTCACCCGCTGAGTCAGCTTCGGAAGACGTCAGACCGATTTCTTCAGTGAACTTGCAAGGCACTGGGCGAAGCTCTTACTGTATTGCACAGTAATACATATGTACTGCCTGACAAATTCACGAATTGATAGTGCCTGTGGTGCGCTCGCCCTGTCAAGAAATATTTTGACAAATATACTCTTTCTTACTAACACCTTGGAATGCGCGGGGGTTGTGATGCTGCGGGTAGTGGTCAGAAGTTTCTTTGCTTCCTCGGGCTCACCAGCAATCTCAAATCCAAAAAAATTAGTCAATGACGAGAGCTATTCTCGCCGAAATGCTGTTTTGCGTCGCTACTATTTCGCCATCCAACGATTGACTATTCTGATAATCGTTGGAAGGGCAAAGGTGACTGGATGGTTAATCTTTGCACGAATTCCAAAGGATTGACCTCGCCGCCATTGACTTGTTGCCATACAGTAACTCCTTGGTACATGGTTGACTTCTGAGGTAAGCGGGAGCGTATCGTCCGAGCTCCGTGCTCGCTTCGGGTAAACACTTTCCGATCACGAAAGCCTGAGTCGTCAACGTGCGTTGCCTATCTCGAAGCTTACAACTGGTACGCCTTCCAACTGGTACACAATCCGAACAGTCATCTTCCATCTGTACTCCCCAGACCGCCGCAACGGCGGAATTCGACTCTGCCTAACTGCCCCGCTCAAGCCGACAAAAGGCTTGATTGGGCCACCTGCGGCACTCAACTCAGCCGAACTCAACTACAGCCCCCAGAGTTGGAACTGCGCCAACTCTGGGCCACCCGCCACCCGCCCCGGCCTTCGTTCTTATCGATGGGCCACCCGCCCACTAATCTCTCAAGATGGCTTGAGTGCTCCCGCTCGCGTCGAAAGCCAAGCGCCAATAACGGCAGCACTACCGATGAGTATGCTTATCAAAGTCCCCCAAGGTGGTACTGCCACAAGCGGCCCCCAGGCCGGGCACGTCGCAATAAATGCGGAACTGATTTTTCGTTTACGAGAGAACAGCCCCACTAAATAACCCACCAGTAAAGCTGTTGGGATATATACAAACGCGACCAAGGCTTTGAGCGAATTCAACAGCGAAATCATCATTGAGTCATACCCTTTAGATGTCTGAGTAACCACCGCTTTCCAGCCGGGACTCAGAATAAGTACGATCTCTGTCCCTGCCGACATAAGTAGCACGGTCGTGACTAGACCTCCAAGGATCACCAGAAGCGCACGTTTCATGTCTCCTCTTATTCTAGCTTCGCTAATTCTCAGTACAAATGGTCCAGCGCCTTACTCCGGCTCGGGTAGTGACGGCAACGGTTTCGGCGGCAGCTTCGGTCCCAAAGGAGGATTAACAGCATCTCCGCCGCACGATACAATCGCCTGTTGACAATAGTAATTTCCTTGGAAACAAACCTTAAAGTACGCGTCGTCAGGATTCGGTGTATTGTTTGCTTGGCACAAATTTTCATCTCTATTTCCAGATGCTTTATCTAAGTCCGCGCGACATTGCTTGGCGGTTTGTATGCACCGATAGTAATAGTAGAGACACGTAGGTCCCAGAGGAAGCGTGCCTTCTGGGTCAGCCTCAACAATCGGATTATTATCGACGTATTTATAGAAGTCGATCCCGCCCCAGTAGCGTACCGGGTCTTCGCTCAGGAATCTTCCGATGGTTGGATCGTAGTATCTGGCGCGGTAGTAGTAGAGGCCGGTTTCCGGGTCTTGCTCGCGTCCGGTGTAGCGGAAGGGGTTGAAGATTCCCTCGGTCGCGGTCGTGTTGCCGAAGCTGTCGTAGGCATAGGTTGCTACGGGCTGGGCGTTGGTGTTGGTAAGCGAGGTTATGGAGCCGAGTCCGTCGGCATGGTAGTAGGAGATGTAGCCTCCACGGCGCATGGCCAAGGGCTCATCGATGCCTGCGCCTTGGGTGTAGCTGGCCACCACCGCGCCCGAGGCATTCAGCTCGGTGACGATGTTGGCTCCGTCGTAGAGGTAATTCCTCACCCTGGTGGAGTTGTTCGCCGTGTTGGGCCAGATTTTCTGGATGCGACGGCCGAAGGGATGCTCCATGGTGATCGCCGGATCGGCCTCCTTTACTGCAACGGTTCAACTGGGTGGGGTATGGAGGCGCCACGATTTCCGAATACTTTTGCGATGGCGGCGTGACAGCGCTGCAAGGCGGCAATGAGGGACTTCTCTTCCTCTGCGAAGCGGACCGATGGGGCGCAAACGGAGATTGCGGCTATCTCGCCTTCCGAGCCCAACATGGCGGCGCCAACCGCGGATATGCCGATCGTATGCTCCTCAAGGTCATAGGCGACGCCGGTGCTGCGAATGCTCTCAAGCTCAGCCTCCAGCTCTGGCCAGGTGCGGACCGAATGGGTGGTATATGCGGAAAGCGTCAAGCTCCGCTTCATACGCACCAGCCCTTCTTCGTCGAGTGTAGCCAGCATGGCCTTGCCATTTGCGGTGCAGTGGAGGGGAAATGAGAGTCCGACGGCGGAGACGGCGCGGAGCCTTCCCGAGCCTTCGATGTGATCGATGAAGACCGCCTTGGCTCCATCCAGAATCGCCAGGTCGACAGCCTCGCCGGTGCTCTGGGAAAGCTCTTCAATGTAAGGACGCGCGACGTCGGCTACCTGAAAGCGGATGGAGCGGGCGATACGCACGAGGGCAGGGCCGAGGCGGACCCTGGCAGCAGGGGAGGCGGCGACGACGAAGTTCTCGGCGTCAAGTGCAGCCACAATGCGCTGCACGGTCGATTTCGGCAAGTCGAGCTGGCGCGACAACTGTCCCAGGCTGAGACCCTGATCGTTGCCTTCCAAAGCGCGCAAAATCTCGACGGCGCGCGCAATCACTTGCACGCCGAGCTTAGCCCTATCCGGCTTGGCGTTGCTTCCTAATGTAGGCATATACCTGCCCGCTTGTACGGTGACGACGATCTTCCGCGTTTCTTCGCAAGAAAATCGTGTATTGCATATTGTCATTCGGTACTACCGTACCGTATGACAAGCAAAGTATTCACCCAATAACGGCGGCTGTCAACAGAAGGTTTTTGAGTGAGGAGAAGTTCTGCATGGCAGCTAGTGAGGAGGCTGGCTCGCCAACGTTTTCTTGCTTTGCGGACTAGCGGAGACGGTGACAATTGATACAAGAGAAGCGCAGGACCGCCGGAGTTTTAGAAGTCGGGGCGGATTTGTGCAGGGACGCACACGCCTAGAAGCTATTTCATAACCGGCTTGGAACTCTGCGCCGCATTCCCTCAGGGTCCAAAGCCCGCGATCTTCCCGCTGCTTGGCGGCATGGCTGAAGCCATGCCCTTTCAAAACCAGGTTATGAAACAGCTTCTAATGGAGGATGTGCCACCCTTGCATAAATGCCGACACCGTTGCGCAGCTTTGCGGGGAATCGGTGCGGAGAACATTGAGAGCCCTGCATGTGTGTGCTATAAAGGAGATTCGAAGATTAGAAAGTCAGTGTTCAGGGGCCATGGCCGACGAGGAGCTTACCGCACAAGAGTCGAGGGATTCTCTTCTTATCAGGAAAGTTAAGAAGGAGTCGGACCCGTCCGGTATCAGGGTCATTTCGCGTGCTGCGGAAATTCTGAAGCTCGTGGGGCAGCATCCCGAGGGGCTCACACTCCGCGAGATAGCCGATCGCGCTCATCTTCCACGCTCCACCGTTCAACGTATCGTGAGCGCACTGGACGATGAGAACTTCCTGATTCCTGCCTCTCCGACGAGCGGCGTGCGTCTTGGGCCCGAACTAATTTCTCTGGGAGCTTTAGCCAAGCAGTTCGACATCGTTGAAACACTGCGCCCCCTGCTTGTACAACTCTCCAAGGAACTCGGCGAAACCGTCGACCTCGCTGTTATGGGAAGCGAGAAGGCGGTTGTTGTGGACCAGATTCCGGGCATACATCCCCTGATGGCCGTTTCGCACGTGGGTTCGTCGCTTCCGCTGCATTGCTCGGCCAGTGGCAAGGCGCTGCTTGCGACCCTTGCGGAAGACGAACTGGCCAAACTGAACAGGCACTATCGCCTTACGCCGCGCACCCGTAATTCAATTTTGGACTGGAATGTACTGATGACCGAAGTCGATGAGATTCGACGCCGCGGCATGGCTATCGACCGGGAGGAGTGCTTCTCCGGTATCTGCGCAATCGCGGTAGCGCTGCATGCTCCTAACGGTGAAGTCGCAGCGGTTTCAATGCCCGTACCCTCCGAGCGATTCATCGGTACGGAGAAAACCCTTGTCCGCACGCTGGTGGAGCGGACAGGAACGATGCAAAGCCGTTTTCTGCGCTAGTGTACTGAGTCAGTAATTCGGTAAACTATTTATAGGCAAGAATCGTCTAACATGGCAGGAGCGTGTCATGAGACGAGGACGCAGATTACCGGGGTTGGAACTGAGCGAGGAGCAGCGCGCGACCTTGCAGGGATGGACGCGGAGAAGGAAGACCGCCCAGGCTCTGTCCATGCGAGCGCGGATCGTATTGCGTGCCGCTGAGGGACTGACCGCTTCCGCCATCGCCGTTGAGACCAAAGCGTGCATTCAAACCGTCAGCAAATGGTGGCGCAGGTTCGACGAGCGGGGATTGGACGGGCTGCTCGATGAGCCGCGTCCCGGACAGCCCCGCAAGCTTTCCGATGCGCAGATCGAACAGGTGATTGTGCGCACGCTGGAGAGCAAGCCTCCGGCTGCCACGCATTGGTCGACGCGTACCATGGCACAGGCTACGGGCATCAACCAGACCGCGATCAGCCGCATCTGGCGGGCATTTTCCCTGGCGCCCCATCGCGCCGAGACGTTCAAGTTATCCAAAGACCCTTTGTTCATCGACAAGGTGCGGGATATCGT
>Ga0187851_10005243_pt1 | contig 10383 bp, 8 predicted proteins | sample June2016WEW_6_10_FD_132997 | JGI IMG/M metagenome (GOLD analysis project Ga0187851, IMG submission 132997) | Peatland microbial communities from SPRUCE experiment site at the Marcell Experimental Forest, Minnesota, USA - June2016WEW_6_10 | ecosystem: Environmental > Terrestrial > Soil > Wetlands... | reverse complement strand
TTTGATTGAGGCAATCGGTCTGGCCCTCCAAACCGTCACGTCTCAGGACGCTATGAACTGGTTTGCCTCGTGTGGCTATAGTTTTATTTAAAACGCTCTAGTGTATCCATCTCGCCATGATTTCATAACCCAGCGGCAAAAACTGGACGTGGACCGTCAGGCGCATACGGTACACCGCACCAGCCAGCAGCAAAGAATTGCAGGCTGAGAATTATGGAATTAATCGTGAGGCGCTTCAGATTGTTCAATGGCGTGTCAACGAAACTCCAAGTTTGAGCAACTCCCTCACCGTGGCATAGGACTTTGCCTCCGCGTAAACCCGCAGAACCGGTTCCGTACCGGAACCACGCAGCATGAGCCACGACTCGTCCTGCGCAATATATTTCACGCCGTCAAAGGTTTTTACTTCGGCCATTGGCGAACGCAGCAATCTCGCCGGTGGATTGTTCTTCAAATTATTCATCAGCGCCGCTCGTTTCTCCATTGGATAATGCGTGTCTATCCGCCCGTAACTATGCGGGCCGAATTCCTTTTCGAGTTTGGCCAGCATCCTGTTCACGGAAATCTTTTCGGTCGCCAGCATTTCCAGCAACATCAATCCGGCGGCGATGCCGTCGCGTTCGGGAATATGGCCGGGGAAACCAATGCCGCCACTTTCTTCCGCACCGAGCAATACATCACCCTTGAGCATTTCGGCGCAAACATATTTGAAACCAACGCCGGTCTCGACCAGCGGCAGTCCGTACGCCGCGCACATTTTGTCCACCATCGAGGTCGTCGTAAGCGCCTTGACGACACGTCCCCTGCCCTTGCGATTTACGATTAAATGATGCAGCAGCAGGCAGATGATCTGGTGGGTCGTCAAATAACCGCCCCGACCGTCCATGCCGCCCACGCGGTCGGCATCACCGTCGGTCACCAGACAGATGTCGTGTGGATGTTTTTTGAGAAAAGCCTGGCTGCGCGCATAATTTTGCACGATTGGCTCGGGATTGATGCCGCCGAATAAAGGGTCATGATTGCCATTCAGAGTAGTAACCTGGCAGGTGGTACCTGCGAGCAACTGTTCGAAACAACCCGCGCCAACACCGAATAATGCGTCGTGGGCAAATCGGAGCCTTGATTTTCCGATCAACTGGAAATCTACGAGTCTTTTGAGCGCGGCATAATGTGCGGGGCGGACATCAGAAATTTTAATCCGGCCGTCTTTGACGGCCTCGGCCAGCGGCACGGTTTTGACCGGATTGCGGTCGAGAAAACTTTCGACCGCCTGGCATGTTTCCGAATCACTGGAACCGCCGTAGTACGACTTGAGTTTGAAGCCATTGAAGATGGCTGGATTGTGGCTGGCGGTAATCATCACGCCACCAACGGCATGCTGTGCCTTGACGGCGAACGAAACCGACGGTGTGGGCGACGATTCTGGAGTGAGCACGACCGCAAAATTGTTCGCAGCCAGAACCTCGGCGGTTGTTTGGGCAAAACGGTCGGAGAAAAAACGGCGGTCAAAGCCGACTATTATTTTCCGTTCAGTGCCGGGTACGGAATGAGCGCTCCAAAAATCCGCCGTTGCCTGGGCAACACGCGCGACATTGTCAAACGTGAATCCTTCCGCAATGACCGCGCGCCAGCCATCCGTGCCGAATTTGATTTGTGACATGGGTGAATTATACCTTCAAATCCGCCAACGCCGGGTCATGGGCACTGGCAATCTGGCGCATTTTCTTGACGGCGGCGCGCATGTTGTGCTGGCGGAACAGGGCCGTGCCAGCGACAAACGTGTCGGCTCCTGCGCGCGCGCATTCGGCGATGGTTTGAAAATTGATTCCTCCGTCCACCTCGATGCGATAGGGAAGTTTTCCTTCGCGCCGCCACGCCTCGGCCTGCTGGATTTTCGGCAATGTTTCGTGAATGAATCCCTGTCCCCCAAAACCTGGATTGACGGTCATCACCAGCAGCAAGTCTATCTGGTCGAGATACGGCTGGACTTCAGTGACGGTGGTGGGCGGATTGATGGCCAGGCCGACCTTTTTGCCGAACGATTTGATTTTCCAGATGAGCGGCGTGACCTGCTGGTGAAGCTCGACATGGATGGTGATCCCATCCGCGCCGGCCTTTGCAAAAGGTTCGATCAAAATCTCCGGCTGCGAACACATGAGGTGAACGTCGAAAAACACCTCGGTCAGCGGCCGAATGACGCGGACGACTTCCGGCCCAAATGAAATGTTTGGAACGAAATGTCCATCCATGATGTCGAGGTGCAACCAGTCTGCGCCGGAACGGTCGGCGCGGACGACTTCCTTGCCGAAGCGGGTAAAATTGGAAGCGAGCAGCGATGGCGCGATAATCATGCGTTGAGTTTAAGCGAAGAACACAGGTGAAGAAAAGTTGGAATGTGCGGCAGCAGAAGCCGCGTTATCCGGCATGTTTATCATCAAGGCAGCGGCGCACAGCCAGTGCGAGCACCTGTGGCTGGTAAGGTTTCTGCAAATAATTCAACTCCGGCTCCAGCTTGAAATCCTTGCCCACAATGTCGGTGCTGTAGCCGCTGGTAAAGATTACTTTCAACCCGGGCCGATCGGCCCACAGTTTTTCCGCCAGTTCCCGACCGTTCATATTATCGGGCATCACCAGGTCGGTGAACAACATGGAGATTTCGTTCTTGTGCTGGTTCCAGGTTTCAAGGGCCTCAATGCCATTGCCGGCCGGCAAGATTTTATAGCCGTACTTTTGGAGGATGCGTGTAACGAGTTCCCGCACCGACCGCTCGTCTTCAACGAGTAAAATGGTTTCCGTGCCGCCGCGAATGGCGACTTGTGTTGCCGGTTTTTCCGTTTCGGCTTGTGCCGAACCCACATAGGGAATGTAAATACGGAATGTCGTGCCTTTGCCGACGGTGCTTTCGACCTCAATCCAGCCCCGGTGTTGTTTGACAATGCCATAAACCGTCGCCAGGCCCAGTCCGGTGCCTTTGCCGACTTCTTTGGTGGTAAAAAACGGCTCAAAGATACGCTGGAGATTTTCCGGCGGAATGCCGCAGCCGGTGTCCGCCTTGCTGACACAAACAAAGCGCCCGACCCGCGCCTCGGGATGGCATTGAACGTGAGCTTCGTTCAAATCCACGATGGAAATGCGCACAGAGAGTTTTCCGCCTTTGGGCATGGCATCACGCGCATTGACGGCCAGATTGAGCAATACCTGCTCCATCATGCCCACATCTGCCTCCACGATCGCCGGTGACGGGTAGTAATCCAGTTGCAAAGACACATCCTCGCCCAAAAGCCGTCCCAGCAGATCGGTCATGTTGCCGACAATTTTGTTCATGTCCAATTTCCTGGGCTGAATGAGCTGGCGGCGGCTGAACGTGAGCAATTGTCTCGTCAATGCGGCGGCGCGTTCAGCCGCCTGGCTGATTTGCTGCGCGGATCGCGACCCGGATTCTTCAAGCTCGGAAGACAACAACAGCGAGGCATGGCCATGAATGACGGTGAGGATGTTGTTGAAATCATGCGCCACACCGCCGGCGAGCTGGCCGATGGCTTCCATTTTTTGAGACTGGCGCAACTGCTCTTCCAATCGTCGCTGCGTTGTGACATCACGAAACAGGCTGAATAGCAACAGCGGCCGGCCGTGCAATTCAATAAACGAATCGGTTATCTCCAATGCCATTACCTGACCATTGTGAAGGGTGTACTGGCGTTGAATTTTTCGGTTCGCGGCGCGGGCGCGGAAATGTTCGCGCTGCCTTTCGAGTACGGCCTGTGGATTTTCGGATTCGGCATAAACGACGGTGAACAGCTTGCCTTCCAGTTGTTCCGTTTCCATGCCAACCAATTTACAATAGGCTTTGTTGACAGCGATAATGACGCCGTTTTCATCCGTCAGGCGCATCCCATCCACGGAATTTTCCCACACGGAACGGAACAGCATTTCGGAACTTTGCACTGCCGCCTCAGCAGCACGCCGTTCGGTGATGTCGCGCACATGCAACAACAAGGCGGGTTTGCCGTTATATTCCACACGTCCGGCGCGAACTTCGACGGAGGTGCTGTTGCCGTCGGCGGTCAGGCTTTCACCCTCAATCCAGGACAATTTGCCGCTCGCCAGCTTTTGGAAATCGCGGCGGGCAATCTCCCGACGCGATGGCGGGATGAGATCGTTCACGGCATTTTTGCCAATCAATTGTTCGCGGGTCAGTCCATGCAGCACACACGCGGCAAAATTCACATCCAGAACCATGCCATCCAGGTCCTCGACAAAAATGGCATCGGGTGAATTCTCAAACAAGTCGCGGAAACGCTGGCGGCTCTCGCGCAAATCCTGTTCGGCGCGGACGCGTTCAAGCGCGCCGCTGCACTGATCGGCCAAAGTCTGCAGCACTTCCAGATCACGGTTGTTGTAGGCGCCAGGCGCGTGGTTTTGGACGAATAGCACGCCAATAACCCGCTCCCCTTTGCGGATGGGCGCCAGCATGGAGACGGCGGAATAGTGTTTGACTTCCAAAGAAGACACCAACTCCGCGCCTTTTTTTATGACGCGCTGAACAAGGGCATTGGCGGTCTTGGGCTGGGGAGATGATGGAATTTCCACCCGCCGCCCTTCGACCGTGGTGATGGTGAGCAGCGAAAAAACTTCGTCGCTTTCGGCAAAATACAAATCCAGTGCGAAATCGTCCCATTTGAACAGTGCGTCAGCGGCTTCGCAAATGATCATGGCCGCCTCGGAATTGGTGGTGGCCGAGCTGAGGCGGTGGCCGAGTTTGGAGAAAACGGCGTTGCGGTGTTCGGCGCGCAGGCGTTCGGTCACGTCGGTGGCCATGGTCAATGCAGCAAAGCGCTCGCCAAAAACAATCGGACTCCAGACCACCTCGACGTCAATAAGACCGCCGTCTTTGCGCCGATGACGCCAAACAATGCTGCGGTCAGCCACGTCGAGTGAGAGGGTTTTCGGCGGGCCGTCTTTTTCCATAAGACGGATGTCCGCGAGGGTCCTGGTCAGAAATTCTTCGCGAGAATAACCGTAGTGTTGAATGGCCGCTTCATTGACTTCCAAAAACGCCTGCGTTTCAAGGTCGAACACCCACATCGGATTCGGATTCCCATGGAATAGAAGACGATATTGTTCTTCGCTATGGCGCAATTCCTCTTCGGCGCGCCAGCGATCCGTCACGTCACGGCAATTAACCACGATGCCGTTTATTTCCGGATCCCGGAGACGGTTTTGGCCGACCAGCTCCAGATACTGCCAGGTGCCTCTTTTGTTTTGATGGCGAAATTGCATTTTCACCGCGCGTTCCGGGTGATCGAGCGCGAGTTGAAACGCCTCCAGCGCGCGCGGCAAATCGTCGGGATGCACACGGGCGAAGTAATTTTGTCCGCGCAATTCCTCCGGTTTGTAACCCAGCGCACGCTCGATGGAAGGGCTGGCGTAGAGAAGTTTCCCGTCGCTGCTTAAAATGCAGAGGACGTCGAGCGAATTTTCCATGAGCGTGCGGAAATATTTTTCACGCCGGACCAATTCCGTTTCCGCTGCCCGAAGCCGGGCCCGTTCTTCCGCTTCCTGCACAGCCCGGCGGACGGCGGACGCCAGCCGGTCCGGTTGTTGCTTGAGCAAATAATCGGTCGCGCCGGCCTTCAAGCTTTCTATCGCCGCCTGTTCGCCGATGGTGCCGGAAACAAGAATGAACGGAACATGCGGACTTTTTTTCCGCACCATGGCCAGCGCATCCAGGCCGGAGAACGACGGCAGGTGATAATCCGAAACAATGGCGTCAAACACGCCGGCATCCAATGCGGCCGCAAACGCCGCGCGATCGCCAACGCATTTCAACTCGACTTCCAAACTGTCCTGCGCAAACAGCGTCTGGACCAGTTTGGCGAAATCCGGGTCGTCTTCCAGATGTAAAATGTGCAACTTTCTATTCATCCGTTGCAAAACCACCGTCACCACCCAAGGTTCGGAACAGCAAACATTCAAACGTCCCGAATGTAAAGCGTGATGAGTCAGCTTTCACCGTTGACATTCACCTGCATTCGACTAAATTCACCGCCCTTTTAAGTGAAATCATAATTTATGCCGAATACGAAATCAGCCGAACGCCGGGCGCGCAGCAACGAGCGCAAACACCAGCACAATCGTAGCATCAAATCGCGTTTGCGCCGTCTGGAAAAAGATTATCGCACGCTGCTCACCGCCGGCAAAAAAGATGAAGCGGTCAAATTACTGCCCGGAGTCCATTCCGCATTCGACAAAGCCGTCAAATCCGGCGTGCTCACCCGCGCCACCGTCAACCGGAAGAAATCGCGCCTCGCCGCGGCGTTGAACTGAACAGTTCCGACCGGAACAGCCCCATTTTTGCCAGGCGGAATTTCAATCCGATGGCCAGGCAACCCAGTCCATATTTGACGCTGCGCCGGAAATTGATCGAGGATGCCTCTTTGAAATACTTCGTCGGGCAACTCACCTCGCCAATGGTGAAACCGTGCCAGAAAATCTGCGCCAGCATCTGATTGTCGAATACAAAATCATCGGAATTTTTTGACAGGTCGAGCTGTTCCAGGATTTCCCGCGAGAAAGCGCGATAGCCGGTGTGGTACTCGGAAAGTTTCGCGCCCAGCAAAATATTCTCCGCCAGTGTCAGAAAACGGTTCGCCACGTATTTCCAGACCGGCATTCCGCCCCGAAGCGAATATCCCCCCAGAATGCGGCTGCCCAGCACGCACGGATGCAGCCCGTTGGCAATGATGGATGCCATCGCCGGAATCAGCTTCGGCGTGTACTGATAATCCGGGTGGATCATGATGACAACGTCCGCACCCGCGGCGAGCGCGAGCCGGTAACAGGTTTTTTGGTTGCCGCCATAACCCGTGTTACGCTCATGCACATGCACCTGCATGCCGGGAAGTGACTTTGCCACGGCCACGGTATTATCGCGGCTGCGGTCATCCACCAGAATGATATCATCCACGATGCCCTGCTCGCGCACTTCGTTGTAAGTCTGACTCAATGTTTGCGCCGCGTTGTAAGCCGGCATCACCACGACGATTTTTTTCCCGAAATACATGGTTTTCCAGATTTTCGGCTCATCTTGTCGGAATCTTCCCAGGTTTTGAAGCCAAATTTGAAATATCAGTCGCCGCACGGTGGACGAAGGCCGCCGGTGGTGAAACGCGGATTTTATCCTGCCTGGATACGGCCTGAGAAAACCCAAATCGTTCTTGAAGCCATAAATTGCGAAACGCATGGCAATAACCTGCTTGCCTCAGCGGCACGGTTGATTTACGTTGTTCCGTAGTGAAAAAACGGGTGCCACCTTATCAGGTTGTTGAAGGCCATTGTGCCGGGCCTACGGTCTGTCCTCTAAGCCATGTCGCTGCCGGCACGACCGTTTGCATCAAGGAACTGGCCGCATCGCCCGAACTGCGTGACCGGTTGCGGGAACTTGGCCTCGGAGAGGAGCAACGCATCAAACTCCTGAGCAGCGAGGCCAATGTCATCTGCCAGGTGTGCAATGCCCGGCTGGCGTTGAGCGAAAAACTGGCCAAAGCCATTCTGGTGGAACCTTTATCCTCACCCGCCGCCTGAAACTTTTATGCCCGACGCTGCCCAGCCGCTGAGTTCGGTTGCCGTGGGCACGACGGCAACGGTCGCTGAAATCAAACTCCCGCCCGAAAACCGCCCGCGCCTCATGGAAATGGGGTTGCTGGTCGGCAGCGCCGTTCAACTCGTCCGGTTCGCGCCGCTCGGCGACCCGGTTGAAATCAAGGTCCGCGGCTATAATCTCACATTGCGGAAGCATGAGGCGGAGCAAATTCTGGTCCGGGTGACCGGTGGCACGTGACAAGTGGCATGAAGCCGCAGTGATTTGTCTGTCCAACATGGATTCATCCGAACCAATCCCGCGCAGAGATGATACCGCGTCTCCAACGCCGGAAACCAACCGAAAGCCGGCCGATTCATCCCGCCCGTCACCCGTTGCTCGCCACCCCTATGTCATCCTGACGGGCAATCCGAACAGCGGCAAGACGACATTGTTCAATGCGCTGACCGGTCTGCGCGCCAAGGTCGGCAATTACGCCGGCGTCACCGTCGAACGCAAAGAGGGCAAATTGCTCGGCGCCCCCCCCAAAGCGGACATCCGGGTTCTCGATTTGCCCGGGACGTACAGCCTCAGTCCCAATTCGCTGGACGAGCAGATTTCGCGCGATGTGCTGCTCAACCGCCTCCCCGAATTGCCGCCGCCGGATTTGATTGTGATCGTTGTGGACGCTTCAAACCTGCAACGGAATCTTTATTACGCCACGCAGGTCGTAGAACTGGGCCATCCCACGCTCATCGCGCTGAACATGGTGGATGTGGCCGAAGTCAATGGCCAACGCATTGATGAAGCCAGGCTTGCCGGAGCGCTCGGCGTGCCCGTTTTCCCCATCGTCGCCAGCACGGGCGCGGGCGTGCCGGAGTTGCGCGCCAAAATCATTGCGACCATTCAGAACGCGCCCGAAATGAAGCCGGCGTTGTTCTGCCAGTTGCCCGGTTTGTTTCGGATTGAAGCCACCGGGCTGGCCGGTCTGCTGGCCGAAACCTTTCAGGAACGGCGGTTGCAAGCCACGGCGGAGGCGCTGCTGCTGCTCAGCAATGAAAAAGCGCTGGCCTCGAGCAAGGAGCATTATCCGCAAAAAATCCAGGATGCCGTGGCGGCCGCCCGCAAGCGGCTCGAAACGCACGGAATCGACTGGCGCGGCGCTCCCATAGAGTGGCGATACGCGCGCATTGGGGAAATCCAGCAAGCCGTTACCGCCGAACACGCGCCGCCGGGCCAGACGTTCAGCGACAAACTGGATTGCGTTCTCACTCACAAAGTTTGGGGCACGTTGATTTTCATCGGCATCATGACGCTGATGTTCCAGAGCATCTTCACCTTCGCCAACATTCCGATGCATCTGTTGCAAGCCATCGTTGACTGGGCCGGAAACACAATCGGAACATTGATTCCCCCGGGTGATTTGAACGACTTGCTGGTCAACGGCGTCATCGCCGGTGTCGGCGCGGTAATTGTTTTTCTGCCGCAAATCCTGCTGTTGTTTCTGTTTATCGGTTTTCTGGAAGACACGGGTTACATGGCCCGCGCGGCGTTTTTAATGGACCGGCTGATGAGCAAGGTCGGTTTGCATGGCAAAAGTTTCATTCCGATGCTGAGTTCGTATGCGTGCGCCATTCCCGGCATCATGGCCACGCGCACGATTGAAACGCCGAAGGACCGGCTGGTGACGATTCTGGTCGCGCCCTTGATGAGTTGCTCGGCCCGATTGCCGGTTTACACCCTGCTCATTGCTGCGTGCATTCCCGACATAAAAATCCTGGGCTGGTTGAAACTGCAAGGCCTGACGATGCTGGCGATGTACCTGTTGGGCACCGTGATGGCGCTGCTGATGGCCTGGCTGTTCAAAAAAACCCTGCTCAAGGGCGAAACGCCGATGCTCATCATGGAATTGCCGCCTTACAAACGCCCGCTGCTGCGCGTGGTGGCGCGGCACATGTGGGACCGCTCGCGGTTGTTTCTGCGGCGTGCCGGCACGGTGATTCTGGGGGTCAATATTCTGCTCTGGTTCCTGGCGACGTATCCGAAAACGAACGTAGAATCGTTCAACCATTCAAACGTTCAGCCGGAAATGCAGCCGGCGGGTTCAACGGCGCAGCCAACAAAAGACGAACTCGCGGGCGAACGGCTTCGGAACAGTTTCGCCGGCCGGATGGGGCATTTCATCGAACCGGCCATTGCCCCGATGGGATTTGATTGGAAGATGGGCATCGGCATCATCTCGTCGTTTGCCGCGCGCGAAGTGTTCGTGAGCACAATGTCCACGGTCTATAACGTCGGCAGCGCCGGCGAATCCGAGTCCGGCAAGCAGGCGTTGGCCCAGACCCTGCTGATGCAAACGCGGCCGGACGGGTCGCCGCTTTACACTCCGTTGCTGGCCGTCACGTTGATGGTGTTTTACGTCTTTGCGCTGCAATGCGCGAGCACGGTGGCGGTGGTGCGGCGGGAGACCAATTCCTGGAAATGGCCGGTGTTTCAGTGGCTTTACATGGGCGCTCTGGCATGGATTCTGGCATTCATCACCTGGCAAGGCGGGCACTGGCTGGGCTGGGGTTGAGCAGCTCATAAGCATCTCGCATTCAACATTTAATCTTCAACGTGGAACGCCGAACACATAATTAATCGGGCGGGTCATGGCGTTCGATTTTGGATGTTCAATGTTTTCCGGTTTGAATTTTTTTCACTGCTGACTCACAGGGTTGAGGGTTGAGGTGTAAAAAAGGTTGGCTTGCAGGTTTGGGCCTTGCCACAAGGTAAGGCATGAATAATCAAACTCGACACAAGCC
>Ga0187851_10005241_pt1 | contig 10385 bp, 10 predicted proteins | sample June2016WEW_6_10_FD_132997 | JGI IMG/M metagenome (GOLD analysis project Ga0187851, IMG submission 132997) | Peatland microbial communities from SPRUCE experiment site at the Marcell Experimental Forest, Minnesota, USA - June2016WEW_6_10 | ecosystem: Environmental > Terrestrial > Soil >... | reverse complement strand
GCGTTCTTTACCCCCGCCTTCCATCAGGCGCGCGCGTTTCTCGTCTAACTCGTGAATTTTAGTTTCAATACTCATATCGATCTTGTTATCGGAGGGCGCAATCTTGCCAGCAGCCGGCTTTCAGCCGGCTCTGGCCGCCTAAAAGGCGGCTGCGGGCAGAATTGCCCGCCCTACGACGCTGGAGCTACAGTAACGTTATGCGACTTACCATTCAGAGTAACTACATATGATACGGGCTCCGTCAGTTGAGACTGCGCCGGCGCCGGCGCGGGCGCTGGTTTCGAGGCGGGCTTGGCGGGCGCCTTAGCCCGCTCCCGACTCAGGTTCTTCGGCCCCTGGCTGCGCGCCGGGAAGAACTTAGGCGCCACTCCCGGAAACATGGCGTAAGTCAGAACGTCTTCGTCGCTGCCGTTGCATCCGCTCAACGCCAGGGCATCGCCACGCAACTGGTCCCACTCGGGACGCAGCAAATCCGCCGGCCGGCCGGAAATCGGCTCCTTCTTGGAGTGCTGGATGGCCTTCTTGACCACCTCGGGGTTCTTCTGGCCTAACGTACTGCCGTAGTAACCCAGCATGAGATCGGCGAACTCGCCCGTCAAGACCTTGTAACGGCCCATGATTACGTTAAACACGGCCTGCGTGCCTACAATCTGACTGGACGGGGTCACCAGCGGCGGATAGCCCGCGTCGCGCCGTACGCTGGGCACTTCCTCCAACACTTCGCGCAGCCGGTCGCCGGCGCCCTGCTGTTTGAGCTGGCTTTCCATGTTCGAGATCATGCCGCCGGGGATCTGGCTGCGGAAAATATCCGTATCCACGCCGTTGAATCCGGTCAGAAACTCGGCGTAGCGCGGCCGGACCTGATTAAAGTAGTCGCGCACTTTGCGCACCCGTTCCATGTCGACGACCGTGCGATAACCCGTGCCCTCCAGCATCTCGATGAGGGATTCGGTCGGATTGTGACCGGGTCCCAGGCTCAGGCTGCTGATGCTGGTGTCCACGATGTCGCACCCGGCTTCGATGGCTTTCATCAGGCTGACCAGGGTTACCCCGGTGGTAGCATGCGTATGCACATGGACTAGGGTTTCTTCCCCGCAGGCGGACTTAATGCCTTCCACTAATTCGTAGGCCGGAGCGGGCTTCAACAGCCCGGCCATATCCTTAATACAGATGGAATTACAGCCCAGATCCATGAGTTGTTCCGCCATGGTGACAAACGCCGGAATGGTATGCTCCGGGCTGATGGTGTAACAAATCGTACCCTGGGCGTGTTTGCCCGTGGCGCGCACGGCTTTAAGCGACGTGCGCAGGTTGCGGATATCGTTGAGGGCGTCGAACACGCGGAACACGTCCATGCCGTTCTCGGCGGCCTTTTCCACAAAGCGCCGCACCACTTCGTCCTCATAATGCCTATAGCCCAATAGGTTTTGGCCACGCAGCAGCATTTGCAGTCGCGAATTGGGCATCAGTTTGCGAAAAGTGCGCAAACGCTCCCAGGGATCTTCGTTCAGGAATCGAATGCATGCGTCGAAGGTGGCGCCTCCCCAGCACTCGATGGACCAAAATCCCGCTTTATCAAGGTCTTCGCAAGCCGGCACAAGATCTTCCAGGGCCATGCGCGTGGCCATCAGGCTCTGATGGGCGTCGCGCAAAATAAGTTCCGTAATTTGGATAGTTCGTTCGGACATAGATTTTTCTCCGCGGAGTTTTTTTCGCGGTTGGGCTATAAGAGTATTCTATCTGATTTGTGGGGCAGGACTCCAGTCCTGCGGCGGGTCTCCAGACCCGCGCGTGGGCCGGCCTGGAGGCCGGCCGCAGACCTGGAGGTCTGCCCCACTCAGAGCGCAATGCGATTATCATGAACGCATGCGACCCCTTCGCTCGGTATCCATCTTGCTGCTGGCCCTGTCCGCCATGCTTCCCTCGGCGCGCCTGACAGGCGCCTCGAAGATCTCGCGGGAATACCTGGTCTATTTCGGAACCTACACCGACCATGGCAGCAAGGGCATTTACGCCTGCCGCTTTCGCCCGTCCACCGGCAAGCTGACCCCGGTTGAGCTGGCGGCGGAGACCGTCAGCCCCTCGTTCCTGGCTGTCGATCCGGCGCAACAATATCTGTTCGCCGCAAATGAAATCGGCGATTATCAGAATGCCAAGAGCGGCTCCGTCTCCTCGTTCGCCATCGACCGGCACACCGGCAAGCTGACCCCGATGAACACCGTGGCCTCGCGCGGCGCCGACCCGTGCCATCTGACGGTGGACAAGAACGGCAGCCACGTCCTGGTGGCCAACTACACCGGCGGCAGTGTGGCAGTCTTGCCGGTGAAAGCCGGCATGCTGGGCGAAGCTTCGGCCTTCTTGCAGCATCATGGCTCCAGCGTGGATCCCAACCGGCAACACGAACCGCACGCGCACAACGTGGTGCTGACACCGGACAACCGCTTCGCCGTGGTCGCCGACCTGGGTCTCGACAAGCTGATGGTCTATCGCTACGATCTCGAGAATGGCAAGCTCTCACCTAATGATCCGCCTTTCGGCAGCGTGAAGCCGGGGTCCGGGCCGCGCCACATCGCCTTGCATCCGAACGGGCGGTGGGCCTATGTCATTAACGAAATGGGTAACACGATTACGGCCTTCGATTGGGATGCCGATAAGGGATCGTTTCACGAGTTGCAGACCGTTACCACGCTGCCCAAGGATTTCAATGGCGAGAACACCACGGCTGAACTGGCGATGCACCCCAAGGGCCGGTATCTCTACGGCTCCAACCGCGGCCACGATAGCATCGCGGTCTATGCCATAGATCCGGGCAAAGGAGTGCTGACGTTGATCGAGGATGTCCCCACGCTGGGGAAGGAGCCGCGCAACTTCGCGCTCGATCCGACGGGCGCTTATCTGTTCGCCGCCAACCAGAATTCGAATACGGTGGTGGTGTTCCGCGTGAATCCGAGCAACGGCCGGCTGACTCCGACGGGAGAGAAGGTCGCGGTGATGTCGCCGGTGTGCGTGACGTTCGTGGCGGCGCGGTAAAGTTCACCGCCGCGGAGCAGTCGGCGTGTACTGAACAACCAAATTATTGCGTACCAGGACTCGTAGGCCGGAGATATCGAGAAACGTACTACACGCGGGAAGAACGTTATTGGCGATGGTTATATCGCTCGATCCAGGGCGGATGGCGACATTAGGGGGACACGGATTGGCCGCCGTCTGATTCTTGGACGTTGTTGGTTCTGGCCGAGACGGAACGCTAGCCTTTCGCGCCGACCTTGGTTTGCGCGTCGACTTTCTTGCGCTCGATAGCGGGTTACTTGCAGGCGCGGGGGCTTCTGCAATCGGTTGTGGACCAGGGGCGGGCATCGTGCGCCTGCTCACTTCTTGTTCAGTTGCGTTCTCGACGGCTCTCGTGTGTAACGATAATGATGCGCCGAACGATAAGAACGCTATCAGAATAGCCACGCACGCAAGCGTGAAGCGTCTCCTCCCGTAATCGGGATGCGAGGCCCATTTGGTGCGCCTGAGGATGTCCGTGCACAACAGGATGCAGAGCAGCGCGCTGATCCAAACAATTAACATGATGTGAATATCCGCCTGACCTAGGGCCAGGTTGATGAGCGCAACCACGAGCCCGATTGTGGCTTCTAACGAAATAATCCGGCTTTGATTCTTAATCGCATTTTGATCCATAGAGGCCTCCAGTGGTACACCCGGCGCTGGCGGCTCGGTTCCTCATGCCACCAGGCCGCATATACTATATCGGCTTGGTACGAACCACCTGCAGGCCGGGTGCAGCGCCAGACCCGTAGAAGGCCAGATTGCCTCTATCAATCATCGCGTTCAATTGGAAACAGCGCGCCGAGCACAAATCCACTCCGACGCCTGCATCTCCGCCCACATGTAGTCCATGGGATGCCAGGCCCGGGTTTTGCAGGAGCAGCAGCCGCACACGGCTGAAAAGAACTTCTGCTGGTAGCCGACAGAACGTGCGCGGCGTGTGTTCCGCGAATCGCACGCGTGCCGCTCTGCCTTTACCGCGAGCACTGCTGAAGACCAGCCGCACCCAGGTTGACCGCATCCTCGATCCGAAAAACGCCATTACGCTTGGCAGCCTGCAACGGGCGACCGCGATGGTTGGGCGGCACGTAAGGATTGAACTGGTGTAGGGAAGGAATCCGTCCTTCCATCAGGCGGACAGCGGTAGAACTTCCCGTTCAATCTGTTTTCTAAGGGCATCCTCGGCCACGGCCAAATCGTATTTTGATTGGAGGTTCATCCACATCTGGGCGGAAGTGCCGAAATAGCGGCCAAGCCGCAACGCCGTATCGCCTGTAACGCTCCTCTGGCCCTTCAGGATGAATCCAATCCGGTTCGGAGGAACGCGTAGAGCCAAAGCGACGGCGTTTGGCGTGAGGCCGGCTTCGTGGAGCAAGTCCTGCAGGACCTCGCCGGGATGAATGGGCGGCAACCTTTTCTCTTTCGTGTGGGCCATGTACACTGCCTCCAAAGCTCTTCTAATGATAATCCACGATTTCAACGTCGTGCGAATCCCCGTCCCGCCAGGCAAAACAAATCCGGAACTGATCGTTGATCCGAATACTGTACTGGCCCCGCCGATCTCCCTTAAGCGCTTCCAGCCTGAGGCCGGGCAGACGGAGATCGTCGAGGGAGGTCGCTGCGTCCAGAAGTTCCAGCCGGATGCGCGCTGACTTTTCAATCGACTGAAATCTTCGGCTAAACTGCCGATCCAAAAGCCGGAAGACATCCTTGTCCCGGCAGGAACGGATCATATGCTGTATATATTACAACATTCGTTATGGCCACCGCGATCGACTGCGGAGATCAGGCGGGCGGCTATAATGTTAGGCAGGACGGTGTGATCGCATGGCGAAGGAACGCGAATCCATATTCACAGACAATATACACATCTGTCAAGACTGGTCGCATATCACGAGCGAATTTGACTATTTTATTAAACCAATCGCGAACTCAGATAACCTGCAAGGATGGATATTTCGCGGACACAAGCGAGAAGGCTACCCGCTGGAACCGTCAATCGAGCGGGCCTACGGTTGCAGAGAATGGGATTGGGCTGAGGACAAGGTCCTGAAAGAATTCCAGTCGAAGGCCGCATTGCACATGGATCCAAGTCGGCTGCCACCGAGAACGCGCGAACATAAGCTAGACTGGCTTGCAGTCATGCAGCATTACGGAGCGCCTACGCGGCTCCTCGATTTCACGTACTCGCCGTATGTGGCGTTGTATTTCGCCCTGCGCAATCGAGAAGAGAATGAATCGAAGTATGCGAAGTGTGGGGCATCTATGCCGACGCCCTCATGGAACGTGCCTATCAGGTGAGCCGCGAGGCAGATGAAAAAGAAGGAGCACGCGAACGCGAGGGATTGCCCAAGCCGAGGGGTGGCAAGGCCGGTTTTGCATCTGAAGATATCGAGTCATCTCTCCAGGCGGCGCAGCGCGCGGAAGAGCATCGGGAAAATCTGGTTCGTAACGCACTAAGTCCTTGCCGCGACTATATTCGGAGGGAGCACTACAATTGCAACGGATTTGTCGCAGTAGCACAACCGACGACCCATAATCCACGGCTCGCGAGCCAGCAAGGAGCATTTCTCTTCAATGGCGCAGAATCCGGATCGTTCGAAGAATCGCTGAAACTCATGATGAACGAAGTCAGCGTGTGTTGGTATAAGCGTTTCCGAGTGCCGGCTACGCAACTTTGGAATATTGAAGAACAAATCTTCAATTTCAACATACATGACCTGTCGCTATTTCCCGACACCGAGGGGTTAGCCGGCTTTGTCAAGCAGAAATTACGGCTGGGGCTTCAATGAAAATTATGCGACTCCGCCGCCGCGCCCGCCGGCAGCGCCTCCACCCGCCCCACCTTCACTGAAATCACCCCATCCTGATTCTGCAGCACGCCGTCGATCAATAGAAACGGCTCGCCCACCACCACCAACTTATAGCGGTCATAAGTGGCCGGCGTGATGATAGCGTTCATCACGCCAGTCTCGTCTTCCATGCTTAGGAACACGAAGCCTTTTGCCGTGCCGGGCCGCTGCCGCACGATCACCGATCCCGCAATGCGCACTAACCGGCCACTCGGAACGCGCGCGAGATGCGCGGCCGGAGTCACTCCCAACGCCTGCATCTCCATCCGCCGGTAAGCCATGGGGTGCCGGCCGATAGTTACTCCCGTGCCTCGGAAATCGGATGTCAACCGTTCTTCGACGGTCATGCGCGCCAGCGGGGAGGTTACTTCGACAGCTTCCTGTTGCTCTAACAGCGGACCTACCGGCCGCACGGCGCGCTCTGCTATCCACAACGCGTCGCGACGGTGGATTTGTTGCAGCGGATTCAGCGCGCCTACTTCGGCTAACATTTTCATTTCGTCTTTACGCAGTTCGGGGACGCGGAGGGCCAGATCGTCTACGCTGGTGAAGGGCTGCACTGTTCGCGCGCGTACGATGGCTTCGGCTACGGGTTGGCGCATGCCCCGGACGTAGCGAAATCCGAGGCGTAGGGCAAGCGGCCTGCGAGGCCGCTGCAGGCTGCGAGCCTGCCCCACAATTGGTTCTAACGTGCAGGGCCAGTCGGATTTGGTTATATCTACGGGCAGGACTCGCAGACCGTGGCGTTGCGCGTCTTTTATGAGAATAGATGGGTGGTAGAAGCCCATCGGTTGGTTGTTCAACAATGCCGCAGTGAACGCCGCAAGATAATGACACTTCAAATAGGCGCTGGCATACGCGATCATCGCGAAACTGGCCGCGTGCGATTCCGGAAATCCGTACAGCGCGAACGAGGTAATGGACAGCACGATCTGGTCCTGCACCGCGCCGCGTATGCCGTTGCGGTCCATGCCCTCGCGCAGCTTCGTCTCGATTTCTTTCATGCGCTTTTCCGAACGCTTGAAACCCATCGCGCGCCGCAACTCCTCCGCCTGCCCGCCCGTGAACCCCGCCGCGATCATGGCCACGCGCAGCAACTGCTCCTGAAACAGCGGCACGCCCAGCGTCCGCTGCAGCACCGGCTCGAGCGATGGATGCAGACAGTCGGCCCGTTCGCGCCCCTGCCGCCGCCGCAAATAAGGATGCACCATCTTGCCCACGATCGGTCCCGGCCGGATGATGGCCACTTGCACCACGATGTCGTAAAAACGCGCCGGGCGTAGCCGCGGCAGGCACGACATCTGCGCGCGGCTCTCCACCTGGAACATCCCGATGGTGTCCGCCTTTTGCAGCGCGCCATACACCGCCGGATCGTCCGCCGGAAGGTGCGCCAGGTCCACCTCTTCGCCGTACGATTCGCGGATGTGCTCCAGGCACTCCTCGATGGCCGCCAGCATTCCCAGCCCCAACAGATCCACCTTGACGATGCCCATGTCCGCGCAGTCTTCCTTGTCCCACTGCACCACCACGCGGCCCGGCATGGTGGCCGGTTCCAGCGGCACCACCGAATCCAGTTGCCCCTGGCAGATCACCATGCCGCCGGAATGCTGACCCAAGTGCCGCGGCAGATCCTGCACGGCCTGGTACAGCTCCAGGAATTTGCGTATGCGCGGATTCTTCAGGTCCAGGCCGGCGTCGCTGAAATGCCGCTCCGGCGTGTCGCTCGCGTCCTTCCATTCCCATGCGCGCACCAGGCTCGACAGGCGATCCAGCGTCACCAACTCGAAGCCCAGCGCCTTGCCCACCTCGCGCGCCGCCGATTTCCCGCGATAGGTGATCACGTTGGCCGTCATGGCCGCGCCCAGCCTGCCGTAGCGCTCGTAGACATACTGGATGGCGCGCTCGCGCTGATCGCCGCTGGGCAAATCCAGGTCGATATCCGGCCATTCGCCGCGTTCTTCGGAGAGGAAGCGCTCGAACAGCAGGTCCATGCCGACCGGGTCCACTGCCGTGATCCCCAGCGCGTAACACACCGCGCTATTGGCCGCCGAACCGCGCCCCTGCGCCAGGATGCCGTGGTCGCGGCAGAAATTCACGATGTCCCAGACGATCAGGAAATAGCCGGGCAGTGCCAGCTTTTCGATCAACGCCAGCTCGCGCTCGATCTGCCGGCGCGCTTTGTCGTGATACGGATGATAGCGCCGCCGCGCGCCTTCATCCGTTCGCTTGCGCAGGAACGAATCCATGGTCTCGCCTTCCGGCACCGGATAGCGTGGAAATTCGTAGCCCAGATCCGCCAGCGTGAATGCGAGGCGCGACGAAATCTCTCCGGTATGCGCGATGGCTTCCGGCAGGTCCGCGAACAGCCGCGCCATCTCCGCGCCGGACTTCACATAGCGCTCCGCGTTGGGCGTGAGCAGACGTCCGGCGGTTTTGAGCGTCGTTTTTTCGCGTACGCAGGTGAGCACGTCCAGCACTTCCCGTTGTTGCGGCTGGGCGTAGCACACGCCGTTGGTGGCCACCAGCGGAATGCCCAGACTGCGCGCCTTTTCGACGATAGCCTGGTTGCGGGCTTCCTCATGGCGGTCCATGTGCCGCTGCAATTCGGCATAGAGATTCCCTTTGCCGAAAATGCCGGCCAGCGTTTTGTCGATCTCCGGCGTGATGCAGATCAGCCCCTGCGCGAACTCCGCGATTTCTTCCAGCGTGGCGGCGCCTTCGCCCTTCTTGGCGCGCAATTTCATGCGCGTGACCAGCCGGCACAGGTTCCGGTAGCCTTCGCGGTTTTCGCACAGCAGCGGATAACGCTGGCCGTTGGTGCACGTGATTTCGGAGCCGATATGCGCGCGCATCCCCGTTTTTTTCGCCGCCATGTGAAAGCGCGGCGCACCGTACACGCCATCGCGATCGAGCAGGGCCATGGCCGGAATGCCCAGGTCCGCGCAAGCGGAAACCAGATCCTCGGGTACGGATGCGCCTTGCAGAAAACTGAAGGCCGACCGCGCATGTAGCTCCACATAAGCTTCAGGCATAATTGTGGGGCAGGCTCGCAGCCTGCGGCGGCCTCGTAGGCCGCCTGCTCCTAGTCATAACAACCCTCCAAAAACCACCTCCCCTGCTCGCAATAAATCCTATAAATCCCCCCGTCGCTAATCGCCACATCCCACTCATCGCGAGCCCAAGGATCCGCAGTCCACCAATCTCCCGAGGTGCGCCAAGGCCCAGCAGCCGCGGTCACGTGTCCGCGTACGCCCTCCGCCTGCACATGCACCGGCTGCCCGGAGGCCATCTGCACGCGAGCCGCCCGCGCCGGCCGTATCGCCCGCATGACCATCGTCGTGTCGCCGCGTCGCCGCGTCGCCGTGTCGCCGTGTCGGCGCATTTCGAATGCTCCCGGGCGATGGGTGTCGAGCAGGACCGGGGACCCTACGTTCGCTTCGCCTACCAATGACTTCAAACGAGCGAGAGTTAGCTCTAGTTTTTCCGGTTCGGGCGAGAGGGGGATGAAGAGACCGGTTTGCGCCGCGCGCGGCTTGGCCGGCTCCGCTTGCAGCCATACCTTTATTACAGGCGCCGGCGGCGGATGCGCGCCCAGATCCAGATCCATCAGCTTCAAAAATGCCTTGGTATCCAGCATGGGAACGGGAAAGCGCAGCGTGCGTGCATGCTCGCCGCGATTTTCCAGCTTCAACCGCAACCGCAATTCATTGGTGGCCAGGCCGCGCGATGCCAGGCGCGCGCGCAGACCGTTCAACAACTGCGCCAGCACGAACATCAGCGGTTCCAGCAGTTCCACCGGATATTCCAGTTCCGCCTCTTCTTCAAAATGGAGCGGCTCCTCCACGGGAACCAGCGGCCGGCCGCCCACGCCGCGCGCCAGTTTATGCAAGCGCAACCCTTCCGGGCCCAGCCGCTCCGCCAGGCCCAACTCCGGCAGCGTGGCCAACTCGCGGAACCGCCGTATGCCCCAGCGCTCCAGCGTCTCCAACATTTCCGGCGTGGGACCCAGCACCGTGAGCGGCAGGCTGCCCAGATATTTGGCTTCATCGCCGTAAGGAATCACATTCACGCCCGCAAACCCGCGCGCCGCATGCACCGCCGTATCCAAATTCGCCGCGATCGCCACGCTGGCTTGCAAGCCTCGCTCCACGGCGCGTCGGGCGATGGCTGCCGCGATTTGCTGCGGCAGGCCGTGGATGCGCTCCAGCCCATCTGCATCCAGCGCAACTGTGTCCGCGGCGGTCTGCTCCACAAGCGGCGAAAATTCCTGCGCCAGCCGCAACAGCTTTTCGGAGTCGCCAGGAGCGCCATGGATTGCCGCAAACATAACTCGTTACAAGGTGGGGCAGGACTCAAGCCAGCGGCCGGTCTTGCAAAAAAGATGCGCGCCGGCCTGGCGGGTCCTGGAGGACCCGCGCAGACCTAGAAGTCTGCCCCACAAAACATAACTCCCTACCAGCGCGATTCAAAAGATGCCACCAT
>Ga0187851_10005239_pt1 | contig 10386 bp, 10 predicted proteins | sample June2016WEW_6_10_FD_132997 | JGI IMG/M metagenome (GOLD analysis project Ga0187851, IMG submission 132997) | Peatland microbial communities from SPRUCE experiment site at the Marcell Experimental Forest, Minnesota, USA - June2016WEW_6_10 | ecosystem: Environmental > Terrestrial > Soil >... | reverse complement strand
TCTTCTGGCGCCATTGGATTTATCCAACTTCGCCAAATAGTTGCGTTTCGTAGATGTCTGTCATATGGATCACGACCATTTGGGTTCAGAATCATATGAGGTAGCATGCCATTACTCCACTGACCTCGTAGTAAGCTAAGAATCTCGATTTTAGCCCGTTCGACATCGTAATGACGAATACCAATTGAAATAAAACAACTGTCCCATAACCACTGATAAGGATATAAACCAACTGCCGGGATGGTATAAGTACCATGGTCATTATGTTCAAGGATGGTTTTGGCCTGTGTCAAAATGTCGATTTTGGGAGCGGTTTGATTATCGTTATTATCGTTGGTCTCATTGGACACTAAATCATTCTCAGATGGCTGTATTTCTGTATTTAGTTGAGACTTGGCCATATTAATTAGTATAGCGCAAAAAAATTATGGTTATTATTTATAAAATATAACTTGAAAATTAAAGTCAACAAGCTGATACTCGAATATATAGTAACCGTAAGGAGAATTATCAAATGTGGCAACTCTATGTATTTAGTTTTGTGGCCGGCTTATTTGGAGCAAATGGTGTGCCTCACTTTGTGAAAGGCATTACAGGCCAAAAGCACCCAACACCTTTTGGTAAGTCATCGTCAGCAATTATTAACGTTATTTGGGGCTGGGTAAATTTTGTAGCCGCAGCTTTATTCCTTTACTTTGGGCATGTGCACCCTCACTTACTTAGATCTTTTGCTTTAGTAAGCTTAGGCGCACTTTTAATTGCATTAGTATTGGCAATTAATTGGTCAAAAAGTCCTGGTTTAAATAAGTAATCGAATTGAAATTATTGCTTATTCTACCTATGGTTAGTGTTCCATAGATTGATCTGTATTATAATCATTCCATAATGGACTACACACAACAAAAAGTAATAGAGGCCCGAAAACTGTTGTTGTCGTCAGAACGACTAAAAACTTTAGCCGATAAGAGTGATGTATCAAAAGCTAAAGAACTAAAAGAACTCTATCAACATATTGGCACTTTGCCAGTCGAGCAACGAGCAGCATTCGGAAAAGAAGTAAATCAACTAAGAGATGAAATAGTTGAGAAACTAAACTCTATCCAAGAATCGGATCAATCTTTGGAGCCAATCGATTTAAGCGCGCCGTTCGATATTAATTTGTCAATCGATCAACAACCAAGACTACTTACTGCAGAACATGGAAGCATTCACCCACTTATGCGCGAGTTGGCAACAATTCTTGATATTTTCTATCGAATGGGGTTTACGGCCATCGAATCACGCCAAATTGACGATGATTACCATATGTTTAGTTCATTAAATTTCCCAGCTGGTCATCCGGCCAGGGATGACTACGACACGTTTATTACAAAAGAAGGGTTAATTGCGCCGGCACACACCAGTACGATGCAGAATCGTGTACTCAAACAATATAAATCTGACCTAGAAAACGGCCTTCCCATAGCCGTTGTTATTCCAGGAAGAGTCTTCAGAAATGAAGATATTGATGCTCGCCACGAACATACTTTTTATCAACTGGAAGGAATCTATGTGGATAAAGCTATTCACGCTGGAAATTTGATTGCAACTCTTAAAACTTTTTTACAAGCATATTATGTAAAAGAATTAGATATTAAAATCCAGCCATTCTTCTTTCCATTTACTGAACCAAGCTTTGAGCTAGTAATGTCTTGCCCGTTCTGTTCAAAAAAAGGCTGTTCAATTTGTTCACAACTTGGTTGGATAGAAATGCTAGGCTGCGGCATGATACACCCCAATGTTTTAACAGCTGCTGACATTGACCCAAATAAATACAGCGGTTTTGCGTGGGGCGGCGGCATCGACCGCTTAGTTATGATGAAATATAACATTGAAGATATCCGGCATTTTGAAGCTGGAAAACTAGATTTCTTGAGGCAATTTTCATGAAAGTAAGCCTGAATTGGTTAAAAGAATTTACTAAAATTGAGTTGTCTATTGACGATTTGGTTGAAAAAATTGGTAGCCAACTTGGCGCTATTGAGCAAGTTAATAATCTTAGCGAGCAATATAAGGGAATTATTGTTGCCAAAGTAATTGATAGTCAGCCTCATCCCAACGCCGAAAAGCTACATGTCTGTAAAATCGACGATGGTAATAAAGTAAAAGATGTTGATCGGGACGAAAACGGCTTTATTCAAGTTATATGTGGAGCATCAAATGTTAGAGAGAATTTAACGGTAGTTTTTATACCACCCGGCGCAACCGTACCAGACACGTTTAACAGAGAACCTTTAGTTATTTCAGTGCGTGAAATCAGGGGCATTAAGAGTAATGGTATGTTGGCCAGTTACCGGGAGCTAGCCCTTAGCAATGACCATGAAGGCATTGTTGAGTTAGATTCTGATGACGCTAAGCCCGGAGATGACTTTGCTAGTAAATTCAACTTAAACGATTACATTATCAATATCGAAAATAAAATGTTTACTCATCGACCGGATTGTTTTGGGCACATTGGGATCGCCCGGGAAATCACCGGCATATATCACCAAAGTTTTACTTCGCCAGAGTGGTATTTGCAACCATCTCAACTTTCAGTTGAAAAAGGTGAAGATTTACCGTTAAATGTCGAAAATAAATTACCCGATTTAGTGCCCCGGTTTATGGTAGTCGCTTTAACTGTTAAAGATAATGGATCTAGCCCGATTTGGCTTCAATCCTGTCTTAGTCGAATTGGCGTACGCCCAGTTAATACAATAGTCGACATTACGAATTATATGATGTGCGCTACCGGGCAACCGCTTCATGCCTATGATTACGATAAACTAAGAAATCAAGATGAAGACAATAGCAACATAGCTAATTTAATCGTACGATCACCAAAAGACGGTGAACAAATTATAGCCCTGAATGGCAAAACATACTTACCAAGCCAACAGGCAATCGGCATTGCCTCTGCTACAAAACTTGTCGGAATTGGTGGTGTAATCGGTGGCGCCGAAACTGAAGTTGATGAAACAACGAAACGAATAGTTTTGGAATGCGCTAATTTTGATATGAATTCAATCCGCCGGACTGCTATGGATAATGGAATATTTACCGATGCCGTCATGTGTTACACTAAGGGCCAATCACCCCTACAGAATAATCGCGTCCTAAATGAAACCATTAATATGTTTGGACGCTTACTAGATGCTAAATTATGTTCCAAAATTATTGACTTAGTATCACCAAATGTGCCAATTGAAGCCGACACCATACATCCTCCCCAAATTATTAATTTAGAATTGATCAACCAACGGCTTGGTCTTGAGCTAAGTAAATCAGACGCAATAAATCTATTACGAAACGTTGAATTTGCGATTAATGAACTTGAAGATAAAACATTCCAAGTAACTACTCCATTCTGGCGAACTGACATTGAAATTACCGAAGATATAATTGAAGAAATTGGCCGACTTTGGGGATATGATAGTTTGCCATTAATTTTGCCAAAACGTGATCTAAAACCTGTGACTATTAACTCATTGCTACACACAAAATCATCCATTAGAAATCTATTATCTGCCGCCGGCGCTAATGAACTTTTGACTTATAGCTTTGTTCATGGAAACCTAATGAAAAAAGTTGGACAAGACACCGAGAGGGCATTCCAATTACAGAATGCAATCAGTCCTGATTTACAGTACTATCGGTTAAGTATACTGCCTGGTTTACTCGAGAAAGTTTACCCGAATATCCGAGCAGGCAATAAGGAATTTGTAATATTTGAACTTAACCCAGTTCATACAAATAAATTAATTGATAATACAGATAATCTGCCGATAGAATGTCAACACTTGGGGCTTATTGTTACTGCCGATAATAAGTATGCAGATTTAAATTACCATGGAGCAGCCTATTATCAAGCCAAAAAATACCTTCAATACCTATTGGATTCATTTAATATTAAAGTAAGTTTTGAAAAATTAGTACCTAGCAATCAAGATCTAACATCTATCACAGACACTCAATCATTATTTGAACCCTCCAGATCGGCTGTTATCAAGTCTGATGAAAATGAAACAATCGGTGTAGTCGGTGAATTTAAAAACTCTGTTCGGAATAATTTAAAACTGCCAAATTATATAGCTGGTTTTGAAATTGATATTTCACGGCTGAGCAATATACAGGCCCGCCAAGTCGTCTATCGCTCACTATCGAGATTCCCATCAATTCAACATGATATCTGCCTTAGAGTGGCTGACACAGTAGCCTATGCAGAAGTTTATGAAGCTATTAATACGGCCCTAGTGAATAACCAGGATAGTTCGCTGTGGTATGAAGTTACACCAGTTGATATTTATCAGTCTTCAGACAAAGGAGATGTTAAACAAATCACATTCCACATTACGATTGGCAGCTATCAACGAACTTTGACTGAAAACGTAGCAGAAACAATTTTAGACGACATCGCTAAAGCCGCCAATCAAGCCTGTGGCGCTCAACGAATCTAGTAAAATTTAATATTATTTGATAGTATGTTTATTCTCAAAACATTTGCTATGAGTTATAGTATGAACACTAGAGAGATAGAAACGTATGTCTAAAACACCTGTATCACATCGGATTTTTACTTTTACTATGGCAATGCTGTTTTTTGTAACAGCTTTGTCTTTTAGTTTTTTGGTTATCTGGGAACTTCACACTAGCAGTTCTTCTAATACTACCAACAACACAACTTCAACCAGCAATACCACGAATAGTAATTCAAAACTGCCAGTTTTAGTGGGGACTAAATTACAGAACTTCACGCCGGTAACAACCGTTAATAGTTTGCAAATACAAGATGAAACTGCCGGACATGGTGCAGCCGTAACTTCCGCCAAGCAAACGGTAACTTTTGAATATACTGGCGCCCTGGCTAAAACAGGTATTATTTTCCAAAGCTCGTTGCAAACCGGCCAGTCGGCAAGCGATCCATTAAATGATCTAATTCAAGGCTTCCAAAAAGGAATGATCGGCATGAAGGTTGGTGGTACGCGCCGTATACTTATCCCGTCTAATGAAGCCTATGGCAGTAATCCACCGTCTGGCATACCAGCCAATGCGCCGTTAGTCTTTGACGTCACTCTCTTGAAAGTCCAATAGTGGCGAAATGTCATAAAAAACACAATATATAGTGTATTGCATAGCTACTAAACACTATATATAATCTTAAGCATCATTTAAAAATTAAACAAAGCGGGGATCATAATGGTCAAAAAAATAACAATATACACAACAAATACATGCGCTTCTTGTGTAACCGTCAAGCGTTGGTTAGGGTCAAAGGGTCATAATTTTGAAGAAATAGATCTCGACCGTAATCCTGAACGTAGAGTTGAAGCAATGGCCGTAAGTGGTGCCTCCACAGTTCCAATTACGGTTGTGACGAAACACGATGACAGTCAAGAGATTGTTATTGGCTGTAATTTATCAAAACTAGCACCAGCATTGCATTAGTTTTTAATTAAGCTTTTTGAATCTGCAATCTAAGGTAAAATAAAAGTAATTATGAGCAACCGCGCACATGTTGTCCTATATGGCGCTGATTGGAGCAGTGACTGCAATCGGCTTAAATTTATATTGGACAAGCATAAAATTAGTTATGATTATAAAAACACCGATGAAGAGCCGAACAAAGAAAAAATGTTGACATTAACCGATAATGAAATGGTGGTACCAACATTAGTAATTGACAATAAAATTCTAAAGAATCCTGATAATCATGAAATTCTTAGTGCCCTAGATATTAAAGACGAAAAAATCTCAACTCATACCACGATTATGATCGGAGCTGGTCCAGCGTCTTTAGCGGCGGCGATATATACTACTCGGGAAGATATTGAAACTTTGCTTTTTGAACGTGCGGTAATCGGTGGTCTGGCTGCTATAACAGACAAAATTGACAACTATCCAGGATTTGTGGATGGTATACCGGGTTTAACTTTGGCCGAAGATTTACGAAAACAAGCCGAGCGTTTCGGAACAGTTATAGAATTAGGTGAGGTAACTAAACTTTGTGAAGAAGGGAAGTATATTCACCTGGAGACAACTAGCGGTGATATGTACGCTAAAACAGTTCTTATTGCTACTGGAACCGATTATAAAAAGATTGGTATACCAGGTGAAAAAGAATATTACGCCAGAGGAGTGCATTATTGCGCAACCTGTGACGGAGCGTTTTATCGCGATAAACGATTGGTTGTAGTTGGCGGCGGTAATTCAGCCGTACAAGAATCATTATTTTTAACTAAATTTGCTAGCCATATCGATTTACTAGTCCGCGGCGATAGTTTTAAGGCATCAGAGATATTACAGAAAGAACTTAAAGAAAAATATCAAGATAAAATTACCGTTCACTTTAATACATCAACAGATGAAATTATTGGATCTGATGGTCAAGTCACCAAAGTAATTGGCACCGATAAAACAACTAATCGTAAAGTCGAATTTCCAACTGACGGAGTTTTTGTATTTGCGGGCCTTATACCCAACACTCAATTTCTTCAAGATAGCGCAGTAGAACTCGATCAAGTTGGATTTATAAAAACTAATGATCGTTTAGAAACATCAATTCCAGGTGTATTTGCAGCCGGAGATGTGCGTTCCGGAGCAACAATGCAAATTGCAAGTGCTACCGGTGAGGGAGCTACAGCTGCTTTGCATATCAGAGAATATTTGTCGGATTTGTCAAAGACTGTTGTTAACTGATAAAAATCTAACTACTACAATAGTTTTATGCTCTTAGTGTACAATTTATACCAACATAGTTTTAGTTTAGTAAAAGGAGAATAACAGATGTCTGATTTCAATAAGGTGCTTGAACCAGGGGATTTTCAGAACGGTCTTGTTAATACTGTGGTTGAAGTACCGGAAGGATCAATACTAAAAACTGAATGGGATAGGAAAAGCGCTTCCTTTAGGCTTGATCGAGTTGAACCGTCGATCTTTGCTAAACCAGTAAATTACGGCTTTATTCCCGGCACTTTAGATGAAGATGGGGATGAATTAGATACTCTGATCGTTTGTAGCCAACCGATCCCCACCGGAATATGGTTAAGCGCGCGAATTATTGGAGTACTTAATTATGAAGACGGTGGCACTCAAGACCATAAAATAGTTGTAGTGCCCACTGCCGATCGCGATAACGGCGAAAAAATTCAGAGTTTAGATGACCTTGGAGACAGCTGGAAATTAAAAATCGAGCATCACTTTAGGCATTATAAAGATCTTAAGGCACTCGGAACGACAAAAGTAATGGGGTGGGGAAATATAAATGATGCTCAGCAGACAATTGCTTTGTCGGTGGAACGTTTTCATCAAGCTGCCAACAATGACTTCTCAAATACCTAGAATAAAGTTAAAGCCACGTAATTTAGATAAACACTATCCCCTGTTGCATCCAAAACTATATCCTCCTACAATATAAAAAGCATAAGAATAAACCGGTAAGTAGATGATAAAAAAGGGGGATATGTGAAGACAAGGGTGGGAATTAATGGTTTCGGCCGAATTGGTCGTAATGCTTTTAAAATAGCTTTTGAACGTGATGACTTAGATGTTGTAGCTATTAACGATTTAACAGACACAAAAACTTTAGCTCACCTATTAAAACATGATTCATCATATGGTAATTATCAATATGACGTTGGTTACGACGACCAGAACATTATTGTTAAAGGGAAATCAATCAGAGTTTTCGCCGAAAAAGATCCTGCTGCCCTACCTTGGCGCGATAATAATGTAGATGTAGTGATTGAATCAACCGGATTGTTTGTTGACCCAGCTAAAGCCAGGGCACATATTGATGCTGGGGCTAAGCGGGTGATTATTAGCGCTCCAGCTAAAGGCGAAGGAGCGACTACTATAGTACTAGGTGTTAATGAGGATAAATTAGAAACAGCCGGAGAAATTATAAGTAATGCAAGCTGTACAACTAATTGCATAACCCCAGTTGCTGCAGTTATCGAATCGAATTTTGGGATTGAGAAAGCTATGATGACAACTATTCATAGTTATACAGCCAGTCAACGGCTTCAAGATGCTCCTGCTAAAGATCTAAGGGAAGCTCGAGCTGCAGCTCAGAACATAGTTCCTACTACTACTGGAGCTTCAATTGCTGCTGCCCAAGCCTTACCTGCATTGGAAGGAATATTTGGTGGATTAAGTATCCGCGTTCCCACTCCTGTTGTGTCGTTATCCGATTTTAGTATTGTTACCAAGCGAACCGTAACGGTCGACGAAGTGAATGAGGCGTTTAAAAAAGCTGCCGCGGAACCTTATTATCAAGGCATATTAGCGGTAACTGATGAAGAACTTGTTAGTACAGATTTCATCGGTAATAGTCATTCTTGTATTGTTGATTTGAAATTAACATCTGTAGTGGATGGTGATCTGGTTAAAGTAATAGCTTGGTATGACAATGAGTGGGGATATAGTAATCGATTGGTTGAAGTAGTTGCTGATAGCGGTCGTTTATTGCACAAACAGTCTGAACCAGAAAATAACAACCAGGGAAAAAGTAACCCCGAACCAGTTAATCAAGAAAACAACTAATATGAAAATTTACATTGGCGCGGATCATAACGGCTTTGCAATGAAAGCTGAGCTAATAAACTATCTTAAAGATATGGGCTATGACGTTGTTGATGAAGGTAATAAAACTATTGACCCCGACGACGATTTTCCACGCTTTGCTGGAAAGGTAGTGGGGAGAGTATTAACTAGCCAGGATCCAGAACCTCGCGGTATATTGATTTGCGGTTCCGGACAGGGTGTGTGTATGGCGGCCAATAGATTTAAGGGTATCAGAGCGAGTATTGTTTGGGATTTATATGAAGCACGAGCTTCTCGTAACGATGATGACAGTAATGTCTTGTGTCTACCAGCTAGAGTCTTAAAAAGTAAACAAGCTAACGCATTAGTGCGAACGTGGTTATTGACTCCATTTGCTGAAGCGCCCCGATTTAAACGGCGGATTACAGAAATGGACCAGCTAACTTAACATATTTTTATGGTAGATATTTGCCCGACTATTACAGTTAATAATAGCGATGATTATCAACGGTATATCGAATCCATTGCGTTGTTTGCTGTTCGTATCCATATTGATTTGGCAGATGGGACATTAACCGAAAACAAACTTTTAAATCCCGATCTTATTTGGTGGCCAGGTGGTGTCCGAGCCGATATTCACATAATGTATAAATATCCAGACAAGCATTTATCATTAATTATGGATTTAAGACCCCAGCTTATAATCGTTCACGCTGAAGCTGATGGCGATTTTAAATGGCTGGCTGACGCTTTACATAAAAATGGCATGGAAGTTGGGGTAGCGCTACTAGCCGAAACTCCTGCTAATGTTTTGTTTGAGTCAATTGACTTAATTGATCACGTCCTGATATTTTCCGGTAACCTTGGTTCTTATGGTGGACAAGCCGATCTTTCATTATTAGAGAAAGCGCATAGTCTTAAAGCCGTTAAACCGCAATTAGAAATTGGTTGGGATGGTGGAATTAACGAGAATAATGCCTTGGAATTAATTAATGGCGGCATTGATGTTCTAAACGTTGGTAAATATTTACAGCAAGCTGATTCTGTCGAAGAAGCTTATGCTAGACTAGAGAAAGTTGTAAAGGGTAATAACACAGAAACCAATGACAATTGAGGAACTCGAATTAAAAGCTAACACGATCAGGCAAGACATTATTAAGATGCTTGAGCACGCCGGCAGCGGTCATTCGGCTGGCTCACTAGGCCTGGCCGATATCTTCACTGCCCTTTATTTTGATATTTTAAAACATGATTCAAAAAATCCGGACTGGAGCGAACGAGACATCTTAGTACTAAGTAACGGACACACGGTACCAGTTCGTTATGCCGCAATGGCGCAGGCTGGTTATTTCCCAGTTGAAGAACTGATGACTTTACGTAAACTCGGTTCAAGACTGCAGGGACATCCAGAACGGCTGCGGTTACCAGGGCTTGAAACAACTAGCGGTCCATTAGGTTGCGGGTTAAGCCAAGCATGCGGAATTGCCCTTGCCATGCGCATGGACAATGTTGCTCATCGCTGGGTATACGTGATTATGAGCGATGGAGAACTAGATGAGGGTAATATTTGGGAAGCCGCTATGCTAGGAAGCAAATATAAACTCGGCAACATTATTGCTATTGTTGATCGAAATAATATTCAGTTGGACGGACCGACCGAAATAGTATTGCCACTAGAAGATTTAAAAGCAAAATGGGAAAGTTTTGGCTGGTATGTCATTGAAATTGACGGGAATAATATTCCTGAAGTAATTAATGCTTGTGCTCTAGGTCGATCAATTGTTGATAAACCAGTGATTATAATTGCGCATACTGTACCCGGAAAAG
>Ga0187851_10005234_pt1 | contig 10391 bp, 20 predicted proteins | sample June2016WEW_6_10_FD_132997 | JGI IMG/M metagenome (GOLD analysis project Ga0187851, IMG submission 132997) | Peatland microbial communities from SPRUCE experiment site at the Marcell Experimental Forest, Minnesota, USA - June2016WEW_6_10 | ecosystem: Environmental > Terrestrial > Soil >... | reverse complement strand
CCGGGTGAGGAGATCACCATTACCTATGACGGCCCGCGCGCCAAGAAGGTCAGCGACGGAGGCAACAATCCGCCCGTTATCTATCGGCTGACCGTCGACGGTCGCGACGACGCAAGCGAAGCCAAGCGCGTCTATGGTAAGCTCGGCGCGGCTCGCGTCGTCAACGTGCCGGCTCCCGAGTCTCAGCCCGAGCAGACGGCCTTAGACGATTCGGACATTCCGTTCTAAGACAATAGAAAGGCCCGCCCATGCCGCTCCCCGCTCAGTATTCGCCCGTCTACTGAGTGGGGAGCGGCTTTCTCATGGCCATACCGTACCCTGTCATGCTCCGCGAGTTGAACCGGCAGCACACCTACTATGAGATGGAGACGCTTCTCGGCCTCTCACACGGCGGGCAGGGCAAAACGATCCGCCGATGGATAGCCGGTACGCGCACACCATCTCAGAGCGCGCAGGATCGCATCTCGGCACTCTTCTACGCGTTGCTCGAATCTTACCTCTACGTCGAGCCATTCAAGGACCCTGAGCGCACTTTCAGGGCTATCAAGCGTGACTACGCGCGTAAGAAAGACGCATGGCGCAAGCTTACAGGCAAGGCGCTTGTCAACATCATCTGGCTCAACCTGCAAGCCGATGACAAGGACTACCAGGCGAACTTCCATATTATCTCTACACTGGCAAAACTGCCGAGACGAATAGACACGTACAGATATCTCGATAAGGGGTGGTGTGAATACAAGGTGCTCATTAGGTATCTGGCTTTCGCGGTCATCTGGTCTGGACATAATGAGTGGCGGTATATGAGGGATGGATTGCTTGCACAATTAAAGACACTAAAACCCGGCGTGTACAGACAACTGAAAAGGGCGGTGGGTTCACTATGAACTACAAACGAGTGTACTGTCAGCGTGGTAAGTGCTCTGGTGAAATAAGGTGGTTAGAAAAGCGTGGTAAGTATGTCTGTGGAGTCTGTCAGAGAATCTATTCAGAACAAGAAGTCGAGTACCTGTCAAGCGTCACGTTGCGGATGCTTAAGCCGGTGAAGACATGATTGCTACATTTGATACCGAAACGGCCGGACTGTTTGGGCACATCAGGTTAATGGGGTTTTACCATGATGGTATGTATCAAGTGACGACAAAACCCGGTGAGTGGTGGACATACGCAAAGAGTGCAGTTATCGACGGTGACAATTCCCCGGTATGGTACGCCCATAACCTCGACTTCGACCTTGGCAAGCTCTACAATGCCGTGCCGGAAATGCGGCAGACAATCGCATGGAACAAGTGTATACAGATACACTTCCGCATGGTGCGGGTGGAATTCAAGAGCGGGGTCGTCTTGCAGGATTCAATGGCACTCCTGCCCGGTAGCTTGGACGAGGTGCTTCGTTCGTGGGGGACTGAGATAGGTAAGATGAGTAGTGAAGAATTGGCGCTGAAAGGTGGCTATAAAGATAAGGATGACTACTTCTCACGGGTGCCTATAGATGACGCTAACTACCGGGAGTATTTGCGGCACGACGTCATGGGACTTTATGAGGTGATCCATAAACTGTACGAATTCACTGGGCTTTCAGAGCAGCAGTTCTGCAAGCGCTTGACCACAGCATCCCTGGCGATGAAGCTCTATCAGTCATGGTATCCCGAGAGTTACGAAGAGTTGACATCGACTCGATGGAAAGGTAGTACTGACAAAGCGTTTCGTCGTGCCTACTACGGCGGGCGGACTGAGGTATTCGAGACTCACGTAGAGGACGGCTACCATTACGATGTCAACAGTCTCTACCCCTTCGTCATGGGGGCGAACGAGTATCCGACAGGCTATCCCGAGACGGCAACGGGTGAGCGTGCCGCAGAGCTTTGGCGATGGTTTAATCCCGACGTCTACGGCAATAGCATCTATGAGGCTTGTATCGTGACGGCTGTGGTAAGCGTCCCTAAGAGCTTGTCGATCCCGCCGCTCCCTGTACGCTACAAAGGCAGGCTCATTTTCCCTGTAGGGCGCATTAAGGGCACGTGGTGCGGCTGCGAGCTAGCTAACGCCGTGCGCCACGGTTGCAAGGTGCTGGAAGTCATCGACATAGCGGCGTGGCGACATACGGCGCCCTACTTCGTCGGCTGGGTCGAGCGCATGAGTGAGCGCAAGTGTAACGCCAAAGGCGCGGAGCGCACCTTTTACAAGCTCTTACAGAACGCGCTCTACGGCAAGTTCGCCCAGCGGCCTGAACAGACTAGCGTGTCCGAGCACACACCCGAGCTTGAGCGCAAGTGCCGCGACCACAACCGTCCCTACCTCGTGCGCGTGACAGACGTAGGGCTTCTCATGGATTATGAGATCAAGCGCTATGCCAAGCATATGCAACCGCACATCGCGGCTCACATTACGGCTTACGCGCGCATGGTGCTTTACAACGCTATTAGAGCCGAGCAAGGGAGAGGAAACCGCGTCGTCTACTGTGATACTGACTCACTTGTCACGACTCGCCCGATGAAGCCTTTCTGTGTCGATCCCAAGCTCTACGGGCGCTGGAAGCTTGAGCGCGAGGTAGGCCAAGGGCTCTACGTCTCCCCGAAGCTCTACGCCGAAGTGGAAGGCGAGCACATTGTTCTAAAAGGCAAGGGTCTTGTGCGCGAGTACCGGGAGACGCTGTGCTTCGATTCGTACCAATCCATCATGAACCGATTGGAGGATGGAGAGACGCTGATAGAGTTGTACAAGGGCATCCCTAACAGGAGGCGCTTTCTTCGTGCGATTCTGGCTGGCAAGGACCCTGACGAGCCTCGCTACGAATCGAAGTCGATTCATGCCGACAACTGGCAAAAGCGATGCATCGACTGGCGCGAGGGCACAACGCGCCCCTGGACGCTGCGCGAATTAGCGGAAATCACTAGGAAAGAGCCTTGCGAGGGTATAGAATCGTTGGAAGCTATCTGTGAGGTTAAACCATGGCCGAGTGGGACGCGTTCAATGAGATACACGGAACAATAAAATCGGATGCCTGGGGGGACAATCATATCGAACGCGCACGTCGTGAGCTGGAGGCAGTAGCTGGTGCTTGGCGCGACCACCCCGACCCTGAGTATCGTGAGATTGCTAAGCAATGTGATCGGATTGAGAAGGAGTTGAGAAAGTTATGACTGATCCCGAAGTGAGCGTAAAAGTGAACGTAGAACCTGTCGAAGAGACGCCGGCTGCCGAAGAGACAGGGGCCGTAGAGGATGCCTTGGCGCTTGTCGAACACGTCGAAGAGGACGTAGACAAGTGGGTTGCAAACGAGCGCGATCACAACGCGCTCGAACTGCGGATTCACGACCTCGAAATGCGTCCTCTCTACCCTTCACCGATGGAGGTTGCACCTGTGGAAGAGATCGTAGAAGAGGCAGTCGCGGAAGCAGTCGAAGAGATCGCGGAAGAGGTTGCCGAAGAGTCAGAACCGGAAGTCGAAGTGGACATCCCGCCCGTCGAAGAAGAAGTGGTCGAGAAGCCCGGCGCGAAGCCGTGGGACGTGTTCTCTGAGATTCATGCTGAGTAAAGGTGCCCTTCCGCAAGTCCCCCAAAGGTGGCTACACTCACAAGGGCAAGCACTACACTGCTAAGCAAGTGCGTGCCTACTACGCAACAAATGGGTTCAAGCGTAAGCCTCGCAAACGCAAATAGGAGCGTAAGAAGATGGCTAAGGAAGTGGTGGAAAAGCAGGAATCGCCGCCCGAGGATACTGTTCTCACAGACGGCGTTGCCGAAGTCGTGACGCCGGCGCGCCCCAAAGACGTCAAGCCCAACGCCGAGCCCGAGATTCCCGAAGGCTACTACCTCACCCCGGCCGGCAAGGTGCGTAAGAAGCGCGCCGTGAAGGCCAAGGTGCAGGCCGACACGCCGGCCAAGATCGTAGACCAGGTGAGCCGCGAGGACCTTGGCGCGTTGCTTGCCAACGCAACCGAGGGTATTCACGCCATGCTTGCCGAGCTCGTCGATCCAAAGTGTGCCCTTTCACACGAGCAAGCCGTCATCGAGGGCGAGGCTATCGCCCGCGTGATGGAGCAGTACAAGATGGATCCTGACGGTAAGTACCTGCCCTGGATTATCCTGGCCGGCACTGTCGCCCTGTGTGAGACGCCCACGGCCGTCGTTATCACGCGCAAGGTCAAGCAGGCACGTTCTAACCGGGGCACCGGACAGATAGAGCCGGGAGTCATCGAGGGCGACGCGGAGATCGTGCCATGAGTAGTGGCGTCATGTCTCCCGAAGAGAAAGACCATCTACTTGCCAAACTCGAACGTCTCGATACAATCGAAGTGTCAAGGGATCGTCTCGCGGTCGCGATCCGCAACCTCATCGCGCAAATCCCCACCATGCTCACCGACAGTGGCGACAAGCTGCCCATCTACATGAGGATGGCCGCCCCAGCCCTGAAGATGTTCCTTGCCTCGGAAGACATCGAAAAGGCGCTTTCGTCCGACTCACTTGTGGATTTTGTATGGGAGGCGCTGATACAGTGTCAGAACCAAGACGAGTAGGCATAAACGAGTGGAGGTACTGCCCGTTGCGGGACGAAGGTTCTCCCGAGTACCGGCTTTTGCTCGCGACCATCCGTGACGAGATCGGTAAGGCCATGAAGGAATCATCGAATGGTGGTCGAGCGCTGCTCTACTCTCGGCTCAATCTCATTCTCATGGGCGCGGCTGTCATCGCGGCTATCGTCAAATGGCACTAGCCACATCCCCTGTCAAGCTCTCATCGCTTGCCCTGCGCAGTGGCGAACGCGGCATCCTTATTGGTCAGACAGGTTCCGGCAAGTCGTGGTTTGCTCGCGCCATGATGGGTGCGTATGTAGGCCGCAGACAGGTGATCGTCGTAGACACAAAGCACGATCCATGCTGGTCTCGTATCAAGGGAGCCCGCTACGTGCAGACGCTCGCCGCCGTCCAGCACTGCCGCTTCCCGCGCGTCCCCATTGTGATCTGGCGTCCCTTCGGTGCAGAAGCCTCGGACTATGACCAGTTTGACAAATTCTACGAGTGGGTCTACCAGCGTGGTAACACGGTCGTCTTTGTGGACGAAGTGACACAGACTGTGCAGAGTCCTACGTCGTTTGGTATCGGCTTTAACGACCTTGTCTGTCGTGGTCGCGTACGCGGGCTTGTCGTGCTCTACGGCACACAACGGCCCGTACTGCTACCACGAATCATCTTCTCAGAATCGACGCGATTCTACGTCTTTTATATCACAGACAGACGCGACAGGCAGACGATTGCCGGCTTCACAAATCCCGCGTTAGAGCGTGAGATTCCCGACAGGCATGGTTTCTACTACTTTAATGTCAAGACAAGAGAAGTGGCTTACTATGCAGGATTGGACCTGAAATGACGCTTCGCCAACCACCTTGGTATACGGCCGGAGAAGACTTCTTACTCAAGTACGGCAAGCCGGCCATTCTCCTCGCGCTAGGCGTCGTGCTCATCGTGACGGCCTACTTCTTCATTCAGGCAGCGCAGGGTAAAAAGCTCGTTCCGGCCGCCGCGTGGGCGACCTACCTCTATATGCCGTGACAAGAAACTGTCGTTTCTTGCCCCTGAAATGCTGTACACCTACCGTTTAACCGGGTAGGCTACACTCACAAGCTCCGCATAGAGGGGCACAACCTGTAGCTGCAATCGGCAACGGAGGTAGGCAGACAATGGAGAAAATTGCCCTCTCGGGCGCGGTGGTAGGTCTGACGATGGCGGTGCTCTTCGTCGTCTACGCCAAGTGGGTCGCCCCTAAGCTCGGCAACCTTGGAGGCTCGAAATGAGAACCGTTGAGGTTGCACTCGCCGCACTCGTCGTGTTCCTCGTGGTCGTCCACCTGACCGCGAAGTTCTCGGGTGCCTCCGTTGGGATCGGTGGTTCGTGATGAGCGCCTCTCCCCAGCAGATTCTCGCCGCCTTCGACCAGGCCGCGACCGAACGCTCTATCAATCAGCCGGCCAAAGCTTATGGCGCCGGCGCTGCTACGTGGGACCTGCCGCACGCCGGCATCCCGACATACATGGTGCTTTCGTTTAACGGCGAAGTTACCCGTACCGACGACGCCACGGGTGGTACCTGTTCCGCTAGTCCCTATTGGCCGTTTAACATCCTCGGTCCGTCGAGCCTTGTGGACTACGCCGGCATTACCCGCATTTTCGCGGATGGCTGGGACCTGGAGCTTATGGAGATCGTCAAGAATTTCGGCGCTTTCCCCGATGTCCCTTACGGCAATCTCGCCTATGCCGACGACGTGTTTGTCGCGGCCCTGCCGACTGCCAAGAATGGCGGCGGAACCGCTTCGGCTCCCGTCAAGTTTGGCGTGTTCGTGCCTGTCAGCTACATGAAGGCTTCGGCGTTGGGCAGCTACGCCGCTACTGTCCCCGACGGCACGGCGCAGTATCAGCTCCACGAGAACATCCTCGTGGGGCCGACAATCGCTAGCCCGCTCACCATCGACGGCGTGCACTGCACCGCCGCCACCCTCACGGGCACCTGGAATCTGACCTACTACTTCCTCGATGCCCCGAACAACGTCCAGATTCCGTTGCAGGCGCTGCAGCAGGTTCACGAGGTCTATCGGCAGCAGTCCACCGACAACCTCGCCGCCGGCGCGAATAACATCAGCGATCTGCTTACGGGTAGGACGTACTATCGCGTGTTTCAGAACATGGTCGAGAACAACGCGCCGAACATCTTCGATGTGCAGAACATTCAGTTCCTCATCGACTCTTCGACGCCGGCACTCGACGAGTATCTGATCCCGTACCTCATCCGCACGCGGAACGAATTCGGACGCGACCTGCCCGGCGGTGTGATCTTCCGCGACTTCACTTCCAAGCCGTGGACGCCTGATTCGTACGGCTCGCTTACGGCTCGTAACATCCTCTCGGGTAGCTTCAACCCTGGCTCGTTTGCCAACGTCGTGACGGTGCGCGAGTGCCTGTACATCCCGAGCGGCAATCTCGTCCAGACGGTGTGACATGGTGGCGTGGCTTTCTGGCAAGAAGACGTATCTTACTGCGGCTGCCGGCGCTGCTTACGGCCTGCTTGTCGCGCTTAAGGTCGTCGCTAACGAGCCGTCTATTTGGGCCATTATCGCCAGCGGAAACATCGCTTCGTGGCGTGCGGCCCTGGGCAAGACTGTGAGCAAGAGTGTCGCCGCCGTAGAGACTGCGGTTCCCGCAGTCGATACAACCGCCATTCAGGCCGCAGTCGCGGCTATCAATACGGCCATTGGGCCATACAACAAACCGGCCCCGGTAGCCAACGCGACGGCTCAGGTAACCAACGCGACCACCACGACACCATGAGTCCGGGAACGATCATTCTCCTGTTGCTCCTGGTAGCCTTCATCTACCTTGCCGTTACAGGCAAGCTAGGCAACGTCGCCAACGCCGTTGGCGCTTTGAAGGCGAAGAAGGCGAAGTAAGATGGAAGCGGTCAAGACAAGCGGAGGTGGGGGTTCGGCAACCCCCACCTCCAATCTCGCACTTACTCTTCCCGAAGTGTCCGGGTGGTTTCTTCCGGCCGCTATCGGGCTTGTCATCCTCATTGCTGCGACGTGGGGCACGAAGGCGCGCCCCTACGTCGTGGGTCTCTCCCTGATCATCCTGCTAGGGATCGTGTTACAGTGGGGACCAGCTATCGAAACACAGACTCAGACGCTTCTTAGCAACTTGAAGCCTGCAAGCCCGTCCACTCCGGTTTCGTGAAAGTAGGTGTCTAAATGAAAGAAGCCCACGCGCTCCTGTTGCTTATCATCGTTGCTGTCGTGGTCGGTCTCGTGCTCCGCTATGGGGCGACCTCTGTTCCGCTTGCTCAGACTACTGTGAGTGGTGGTGAGGCAGTGCTTAACGACCTCACGCTGAAGGGAACGGGATACACCTACTATCCGCCCGAGAGTCCCAAGGGTAAGTCGTGATTCGGCTACCAAGACAGCAGGTAGAAGGGCACCATCGTCCCGACTTCGCTACTCAGGTGGCTCAACAGTCCTACACTCGCCCGCGTCCTGGTATCACGCCGGGCGGGCTCGGTTATGCCGGTTCGTGGGCGATGAGCCAGCGTCTCGGCGCGGCCGGACACCTCGAAGTGGTGAACGGGCAAACCTACGTGAAGATCAATAGCAATGGATAGCCTGAAAGAAATGTGGGGCAGGCTACCGAAGTGGGCGAAGATTGGCGTCCCCGTTCTCGTCGTGGCGATCGCTGCCTACATCTACGTAAAAGACAAGGGAAGCTCTTCTACTCTCTCTGAGCCGGCGAGCGGGACTCCCGACGAAGAGTCGGTAGGAGCCTCCACTACGCCTACCACGACCACGACGACCACGTTGCCGCCGGCCGTTACCCCCGCTGCCCCGGCCGCGGCCCCACAATCGGCGGCATGGGATGCCCTGGCAAACCATTGGGGAGCGCAGGCTCGTCTTAACGCATCGCGTGAGGGTAAGACCGCCCCGAAGAACGTCGAAGTGGTCGGTCCTAACGCGACGACGGCGCAGGCCAAGGCAGCCTATGAGCACAACAAGACAGTGGCGACGACGATTGCCCAGTCAAAGAGTCGGGCCGTTCCCGCCGTCAAGGTGACCAAGAACGGCAAGAGATAGGAGCGTGACATGAGAGAGAACAACCTTTCAAAGCTGGCGGGGCCTGCCGGCTACGCTCCCCGGCTTGCCCTGCCGTATAAGGTGACGCGATGAATTACACGCGCGAGACGTTCGCGGAGGCTCTGATTTCCGCCCTTGGCTACCCCCTCACGAAGCTGAGCGTGCAGGATGTCATGTCGTGGGAACAGGCCGAAGGTGGCGCTTGGAATGGCGGCGCAAAGTACAATCCGCTCAACACCACCGAACCGATGACAGGCGCAACAGATTTCAACAGTGTTGGCGTCAAGAATTACACTTCGTGGGATCAAGGGCTTGCGGCCACGGTCAAGACCTTGACGAACGGTCATTACACCGACATCCTTAACGACCTTGCCATTGGCGGGACGCAGGATTTCGGCGTGGACGTAGGCAACAGTCCGTGGGGAACGGAGACCTTTACCGTGACAGGACAGCCCATCAAGAATCTCACCGACCCTAGCAATAACCTTGCGCCGGGTCCCTCTCTGACGGACACGACTCCACCGACCCTTAGCGATTATCCCGGCTTGTTCGTCAACAGTGACGGCGTGTATCAGGTCAAGTACAGCGCCAGCATCGGTGCGGACATCGCCAATCTCTACGGTCAGAAATCGTCTATCTCAGCAATCAAGATGTTTAACGATACGAGCAAGTCGCAGGCTGCCGCCCTAGGCACGGGAGACAAGTACATCGAATGGGTTAATGCGAACCTGTCCGCTGTCTACGGACCAAAGGGTGCCATGAGCGCGGCAGGAGGCAGCGAGGGAGCCATGAGCGGTCTGAGTCTATCCGCCTTGATAAAGGACTTGATGAAGGACTTGATGAATGACTTGATGAAGGACCCTTACATCTTCATAGGTGTGATTCTGGTAGGTGTCCTTGTGGTGGTTATCGTAGCGAAAAACATCCGCCCAATGACACAAAAGATCGAAGCTGTCGCGCCGCTTGCTGCGGCCGCAGTCTAGGAGCGAAATGGAAGTCACACCGAACCCCGCCGACCCGGCCGGCATTGTCGCGCAAGGAGTCTCCAATCAAGGGCAAATCTCGAGCCCTTCGGAAGCCACGTTGCCCGCGCCTCCCGGCCGTTCCTGGCGCGTGAATGTCGGCAAGGCCTCGTCCCCTGCCGACTCGACGGGTTCCTCTCAGGTTCAGATCGGCCCAGTGAGCAACGGTCAGACGTGGTTTGTGGAGTTCGTGCGCGTGCAGAACAATTCCACTACGCCCACGGCAGTAGAGTTTTTCAAGAACGATGTAAATGCACTCAACAGTATCGACTCAAGCCCTGTTAATGCCGTTGGCGGAAACGACAACTGGTTTTCCGCTCCCGGTTCTCCCGGCTACTGGCTTGGCGAAGGTGAGACGCTGATTGTCGTGTGGTCGGATGGTGATGTCGGCGCGGTCGGCACAGTGAACGCTCAGGTGAAGGTCTATGGCTGATACGCCATTCATAGTAGGATACAAAGCTATCCTTGCAGATGCCGCACGATTCCGCTGCCTGCCTCTCGGCGGAATGGATTCTGTCGATGGGTTTGGTAGGCCGGCTTGGCACCTTGCACAAACCGTGGCCGATTTCGATAAGCAGTTCCTTGCGGTTCGCGCCGAGCGAGTCGCCAAGAGTCAGCTAGGAGTTAAGGAATCACCTCCCGATTCCAACAGCGGGCCGATGGTAGACCAGTACATCGCCTCATGCGGTCTGAAACCTCCCGAGCCGTGGTGCGCGTGCTTTCAAACGTGGGTTCTCAAGCACGCGCTCTACACTGGTGAGTT
>Ga0187851_10005229_pt1 | contig 10395 bp, 11 predicted proteins | sample June2016WEW_6_10_FD_132997 | JGI IMG/M metagenome (GOLD analysis project Ga0187851, IMG submission 132997) | Peatland microbial communities from SPRUCE experiment site at the Marcell Experimental Forest, Minnesota, USA - June2016WEW_6_10 | ecosystem: Environmental > Terrestrial > Soil >... | reverse complement strand
CGGCCCGACACCCATCATTGACTCGGCGCGATTGGCCGCATCGCGCACTGCCGCGCCGCTCGTGTATAACCACGATGAATGCCTTATCACAATCCCATTCCGGAGAAAAAGCAGCGGTACGGTTCTTCGTCTGGGGGCTCCGGCCTCTTCGGCGCCTATGTGCAGGCCGAGAAATTGATGCAGATCGCCTTTGTGCTTCCCGCGGCGGCCGGCATCGGACTGGCTGCTGGTTGGTGGATTGGCAATCTGCTGCACCAAAGATGGATAGAAGCCCTCGGTATCATCGTGGGATGTGTGTCGGGTCTGGTGTATGTACTCCAAATTGCGATTGCCGCTGAGAAAGCCACTCCGACAGAGGGTTCGAGCCCACATGGGGCAGGAGAGGAAACTCGCGACCGCGAGCTATGAGCGAACCAGCCCATCCAACTGTTGCCCTAACAGTTCCAGATCCGGATAGGATTCTCCGGCGTGCCATGGTGAAAACCCTAATTCTGGGTTTTGGCAGCTCCGCGGTGGTGCTGATTGGCTCGAATTGGCGCAATGCGGCAATGCTTGCAACCGGCACTCTGATTTCGGCAGCCAGTATTTGGGAATGGCAGCGTCTGGTCCGAGTACTCAACGCCAAACTTGACAAGCAAAAGGCACCTGTGAGCACTCCCATAGTGGTTCTCTTCCTGGTGCTTCGGCTCACGGTTTTTGCCGGGGTGATCTATGGTAGCCTGAGATGTTTCCGTGGCTCGATAATGGCGCTTTTCTTCGGGGTGGGACTGGCGGCGTTGACCATTGTCTGGGAATCGCTCAGCTTGCTCCGGGATTGACTTGCTGCATGCTCATCGAGATCTGGCCGATTAAGATCTAAACAATGCCGGGTCTCGCTTGAGGGCTGACGCGGACTTTAGTCGGAAAGAAGGGCTCAAGTATTCATGCCGGATTCGTTTCCTTTGACTCACTTGCTGAATCAGTTATTCGGCGCCATCCTGGCCGCTGGGTTCCATGCATTGGGGGCCCCCGCCGATCAGGCCGCGGCCAAGGCTGCGGCGGTCCTTAGCACCTTCTCGCTGGAAGTGTTGGCGGTTGCCGGTCTTATGACTTTTTTTGTGATAGTGCGGTTAACTCTTTCGGTGGAAAACCCCAATCCGGCGCAGCAGATCGCCGAGATGATCCACGAAGTCATTGGCAGTCAGGCCGAGCAGGTCATGGGCCACGGGTATGAGCGCTTCCAGGCCTATGTAACGTCTATCTTCCTGTTCGTGCTAATCAACAATCTTCTGGGAGTGATTCCTGGCGTCCACGGTCCAACCGCTTCGATCATGGTGACGTTGGGACTTGCTGTCCCAACCTTCCTTTACTACAACTTTTACGGCCTTCGAACCCATGGGCCCGTCGGCTACCTAAAACAGTTTGCCGGGCCGATCTGGTGGATGGCGTGGCTCGTTTTTCCTATTGAAGTGTTCTCAAACCTGGCCCGCATCTTATCCCTTTCCGTCCGTCTTTACGCCAACATGTTCGCCGGCGACTTGGTCACACTGGTCTTCTTTTCGCTGTGTCCGATCCTCGTCCCGGCCGTCTTTCTCGCCTTCCATGTTGCTATTTCAGTTATTCAAGCATTCGTTTTCATGTTGCTAACGATGATCTACCTATCGCTCGCAACTGCGCACGACCATTAGATTGTCGTTGCACCTCCTCCACGAGGAGGAGACAGGATTCCGCTGGAGAGTGCTTCCGCTCCGGAACAACGGTAGGCCGCAAGCGTGAGGGGGCCAGCACGGTGAGCCCCAACCACCCACTGACGGCCAATCTTAATGGAAGCAGGAGAAATATGCAGAAACTTCAATATGTATTTATGGCCCTTGCGGCGTTATGTTTTGCCGTTCCGGCCTTCGCGGATGGCGGCACACCTACCAATCTGATTCCCATAGGCGCCGGAATCGGCATGGGAATTGCCGCGGGCCTCTGCGGCATGGGGCAAGGCCGAGCCGTCGGTTCGGCCGTCGAGGCGGTGGCCCGCAACCCTGGTGTGCGCCCCGCAATCTTCACGTTCCTGATTCTCGGTTTGGCGCTGATCGAATCTCTCACTCTTTTCATGCTGATTCCGATCTTCGCCAAGATGTGAGCGCCGTAGTTTAGCGGAATGCGGCTCCACGCGTCAGCGACGGGCCGCATTTTCGCGCTCATTTTGCCTCTTGGTGTAGCATTTCGACGGCCTTCTGGTAGCTCAGGCCCACCGGCAGCGGAGCAAAGCGGCTCTCGTCGTCGGTGACGTCGAAGACGCGCGTCTTGAAGAGCACGCGCCCGTTCATCTGCATCTTGAAGTGCACATACCGCCATTCGCCGCCGCCCACATCAGCCTGGTCGATGGCGATCCACCCACCTTTGTTGAGCCGCCCCAGGATACCCCACCCAAAGTCGACGTCCTGCTGCAGGTGGCCTTCCAGCCTTGTCACTCGCTCGTGCACCGGATCAATCAGGATTTCGCCGGCCATGTCGCTCAGCACCTCGGTTTCGAGGTCCGGCGGCGAATAATTCGGGTTGGGGCGGAAGGTGAACTTCTCCAGCTTTCCGGCAGGGTGGTCGGTAACGCCCTCGTACTCATAGAGAAACGCCGCAGGTAGCGCGCGCAGCACTTTCAGTGCGCGACTGTCGTCATCGTATTCAGCCTGCTTACGGTGCCGCTGCTTGCCGGGGTTGCTCAGCAGGTCGTTCAGCCGCGCCTGCTCCCGCTGCTCGTCCACCGGGCTCAGCGGCTTGTCGTTGACCGCAAGCAGGCGAGCGACTTCGCCATCTTTGGTTTCAAGAATCTCCTTTGTGGTGGTCAGCCGCGGGCTGGCCTGGCGCAGCAGGAAGCGCATCGGATGGCTCTCGTCCTGGGCTGCCTTCAACTCGTTGGCCAGGGCCCGATCCACCAGCGCCTGCGCCTCGGCGCGGGTCAGCGATGAGGTGCCGCCCGCAGCCGGCTGCCCAAAGCCAAATGAAGCCACAGGGAGCAGGAGGAGAAGGTGGCCGATTCGCTGCACGGGACTAGTTTAGACTGCGGGACATTCCGGCTTCATGCTGCGTGCGGGAGGGGCCCTCTCCCTGAGTTACCCATCGGATACCGCTCAGGGCCACAATTGCAGTTCATTCCACCTTCGTGAATTGAAGCAACGAGCCCGGGTTGCGTATAGTGCGGGCATGGCCTCTTAAGTCAGCGGCTGGCGGCGACCCACGGGCCAAGAGAGATCTTCTCCCGCAAAATGGGCACGCGCCAGGGGTTGAAATGAGACGCAAATACACTGGCATTCCCTGGAATGCGGCAATCAAACCTTGAGGAAGGATCGACACCATGGCTGGAGAGAATGTTCCCGCGCGAATTGGCAAGACCATCGTCATATGCGGTGAAGTGAAGGGTAGTGAGGATCTTGTTTTGGATGGACACGTGGAGGGGACAGTCAGCCTGGCGGAAAACCGGCTCACGGTTGGTCCCACCGCGACCATCGCGGCCAACCTGAGCGCCAGAGACGTCTTGATCATGGGCCGTGTGCAGGGCAACATAGTGGCCACGGGGCGCGTAGAGCTGCGCGCAGGATGCAATCTCGAGGGCGACATTCGCGCCGCTCGTCTGGCCATCGAAGATAATGCCGTGTTCTTTGGCAAAGTAGACCTGACGCAGGGCGCGACGAAAGTCCCGGACGGCGCAAATGGACCCCGTCCTGCGGCCACCGTCTAAGGCTTCGCCCCTGGCTGCCTTTCTCCCGCCCCGCCTTTCAAGCTTAGGGGCTCGATTGCTTTTGCCGGGGTGTTTCCAGGTTTTTCTCACCCGGCCACGAGGAAAATCAAGGTGCTGCGCCGTTTGTTCGATAAGAAACATGAGGGCGGGCCGGCCGTTTCAGCCCCGGGCCTGACCGGCCCGCGCGTGCCGCGCCACTCCGGCGCATGGACGGTCTTGCGCAAGCGCCTGCAGGCTGAACCCGGCCTGCGTCTTCTCGATACCGGCTACACCTCGCCTACCAACATCAACTTCCTCACCAGCCTCGGCCACAGCGTCTGCATGGCCGACCTGGTTTGCGACGCCAACACTGAGAACTGGCGGACCGGCGATGACGAAGAGGGCAACCCCATCTGGAACGTCGAAGGCTTCCTGGAACAGACGCTCACCTTCTCGGGGCGCACATTCGATGTGGTGCTGTTGTGGACGGCGCTCGACTATCTTCCTGAGCCGTTTGTAGCCCCGGTGGTTGCGCATTTGTACACTGCGATGAATCCCGGCGGCCAGGTTCTGGCCTTCTTCCACACCAGGACGCAGGGCGCGGAGGCGGTGCACTGCCGCTACCATGTCACTCCCGGTGACGAAGTGGAGATGCAGCTTACGCAGCAGTTTCCCATTCAGCGCGCCTTTACCAACCGCAGCATCGAAAAGCTCTTCGCCGGATGGAGCGGCCATCGGCAGTTCCTGGCTAAGGACAGTGTCTCCGAAGTGATCATGACGCGCTAGCGAACGGCAGCCACGGCTGCGATTCGCCGAAGGGCATGTCGGCGCCAAAGGCATCCTGATACTCCGAATTCGGCAGGTAGCGGCTGCCCAGCTTGTATTTTGCGCGGATCGAATCCACCAGATCGCGGATCCGCGTGCGGTACTCCGCCGAGACGAAGGCGCTGGCGCTGTACCGCTTCTCATAGGCCGTCATCATCTGAGGGAAATGCTCGCGCACAAAGTCGAAGAATGTTGGCAGCGAGCAGGGCTTCAAGAAGAGTGCGCCGGCAAAGAAAAAAGAAGCGTCGGCCTCGGCCGCTGCGCGCGCCACCGATTCAATTGACGAGCGCGAGTCGGTGATGCTCGGCAACAGCGGCGAGCACATCACGCCGGCTCTGATGCCGGAATTGCGCAATCCGGCCAGCGCCTTCAGCCGCAGATCGGGGCGCGGGGCGCGCGGCTCCAGGATGCGAGCCAGCTTTCGGTCGGTCGTGGTCACCGTCATGCAGACCGTAAGCTGATTCACCTTGGCGACCGCCTGCAGCAGATCGAGATCGCGCGTCACCAGCGCCGACTTGGTCACAATCCCCAGCTTGAATCCGCCCCGCTCTGCGAACACCTCGAGCAGAGAACGCGTGATCTCGAGCTTTCGCTCCAGCGGCTGATAGGGGTCAGTTGCCGTTCCCAGGGCGATTTGGGTTCCCGGCTTCAGCTGTCTTAATTCCTGCGTGAGAAGCCAGGCCGCGTTCTGCTTGAAGTAGATCTTGTGCTCGAATTCATCGGGCTGCATTTCAAGGAACTCGTGCGTGTAGCGCGCATAGCAGTAGCGGCAGCCAAACTCGCAGCCACGATAGGGATTGATGGCGTGGGTGAAGGGCAGGCCGCGACGTGAGACGACCTTGTTCACGATCGAGCGTGAGCTCAGCGGACGGTACTCGGTGAGGCAGCCGGTAGAATCCAAAGGCGCCTCGGCAGCAATCCGAGCCAGAGGACCCGGAGCTTTCAGAATGGGGAAGAGAGAAGCTGTGCCCACAGGGGAGGAGGAAGCTGCATTCATGGGGAAGAGGGTCGCCATATTCGTCTTTTGTTCGCCTTTATGAGAGCCTACGCCTGCTTTGTCCCGGCGTCAAGCGAGAAGGGCCGGTCTCAGCTACTGGCCTCTAGCTGCTAGCCTTACAGGGGATTCATGTCGAGAGGCTGCGATGAGCGCCAATGGCGCGAGAATGATCTGCGAAGAACGGAATCCCGGCCCAGCGATGTATGCGGATGCATGCTTGTTGAATGCGCCCGCACCTCGGTGCTAGAAGCTAGGAGCTAGCGGCTAAGAGCTGTTCGTCAAGGAGGACTCTATATGAGCTCGTCAGCGAGTACGCGTATCACCTGGCTTGGTCACGCCACCGTTCTGGTCCAAACCCCCAAGGGTGCGAACATCCTCATCGATCCATTCATCGCGCACAACCCGAAATATCCCCAGGGCTACGAACTGCCATCGAAGATTCACTACATCCTGTTGACCCACGGGCACGGAGACCACATCTCCGATGCCGCGCCAGTCGCGAAGAGACACGGTTCCAAAGTTGTCGCCATCTATGAACTGGCCGACTACATGGTCAGCAAGGGTGTCGCCGAGACCATCGGTATGAACCTGGGCGGGACGGTGCAGCTCGATGACGTGGCGGCCACGCTGGTTGACGCCAAGCACTCTGCCGGCGCGCAGGATGAGAACGGCGTGCATTACGTGGGTGTCGCCGGAGGGTTTGTGCTGGAAGTTGCCGGCGGTCCCGTGCTCTACCATGCGGGTGACACGTGCGTCTTCGGCGACATGAGATTGATTGGCGAGATTTACAAGCCAGAGGTAGCGATGCTACCGATTGGCGGCTTCTACACCATGGGACCCAGGGAAGCCGCCCACGCCTGTCGCCTTCTCGAAGCCAGGACCGTCCTGCCCATCCACTGGGGCACATTTCCGCCGCTCAAAGGCACGCCGGAAGAGCTGGCAGTACTGGTCGAACCCGCCATCAAAGTTGTTCACTGGAAACCCGGCGACGAATTCACCGCGTGAACGAACGGAGGGGCCAAGGAAGAACCGGTGTATCGGGTCGCCACGACTCATGAACCACGACCAATCCCTGAAGCCGCCTTCTCGTCCCCTTGTTCCCTGTCTTTATTGGTCTCGCGTTTGCTTGATGGCGCGCGGAGATGTGCCAACGCCGCCGCTTTCTTGCGCGTCCCGGCCCAGGCGCATGGCGGCGGGCGACGAGGCGCCGCGGCAATTGCGCAGATCGCGCAGGATCTCTGCTTTTTCCCGCGCATATTGGCCCGCTAGGCGCGTGAGGGCGAACGTAATGATGTCGCTGTGATGCAAATCGGCCGCCGACGGATCCCTGCGCATGTTCAGCCACAGCCGGTGGACGAGCTGCACATCTTCTGGACTGAGCGAGGGCGCATGCGGTCCGATATAAAAGACCTTCACGTTCCCATCCGGCCCCACCACGCAGAAGTTGAACTGGCGTTTGGGCTCGGGCAGCGCTTCCCAGGCCTGGCCCATGTAGAAAGCCTGTTCTTCGGCGGTCAGAGAGCTGGAGCTTCCTGAAACCACAGACTCCACTTCAAGCGAGCTAGCCGTCTGGGCCAGGGCGGGGAAAACTTCGCCAGCGGGAACGACCAGCAGCGAGACCTTCTTGCCGAAGCTCTCCGCCACTGAAACGGCTTTGGTGAACACCAACTGCTCGTGCTCGCTGAAGCTTTGCTGCTCGGCGCTCAGGTACTCAGGGCCACCGGCGCCCATCAGCCGCACGCTCACCACGACTACATCCCGCTCTTCGGTACTGATGCGAGCCAATGTCCACTTCAGCGCCAGGGGATTGTTCACGTCGCGCATGGTCACGATCACGCCCCCCGGCCTGATGGCCACCGACTCCCGGCTCACCGTTTCCTGGTGCTCCAGTTGAAAATGGTCCTTCATCTCCCTGGCGGTTTGCGCATGCTTGCGCAGATTGATGCGCTCCGACACCGTGAAGATAATGAAAAACACGACCGCGAACACAATCCCACTTACCGTTGCCACCGACTTGGTGAACAAGTTCACTGTCGCTGTGGCGAGCAGCACCATGAACACCGAGATCAGCCCGACAGGTATCTCTGTCCTGCCGATCCTGATGTTTGGCGGCACTTTCCAGCCGCGTTCACCCTTGTACTTCCAGCGCAGCACCAGCATCGACAGGCTATTGAACGTGAACGACCAGATCACGCCGAAGGCATACGCCTCGCCCAGCATGATCACGTTGCCGCGGCTGACGATGATGGTGAACATCTGCAGAATGAACACCAGATTGACGATGCGGTAACTGGTGCCGAATCGGCTGTGCGGCTTGCGGAACCAGTCGGTCAGCACGCCGTCTTCGGCAACGCGCATCAGCACGCCCGTCGAGCCGATGATCGACGTGTTAATGGCGCCCGACAGAATCAGGAATCCGACCAGCACCACGAAGACACGGAACAGCATCCGCCAGAAGAGCGGCCCCACCATGAACATGGCCAGCCCGGCTATCAGATTGTTGGGATAGATAACTGTCCGTTCGTAAGTGGGGATCAGCATCGACGCCAGCAGCGTGGCGCCGCCGGTGAAGATCAGGCTGTAGATCGCGATGACGATTGCCGCGCGCTTCAGGTTCTTGAGTTTCGGGTGCTGAATCTCGCGATTAACCTGCGCCAGGCTTTCCTCGCCGCTCATCGCCAGAATTGAGTGACCGAAGGCCATAATGATGCCAAAGAGCCCGAAGATAGGCAGCCCGTGCCCTTTCAGGAATCCCAGCGCATCATCGCTGAAATGCAAATGAGAAGGGATGGGGGATGGCGGAAGATGGCCTCCACGGATCACCAGGGAATAACAGCCCCAAAACATCAGCACGATCACCATCACGGTGGTGATCTGCATAACCCGCAAGGCCTTGTCGCTGGACTCCTCGATCCCCTTGACGTTCTGCCACCAGTAATAGATCGTGACAACTGCGGCTAGCAGCGCCGAGGTGTAGTCCATGTTGAACTGGTAGGCATTGCCCTGCGCATCCATCAGCGCCGGCGGCAACCAATGGCCATGGTTGGCCACTGTCATCAGCTCGTTCACGAGGCCGGTAATGTACTGTCCGGCTGACACGCCCGAGATAGGCCCGGTGAGAACGTAATCGAACATCAGCGCCGATACGCTGAGCTTGGCGAAGCCGCCTCCGAGAGCCTCTTTCACGACGCGATACACGCCGCCGCGCGTGAACATCGAACAGCTTTCAACGTAGACCGCACGCACCGCAAAGCTGAAGAGCATGATGCCGAGGATGAACCACGGCGCGGCTGCTCCCACGGCCTGTTCGGCGATGCCGCCGGCGTAGAAAGCCGAAGAACCAAGATCGTTGAGAACGATGGCGGCCGCGCGCCAGAAGGAGATGAACGTCAGCATCACCGAAGACGCGACAATGAGACGCACGCGGTCATTCGGCGGAGCCACGATCGTTCGGTTAGAGGCCATTTCTTGAGGTTAGGCCGGGGCAGCAGGTGGTGCTGAAACGAAAGAGCGAAACCACCGCTCTGCGCCAAGTCTACTTTTCAATCATAGCCGTGTCAACGCCAAAGAAAACGAGGTGCTGGGTCAACCGGCGAATGTGTGTTCTCATGCTGAGGTTCTGGCGTTCATCGAAAGACGTACATAGTAATTTCAAACTGACCCAGCACCGAAAACGATCTCGCCCGCGCTTTGCTGTTGATTCAGGCTCCCGCAACTCCGCGCGGCGCAGAGCCATGCCCAACAGGTTGATTCTGAAAGATATGGAGATCGGAAGGTCTCTTGAGAAATTCGTCCAGTGCCAAGTTACCTGACACGCGCACCGCTCAATCCGGGGGATCGGCGGCAGGATCAATCGCCGGCTCAGTCTTTGCCGAAAAGCTCCTTGCCGTCTTCGATGAAGCTGATCAGCACCACCACGGCCGACCCTGCCAGACCGGCGAAGAACATCACTTCCAATACCCTGATTGCCGCGATAGCCAGGATCATGCCCCTCATTCTAGTGACGTGTCTCTGAAGTTCGCAACCTCAACAATGCACGGTCGTCCTTACCGCAGGTCGCTGAAACGGCCGCGGTCGAAAGCCGGCCCTGAGCGACTGGAGCGCAGCGAAGGGAGTCGAAGGACCTGCATTTCGGGATTTCGAAACACCCAACCAACTCCTGGGAGGTCACACCGGCTCAAAGTAGGTGGTTTACACTCCTAAGCGATGTCATCCACATGGAAGCGTTGGGCTGGCGCTGGCTTATCTGCCGGCTTGCTCGAATTGCCGTTCCCGCTTGCCGGGCCCCTGCCGCCCTGGCGCAGCGCCTTCGCATGGTTCGCGCTGGTCCCCTTGCTTTGGTCGTTGCTTTCGGTCGACACGGGTCCTGGGCCCGCGCGCCAGCGCCATCCACTGCGCGGCGCGTTCTTTCTCGCCTACGTTTGCGGCGTGCTCTGGTATGTCGGCAACTGCTACTGGATCTACGACACCATGCATATCCACGGCGAGCTGCCGCCGGCGGTGTCGGCGCTGATCCTGCTTTTGTTTTCTTTGGTGCTGGGCCTTTACTTCGGCCTCTTCGGCCTGGCCGTCGCGCTGGTTCGGCGCGCAACAGGCTCGGTCCGGTTGGCGCTCGCGTTTGCACCGTTCTTTTGGGTTGCGCTCGAACTCGCCGGGGCGCGCATCACCAGCGTTCCGTGGGACCAGCTCGGCTACTCGCAAGTGGACAACGCCCTTGTCAATCAGCTCGCACCTTGGACAGGCGTCTATGGGATCAGCTTTTTATTGGTCGCAGTGAACGCTCTTCTCGCGGGTGGCGTGCTGCTCCGCGGCAAATCGAAGAGCCGTTTTGCCGGACGCTGGGCATGGGCTGCATGCGGCGCCGCGCTGCTCATCTCAGGTTTCTGCG
>Ga0187851_10005228_pt1 | contig 10397 bp, 8 predicted proteins | sample June2016WEW_6_10_FD_132997 | JGI IMG/M metagenome (GOLD analysis project Ga0187851, IMG submission 132997) | Peatland microbial communities from SPRUCE experiment site at the Marcell Experimental Forest, Minnesota, USA - June2016WEW_6_10 | ecosystem: Environmental > Terrestrial > Soil > Wetlands... | reverse complement strand
TCTTGAAGTCACCTAGGTGCAGGGTCACGTCGGTGCGCACCGCCAGCTTGCCTTCCAGCATGGCCTTGGTGAGCGCCACGCCGTCGGAGACCAGCCGCCCGATGGCGTCGATACAGACGTTGAGGTTGTTCTTGACCTCGTTGAAGTCGCCCTGATAGACCTCGGTAATCTTGGGCGGGATATCGCCTTTGGAGATGCGGTCCATGTATTCGGCGGTCACGTTGAGGGGCTTGATGACGTTGTCCAGCGCCAGGTTGAAGCCTTCCAATATCTTCTTGAAGTCGCCCTGGTGTTTGGCCACGTCGGCGCGCACCGCCAGCTTGCCTTCCAGCATGGACTGGGTCAGCGCCACGCCGTCGGACACCAGCCGGCCGATGGCGTCGATGCAGACGTTGAGGTTGTTCTTGACCTCGTTGAAGTCGCCCTGGTAGGTGTCGGTGACCTTGGGCGGGATGTCGCCCTTGGAAATGCGGTCCATGTACTCGGCCGACATGTTCAAGGGCTTGATGACGTTGTCCAGCGCCAGGTTGAAGCCTTCCAGGATTTTCTTGAAGTCGCCCTGGTGTTTGGCCACGTCGGCGCGCACCGCCAGCTTGCCTTCCAGCATGGCCTTGGTTAGCGTCACACCGTCGGACACCAGCGCGTCGATGTTGTTCTTCAACAGCACCAGCCACTCGTGAATCTGGTCCTGATCGGAGGCCTTGGCCATCGCAGCCGTCATGTCGCCGCTGGCGATCTTGGTTACATAAGCAACCAGATCGACCAGCCAGTCGCGCACACCGTTGACGGCGAGCTTCATCTTCTCGTGGTCGCCCTTACAGGCAAGTTCGACTTTCTCACGCAGGTTGCCGCCACGGACCAGCCCGAGAACGCGGTTGCCTTCGGCGATGGGCACGAGGATAGCATCCAGCATCTCGTTGACGCCCTTCACGATGCCCGCATAAGCGCCCTGGAACTGGTCGGGTTTGCCGCGTTCCGCTAGTTGCCCTTCACGCGAGGCCTCGGTCAGATGCCCCAACTCCTTTTGCAAGCTTTGCAGGACTAGGGCCACGTTGTTGACCGCCTGTTTCATCTTCTCGTGGTCGCCACTGTAGGTCTGGGTGATCAATTCGTCGATCTTGCCAGCGCTGATCTCCGCCAGGACACGATTGCCCTCCGCTATCGGGAGCAGGATCGCATCGAGCATGGTGTTCACGCCTTCGACCACTTTGCGGTCGCTCCCTTCAAACTGATTGGCTCTGCCGCGCTCGCTGAGGCGGCCTGCGCGCGAGGCTTCCACCAACCGCTGTATTTCCTCCTGCAGCAGATCCCCCGTCTCCCGCGCATCATGTTCCGGACGGTCCAAAACGGCGGCGCCGATGGACCTGTTTCGCTCGGGGCCAACGCTCCGGCCATTCCCTGTTTGTCTTGCCATTGTCTGCTCCTTTATTCCTGAATTGCGTTACTTGCCATATTCAAAACAGCAGGCGAAACCGTCTGCCCACCACTGCCCGCGGCTATTCTCAACGATTCCCGCAGCCTCTCGTTGCAGCGCTCCGTCAGCGGAGGACCGTGCCCGAAGTAGATCCGGCGGACATCGCGGGCGCACACCTTCTTCAATGCCTCCAGATAATCCGGCTCATAAGTGCCGGTTGCCGACGAGATCAGCAGGGGGGTATCGCCGGCGAAGAGTACGCCCTCTGTCCGGTTGTAAAGGCAGATCGAGTCGCTGCTGTGGCCCGGCGTATGGATCACCTCGAAATATTCGTCGCCCATTCGGATGGTGTCGCCGTCGCGCACCAGCCTGCTGACGCCATCGGTATTCGGTGAAAACGCGAATACTTTGGGATGGAACGCCTCGCGGACCCGCGGCAGCAGGGCGGTGTGATCGGAATGGTTATGCGTCAGCACCACTTGTTCCACAGGCCATTTCCCGACCCCCGTGGGGGCCGTCTCGATGCTCGCCAGGATAGCCGGATCCTGGCCCACGTCCACCAGCGTGTTGAGATCCTCAATGTGGCTGGCGCCGCCGAGCACCAGGTAAACCTTGCAGGTATAGATTTTGCCGCTGGTCTCCAAGGTCAGGATGCGCACTCGGCGGCCTCCAGTTTGCGGAACAACTGCCCGTCGGGAATTAAGCGCTGGAACAGGGGCGCGAGTTCGGGCGGCATGTCCTGGGTTTGCTCGGTGGCGAACAAACCGCCGGGCGCCAGAGCGCGATGGAACATTCTGAGCACTTCGATCCTCTCCGGCGGCTGGAAGTGGAGCAGTACGTTCTTGCACAAGACCAGCAAATATCCCTGGCCGATTTCCCGCAACGATAGAAGATCGTGCTGCTGAAACACGACCCGCCGCCGGATGCTGTCGATCAGGCGAAAGCAGTCGGGTTTGCCGTCCGGTGCGAAGTACTTCTCGAGGACGCCCTCGGGCAGCCGCGACAACTCCTCCCTGGTGTATACGCCGGCCTCGATCATTCGGGCGAACTGGCCGGTGCTTTCGACATCGGTGGCATCGATGCGCAGGTTGTCGAAGGCGAAGTGTCCCATGCGCCCGGCAAGGATGATGGCCAGCGTGTAAGGCTCTTGCCCCATGGCCGAGCCGGCGTCCCAGATGCGCGGACGGCTGCGGCCCGCCAGGCTGGGGAGGAGATGTTCGACCACCCGCTCCAGCACTTGTTGGTCTCGAAAGAAGAAGGTGAATGCCAAGGTTAGACTCTCCCTAGCGGTGGGGCAGGACTCCAGTCCTGCAGCCGACGTCCACGTCGGCTTGGCTGGAGCGGGTCCTGGAGGACCCGGCCCAGAGGGCACCCCGACCTGGAGGTCCGCCCTACATTCATGCGGTCCCCCCGGTGATATCGATGGTCTTTTCGGTGTCGAGCACCAGCAGCAAGCGGTCTTTGAGCTTGTACACGCCCTGGAGCAGATCCCGCGCGGCAGGATCCACATTATCCGGCACGGGCTCGAACGCATCGGAGTCCACTTCGACTACATCTCCGATTTCGTCCACCAACAGGCTGACGGCGGCTCCTTCCTTGGTGCGGACGACCGTGTTCATGGGTGTCTGGCCATCGGCCCGCGGCCGAAGTTTGAGCCGCCCTCGCATGTCCACGGCCGTGACGATCTGGCCGCGCAGGTTGATGAGCCCCTCAATCACGGCGGGGGCCAGCGGCACGCGGGTCATCTCCTGGTAGCGCAGCACCTCCTGGACCTGCAAGACGTCGATGCCGAAGAAGAGGCCATCGACAAAGAAAGTGGCATACTCACGGCTGCGGGCCGCTTCGGCCGTCGCGCCATTGGTTGTTTGCGGAGCGCTCATGGCTTCAACCTTTCTCCCCGGCGGGCGCCACCGCCCCCGGCGTGCCGACCGCGCCAGCCAGTTTGGCCAGAGACGACAGCATGGCGTCCCGATCGAACCGCATTTGGCAATCGGAGAACCCCCGCGGATGCTCCCGGTACGCCTGGGACTGTTCGGCGCTGTCGCTCAGGGCCAGGGCAGGGACGTGAGCCAGACCGGGTAAGCGCCGCATTTCTTCGAGAAGACTATGGTCGCCATCCGGCAGCAGATCGAGACCGGCCAGCACCACGTCGATTTTGCGGCGCTCCAGTTCGCGCAGGGCGGCTTGCGTATCGGCTGCCTCCACCACCTGATAGCCGGCCATTTCGAGCGAACTGCGCACCAGGCCGCGCACAAAAGGAGAAGCCTCCGCAATCATGACGGTGGCGCCGCTGGTACGCTGGGCATCCCGGCCGCCGAACCAGCCGTCGTCGGCCGCCTGAATCACAGCGTGCAGATCGAGCAGGTCGGTCACTTTCTTGCCGACCACCGCGGATCCCAACAGTCCCTGGCGCGTGGCCGCCTGGCGCACCGTTACCTGATCCTCCACAATGTCCAGGATCTGGTCCACCAGGACGCCCATGCTGCGTTCTCCATTATTGAAGACCACCACTTGGGCCGGGTCCTGGAGACCGGCGGTGTCGGCCGCGCCGGGATCGAGGATCGGCGCCAGGGAGGCCAGCGGCAGAATCCGCCCGCGGTATTGCACCACCCGCTTGCCGCCGGCGTGCTCAATTTTGGAGAGCGAAAACTCCTCCAGCCGCGCCACGAGGGAAAGAGGAACCGCCAGGCGTTCAAACGATCCGGCCCGGAACAGCAGGAAGGTCTGGCGCTCACTGCCGGAGTGTTCATGGCGCTGGGTCTCCGCGCTGGACTTTTCGCGCGATTCCTGCACCACGCCCGCCAACTGGGCGATTCCCGAGACGTCCAGGATCAAGGCCACGTGGCCATCGCCCATGATGGTGGCGCCGGCATAGCAGTTCAAGCTCTTCAATTGCTTGCCGAGGGGCTTCACCACGATTTCCTGCGTGTCGCTGATGCCATCCACCACCAAGCCGAACTGACGGTCCTCGGCTTGCAGGACCACGATATTGACCACATTGGATTCGCCGGTGCTGCCGAGCTTCAATACATCGGCCAGATAGACCAGCGGCAGGAGGGTTCCGCGCCTGCGGTAGAAAGGCGTGTCATGGATGAGTTCGATCTGCCGCTTTCCGGATTCGCCTTCGAGGCGGATCAGCTCCAGCAGGCTCACTTGGGGAATCACGTAGCGTTCGCCGGATCCTGTCATCCTGCGCGGCGTGGATCGCCTTTCCGTCAGCGTAACGACCAGGCCCGGGATAATGGCGAGAGTCAGGGGGATTTTCAGTTTCAGGGTGGTTCCCTGGCCCAGGCGGCTGACCAGATCCACCACACCGCCGATCTTTTCGATATTGGTTTTGACGACGTCCATGCCCACGCCGCGGCCGCTCACGCTGGTGATTTCAGCCGCGGTGGAGAAGCCGGGGAGGAAGATCAGCGCCAGCACCTCCCGGTCGGTCATGCGCTCAGCCTGCTCGGGCCGCACGAGTCCCTTTTGGACTGCTTTGCTTTTCAGGACCTTGACGTCGATTCCGGCGCCATCGTCGGCGATCTCGATGTTCACCTGGCCGCCCTCGTGGAAGGCGCGCAGGCTCAGCTTGCCGGAGGCCGGCTTGCCGCTGCGGACGCGCACCTCGGGCTTTTCGATCCCGTGGTCGCAGCAGTTGCGCACGATGTGGGTGAGCGGGTCCTTGATGGCTTCGATAATAGTCTTGTCCAGTTCGGTGTCCGCGCCGTCCATTTCCAGGTTGATTTGCTTGCCGAAAGACGTAGCCAGATCGCGCACCACCCGCGGCAGTTTGTTCCAGACCACCCCGATGGGCTGCATGCGGGTCTTCATGACGCCTTCCTGCAGCTCGGTGGTGATGAGGTTCAGGCGTTGCGAGGTGGCGTTAAGGGGTGAATCCTCCTGGTGGGCGGTGAACTGCAAAATCTGGTTGCGTGCCAGCACCAGTTCGCCCACCAGGTTCATCAGCTTGTCCAGCAGTACGACGTCCACCCGGATGCTGGAGTCCGACACGGAAGGACCCTTGGGGGCAGCCGCCTTTTCGGCATCGGGCTTTTCGGTATCGGGAGCGGCGGTGGGAGAGTCCGCGGCCGGTCCGCCGACGGTGGCTTGGGCGCAGGCAGATTCCAGGCGTTTGCGCAGATCGGCGTAAGCCTCGGGCCCTTCGCGCCCGGTTGCTTCAATGGCTACCAGGACAGTCTTGACTACGTCCACGGTTTCCAGGATCAGCGTGACCAACTCGGGGGTGATCTGGCGCTTCCCGTCACGCAATTGACTGAGGATGTTCTCGGCCAGGTGGGTTACGAATCCCAGCGTAGCGAAGCCCAGGAAGCCGCACGTCCCTTTAATGGTGTGGATAGTACGAAAAATACTCCCCAGTAATTGAGGATCTTGGGGGCGCTTTTCAAGCTCCACCATTTCCTGGTCCAGGCGGGCCAGATTCTCATTGCTCTCAATGAGGAACTCTCGAATGATGTCTTGATCGTCCATCCCTCACCGCCAAATTCACTTTCTGTGGATTTCGGAATGCTAGTGGCGAAATTGGGGGAAAGTCTCACGCGGTGTTCGAAACCCTGGTTTCTTCGCACGGTGGGGCAGGTTGGTAACAGTTGGTAACCTGCAGGCCGATTGTCAATCGGCCTTTCGCGAGCGAAGCTAGCGCCGCGGCTCCCGTTCGCGGGTCAGGCGACGCCGTGGCTGTTCAGGAACTTACCCAGTTTGGCGTCCCACTCGATGATGTGGCTGTCGAGCCATGCGCGGAGCCGGCTGAGCATCTCGACGGCCGCAGCGGGATGCCCTTCGGTTACCATCCGTTCCACCTCAAGGAGCCGGCGGAGGCCTTTCTCATGTTCAAGGGCGTGCATGTCGCGCAAAGGGTATGCGCATGACTCCATGATCCGTTCTTCTATCGGAAGATGGTACCTTGCGTAATCGTCGAGGTCGCGTATCATTTGCGAAAGAGCGGCTGCGTCATCCCCAACGGCCATAGCCTGCTCCAGGCGCTCGATTTTCTCGATCAGAACAGCGTGCTGGTCGTCGATCACACGCACGTTGATGGAGGGCGGGGCCGGGCGCGTTGAAGAAATCATACAGTAATGTTATCGGCCGATTCGCCGGAGGTTTGCGTGGGCCGGCGGGCAGTTTCGCGCTTATGGGCGGGGTGCCATTCTTGGAGCAGGGCAGCAATCGTCCGCGCACACGTCATGGCTAGGGCCAAACTCGCCCAGGGCGCGCTTGGGAGCGCCGCCGATACGCTCCAAGACCAGCTCGCGGATCATGGCGGCGATGCGCGGGTCGGCGCCTACGGTTTCCGCGCGGACCATGTGCAGGCTGAGATCGCTGCACAACTGGCGCGCTTCGGTATCCAGATCGTACACCACTTCCATGTGGTCGGAAATGAATCCGATGGGCGCCAGGACCACATCGCGCACCGAGCCTGCGGCGGCCGTCTCGCGCAGGTATTCCAGAACATCGGGACCCAGCCATGGCTGGCCCGGCGCTCCACTGCGGCTCTGATAGACCAGGCGGTACGGCGGACCGCCCACCTGTTCGGCCACCAGCCGGCAGGCTTCCTGCACTTGCTGCACGTAGCGGCTGGTCTCCGCCATGGCGACGGGCACGCTGTGCGCGGTGAACGCCAGCGCGGCCGCTCGGCGCCGTTCGGGCGGGATGAGGCCGATCGCCGCGCGCACGCGCTCCCCCATCGGCTCGATGAACCCGGGGTGGTTGTAGAACACCCGCAGCTTCAGCAGCTCCGGCGCGCCAGGACCCACCGCCTCGCGCGCGCGGGCCAAATCTTCCAGATATTGCCGGCAACCGGAATAGGAACTGTACGCCGAGGTCACGAAGGCGAAGGCGCGGCGCACTCCGTCCGCGGTCATCTGGCGCAGCGTGTCCACCAGCAGCGGATGCCAGTTGCGATTGCCCCAGTAAACCGGGAGATCCGGACCTTCCGCCGCAAGCACCTTTTGCAAAGCTGCCAGCAACGCGCGGTTCTGGTCGTTGATGGGGCTTCGGCCGCCGAAGTGATAGTAGTGCTCCGCTACTTCCAACAGGCGCTCGCGCGGCACGTTGCGCCCGCGCAGCACGTTCTCCAGAAACGGCATGACTTCTTCGGGCCGGTCGGGACCGCCGAAGGAAACCAGCAATATGGCATCGCCGGGGCTAGTCATCCAGCGCCTGGAACAGGCCGGCCAGCGGGACTTCAATGGCGGGATCCTTGGTGCGCAGCACCCCGTCTTTGGCTTCGTAGAACCCCGATGCGGTGTAGACGTCCGCGCGCCGCCGCTCGGGGTCAATCAGCCAAACATACGAGACGCCGAAGGCCAGGTATTCGGCGATCTTCTTGCGCACCCGGCTCATGCGATCTTCCGGTGACAGGATCTCAATGGCGATAAATGGCGGAGTGGAGGGTACGCGATCGCGCGGCGCCGGTTCTTTGTAGACACAGGCGTCGGGAATGCGATATTTGCGCGGCGCGATGCGGATGCGGGTCTCGACGGCGGCACGGATCGGGCGCCCCTGTTTTCTCAGATCGCGAAAAAACCCGCCAAATTCGAGCTGTAAAATGCCGTGCGGCAATTCTCCCGCGTTGCGCTCCAGGAGTTCTCCGTCGTCGTACTCGCAGTCCGGCTCATAGCTGGTAGTCAGATACTCTTGCTCGGATACGAGAAGCGACGTTCCCATCTCTGGAGTATAACGCAGCGGGTCACTGGCGCGTGTCTTTCAAATACTTGTCGAACCACGCGATGGTGCGCTGGAGCGAATCCACCTGGTTTTCGCGTTTGGCAAAGCCGTGGCCCTCGCCGGGATAATAGTGCGCGTCCACAATCTTGCCATATTTGCGCAAGGTGTCGACCACCTGGTCTGCCTCTTCCTTGGGGTCGATGATGTCGTTCTCTCCCTGCAGCACCAACAGCGGCGCTTTGGCGTTCTGAAAGTACTTGATGGGTGAGGCGTCCTCGTACACTTTGCGGTCCTTCACCGGATCTCCAAGGATGGACTGATCGTACTGCTGCAATTCCGGGCTTTCGTGGGCCTGCTCGGTGAGCCAGTCGGTGATGCCGAACAGTTCCACGGCGGCGGCCCACACATCGGGCGTTTTGCCGATGGCCATCATGGCCATATAGCCGCCATAGGAACCGCCATAGATTCCGATCTTCCTTTCGTTGACGTACCCGGTGGCCGCCAGGAACTTCGCCGCGTAGACTTCGTCCTGCAGGTCGCCGCCGCCCAGGTCCTGGTAGTTGGCCCTCTGGAAAGCCATGCCGTAGCCGGTCGAGCCGCGCACATTCGGCGCGATACATACGTAGCCGCGCGAGGCCAGAGCCTGGGCCGTGCGGTTGAAGGAATCGCGCGCCTGCCCGGCAGGCCCGCCGTGGGGCAGCACGATTCCGGGAGCGGCGCCATCGCGCTGGAGGTTGAAGGGCACCCAAAGAAATGCGCTGATGGTCTTGCCATCGAACGACCGGTAGTGGACCAGGCGCGATATGGGCAGATTCGCGGGATGGAGTCCGGCGAGGGCGGAGTCAGTGAGCTGGGTGGCGCGGCGCGAGGCGAAATCGTAGACCCAGAGATCGGCCGGCCGATTTGAGCTTTGATGCGAGATCAGCAAGCGGTCGCCGGAGGGGGAGAAGGCCGTGGGATTGCCGCTGGGACTGGTTTGCCCTTCGGGGAAATTTAGGGGCTCGGAGCGGCTGGAGCCGCGCTCACCGATGTAGGTCCTGATGCGGCCGTCTTCGTTGACGATGTACGTGAACCGCCCGCCCTTCGGCGCAAAGTCGCCCGCCTGGGCATCCCACCGGGTGTCCGTCACCCAACTATGCTGGCGCGTGGCGGCATCCAGCAGGGCCACATTGGAATAGCCGCCTTTTTGGTTCGAGGCGATCAGCAGAGTTCGACCGTCGGCGGAGACAGAAGACGCAAAGAAGACTGTGTCGCCCGGGTGCGGAGTAAGGTTTTCGATCGTGCCACTCTTCACGTCGATGCGATAGATATCGCAATCGGTTCCACCGGATTTGGCGCGATTTGCGTAAAGGCTCTGCCCATCCGGACTCCACGCCGCAAACCGCCAGCCGTGGTTCTTGGACTGTTCTTGGGTCAGGTTGTGAATTTCGTGCGTGCGCCAGTCGAGCAGGGCGATGTCGAAGATCGGCGAAGTTTTCGGCTTGATGGAGATGGCGAGGGCGCGGCCGTCGGGCGACCACTGCGGACTCTCTTCGGAGATATCGGGAGTGCGGGTCAGGTTGACGGGCGGCCCGCCCTCGGCAGGGATGGCGAAGAGGTCGAAGATTCCGCCGCCGGCGTAGTCCTGCTGGTAGACGACCCATTTGCCGTCCGGCGACCAGGCAGCGGCGGACTGGCGATCGTCGGACTGGGTCAACTGGACGGGCCAGCCTCCCGTGGCCGCGACTTTCCAGAGGTTGTTGCGGCCGGTAAGGTTGGTGGTGAAAACGATTTCGCGGCCATTGGGCGACCAGGCGGAGCCGGTGGTGGAGCGCGTATAGACCAGTTCCTCGATGGGCGCCGGTGCGGCCTTGGGATTCGATGCGGACCCTATCGACTTGGGATCTGTGACCGTGCGGTCATCCGGCCCGGACGCAAGTAGCGTGGCACAAAAACATAGCAGGGCGATTGTGAGTTTCATGGTTGGCTTTGGGCCAGTATAGCGCAGGGCCGCAATGGCGCTTGTACCTGTTCCCTGCCGTTCGAGAACGCCCTGCTGCCGCGGTCTTAGAGTTCGGGCAGTACGTTAGGCGGGGTCCATTCAGCCACGCCCCGCTTAAAGGGCGCCAAAATCAGCTAAGATCGAAAGCGTGGGAGTGGTCGCCGCTGTCGTACGGAACGCCATGTACAGTGCGTTCGCCGTGGGCAACGGTAAATGCATACCAGAATCGGTTCGGTCATCGGTTGCGGTAGGGACAGTTTACTTCGGTTCCGAGAAGCACCCACTCCCGGATGTGAGGTCGAGATCGCCGGGTACGCCTACGGAGCGCCT
>Ga0187851_10005222_pt1 | contig 10401 bp, 13 predicted proteins | sample June2016WEW_6_10_FD_132997 | JGI IMG/M metagenome (GOLD analysis project Ga0187851, IMG submission 132997) | Peatland microbial communities from SPRUCE experiment site at the Marcell Experimental Forest, Minnesota, USA - June2016WEW_6_10 | ecosystem: Environmental > Terrestrial > Soil >... | reverse complement strand
TATTAATGCTGTTGGCATAAGAAAACACTGTTTCGTTGTAGGAGTCGTTGTACTGTAGGGCCACTTCCACGTTGATGTCGTCTTTTTCGTTTTCAAAATAAAAAACCTTATTATGCAGCGGTGTTTTGTTCTGAGACAAATGCTCGACGAATGAGATGATGCCGCCTTTAAATAAAAACAGGGATTCCTTAGGTTTGTCGCCACGGCCATCAATCAGCTTAATGGCCACCCCCTTATTTAAAAAAGCAAGCTCCCGCAGGCGCTTGGCTAAAATATCATAAGAAAAATTCAGGGTCTCTTTAAAGATCGTCTTGTCCGGTTTGAAAGAAACCTTGGTGCCGGTCGACTTGGTTTTACCGATGACGGTCAGCTTAGAGACCGTCACTCCTTTTTGATAACGTTGATGATAGATATTGCCGTCGCGTTTGACCTCGACCTCAAACCATTCGGAGAGCGCATTCACACAGCTGATCCCCACCCCGTGCAAGCCTCCGGAGACTTTATAGCTGTCTTTATCAAATTTGCCTCCGGCATGCAAGGTGGTCAAAACTACCTCGACCGCAGGTTTTTTTTCGGTTTTGTGCATGTCCACCGGGATGCCGCGGCCGTTATCGATCACGGAAATGGATTCGTCATGGTTGATGCTCACATCGATGGAGGTGCAATATCCGTCTAACGCTTCTTCGATGGCGTTTTCCACCGCTTCGTACACCAAATGATGCAGTCCCCGGCTGGCCGTATCCCCGATATACATGGCCGGGCGCATACGCACGGCTTCCAGGCCTTCTAAAACTGTAATGTTGCTGGCGTCATACGTGCCCTTGGATTTGACCTTCTTTTCTTCTGCGCTCATAAACTCTCTTTCTTTAAAAGTTCGATCGGGCGGACACCAGGTCCTCCCCTACGCCACATTGCCCACCTTAAAACAAATTTTTTTAACCGACGGAAATTCCTGGTTTAACTGTTGCAAAAGGCTTTGTCTGTTTAAGCTCAGCCTCACCATGCGCATGGACGTATCCGTGTAAATGGTGAGGCATCCGTCTTTAAAATCCGCCGCCCGGCTGCCCTGCCCGCCGGAAATCCTCGCCCACACCTGCTGTATGTCCTGGAATGATGCCCCCTGTTTTGAGGACATTTGGCCTATGACTTGTGCAACGATATTTTTAATAGGATCCACAACTATCACAACCTCATCGGCAGGGCCAAATATAAATAATCCGGCATCCGCAAAACACAAGGTTTGTCCGGGCCTAAAAATTCCAGCTCAATCTCCTCATACGGGACATTTTTTAAAACATCGATAAAAAATTGCGGGTTAAACCCTGCCATTAATTCCTGGTGCCCGTATTTGATATCAATCTCTTCTCTATGTTCGCCGACATCCGGCGTTGATTTAGAGATGACTAATTTGTCCTTAAATAACTCGAATTTCACCGCCTGAAAATCCGGAGTAGATAATAAATTGGCCCTGCGTATGGCCGCCAGATGATCAGCGGTCTTAATCCGGACTTTATTGGGAATTTCTTTAGGGATCACCTGCTTATAATTAGGGAACTCCCCTTCAATTACACGCGTGGCAATTAAAATGCCGTCAATATTAAATAAAATCTGGTTGACCCCTTGAATCAGGCTCACCGAGCCCTCTTCTTTTAGGTTACGGCTGATTTCATTAATCGCTTTAATGGGAATAATTGTATGGAAATCTTTAACGGCAGGTTGGACTAGCTTTTTTTCCATCTTAGCTAGCCGTCTTCCGTCGGTCGCAACCATACGCACGACATCTCCCGCCACTTCCAACAAAATCCCATTTAAAACATACCTTGATTCTTCATAGGAAACAGCGAAACTGGTCAACTTGATCATTTCTTTTAAATCTGCTTGTTTGATTAAAATAGCGTCTTTATCTTTAAATTCCGGAAATTTTGGGAATTCTTCTTTTGGTAGACCGCTGAGTTTAAAACGGCAGTTTAAGCCTTCAATATCAATTTGGTTATTTTTCCTGGCCATAATCACAACTTCACCGTTTGGTAATTCCCTCACAATATCACTAAAACGTTTGGCTGGTATAGTAATCGCCCCTTGTTCATAGACATGCACAGGTAATTCACAAGATATCCCAATATCCAGATCAGTTGTGTTGAGTTTTAATAGATTATCTTTGGTTTCTAAAAGCATATTAGATAGTATAGGTAGTGTGGCTTTAGGAGAAACAATGTTGCTTACTGTGGCAATAGCGGCTTGTAATTCCTCTTTATTCATCTTGATTTTCATATTCACAACCCTCTGCTGTTATTACTGAATGGTTAAAAAGTTCGAGATAGCAGTAATCGTATTAGTTGTTGTGGATAAGTTGAATTAGAAACTTATCTTAAATGTTTTCAATATGTTATCACTATTAACAGTTGTGGATAAGACTTGCGTAAAGTGCTTTTTTATCCACAATAAATACCTATGCTAAAAGAATTGAGTTCAGGTTGTCAATGTTTTTTTTCATTTCCGCATTTATCATAAATTCTTTTTCAATCTTTTTATAAGCGTGCAAAACAGTTGTATGGTCTTTCCCGCCAAAAGCCGCTCCAATTTCCGGTAAGGAATGAGTGGTTAATTTACGGGCCAAGTACATCGCGATTTGCCGGGGCAAAACCACATTTTTATTGCGTTTTTTAGTTTTTAAGTCGGCCATAGTGATATTAAAGTACACGGCGACTTCTTTTTGCACCATATCCACGCTAATAGTTTTTATGGTTTCTTTAACCATATCTTTCAGGACTTGTTTAGCCACAGACAAGGTTATGGTTTTATCTTCCAGGAGTGAATAAGCCACCACCCGGATGAGCGCCCCCTCCAACTCGCGGATATTGGTCTTTATTTCCTGGGCAATGAATAAGACCACATCATCAGGCACTGCCACGGATTCTAATTCCAATTTTTTACGCAAAATGGCGACCCTGGTCTCATAGTCCGGCGGTTGGATATCGGTAATTAATCCCCAGGCAAAACGAGATACCAAGCGCTCCTCCAAATTAGCGATTTCTTTAGGCGGACGGTCAGAGCAGATAATAATTTGTTTGCGATGGTCGTGTAAAGTGTTGAAAGTATGAAAGAATTCTTCCTGGGTGGACTCTTTTCCGGCGATAAAATGGATATCATCAATCAATAGGATGTCCACAGAACGGTATTTTTGACGGAAGCCTTCCGCCGAACGGTGCCTGATCGAATTGATCAATTCATTGGTGAATTGTTCCGATGACAGGTAACAAATTTTAAGAGCAGGATTTTTTCTTTTAGCCTCATGGGTGATCGCTTGCAGCAAGTGGGTTTTTCCCAGGCCCACCGGACCGTAAATAAAAAAAGGGTTATAGGCCTTGGCCGGATTTTCAGCCACGGCTTGGGCTGCGGCAAAGGCAAACCGGTTGGATGCTCCCACCACAAAATTTTCAAAAAGGAAACGGGGATTTAAATCTGAGGGCTTCTGGGTCGGCGCCAAACTTTTTTCAATGGATGTGAGCTTTTGCTGGGTATTGACGTTAATCAATTGAGAGTCGACCGCAAATTCAATGTTAATCCCCTGCCCTGCTTCGGTGCGCAAACAGCGTTCAATGATGGTCCGGTAGCGTTCATCGATCCAATTTTTAAAGTACTCATCAGGCGCCTGGATGGTCAAGACCCCGGGGTTGGTTTCACAAATATGCAGGTGGGAAAACCAGGTATCGTAGGAAGTCTCTCCAATGGTGGTTTTGATGGGGTTTTGGGCTTTTTGCCAGACGTCTAATAGGGTCATTGTTGACGAGATCACAAGTTATTAACAGCTGTGAATTCGCTCTAAGCTGAATGTGGGTCATTATAACAAAGCTTCGTTTGATTGCAACGGTTTTTTCTAACGGTCATGACCATCGGGTCTAAGTCCTCGGGCATCCCCATCCGTCCTCACTTCGTTGCGGGCGGCTGGGGATGCCTCGCTCCCATCGGCCACCCGATGACGCGCCAAATACTCAAAAACCTTGACTTCACTTGAAGCCGTGTTATAATTGCCCAACCATGAAGGCCGTCCTTCTAAACACACATTGAGGAAACGGCACCTTTCTAGGATAAATTTGAGAAAGTAAAATTTAATGAAGAAACATTTAAAGACACCAACTAATATTGTCGGGACAAAAAGACACGGATTCCGTAAGCGCATGAAGTCTTCCGACGGCAAAAAAGTATTAAGTCGCCGTCGCGCCAAAGGCCGCCGTAAGCTTATCCCCTAGGGCCGGCGGGCTTGCTCCATGATTAAAAAACTTCTGCTTTCAGGCATAAAAGCCTATCAGCTCTTAAGCCATGCAGTATTTTTTAAGAATTGCCGATTTTATCCCACATGTTCGCAGTATGCGGCCGGCGCCATTGAGCGCTACGGCGTCATTGTCGGAGTTAAGAAAGCAATAGGCCGCATTTTACGTTGTTCGCCTCTTTCTGATGGCGGGTATGATCCGGTAAGGTAAATCCTATGGAAAAGAATACCCTTATAGCAATTGTTTTGTCCGCGGCAGTGTTTTTTGCCTATCAAGCCTTGTTTGTCCCTCCCCAGCATCCACAAACATCAATTAATATGCAAAATAATGTAGCGCAAGAGGTTACGTCAAAAAGCAGTTTAGCCACAGAACCTCTGCCGATTAATAATGAAGAAACCAAAAAAACGGTTAAAAAGCCGGTAGATTATGAGACGCAATCCACAGATGTGGTATTATCTTATACAAAAGTGGGCGGCTCGCTCCATAGTATCGGTTTTCCTGGGAACAAAGAGTTTCCCATAACGGATGTTTTAAGTGTGAAAGGATTAGAGGACGTTTCGTATATTGGAAAAAAAATAGACAACAATACTGTTTCTTTAATATATAGGGACAAAACTTGGCAGATCACTAAAATATATGAACACAAAGCCAAGAATTTTATAAAAGTCAGAATGGAAATTAAAAATTTATCAGAAATGTCCATTCTGAACGATTTCTCTATAAAGGCGTTAGAAATTGATAATTCTAAAATGGAAAATAATTCCAATAATAGAGAAGTTGCTTTATATGAGTATTCTATTTACACAAACAATAAAATATTCCGTAAGGGGAGCGCTTTTAAATTTAACGATAAAGAATATAAAAACGAACAGACAAAGATTAATTGGATAGGCTTCAGAAATCATTATTATGCTTTTGTTGTAAAGCCTGAATTTGAAGCAAAAGCCTATGAAATTAAACCAAATACAGACAAAGAGCTGAGCATTTTTATGCAGCTTCCGGGCAAGAATTTAGCGCCGGGGGAAAGCTCTGTTTATGAGTTTAGCTTACTTGCCGGACCTCAAGATCCATGGTTAATGAAGCAATATGGCAAGAATTTTGAAAAAATCATAGCATTCAGCGGTTTTTCTATCATTGAATGGATTGCCCAAGCGATTTATTACACCATACCATTTTTACATAGTATTTTTAAAAGCTGGGGAGTGTCCATTATTTTAGTCAGCCTTTTGCTGTATGGCATTACCTATCCTTTAACCATGAAAAGCATGATGTCGATGCGCAAAATGCAGGAAATCCAGCCTAAAATTGCGGCTCTGAGGGAAAGGCATAAAAATGATCCGCAAAAGCTGAATACGGAAATGGTGGAAATTTACCGTCGGGAAAAAATAAATCCTTTCGGCGGCTGCCTGCCTTTTTTAATACAAATGCCGTTTTTTATGGCCCTGTATCAGATATTATGGCGGGCACAATATTTCCAAGGCAAAGGGTTTTTATGGATTAAAGATTTGTCCCTGCCTGACCGTTTGATAATTTTGCCTTTTAACTTGTTTTTTATAGGAAACGAGATTAATATATTACCAGTTTTAACGGGATGCATTATGTTTCTGCAACAAAAGATATCCAGCAAAAACATGGTCGTGGCGGATGAACAACAAGCCATGCAACAGAAAATGATGATGTATCTGTTGCCAGTGATGATGACATTCATGTTTTATAAGTTTGCCAGCAGTTGGGCCATCTATTTCCTGGTTTTTTACATTCTTTCGACGGCAACACAATGGAAAATAGCTCAAATGACGGGAAAGAAATAGGCATGGATATCAAATCAGAAGCCAGTGAATTTGAAGGCAACACCTTAGATGAAGCTATCAATAAAGCGATCCAAGTTCTAGGCGTCCCTAAAAACAAGCTCAACATTAAAGTTGTTTGTGAAGAAAAGCGTGGACTTTTTGGGATGCAGGGGGCCAAACCTGCTAAAATTAAAGTGACCCAAAAGCCGTAAGTTTCACGTGAAACTGGGAATTAAGCGTGTGTCACCCTAATTCAAGGGGCCTAAATGGCGAAAATTATAGCTGTTTGTAATCAAAAGGGCGGGACAGGAAAGACCACTACAACCATCAATTTGGCTGCTGCTCTGGCTGTTTTAGGCAAGAAAATCCTTATTGTAGACATGGATCCCCAGGGCAATGCGACCAGCGGGGTGGGGATCAATAAGAATGAAATTAAAGAGTCTCTTTATGATGTGCTCATTCACCGCATCGCTATTGAGCAAGGCTTAATTAAGACAGATTTTGACAATTTAAGCATCATACCCTGCAATATCAATTTGACTGGAGCTGAAATTGAGCTCGTAGGCGTTCTTTCCAGGGAAACCAGATTGAAAAAGGCTCTGGACGCTATCAAAAACCAATACGATTTCATATTTATCGATTCCCCGCCGTCTTTAGGGCTCCTAACCCTTAATGCGTTAGTTGCCGCGGATTCCATATTAATACCAATTCAATGCGAGTTTTATGCTTTGGAAGGAGTGTCGCAACTTTTAAATACCATTAGCTTGGTCAAAGACGGGCTTAATCCGGATCTGCATATTGAAGGGGTATTAATGACCATGGCAGACTTTAGAACAAATTTAACCAATGAAGTTATTAATGAGATTAAGAATTACTTTAAAGAAAAAGTTTATAATTCTATCATTCCGCGTAATATTCGCCTTAGTGAAGCTCCTAGCTTTGGAAAGCCGATCAATTTTTATGATAATGCTTCGGTTGGCGCTATAAAGTACAAAGAATTGGCGGAAGAGTTTATGTCCATTAACAGTAGATTTATAAGTAATTGAAACACAATATGTTGCATAAATATCAGTGATCTCGGAGATTTCAGAATGGAAAATAAAGTTTTAGGCAAGGGGTTAGAAGCTCTTATAGCAAAAAAAGCTCCGGAAAGTATTATTCAAAGCGAAATTTCCAATCTGAAAACTAATCCATCAGGAGAGATATTGTATGTTAAAATAATGTCCATTCAGGAAAATCGTTTCCAGCCCAGACAAAACTATGATGAAGCAAAATTAGCAGATTTGAAAGCATCTATTAAAGAAAAAGGGGTGCTGCAGCCTATTTTGGTGCGTAAACACGAGAGTGGCTATGAAGTGATAGCCGGCCAGAGGCGTTTAATGGCCGCTCGTGCTCTGGGATTGGAACAAGTCCCTGTTCTGGTCAAAAATGTCACGGACAGAGAAGCCTTGGTCTTGGCTTTGGTGGAAAATATCCAGCGCGAAGAATTAAATGCCATTGAAGAAGCTCAAGGGTTTAAGCGCTTGATGGAGGAGTTCCAATTTACCCAGGAATCCGTCGCCCAAGCGATTGGCAAAGACCGCACGACGGTCACTAATTTATTGCGGCTGTTGCGGCTTCCTGCGGAGATTCAAAAACAGGTGGCTGACGGACAGCTGTCTATGGGACATGCCCGCGCTTTACTGAGCCTGGAGGACGCGGGCACACAGAAAAAAATGGCCCAGGTCATTATCAAAAAAGGCTTGTCTGTGCGCCAGGTGGAAGAGTTGGTCAAAAAAGCGCATGCCCACAGCAATGCTGTTGGTGCCCCGACGACAAAGCCGAAGAACCGCGACATTGAGATCCTGGAAGAAGAGTTGTGTAAAATTTTAGGGACAAAGGTGGCCATCGAAGATAAAAAGGGCAAGGGCAAGCTGGTCATTGAATATTATACCTTGGATGATCTAGACCGCATTTTGGGGGTCTTGCGAAAATGAAAACAGAGTCGGTGTTGGTGCTGATCAAGCCGGATGGTATGCAAAAGACCATTGTGGGAGAGGTCATCAGCTTGTTTTTAACCAGCGATTTAAGATTGGTCGGCCTCAAATTAGTCAAGGCTTCCCGGCAGCAGGCACAGGCGCACTATCGCCATTTGCGGCAGGAAAAATTTTTTAAAGAAATCGTAGCTTATTTGACGGGAGATTTGCATGCGGGGCATGGGGTTGTGGCCATGGTCTTTGCAGGCTGCGGTGCTGTGAAAAAATGCCGCAGCATTGCCGGCGCCACCAACCCCGAAGAAGCCAATCCCAAATCCGTGCGCGGTAAATTTGGGAGAATCACAACCCGTGGCGTTTTTGAGAACGTGGTGCATGTGTCCTCGGACACCCAAGAAGCTCGTCGGGAAATAGCTTTGTGGTTTAAAAAAAGCGAATTACTAATTTGAGAGGGCTTATGATAACAGGCATGACAGGATTTGGGGCCAGTGAGATCGCCTTTGGCAAAGTCAAGGGGGTTGTGGAGATTAAAAGCGTCAATCACCGGTATTTGGATGTGGCGTTTTATTTGCCGGTGGGGTTCTCCTCGGTCGAAGACAAGATACAGAAAATCGTCGGTCAAAAAATCAACCGCGGCAGGGTCACGGTTTCGGTCAAGATCACCGAGCGCCCGCACACTAATATTTTATTAAACCAGGAGGCGGTGAAACGTTATTTGGATTTTGCCAAAGCCTTAGGACAAAAACACCGTATCAAAAACGATATTACCGTCGCTGATATTATGCGTTTGCCCGGAGTGGTGGAGGCTAAAGAAGTTTTTGTGGAGGCGGCAGCGCTATGGCCTGTTTTGGAAAAATCTTTGCAAAAGGCGGTGGATGGGTTAGTCATCATGCGCAAACGTGAGGGCAAGTCTCTGTATGGGGACATCAGCGGCCAGCTCAAGCGCATGCTGCTTCAAATTAGCCGGATCAAAAGCCGTTCCAGCGCCCTTTTAAAAGACAAAAAAAGTCATCTGCCCGCGGACGAATTTTCTTCTTACCAAAAAAGCAATGATATTAACGAAGAACTTCAGCGTCTGGCCCACTACATTGAGGAAGCGAAAATCCTTTTGAGGCAGGAGGGGGGGGTGGGCAAGAAGATGGACTTTATCGCCCAGGAAATGCAAAGGGAAACCAATACCATTGGTTCCAAGGTCCAGGATAAAGAAGTGGCCGCTGCTGTAATTGCGATCAAAAGCAAGGTTGAAAAAATCCGCGAACAGTCCAATAATGTCGAATAAAAAAATATCTTCATCTAAGGCCCGTGTGGTGGTCATTTCCGGCCCGTCGGGTTGCGGCAAGACAACGCTCCACAAAGCTTTACTGGCAAGCCCTCTGCTTAAAGGGAAATTGGTCAAATCTTTATCGGCGACCACACGTGTGAAAAGGCCGGGGGAACGCTCTGGGCGCGACTATTTATTCTTAAGCCCGCAAATATTTAAGGACAGGATTAAAAAGGGTTATTTTTTAGAATGGGAGAAAGTGTTTGACCAGTATTATGGGACCCCTAAAAGACAGGTATTGAAGCTATTAAAAAAAGGCATTCATGTGCTTTTGTGTATTGATGTCAAGGGGGCCAGGAACGTCGTACGGGCGTTTCCGAAAGCTTTGAAAATATTTATCAAAGCCCCTTCTTTAAAGATTTTAGAAGCCCGTTTAAAAGCCAGGGGCTCTGAAAGCCGGGAGACTTTAGCGTTGCGCTTAAAGGTCGCCCGCAGCGAACTCAAAGAAGCCAAATATTATGATTATATTGTCATTAATGCCAATTTAAAGAAAGCCTTGGAGAAGCTGCAGCAAATTGTTGACAATGAGCTTTTGTGCGGATGTTCCGCCAGAGGGATTCATTGACAATGCTCCTCGGGTATGGTATAAAAATAGTTTTCTCAAATCATCAAGCAACATCTTAAGGAAGGATCTGTTTATGGCGTATCAGCCGCTGGAAGAGTTATTATCGAAAGCAAACAACAGTGTTTATCGCTTGGTGAGGCTCGCGTCTGTGCGCGCTATGGAACTGGCGAACTCAGGCGTCAAATTGGTGCAAGCGCCTGCCGAACAAAAATTAGCGACGACGGCATTAGATGAAATCCGCGCGGGGAAGGTGACGGAAAAAACAGCGGACATGGCGACCAAACTTAAAGATGAAAAAGCCAAAGAAGACAAAGCTAAAAAACATGACAACTCCTAAAGTTAAACGCATAGCGTTAGGCGTGTGCGGAAGCATTGCGGCCTACAAGGCGGCGGATTTGATACGCCGGCTACAGGAGCATAATTGCGAAGTCAATGTGATCATGACCAAGGAGGCGGAGCATTTTATTACGCCTTTGACGCT
>Ga0187851_10005219_pt1 | contig 10405 bp, 13 predicted proteins | sample June2016WEW_6_10_FD_132997 | JGI IMG/M metagenome (GOLD analysis project Ga0187851, IMG submission 132997) | Peatland microbial communities from SPRUCE experiment site at the Marcell Experimental Forest, Minnesota, USA - June2016WEW_6_10 | ecosystem: Environmental > Terrestrial > Soil >... | reverse complement strand
GTGCGTGTATAGAGCCCTCGTAATCCAAATTAATCAACAAATTACCCTTATCATAAGGGCCGATGCTTCCATCCACATATGTGGCTGGGTTGGATGATACCAACCAACTCGGATTACTTGAGTACTGGTAATAAGTTTGAGCGTCTTGAAGTGATTGATCATAATAGCTAACTGTTATGCCCCAGCCGCCAAGCTTAAGAACATTGGCTAGATCATTCATGGCAGATGTAAAGTTCCCTGTAAAACCATAAAAGTTTGTGATGTCTAATGAGCACTTGTAAAGAAATTTATCTGGACCCAAAGGGTCAGTTGAACCAGCGTAGCATAGATCTTGAGTCCCAGTCGCATAATAATGGAGCGAATTATCTTGTTTCTGTATGCCGGAGAATATTAGATCTATTCGATTTGTGGTATTTTTTCTATCACTTATTATATTGCCACTAAGAGGGTTCGGTTGAGATGTAAAAATAGACCTAAAGGCTAGCCCAACGCTACCGTAATTGTCGGTCCATAAAGCGAAAATAGTAAACAAAATCCCAATAAAGATAATCGCTAAAATAATTGCTCCAAATAGAGCTACCGGTCGTTTTGTTTGGTGTTTTTTTGTTGGGATGGGATTATTAGAGTCTAGGGGCGGCAGCAGGATATTAGAATCTGGTGAGCTTATGTCTTCTTTATCTTTTGGGTCAGGAACCATAATAGTAGTATACATTGATATTATTACGGGCTTTAAATATGACTTTTCCATTTAGGATAAGCTGTTGTTTGGGTTGGAACTGCCTTTATTGCGATACACTAAATTACTTATGTTTATTTTAAAGTTTGTCCCAAAGTTGAATGAATAATAGCCGCTGCATCGCCGATAATCCATTATCTTCAATAACTACTCCATAAGGGGTAAAGTCTGCCGAGATTGAGAATGACGCTACTTTATCGCCATAAATAATTGTGTAACTAGATATCTCCCCATTCTCAGGTTCGGGCAACCATTTACGTTCTGATTCTGCCGCAGGTTCTCCGCCTTCACCTATAGCTATTACTTTAACTCGGATACCTTCACCCACTCGTCGTTCTGTAAATTGCGGGAATTTACGATATAGATACTGGCGAAGTGGACGAGACGAATAGGCACAATACTCGGGTGTTTTCATTTGCCCGCAAGTTTGTAATACATCTTTCAAAATAGTGACAATCCCTTCGTCATCCTCATAATATCGTACGATTGGACGTCCTTGGGGTCGGACTTTTTGCGCCAATAAGCTAGGTACAATTTTTTGGGCATTCTGAAGGGTTTGCCATAAATCTTTCCGTTGCTCACGAATAATCTCATAAATCTTTTCTGGCGACTCAGCGGTATAGTATTCTCGTTTCCCGCGATGTTTTAAACTCACAAGACCGTATGTAATCAGCTTTTTGATAGCTTCATAAGTTGTGCCGCGGTTAATGTTTGAGCGTTCAGCAACTTTACGAATCGACACAGATTCTAATTCCAGCAATGCTTGATAGGTTATGGCCTCATTCTTGGATAAGCCAAGACTTTCAAGTAGAGGGATTATATGATCTTTGTCACTATTCATATTGCATATTATATATATTACTTTTTAATATTTGTCATTATTTTGATGCCAATTACTATATATCAATAACAAGAAATGCCGTATAACTGATTTTTATTACTTAATGTAAAGGATAAATATTGTGTCAGTAAGAAGAGTCAGAATTTATAATGGTATAGCTGAAAATTCGAATGTCATCGGATTCAGCGCAAGCGCAGTAGATGCCCCAAGCAACCCTCGATTCGCAAGTTTTATGGCGGAAAGAGGTTACACTTGGAATGAGGCAATAGCATTGCCATCGGGTAGTGTTTCCTGTCGTCATATTGAAGTAAGACCTCCACTTAGCGAAAAACATATAAAAGAATTAGGCATTCTTTGTGTGGGCGGTTTTATTGATGACAAGTTATATTATGGAATAGTTGATCCCTATCACGATGGGGTACAAGTCCTTGATAACCGTTCAAAACTACCAGAACAATCCCAGGGATTGGGTGAATTAATTGCGTGGTGTTAAAGCAATGCCAATGGAGTTTGAGCTATCTTGATTACGTTTAATCAATCTCTAAATTTTTACGGAAACTGGTTTTGACGATTTTGGAAGCGCCATAAGTACACAAAACGGCGCTAATATGCACCAGAGAAACGCTAAGAATGGTATCGGGGAATAGATAACCACCGCTAGAATAGCAAGACTTAATGCACTGTATAACTCATAACGTTTTATAAAGTATTTAACAGATGGATGATAATATCTGTCGGTCAGACGCCAACCTACTATACCCGCCCCGAAATATGTACCTACTACGCTAATACCGAACAGAAGATAAAGAAAAATCGAACCACCAATATCTAAATGAAATGAATTGCCTATCCCAGAAAATACCCAAAATAACGTAGCAAATAATATGCCGCTAATCATGGACCATATCCAACATTTCCAGAAGATTTCATTACGAGTGTGATGCATTTTTAAACCTTACCTATTAATACTTTAGATAATCTGGATTTTTTATACTAGCACACTTTTGGTGTGCCATAAACACTTTCATCCTTGCGTCCTTGTATTGTGGCCTCTTAGATAAGCTATATATCTAACAGCGCACAGCTGATTAATGTGTTTAGATGAAGTTTTACTAACCTTTGTTATTTAGGAGTTCATAAAATAGAATCTCAAGATCTTCAACCGCAACAAAAATCTTCGAACCGGTACAAAAAACATTCAATCTGGTTTTGGATATTAGTCTATCTGATTGCTGCGATTATCATATACGGCTTGATTTACTTAATCTTTATCCATAAGAGCGGCTCATCCTCAGGTAGTGGTTACTAAAATTAATTAGTTGAGAACAACTCTAGTTTAAACAATCCCTTGATAACTGAGGACAGTTCATTCATTATGCTACTATTAAGTCGATAAATTTGAATTTAACAGGGGGATCATCATGGATGAAAATCAACCAAGCGCTAGTCCCAATGCAACGGGATTATTTGATCGGACAAATTATCAGATACAACACCAATTATCTTTAACTAAAGAGAAGTTCAAAATTACAGACGAAACCGGCACGCCACTCCTTTGGGCCGCTACCCCCAGAATGACTTTAAAAAAGGAATTTCACGTATACGCTGATGAAGCCGGCAGTCAGGAAGTACTAGAGATCAAGATACATAAGCTGATGGAACTTACTGAGGTATGGGACGTCATTGACCCGAACGGGCAAGTTGTTTTAGGCGCCATTCATGCTGAGGTACACCTTACGCCAAAATGGCGTGTGCTAGATGCCCAAGAACAACAGATAGCTGAAGCAGCTGAAGACGCGAAGAATATTGTGGAACATGCTTTAGGGATACCGCGAAAGTATGTCGTAACGTCTAGCGGCGGCACAGTTTTAGGAACTTTTGACCAAACTTACACTTCGTTGACTTTGAATTTCAATATGGATTTTAGCCAAGATTCCCAGAAATTACTGGACCGACGACTTGGAATCGCATTAGGCATCATTGTAGCCAATAAAGCTCTGACTGAAAACGAACACAACCGAGGTGGTGCAATGGGCGGAATCGGTGGCATCGGTGGTTTCGGCGGTGGTATCCGACTTTAAATCAGCTTCTTTCACTTTTACGATTAAATAGTCTACGAATTTATCTAAATTGATAGACTTTACTAAGTCATACTTACCGGTATATTGACTTTCTTTGATATGCTTAATTGGTGACGAATAAAGTGCATCGAAAAAGCTTCAGAATATCAGATATTATTCTTGGCGGCCAAGATGGTTTAGTGACAATTTTAGGTCTGCTACTGGGCCTAGCCGCTGCCACTAAGTCTTCGCGGATAATTGTTGCTGGAGGGCTAGCTACAATCTTTGCTGAGACCCTATCAATGGCAGCGGTAGCTTATACCTCTAGGATGGCCGACCGAGACCATTACGCCGCGGAAAGAGCCCAGGAAATAAAAGATATAAAAGTTATGACCGAGATGGAAAGGCAAGATATCGTAGATATTTACTCGGCTAAAGGGTTTAAGGGTAAGCTACTTGACGATATTGTTGAGCATATAACTTCGGACAATAAATTATGGGTAGACACGATGATGCGCGAGGAGATTAATTTATTACCGATTGTTAAAAATGATGTCTATATCTACAGCTTCACAGTCGGCCTGTCAACGCTAGGCGGAGCATTGTTGCCGATGATACCGTTTTTCTTTCTAGATGTACACGTTGCCATAATTAGTTCACTTATTCTATCGGTATTTATTTTAGCGGGGATAGGTGTTTATAAAGCAAAGATGACTTTAGGCAAACCATTAAAAAGCGCTATACAGATGGTTATTATCGGCATGGGCGCAGCGATTGCTGGGTACCTTATTGGTTTGGCCTTCAAGTCTTAAAAAAGTTTCAATTATCGCCCGGTTGTATTTTCAGCAAAGAAACAGGTAGTTCATATATAATCACCACTTCAATGCATAATTTCAAAGTAAAAAGTTTAAAACGTATCGCCCCTGATACTATTCTGCTCACCCTGCAACCAAAACGTCCAAAAGACTGGTTTCAATTTTCCCCCGGACAATATGTTGCCATCGGCTTTAAATATCATGGGCGTCCATCGCCAATGCGCTGTTTTTCAATAGTCAGTTCGCCCAATAATAAAGTTGAGCTTCAGTTGGCTATGCGACTTGCCGGAGAATTTACAAATTCAATAGCAGAGTTAGAGGCAGGGGAAGCCGTATTCGTGTATGGGCCATTTGGCAATTTTGTGATAGATGAACAACTAGACCGCAATGTAATTCTGATAGCTGGCGGTATTGGTATTACACCTTTTATGAGCATGATTCGCTATGCATCAGAAGCCAGGTTGCAACTGCCTATTACTCTTCTTTATAGCAACAAACACCAAACTAATATCCCGTTCTATAAAGAACTTTTGGAACTAGAGCAACAGAATAGTCATTTCAAAGCGGTCTTTTTTATCACTAATGGAGGAATTGATAAACTTAATGACGAGCTGTCAATCCCCGGACAAATTAGTGACGATAAATTGAATCAGTTAATTAATCATAGATACAATCGATTTACGTATTTTATTTGTGGTCCAAGGGGTTTTACAAAGAATATCAAAACAATGCTTGCTAAACATAATACCGACCCAACTCGTATTATCACCGAAGAGTTTACTCCTACAAGTCAGACTAATAGTTTATCTACAGCCCCGAAGCTCAGTATTAGTAGAATGACATATTATCTTACCGGAGCTTCACTAGCCCTGGCTATTGGTCTTATCATGATGGTCGACTTAGCCCGGGCAGTCCCTAAATTAATTAGCGTCGAGTCCAAACAACAATCAACCACCAGTCAAACGACAAGTTCAATATCTGATCAGAAGCAAAACTCGACTACCACTCAAAACAATACAGCTAGTAGTAGCTCCAACTCCAATTCCAACAGTTCATCCACAACTCAAACAAAAAATTATCAACCACCAATTACTTCAGTCTCATAATGGAACGCTACCAGCAACAATTTCAGGCGCTTGGTTCAACAGTCTTAATCACTCTGGTAACTAAAAAAGACTTGGCTTATGCCCAGAAGTTATTCCGCCAAATCAGTTTGCGTATATCCAGGTTTGAACAACAATTCAGTCGATTTTTAACCGATAGTGAACTAACTCAGTTTAATCAACGAGCCGGTATAAAAGTTTCTGTCAGCCAAACATTCTTAAAATTACTTGAAGTTAGTAAGGATTTATCTAATTCAACTGATGGTTTATATAATCCTTTTATACTGCCAGCCTTGCAACAAGCCGGTTATCTTGGCTCGTGGACCAGCCAGCGGACTGAATTAGCTATTAATGACTACCGTAACCGTAAAACAACCATAATAGATAATTTAATAATCGGTGACTCATGGGCGAAAATTCCTAAAAATAGCGCGTTAGATTTTGGGGGAATCGGTAAAGGGTACCTGCTCGACGAACTTAGTCGCACACTAAGCAACAAGATGCTGTCGGGTTATTGGCTATCGCTAGGTGGCGACATTATCTGCGCTGGTTTTGATCTAGATAATGAATTTTGGAAAGTTGCTATTCAAGATGCAAATGATAATAGTCAAATTATTGATTATATTTCAAATCAAACTGGCAATATCTTAGCTATTGCTACATCCGGAATAACCAAACGCCATGGTATTAAAAATGGCCAGAGCTGGCATCATATTATCGATCCCAGAACCCGCAAACCAGCTATAACCGACATCTTGACTGCCACCGTAACTGCCGATCAAGCAGTTAGAGCCGATGTTTATGCGAAATGCATAGTAATCGCAGGCGCAAAGCAAGCTAAAACCTATAAGCGCCAAGGTGTAATTCAGTCATTTTTACTGCAATTGAATAGTAAAGTGCCTGCTTTAATAAAATCGAGGTTGGGGTCATGACCAATCGGTTACTTTTATCTGTAAACCAATTTTTCGCAACCAGTACGGTACATATCGTTATTCAACGAGTGTCGGCATCATGGCCTTGGTACGTTATTAGAGGAGCTGGTTTCGTAGCGGCAGGATTGTTGATACTTTTAATGCTCTCAGGCATTGGTCAAGTAACAGGTATTACTTACCGTTTTATTGAGCCGGTTAAGGCCTGGGCCATCCATAAAGCCATGGCTTTAGCCTTGTGTGCTGCCATTGTGGTACATGTTGGTTTTCTGCTCGTTGACCACTATGTCCGTTTTTCTTTAATTCAAGTGCTTGTTCCGTTCGCTTCGCACTATAGTAATGGGACAAAACTTTTAGGTATACCTTTAGGCGGGATTGCGGTTACACTAGGTATCCTAGCGATGTATTGTATAGCCATTATGGTGGCGACTTCGCTCAACTGGATAGACACTAAAAAGCAAGCTTGGCGTAAATTGCATTATTTAAGTTACGCTATTGTCTTCTTAGTTTTTCTACACGCCTTATATGTTGGGACTGATCTAAAATATGGCGTTTTTAGAAAATTATGGATAGCACTAGGTTTGATAATTGTGGCGGGGATGGTGGCTCGCTTATGGCGAGCAGGTACTCTAAAAAGAGGTAGAAATAAATCGAATTGAGTTTTAATAACTATTAATCAAGAGGTAGTTTGATCTTAATTTACTAAGCTGTACCATTTTGGCTGTACTTAAAGTACAATTTCCTTGATGAAACGTCGTAAAGTAAGTTTTAACAAATTAGTATATGTGCTAATGATCTTGGAAGTAATAATCCTCTGCTTCATTGGTTGGGAAATTTATTCTTATCACCAGACATCGAATCAAGTAAAGCTTGAGAATAACGCTAATTCCAAACAAGCTTCATGTTCAATCAGCGGCGTGCCAGCGCAATTCTGCGCCAGGGCTAAACAAGACGGGTACTATTGTCCGTCATGGGACACCAAACCCGGGCAAGTTGCTCCGAATATCTGCTACAAAGTCCAGTAAGTAATTTATCGTCAATTTAGATCCTAATTACTATAAACTGCCCAATAACGTAATTGACTATTAATGTTACTTATGTTAATATATATTATATGAAATCTTCTTCAGAATCAGATTTTAGACAAGCCGATCTTTCCCTACCAGAAGCCCGTGAAGTTACCTGGGATGCTGCAAATATGGCTTTAGCAAACGCTTATCCTGGTTCCGAGGTTTTAAATGGTCTTTTATCAGAACGCATCGGTTTTCTATTTAACGAAATTGATTTAGCCGCGCTAGATGCTGAAGTAACTGCTGAAGCAAAACCACATTCTAAGAACGACGATTATAAAATTAACCTTGGATCACTATTGTTAAAAACTGAGGCATTAGCTAAAAGTATCCATGGTGAACCGGAAATTCCCGAAGGTACTAACCCATTCCATATTGAAGATGAAGGTTATTTAGCAACTCAAGCTTTAAAGTTTTATCTGGAAGCCGCCTATAACGAATTTAAAACGAGAAAGTACTCGCCTAAGTTTAAGTCGTTTTAGGAATTAATTCGGGTGTGCTGTATCATATGGCTACGAAAACATAGCTAGATCTATGGAAAATTTTCATGATCAGACTGAGAATAGTAGAGTTGAACCCGACGAAGTTACACGTGTAGCTTGGGACGTCCGTGGTCATCTCCAGCATTATCACGCTTGCGACCCACAATCCGCTCAGGCCAATGCCGCATTAGAAAATGCGAAAGCAACGTTTTCAAAATTATTCTCCTTAACATACAACCAATTAGAGAGATCTGCTCTTCAACGAACCGGCGGCGATTTTGATGCGGTTAGCGACATACTCCAGGAAACTTACATACTTGCTTGGGAAAATCTTCCAAAACTACGTGGCGATAGTAAATTTACAACCTGGTTGTATCATATTATGTTTAATCAGTTGAGTGACTTCTATAGAAAACAATCCAAGTATGTTCTAGGCCAAGAAGAAGATTTTGGTTGGCAACTTGGTGCTATGCCGTCTCAAGACAATATAACTGATAACCCAGAAATACACCTTGAAAATACCGAACTTCAAGAAACACTTTTTATGCATATTGCAGACCAATTAACGCCAAAAGAGCGCGAAACGCTCATCGGGCGGTATTTTCATGAGATCAAATATAAAAAACTGGCTCAACAACTTGGCGATAAAAGCGTGAGTGCCGCCAAAGTTAGAGTTCACCGAGCGATTATAAAATTACGCAATGTTTATCAAAGTCATCTGCAATAAAAACATTCCTCTTATGCTTGCTTTGCACGAAATAGTATAAGAAACTATTTAAAATAAGGGGGACAAATATGGTTGAAAACATCCAAGAATCAACTACGGGCGAGGAAACTCGAGCGCTAAGAATATTACTTGGAAAATGTACTTGTTACTTGGCTAATCGACTTAATTTGCGATCTGAGATGGATAGGGCCGTAATTTTCTCAAATGATGAGCGGGTTAGACGATTAGGCGGTTTTTGTGGCGGACTTGAAACAACGATCCCACTATCGGGCTGTAATGGTCAAGGTTGTTTGAGTAGTGACCAGGAACTCACTGTTGCAAGATTATTCCGGCAAGATGAGCTGCCGTTTGATGAGGCAAGTGCGAATAATTTAGTCAGGCAAGCTACCGAACTGGGTATTTTGCCTGGAGAATCTAGCCAACCAGTCCAAGCGACTTAATTACTAAAGCCCATATAAATAATTAGAGCATTTAATTTAATAACTACACCATATTGACATTTATACTATCTTATGTTAGTATCATGTTATGTCAGAACAAATACAAACAGATCAAACAGCCAATTCAGAACTCTCTTCCCGAACTGAGAGTTTTATGGCTGATATAGGTAGTCAGTATAAATTCGAAACCCATAAATTAGTGCCTGGATTTGTATTTGAATTACCCAATAAAGTCCATGGTTCTATGGAAATCGCTCATAACGGTTATGAAGGTGTTCACCAATCATTAAGGGCAATTATTCGGGCAGATTTAGAACTCTTCGGAGTGGTTGATGTCTCCGTTAACTCAATTGACGACTCAGGTAAAGAAACGAATATTGATAAAGTTGCGATAACTTATCTTGATCCTAAGGGAGAAAGGGCTAGTTTAGTTGGGTTTGTTGAAGACAAAGAACCGGTTTATGTCGGTCGAGGTTACCAAACTGGTCTCGATGATGGAACATCGCGCCGCCATTTTGTTGTCGCCAAAGCAGAAGACGGTTCTGTTGGCATAATTGATCTTGGCTCTACAAATGGTACCGAAGTAATTACCTATCCTCGGTTAATATCAGAGCGTAAATTTGCCCTTCAAAGTTTAATATCTCAAATGCCCGAATCAGCCAGAACTGCTTCAGAACCATTAAAAAATATTAGACTGTGGAGCGTTAAATCGGCGCAAATTAAAGCTGCGATAAAATAACTCCTGCTTCTTAGTCGAAATTTTATTTTTCTGCTTTTAAATTATTCGCTGGCATCGGCCTCAGCCTTAGTTTTGTGGATTGTGCCTGGCGCATGATGCGGTGGTGAGTATAATGTGATGATTTTCATCGGTTCATTGCCGACAGTTATAAAATTATGCTTCACTCCGGCTTTAACTAAAACCATGTCACCCTCGTTAAACTCGGCTGCGACGCCGTTGAGAATAACTTTACCTTGACCAGCAACAGACAGTAAGAATTGCTCATTATCAGGGTGCACTTCCATGCCAATCTCCTCGCCCGGCGCAATGCTCATTAGGACAACCTGCATATTTTCGCCCGTTTCAATAACGTGACGAAAATAATTATTGGTTAACGCTTCACCTTTCAAATCGTGAAAATAGTCATTCATTTAGGAACCTCCTCTTATATCTTAATTATAACTCTTGTAGGGGGTATTACATT
>Ga0187851_10005214_pt1 | contig 10410 bp, 12 predicted proteins | sample June2016WEW_6_10_FD_132997 | JGI IMG/M metagenome (GOLD analysis project Ga0187851, IMG submission 132997) | Peatland microbial communities from SPRUCE experiment site at the Marcell Experimental Forest, Minnesota, USA - June2016WEW_6_10 | ecosystem: Environmental > Terrestrial > Soil >... | reverse complement strand
TGTACACCGGTTGTCAACCACACTTCGAGATCCGCTTGCCACTTAAGTACGACGAGATTCCTGCATTCGAAAAACGCAACGACTTTCCCATGCGCCTGCTGAAAGGAAATTCGGAGTGGTGCCTATACAAATAGCCCGCGCTCATGCCGAGTCGCTCCGCGGCTTCGGTGATGTTCAGGAGCGTGTCCGGGAAGGACGCCGGAGGAGACGGCGCCGTCAAGCGTGAGAGCGCAACTGCTTCGACCTCGCGCAAATCGCCGAGCAGACGCGGCAACTCGGCAGGTGATAGCGTGCGCGCGGCTGTGAGAATAAATTCGAGCTCTTGCTTCATGCCTCCGCCACCTTCAGCGCTTCGTCTGTTCCAGTGCGACGCCGTTTTGCTTCTTCACACTGCACCCTGGTGTAGCGTGGAGTACCGCAAACAGCTCGTCTTTCAACGCACCGCTTTTCTGAAACCGGCCCTTTTCCATTACGAGTGTTCTTTCCTTCACACTCCACCACGGTGGAGCGTGCACTCTGCTCACACTCCACCGTGGTGTAGAGAGTAGTTGTACCTGGGTAAGGGCCGGGGTGGGTGGGGTTGTCTTTGGGGTTGCTCTGGGGGGTGGTTGAATGGGTGGAAGCCGCCTTCAACTGCGATCGAAGAGCCCGTTCTTTGTCGCGCTTCATTTTCAGACGCTCGTGAACACTGGAACGCACCGCCTGAAACTTCTCGCTGTCCAGAGTGAAGCGATAGCGCCCTGCGTCGCGGAAATTCTTGCGCGCCTTCGGTAACGCCTCTAGGAGCCCAATCTCTTTGAACTGCCGCAAGACCTTCGCGACCGTTGAGTAAGAAGCTTTGCCACTGTAGCGACACAGCCCGCGGTACGAGATCGTAACCTGGCCGTTCTCAGCGAAGCAAAACAACGCGGGCAAAATGGCGCGCGCCGCATCGTCAAGCGCTGCCCACATTCCGCTTCGCACCAATTCCTCCAGCGGAAAAGACGAGAGCCCGACCGGCGACGTAGACCACCGTTCCGGCCGTGACAGTTTCGTATTCTTTGCAATCGTTGGAACTGTCCAGCGTGCGCAGATCCATTCAGTCGCTTCTCGCAGTGCACTGCTCGGCTCGAACTCCTCATGGTTGATGACCAGATCAATTACCGACATCGAATCCATGTCACAGCCGTGACACTTCGCGCGATTGCGGAAAAACGATAAGCTCGGGGTGCGGTCCCCGTTCTGGTGCGATCCTACGCGCCAGCAATGGGCGGTGTTGCGCCCCGCGGTGCGAATGCCCAGCGCTCTCGCCACTTCAACAATCGGAATCTGGTTTCTTATGTAACTCATGTCGGGGATGACTCCAGTCACGCGCGCGCCTCCGCTTTGGGATTCTCGATCAGCAAGAGATGCGCGGCGATCGGTGACCACTTGCCTGTTCCGGTGCGACATTTCCCCCGCGCTGAGTGAGCGTCCCGCGGTAACCGGCAGCAAAGGCACACTGAATTGCGAGATGCGGTGATCGCGGCCAGTTCACGCGATGACGATTCGCAGTCTGGTAGTCCGCAAAGGACGGCCAAGCCTGGTATCGCCGCCTCGATCAATCGCGCCAGACGGCGCAGTTTACGCGCATGATTTCCAGACAGGAGAGAACCGGATCGAGCGCGCAAGATGTTCGCGGCAGAACCAAGATGGAAGCGAAGCCGCGAAACTTGCTCCCCAATCGCTGTAGTGCTAATGTTCGTGCTGTCCATTGCTTCTCCTTGCGGCGTCCGCTCTAACCTGCCTGGTGATCGCGGGCGCTGCTTCCAATTTCACGCCTGAGGTTGGACCTCTGAAGCGACCTCACGAATCGTCGCCGGCTGCGCCGTCGCCGCTAGACGCGCCTTCTTAGCGTGATAGCGAGCGCTTCCACCTAGCACTCTCCGATAGGACCTTCTCTGATAGTCCGTGAACCATTCGAGGATGCTGGCGCAGGAAAAATAAAGCCCACCGCGGAAGCGAGTGGGCTTTAGGTGACCGTGTTGCACTTCGAGCGTGATCGTAGCTCGGTGCATGTCGAAGGCTTTGGCAAGCTTAACGACGTGAACTAAGTGCAGCGCTTTTTCTACAGGAGATGATCCGACTAGGGATTCGAGAAGCGATTCGAGCGCGTTCGCGTCGCGAGCACGTACCATGACCAGACCTCCAGAACTAGGATTTTTGTCTTCCCGACAGTCTGGGAAGATCTCAATGCTCCTAGTGATAGCCGTGGTCTTCTACGGCTAACCCGCCCGGCGATCAGCCCGCCCGGCGATCGGTCTGGTACAGCGACCGTGTTGTGGTGCGGTTACGACTGTCTGGAGGGACTATAGCGAAACCTTGTTACACTTTCAAGTTAATTCTCATGAGCACAATTCATGCACTGCGCGCGTAAGTCACTGCACTGGAATGCCTCAGCGCAGCACGTGCGGCAGACAACCTAACGCTCTACTGCGCTGGCAGAGAGTTTTCCACAAGCTGTTTGAGTCGCTCGATCTCCCGCGGATCGAATCCGGCAGTCGCTTCGCTCACATGCTGCGCGATCTGGAGATCGAGGTCATGCGGGCTCAGCGTCTTAGACGCCAAGTGTAAGTGCTGATGCCGATGGAGATGCAGTTCTCCCGCGTTTGGCTGCGGCTGTAACTCGCCGCTCACGCGTCCGATCAGTTGCAGGCAGTTGCGCAACTCTTTCAGCGCTTGCAGCGCCGCGGGCCAGTCCTTCGAGCGCTTCGCCTTCGTCGCAATGTCCTGCACTTCCGCCAGCACTCCCTCAATTCGCGCCAGTAGCGAACTAGCGCCCGCGATCTCGGCTGCTTCTATCACCGCTTGGGCTAAGTGGCCTTTGTGCCGATGCAACGCCCATGCGCTAGTTCCGGTTCTTTCGGCGACCGTTCGCAAACTCAACTTGTTTCGCAAGAGCAACTCTTCGATGCGCTCCCTCTCGGGATGTCGGCAGACGGTGCAACTGCGGGCCATAGGTTTGATCTCCGTGGGTTAAGGCCAAGTGCATGCTTTACCCTAGACCGCATTGTTGCACGTCTGTTGCGTAATGCCGAATTTGTTGCGGTATCTGTTGCGAATCGCCGTAGGACAGACCCTAGGAGCGTTTGGGGGTTAGTAAGTAGTCGCTTGGACGCTGGCGCGTTGCTGTGGCTCAGCGCTGTGTGCTGGGGATGGCTTCTAGATAGTGCCAGAAAAGGATCAGTGTTTCCCTCTGTCGCCTTTCTTGTTGGGACCGGATTGCTTTCCTTTTGTTGCCTCTCCGAGCGCCTGTGCGGCCTCTCTCACTCGTTCGTTCTCTCTCGCGACTTCCTCATCCGTTAGCTGGAAGTTTTCCCGGACAACCATGGCCGCTTCGGCGGCTTCCTGAAAATCGCTAAACGCTCCTTGCGGGTCTTTGGAGAATCGGATCGCTGCATTCATGAGGTCGTCCTTGATGGCATCGAGAATTTCGTTGGGGCGTAGGAACGGGCTTGTGCGCATTTTCCGCGGCACGATGGCGTCCTGGAGTCTGTTTGACATGTCTCTTACTTTTTCAAGGACCTCTTCGAGCAGGTCGCGTTGTTCCCTAGGCGGAGCGTGCGAAGACTCGTCTGACGGGAGTTTTGTCAGTTCGGTTTCGAGATCAGGCCACCACTTCTCAAAGGCCTTTTCCACATGTGCGTCCGACATGCGACGTTCGCCTAGGACTCCGTTCAAGTTTTTCACAAGCTGCAGAAGCTCATCCTTCGTCAATCTTGTGGCCTGAAATTGGGCGAGGGGATCGGTCACGTCGCTAGCTTGGAGATCGACGAGCAGTGTGCACACGTATGTCTTTTCGACTGTCTTCGAAATTGCTCCAGCTTCGAAGAGGATCCAAGGGGCTGCGAGGTTGCTGGGCGTGAGGCAGAAGATCCCGGCCTTTGCGGTCGCGAGCTTCGCTGCGATTTCATGGCTCCAACGAGCGCCTTTGTCGATACTTGAGGATGAGAGCCACGGCTTGAAGTCGTTCACGATCTGAGGGAGCCAGTCTCGCAGCGCCACCGCGACGGCGTGGCTGCGCTTGCCGTGCCAACTGATGAAGATTTCCATGGTGCCGGAATTGTAGTGCTGCTCAACGTTTCTCGCCACACCGCTCCGTCTGTGCTCGCTGTGGAGTTTTTCGCACGCCGGTCGCGCTGCGCTCGCCGCCGGGCCGGTGTTACGATGTTGGCCCATGGAACCCGACGACGACGATATCGAGAGAACAGTGGTTACGGATCTTGAGGATGTTCACTCTACGCTCGAAGAGATTCTCGACACTCTGAGGTCGAGTGGAACAACACGCAGCGGGGATTCACTCTCAGGGTGGATAACCACTTTCTTCTTAGTCATAGTTTTTGTGTCAGCGTGGGACTGGATTTGGGATAGCAAAATTCGGTACGGTGTGCAATACGGAACGTCCAGAGACAATGTGTTGGTCGAGAAGCGACCGCAGAACTGCGATCTGTTCTTTGCGCCGATTGGTAAGAAAGGATGCAGCTACAAGAAAAACGTCACGGTAACGAAACGGGCCACAGACGCGAAAACAGGTCGAAGAACCATTTCGCACGATGGGGGAAAGACTTGGGATTGGGACGACAACGACACAGACCCTCAGGGCGTTAGCGTTTACGTCGACTGGAACAAGGTAGAAGAATGAGAGGCTTTCAAGTGTCGCCTGCGGTCCAAATCAGCCTTCCAACTACAATTAGCCCTGTGGAAAGGTCCGCGTTTTTGCGATTTTTAACCAATTGAAAATACGCGTTTTATCGTCAAAACTCCACAGTGTGGAGTTTTTCGATTCCGTGGGGGGGAACCACACTTGTTCAGTCGGCCGGTCCCTGCACCATGTTGAGTGAGTCCCGATATAGAAACGGCACCCAGTAAAGAGGCTCTTCCTTCGTCCCACGCTTTTCGAAAAACCCGACTTCGGCAAGTTTCTCAGCATTGGCCACCGCTTGTTGTTGCGACACGGCCCAGAGTTTTGCAAGGGTGCTAGGCGTCTGCTGTGTCCTCTCCCCTTCAAGCCGCACGAGCAAGGATTTCAAGGTCGGGTACTCTGCGCACAAAGTCTGCTCAAGCCGGACTTTGGATACTTCCGGCAATGCAGCTTTGATTGCGGCCCTATCGAAGAGGGCTTCGTCGGGCGGGTCGGGCGCACCCATCTCCAGGAGTTTTAGTTCCTGATCACGTGCTGCATTCAGGAGATGGATAAATTCTCGTGGCGCTGTTTGTCGTGTTCCGTCCGCGGTTCGGGTAAGCATCCAATCGAGCGTTGTCGATTTGCGGGCGCCGGCATCAACCTGGGCAGGGAACATCCTGTAAAAGAGCTTTTGTTGCTCTTGAGCATCGGCCAAGACGGCAGCCCTGTCGACCTTATAAAAATTGCAAATCGCCTCGTTGTGGAGGGCACGCCGGATCATTAGGTGCAGTAAGGACGCAGGCGTCCAAGTAATGGTGATCGAGCGCCTGATGTGGCTGGCCTCTCTGAATCCTTCCGCTGTTATACGTGCCCAAATATCATCCCGGATGAAGATTTTGAGGGCGAAGTGGTTCAATGCCGCCATATCCCGGTACACCCGAAACAGAGCGCGCAGGGCATTACGTTCGAGTTTCCCGGATTCGGCGAAGGCAATATCCAATCGGTCTAGAAGAATCCACAGTTTCTTGCCTTCAGCATTTAGGGCTTGGTCCGCCGTTTCAAGTAGGGTATCTGCTGACACATATCCCACCTTGCGTTGTTCTGCTGACGGTTCACGGAGGGTTATTTTTGCTTCCAGCCCTTCAGGTTGACCGACCGTGTTGAGCTTGACTTCTGTTCCAACGGTCTCGATTCGACGTGCATAGTCCAAGGCCGCACGCAGCATTCGCCGAAGGGACCACCCTTCCCGGATGACGAGCCCAGCACCTTCGAGTGAAGCTATTACGCTCCTTGATTGAGCGTTTTGGAATTCGAGGGTTGCGAAAGCCGTCCCGATTAGCGAAAGGAAATAGAGTTTCCAAAGGGTCCGAAACTCCTCTTCGGAGGCTGGAGGGTCAGAGACAAGGTCCGCGAAGACTGGAGTTCCCCTGATGTTTTCGCCGGCCGCGGGAATGATACCCCGTTTGAGGAGATCCTCGTGCTTCTTCCGCAGCAGCGAATAGAGGGCGCTCTTGCCCGATCCTTTCGGGCCGTACACGATGTCGATTTCTCCGGAAAACACTCTTCTCCATTGATCCGTTTCCACAAAATAGGACTCAAGGTCGTCTGCCTCGTCCTCGGCAATAGGCTGGCCGAACGTTCTGGCCGCCAAGACTTCCCGCTTGTTCATCTGACATTCCTCGGAAAGCAATTCTACATCGCCCGCGTGGAGGGCAGCTTGGCGAGTCCAGAAGTCGTTTTTCCTCACCGTAGGCTCCAGCCGCGAACAAATAGGGGACCAGCGCGGCAACGCGTTCCCAACGCCGTGGGCGCACAAGGAGAAGCACCCCCAGCGCCAAAACATTTGTCAGGTGACGAGAGAGCTATGACGAGAACTCTCGTCACCTGCTGGCCCACACACGGCGCATTGGTACGACGCCCGGTAGGCCGCGCCGGTGGGAAACGGTGACACCGGCGAAACTGAACTGCCTGGCGAGAAGGGTGCCGCCCCCTCCCGCCAGGTTCTTTTGCGCTGACCCTCGTCGACGCACGCCAGCACAGTTCGCCGCGCATGGGGGCGTAGACCGCGCACGAATCTTTTTAGCGAATCCCTAGCTTTACGCCCGCCACGTCATCGCCCGCCACGTAACTGGCGAGTAGACCGACTAGCTTCTCCAGTCGCGTCAACTTCGCAAGCCGCGCGTCTGCGACCGACTTTGCGACCTTCGAGCTGAATCCCAAAGTCTCGTTTACGGTCGATCCTCCTGACGTTGGCGAGTACTTCGGCGTCGCGCTCCCACGGAATCTCTCTTCAATTGTGCTTGTGGGAGTCGGCGGGGCGACCGAGTGCATCGCTTCAACGGTCGGGTACTGTGAAGCCATCGCTTCTTGAAAGCGATCGTAGAAAACCGTGTCCGGCTTCGGCCCGGAGTCTACGAGCTCTCCTGTTGAGAATTGGTGTACCTCTCCCGTGCCTTGGGGGAACAGTGAATCGGATGGATGGCCCGTGCCGCCGAACGTATCAGCGATGCCGCCTTTTCTGAATCCGGTGTTGGCTGGCGCGATCGACTTTGAGAGTTGCCGCTTCGCTGCGTCACCGAATCCCGAGCCACTGAGCGCCAACTTGACGTTGTTGGCGGCCTTTGTCTTCGCCTGCTCCGTCAGTCCCGTGGACCTCTGCAGCACCTTATCAATTTCGGCCTGAATTGCCGCTCTACTTTGCAACATAACCGTTCTCCTTTGCCGCGATTTGTTCTTCGCCGTCCCTTTTTCAGTTCAAAAGTCCTGACGCCTTTCTTTCGATCCGATGTGCTGCCTGAAATGCCGCGTGTTTGTTGGCCGCCGTCCTGTACGTTTTGCTTCTCAGGTTAGCGACGATCGCAGCAATGCTCTCGATACAGCGGTCGCGGTCATCGATGGCGTGGAATGCGCGTTCAGCCTGGTTCTCGATGGTGTCCTGTTCGTCGATAATCTCGACCGACAGTCTGGCTTCATCCGCACGCGCAACTTCCGCGGCCATCTCCTGCCTCAACTGATCGAGCAGTCGCTTCGGTTCGCGCAATAGCGCTTGCATACCTTCCAGCTTCGCCTCGTGACGCAGATAGGCGCTGCGGGCTGTTTCCAGATCGGCGTTCTTGCCGTCCGCGAGACGCTGGCACGCCGCACTGTAGATTTCCCGTGCGCCCACGAGCCTTTCCTGCTCCTCGCGGATCTTGGCTTCCAACGTGTTGACTTTGCGCTGTGCCTCAGAGATACGCGCCTCCAATTCGCGCTGCACACTGGAGGAAGGGCGAACCGGCGGCGAAGCTGGCGCTTCGTGAGTCATCGTTGCCATGATTTAGATTTCCTCCTGTGTCTGAGCCAAGGTGCCACAGGCATTGCATCTACGACGCTCGCCCACAATCGTGAGCGGTGCGCCGCACGCGGGGCAGGGGTTTTCGACCACGCCCAATTTCGGTGCCGTCTTCCGTTGCACGTCGCTGCTGAATCCGCAACTGCTACATCGCTTCCGCTCGGCCGTTCCAGAACAGGCTGCTCCACACTTCGGACAAACCAGCGGGGATTGACTTACCGCAGTCTTAGCCGGATACCCCGAACCTTTCTCCCGCCCGAACACCTTCGCCCCTGCACTCGTTCCCGCAGCTGAAAGGTCACTCAGCCAACCATCGCTCATGCCGCAACCTCCGTTAATCTTGAATTCCACCCGCAAACGCAACCTCTAAACTCCCCACAAATCGCTAACTGCGTGTTCCCACACTTCGGGCAGACCGGCCTTGGCCTCCCGGCCGCTTTCGTCTTGCCTAAGTCGCGAGCCGCACTAAACTGGCCTCGCGCTTCCCCAGACAAACTCTGCTTCTGCGCCTCCGCCAACGTCTGAGCTGAACCATTTACCCCGTAGTAAGGCACCGACGGCAACCCGTGGCTCGCAAACTTCGCCAGTTGTGCCTTCTGCTCCACAGTGGCCTGGTCACCGGCTGCGTGCGCTCCAGCCATCGCCGCCGCCCAGCTGTTCAGTATGGATCCGTCTTCGCGGAAGTAATTCAACGCTTGACTTGCGCAATCGAGCTGATCATCATGCGGCGCCCGCGGGAAAGCGCTCACTTCGTCCAGGAATTCGTTCAACCAAGGCGCCGCCTGCGGCAGATATACGCTCCCGCACTCCAGTTGCGGAGTGCATGCCTGCGCCCGCGCTATTTTGTCGCGATCCGGATTGATTGGGCGCAAGGGCAGAGACGTGGTGGCGCGCAACTCCTGAATCAAACTCTGCCCGCTTGCCGTGTCTTCGATCAGGACCGCATCCGGTCGCCACTGCTCGGCAAACGCGATCAGCATGGTTTTCAGCTTTGGGTATTCGACGCGGCCGCGCCAGCACGCCAGCAAATAAAAACTCGTTTCTGTCTTCCCCCAAGCTTGCATGACGGAGAAATCGTTCTGCTGGCCTGTTTTGAATGCGGGGTCAAGCGAGACGATCTTGCGGAGAAACTTTTCCGGTGCGACCGCGTAGTACTGCCACCATTCCCGGTGCCAGACAACCCCTTCCGCCGCGGCCGGCTGCCCCTGGTACAAACACGTCCACGCGGCAGAGCCTACCTCGAAGCGTTTCTGCGTTAGAACTTCCAAACCGTAGTGCTCGGGCCAGAGCGGCTCACCTTCGCTCCGTCCCAGAGGATCGTTTGTTTCGGCGATCGCGGCCAAGTTTGTTACGTCCCAGCTTTCCTCCTCGCGCTCGGTCAGAAGGTAGTCGAACAGATCACCGCATCCCCACCTGGTGCCCACCAGAATCACCGAGCCGTCGGGAGCAAGCCGCGTCAACGCGACGCGACAGTACCAGTCAATGACCTCGCGACGGATCGCCGCGCTGCGCGCTTCTTTGTCGTCTTTGAAAACGTCGTCAACGATGATCAGATCGGCAGAGCGGCCGGTGAGTGCGCCGTTGCGCGAGACGGCCAAAGAACCGCCGCCAGCAACAAGATCAATCCGATTACTGCTCGCTGCGCTGTCGTCAACTTCGCACTCGGGGAAGACTTCCCGGTGACGCGGATCTCTCAGAGTCCGCAAAACCGCGCGGCCAAGGTCCATCGCCCGATCGTCGCCATAAGTCGCGTCAACCACTCGACGCCGCGGATTGCGACCGAGATACCAGCAAGCGAACAGGATGCTCGCCGTCAGTGACTTGCCGTGCTGCGGCGGGAGGCTGATCATCGTTCGCGGCTGCTCGCTGCGTTCGATGCGCTCTAACTTCAAGACCATGAACTTGTGATGACGGCTCGCCTTGTAAGGTGGGTAAACGTACTCGCAGTACGCGAGGAATGAGTTGCGTGCCTTCTGCCGTCTCCTCTCGGCCAGAAGGCTGCCTAAGAGGGTTGCCTTCTCGGGTTGCGGGTTTGGGACGACTCCCATGTTCGCAACCTAGCAGCGAGTGTGCGCGCAGAGCAAATTTTGTGGATAGTTTTTTTTGGCAAGGCGAGTGTGCTCGAATTGTGCTTAAACTGGGGTCAAAAGCGAGCAAAACGGAGCAATGAGCAAAGCTGCTTTTCTATGATTTTGTTGCAGTTAGTAGACTGGAGTTATACGGTGTTGCCCGCGGAATTTCCCTCATAACCCAAAGGTCGGTGGTTCAAATCCACCCCCCGCAACCAACGCAATCATAAACTTGGGGCCGACCTAGTAAGCGGCCTTCTTGGATTTGTCCGCGTTTTGTCCGTTTTTAGTTTGATAACGCCCCTCCAGGCACCAGCGTGGTAGCGATTTGTTCATCACGCCACAAGCGTCGCCGTTCCTGTACTTTC
>Ga0187851_10005213_pt1 | contig 10410 bp, 6 predicted proteins | sample June2016WEW_6_10_FD_132997 | JGI IMG/M metagenome (GOLD analysis project Ga0187851, IMG submission 132997) | Peatland microbial communities from SPRUCE experiment site at the Marcell Experimental Forest, Minnesota, USA - June2016WEW_6_10 | ecosystem: Environmental > Terrestrial > Soil > Wetlands... | reverse complement strand
TTCGGCCAAGTGCCTTGAATGCCATGAAGACAAGACTAAGGGCAAGTCGGTTCACTCTGCCATGGGGGCGGGCTGCCTGAGCTGCCACGAAGTTCGCGTCAATAAAGACACGACACGCGTGAAGCTGGTTACCACGACCCCGTTGGCATTGTGCATTACCTGCCATGCGGATAAAAAGGCCGCCGACATCAAGGGGACGGTGCATTCGCCGGCAGTGCGCGACTGCCTTACGTGTCACGATCCGCATGCCAGCGAGAATAAGAATCAACTTCTCAAGCCCACTTCTGGAGGGGAAAAAGAGAACCTCTGCCTCAGCTGCCATCAGACCGGGATGAACGTGCCCGAAAAGGGCAGCCGCCATGCAGCGCTGGATATGGGCTGCGACGTGTGCCATGTGACGCATAAGACCGGCGCCGAGGCGACCATGGACAACCAGTTCCATTTGACCAAGGCTTCACCGGCGCTCTGCCTGGATTGCCACGATGCCAAGGATGCCAATCTTCAAAAGGCCCATCAGAACCAGCCCTTCGCCACGGCGAATTGCCTGCAGTGCCACGATCCGCACCAGTCCGCGGCACCCAAGCTGATGGCGAAGTTCCAGCATGCGCCGTTTGAAGCCAAGAGCTGCGACACCTGCCACGCGCCGGCCAAAGACGGGAAGGTCGTGTTGACGCAGCCAGACGCCAAGTCACTCTGCGTTACCTGCCACGAGGACAAGGCCAAGTCGATTGAAACTGCAAAAGTGCCGCATCCGGGCGCTGCCGGCGACTGCACGGATTGCCACAGCCCGCACGCCAGCAATCATCCCGGGCTGCCCAAGACCGACTCCGTGAACATTTGCCTCGGATGCCATACCGACATCGATGAGCTGCAGAAGAAACCCGTGCACCACCAGCCCGCATTCGTCCAGGGCTGCTCAACGTGCCACACGCCTCACGGCGGCGACAACGATCACCTGTTGCGCGCCAAGGGCAATGCGCTTTGCCTGGAGTGCCATGGTCCAGAAGCCACTCCGCAGCGGGACGACGCCGCGCACCTGCTTACCATCTTCAACGGGACGGTCAAGCTTCCCGACGACTACTACAAGAAAAACAGGGTTCCGGTGCTGCCGCTTCGTTATGGCGTTGGACACCCGGTGGATGGCCACCCCGTCTCCGACGTGATGGACCCAACCAATGTTGGCAAAGTCAAAACGCCGCTGAGCTGCCTTTCGTGCCACCAGCCACATGCTTCAGCGGAGCCTGGTCTACTTTTGAAAGACCAGAAGAACAACATGGCGTTTTGCGACTCGTGCCACAAGAACCGGCTCGATATGAAACAGACAACTTCCCCTGGAAACTGACCGGAGATCTATATGTTTCGCTGCCTCACGCATGGGAAACGCCTCAGCAACGCCGTTGCGCATTTCCTTCTGATTTCAATGATTGTCGCGCTGCCAACAGCGGCCATGGCAGACAAGAAGAAGAAGAAAGCCGACACGTCGACTGACGCGGGGCCACGTAAATTTCCATTCGATCCTGCAAAGCTTGTATGGCCGAGCCCCCCGGGAATCGCCCGAATTCGCTGGGTGGATTACTTTGCCGGAATGAAGATTGACTACTCCGCAGCGGCCACCAAACCGAAAGCTACATGGATGGACCGCCTGGCCGGCGCGCAATCTCAAAACGAAAAATTCAATGTCAAGACCTTCCCTTACCAGCTCATTGGTCCCACAGGAATCGCAATCGATTCCAAAGGGCTGGTATACGTGTCCGATCAAAGAGTGGGGGCCGTTTTCATTTTTGACACGAAGACACGCGAGACTCAACTCATTCGTAACGGCTACGAGGCTCGTTTTGGCTGGCTCAACGGCCTGGCGATCGATGACGACGACCGGCTCTTTGTGGCCGATGGCAAACTACGCCACGTTTTGATCTTCAATACGAAGCACGAAGTCGAAAACCAGGTTACGGAAGGGCTGGTCGATCCTGTCGGGATCGCTCTCGATACCGCCAACCGCTTTCTTTACGTTGTGGACGCACAACAAGATCAGGTTCTGGTCTACGACGCCGACACGCTGAAGCTGCAGCGGAGGATTGGAACCGGGGGAAAGAACCATACGCTGACTTCCCCTGGCGATTTCGGTTCGCCGGAAGGGGTTGCTGTCGATCAGGAGGGTAACGTCTTCGTGACGGACACACTGAACGACCGGGTGGAGATCTTCGATGCCGATGGTAATTTCATTTCTACGTTTGGCAAGAATGGAGACGGACCAGGATTTTTTGCGCGGCCGAAAGGCATTGCGGTGGATAGCGATGGCCACATTTGGGTGGCTGACCAAATGAACGACCGGCTGCAGGTCTTCAGCCGGGAAGGCCGGTTGCTGACCTTTATCGGTCTCGGACACGGGGAGATGCCGGGCCAGTTCAAGGCCCTGGTTGGCGTGGCCATCGATAAGCAAAATCGGGTGTTTACTACGGAACAGTACCCGGGGCGGATGCAAGAGTTCAAGTACATTACCGACGCAGAAGCCGCCGAAAATGCGAAACGGGACGGAGAGGCACAGAAGGGTCCAAGCAAGGGGCAAAGTTCTTCTGTCCCTGTTGCCGCGCCTGCGGCGCCCGCTGCACCAAAGGCTCCGGCGGCCGCCGTGCCGTCAACTCCATCATCCTCTTCAACCGCAGCGCCGACACCGGCCGCACCACCGCCTGCAAAAGACTCGGGCGCTCCCAAGCCGCAGGGAATCTAGCGGCCGTTTGGTTCGCGCGCAGCCGGCTCGTTCCATGAGGCGCGCCGGCGTTACTCTGCCGATTGCTTTTGGCGGGCGCCGCGCCAGTAAAGAATCAAGCCGAGCAAGACAGAGGCACCCGTTCCGGCCACGAGCTTGAGCTCGAATCCCAGCTTGGTGGCTGCATCGCCCGACGGCACCAGCGAAACCGCAATCCCGATGAGCACCACCACAAATCCCAGGCCGCCCGAAATCCATACGCCCGTGAGACCGCCCGGCACAAGCACCGCGTGCGGATTCTCTTTCCGGTCTCTGCGGCCGGCCAGTTTGATGACCGCTGCGAACATATACAGAAATGGGATGAAATAGAGAATGATTGCGGCATCAATCAACAACTGATAAGCGCCGCGCGTCGTCTCATTGATTTGACTGGCAAGTAGAATTGCCCCCGACACAATCGCCTGCACAAGGATCGAGATGTACGGGGTCTTCCAGCGCGGATGAATCTTGCCGAAGGCCGCGGGCAGGTAGCGATCGATCCCCACTACGAACGGCACACGCGCAATTCCCGCAACCGTGCTGCCGACGCCGCCCGCGTTGCCAACCGTGACCAGAACAGCCGCGAGGATGCCGAGGAATCCGACCTTCAGCGCCACGGAGCCGATTGTGATGGCGTGAAAGACGCCGCTCTGCGGATCGATGTCCGCGGCCGGCACAAGGCCCAGAATGGCAAAGGTGCCTGCGATGTACATCAACGCGATGAGTGCGCCGGCTCCAAACACTGCCCGCGGCAACGTACGGCGCGGATCGCGCACCTCTTCGCTCATTGCCGACACCAACTCGAGTCCAGTGAACGCGAACGCAATCTGCGACCAGAAGTTCACCGTGTCCCAGTTCCACACGGGCATCATGTTGCGCGCCGTAAAGTGCGTGGCCGAACCGGAACGCCAGCACGCCACCGCGCCAATCACCACCAACATCACCAGCGGCAGATAGGTTCCCACACCGCCCGCGTTTTGCAGCCATTTGCCGATGTTCAGGCCGATGATGTTGAGCAGCACCGATACCAGGAGCAGCCCAAGAGACACGGCGACGAGAAAGGTCCGGTTTTGTGCCAGCTCCGCGCCGCGGCCGCCGATGATGTATGCGCTCATCGACGCACTGGCCAGCAACAGCCCCGGAAAATAGAAGACGGTGTAGATCCAGTAGGTCCATCCAGCGATGAACCCGTGAAACGGTCCGAACGCTTCGCGCGACCACACGTAAAGTCCGCCCTCTTCAGGAAACCGCGATGAAAGCTCGTTGATGACCAGCGCGCCGGGGACAAAAAAGAACACGGCGGCAATCACCCACAGACTGATCGATGACGTGCCGTTGTGCCCCGCCGCGGCGATCCACCTCGGCCCCAGCACCGTGGCGATATTGAACAAAAGTACATCCCAGAAGCCCATAGTCTTGCGCAACTGGGATTTCGTTTCCACCGCGGGTGGTGCACCAATCGTCATTGAGTCCCCTGCGAGTGCAGAAAAACTCGCAACCCGAATGATATGCGACGTGATGGCCGCTCTGTCTGGCACTTTCATCCTGCCTGCACATGGGTGGCTACTGCCGGCAAGCTTGAAACACTGGCAGGTTTCGCGCGTCCATGAGAGTATCATTCCGCTGTACGTCTTCGAGCCCGACCCAAACCACTCCGGGAGCGTAACTCATGCGTGCTTCGTTCATTCAAGTCTCGCTATTGATCACATCGTTCCTCTGCGCCATTTCTGTCTGCGCCCAGTCTTCCCTGCCCCTTCCCGGCTGCGAAGCCGCGCCGGAGGCCCAGAAGGTGATCGACGAAAAGCTCGAATGGAACATGCTCGACAAAATGAGTTTCGCTGACAGGATTGCCTTGAAGCGCCATGTTCTCGAAGACCTGATGGCGCGCTATCCGCGCGAACTGGCTCCGGTTAACTCTTACACCAACGCAATGGCGTACGACGCCCCCGAGGTGTATCGAAAGACGCGCGATGGCTGGGTGCAGGCGGCCAAAGACCACCCCGACGACCCCTTCGCGCTTCTCGTGGCGGGCATGGCGCTCATCAATGTCAACACTCCAGAGGCAATCCGTCTGCTTGAAAGCGCCAAGGCCAAGGCCCCTAGCTTCGCATGGCCCGATTTGTATCTGGCCACTATTTACGCCTCGGGTAAGCGTGCAGACCAAGCCAAGAATAAAGAGAACATCGAAGCATTCTTCGCCCTCTGCCCCGCGTCCACCGATCGCCGTGCCCAGTGGCTGTTGAACAAAGATCCGTCGCTGCAACCCAAGGTGGCCACAGCACTGCGCGCCCACCTGGCGACGGAAACGAATCCCAGACGCCTGCCGGCCTACTCCATTCTCTGGGGGCTCGAATTCCGCAATCACCCACCCAGCGAGCACGACGCCTTGCGCGCCCAGGTCGCGCTCGACCTTAAGCACCTGGAGTCTCTGAATCCGCACGGGACCGCCGAGTGGCAGACCTTCCTGCTCTCCGGCTACAAACAGAGCGGCGCCTCAAAAGAGACCGTCACCGCCATTGAGGATCGGCTGCTCCGTGAATTCCCCCATTCCAACGACGCCTCGAACATCGTGTACGAACGTTGGGAAAAGACCCATCCCCAACCGGAAGACCAGACCGACACCGCTGCCTGGAACAAGTATCAACAGGAACGCGAAGAGGCCACAATGGGCTGGATTCGCCAGTTTACCGATAGCTCCGACTACCAGCACAATTCCTGGTTTTACGCCATACAACGGGACGATCGATTGACCGAGAAAGATGGTATCGCGGCCATGGATGCCTACCTGCAGGCCGCACGCGATCATGAATCCCCACAGGACTATGGCCAGTACGAGGAAAGTGCCGCCGAGTTTCTGGTTGAAAAGAAATGGCAGCCCGCCCGAGCCCTTGAGCTGCTGCAAAACTCCAAGGCCATTTCCGCCAAGTACCGCGCTCAGGAAGACCCCAAAGACAACCAGAGCGACGAGGAAGCCAAGGATTCGGCAAATTACCGCTTGTACGACGATCAGGAGACCGACGGCTTGATTCTGCGTGCCGCCATTCAATCTGGCCAGACTGAGCCGGCGCTGAAGCTCAGAGCTGAACTGGAAGCTCCCGTTCCCACCGAGAAGAAGCGCGTCTCAACTTACTGGCTCAACCGCGCCCGGCTTGAGGTTATCGAAAAACACCCGCAGGATGCGCTCACCTACTACCAGCTGGCATTCCAAACCCGACTGGACGCACCCAAAATATTTCGCGGCAAGCTCGACGACCCTCTCGCCGACGAAGCCCGCGCGCTCTTTAAAGAGCAAGGCGGTTCCGAAACCGCCTGGGTTGAATGGAGCAAGCCACCGGCCGGCACGGAGCAGGCCGCCGAGGGCCGCTGGGAAAAGGCCACGAAACAGATTCCCGACTTTGAACTCGCGGACATGAACGGCAAGACCTGGAAGCTCAAGGAACTCGGCGGCAAGACGCTGCTCATCAATCTATGGGCCACCTGGTGTGGGCCCTGCCAGGCGGAGCTCCCGCATCTGGAAAAGTTCTACCAGAAGACTAAAGACCGCAAAGATATTCAGATCCTGACCTTCGATCTGGATGAAGATCTGGGCGTCGTGGCCCCTTACCTGAAGGAGAAGGGCTACACATTCCCGGTGCTTCCCGCGTACTCCACGGTTGTCGGCTTGCTCGATGGCTTCGCCATTCCGCAAACCTGGCTCGTGGATCCGCATGGAATCTGGCAATCGAAGCAGATCGGTTTCGGCGGCGGCAGCGAAGCCGACTTTGAGAAGGAGATGCTCGGCCAGGCCACGGCTGCCGGCGGCGGGCAGTAGCGCCCATCAAGCATACTCAAGAGGATGAGTAAATTCGCCAAATGCCTGCCGCTGTTGCTTTCTCTCCCGATCGCACTGACGGCAATTCACTCCACGGCGCAGCAAGCGGTCACCCTGGCTCAGCTCACCGGCAACAATACCAGCGCGCCCAGTGCGTCTGGCGTCATGCCCAATGGCAACGCCGCTGCCGGCAACGTGAGCAATGTTTCGCTCAAAAAACTGCTGCCGCCCAACTTTAACGGCAGGGTCCTGGCGCATTGGATGCCCTGGTGGAAGTGCACGGAATTCCCCTGTGAAGGCTCGCACGATAAGCGCGGGCCCATTCGCGTTCACTACTCATCAGAGGATTCGGGCCAGCTCGATCGCACCATCCGCGACATGATCCGGCGCGGCTATGACGGCGTGGTGGTTTCCGAGGCCAACACGACCGGCCCTGATGCCGAGGGCGCACTGGCCATGGCGCGCGAAGTGACCAAATTCCCTAACTTCGTCTTCGCGGTCTTTGAGAATCACCTCAACAAGCTCAAGCCGCGCGATCAGCCGGGCAAGCTGATGAGCGACATGGCCTACGATGAACGCCACTTCTTCGGCCTGCCGAACTATCTCCGCATCAACGGGCATCCCGTGGTCTACATCTTTGACAACGGCGATATCAACTGGGTAAGTGCCGAGCAGCAGGCGCCCGAAAATCCGATCTTCATCCTGAATGGTCCGCATCACGCCTCAGGCAGCGTTGGCGGATTTTTCTGGTTCGGCGGCCTGGAGCACAACGCCAAAATCTCGAGCGGCGATGAGCTCGACAAACTCCATTCCTTTTACTCCGATGTCGGGGGCAACCAGGGGCATCTCTTTTCCGGAGCCTTCTTTAAAGGGTTCGACGATCGGCTCGCTCCCTGGGGCCTGGGACGAAGAGTCGACCAGGCCTGCGGTCTCACTTTCGTTCGGTCCCTCGCAGCCGTCGCCAAATACCTGTCGCGGTCATCCTCCAACTTCCTGCTCCTGCAGGGCGCTACCTGGAACGACTACGAAGAAGGCACTGAGCTGGAAACCGGCATCGACAACTGTGGTTCGGTCGGCGCCAATGTTTCAGGCACGATCGTCAGGCCCGTTCCATCGTTCGCCAAGCCTGGATCTGAAGAGACCGTCGATCACTACGAGGTCTATCTCTCAGTGGATGGCAAACATCTGATGGATGCAGCGTCGATTCCCGTGCGTGGCGAACCGTTCGACATGGCGGCCCTCAAGCTCACGCCCGGTGCGTATCTTGTCCTCGTGCAGATGGTCGGAAAATCGCACATTCTCAATCAAATCTCAACCCCGGTCCAGCTCACCATTGGCGGCGTCTCCACACCGGGACGCCTTCCCGCCAACCTTGTGCCCGCTCAAACATCCGAACCCAGTTCGGCACCGGTTGATGACGAAACGCCCGCGGACGACGCCACACCGCCTGCTTCAGCTGTCGCGCCGGCTCATGCGCCGACTTCAAGCCCTACCATCTTTGTCACGTCTCCAGAGGAAGGCGGGCAGGTTTCCAATCCCGTAGCCTTGAGCATCACCACCAATGAGCCCTTCACGGTAACGCGCATTCAAATCTGGGACCACGGCAAGAAGGTCCTCGACCAGCTCAATTCGACGTCAATCAGCGGAGTGAGCATTCCCATGACTCCGGGCCCTCACACCCTCACCATCAACATCAAAGACGAGTCCATGGCAACGAGGGATTCCACGCACGTCAGTTTCCAGGTCCAGTAGCGTTCAACCGAATAGCGCTCGATGGACGCCTCGTGGTGCCCCCAAAATTTCGCTTCTGAGACCTGAAGAGCATGAACGTTTCGCGCCAACTCCGCGAGCACCACCGACATGCTGACTCACTGACAAGCTTCAATGGAAGTCGGCTTCAGCAGCTAATCTAAAACGTATGGATGACCTCTCCTACATCTCTGAGCCGACCCAAATTGCCGGAATTGCTGAAATGAGCAAGGGCCTCAACTTTGGCATGCCTTCAGAGGCACTGCTGGGATGTCTCCTCAAAACTCTAGTGGCTTCAAAACCCGAAGGTCGCTTCCTCGAACTCGGCACCGGTACGGGCATCGCAACTGCATGGCTGCTTTCCGGCATGGACGCAGCGTCGAGCCTCGTAAGCGTCGACACAGATCTGAATTTTCAGGCGGTCGCAAAGGCCGTCCTCGGGTCAGACAAGAGAGTGACTTTCCGCCTCGAAGATGGTCTGACCTTTCTCCTATCGCAGAAGGCGCACACGTTTGACATGGTTTTTGCAGACGCCATGCCCGGCAAGTACGAGGGACTGAACGATGCGCTCAAAGTAGTGAAAGTGGGCGGCTTCTATGTGATTGATGACATGCTGCCACAACCGAACTGGCCCGAAGGACACGCAGCGAGGATTCCCGTGTTGCTTGAGCGGCTGAGCAAACATCCGGATTTCACCCTGCTTCCTCTCGTATGGTCCAGCGGGGTTGCCATCGCCGTCCGACAAAGATAACGCGTCCTTTCAATGCGTATGGGATTTCCCTATGACTGCTTATAATCGTCGCCAGTTTCTGCATGGAGCCAGCCGTGCCTTCGGCACTGGCGCTCTTCTTCCGGCACTGAATCCCCTTAGCGCTCTGGCTGCATCCGCGTCCTCTTCTGAGCCCACCAAAATCCGTGGCGTCATGGTCGACGCTGCGCGCGTTCCGGAAACTATGGCCTACTACCGCCGCGTGATCGAGTTTTGTGCGGACTGGCAACTCAACACACTTCACTTCCGCCTTACCGACGATCAGGGGACGGCGCTGCGCTTCGCATCCGTCCCCGGCCTCGTCAATCACCAACATGCTTTCACTCCCGATCAACTCCGCGACCTGATTCGCTTTGCATCGGCTCACGGCGTGGATCTGCTTCCTGAAATTGAGTCCTTTGGACACACCGGTTTCATCACGCGTTCAAAGGCCTATAAGCATCTGCTCGATGATTCCACTGAAGGATCCTCAGAATTCACGGGCGTCATTCCCGTGCATCCTGAAACCCTGCACTTGTTCGAAAAACTCTATCGCGAGATTGCCGCAATCTTTCCCGCGCCCTATCTTCATGGCGGATGCGACGAAGTCAACTGGGGCGGCTCCGACTTGTCGCAGCGAGCTCTGCGATCCAAGTCCCGCTCTCAAATCTGGGCAGAGTACCTCAACACGCTGGGCCGCACCGCGGAGAGTCTGGGCAAGCAGTTCATCGTGTGGGGCGATCTCGTCCTGCACAAAGACCCGACCATTCTCAACGAACTCAACAAGACCACAATCATCATGGATTGGAATTACTGGGACACGGACGCCGTTGCATTTCGCGATGCCCTCAATACCGTGAAGGCTCACGGCGCGCGCGCCATCGGCGGTCCGGGCCTGATCAGCTATCGGTGGGGAGCACGCGCGGGCGTGAGCCAGTTAGCGAACATCGACGCCTTTGCCGAGGCGTATCTCAAGACAGACAATCCCGCATCTCTCGGCGTAATTCTCACCAACTGGGTTCCAAGCCGCTATGTGCAGAACTCCATCTGGGATGGATTCGCCTACGCTGCCGTTGCCTTCAACGACGGACCAGCCATTGCGCGCACATCGGCATTTCAACGCTTCGTGGAATGGCATTATCGCGCCGAGTGGAACGATGCATGGAGCCAGGCGTTTCAACTCATCTACGATGCCGCGCCTTCGTTTGGTGAGCGCGCAGAGTCCGGCCTGGGCCTGCGCATGCCCGTCCCGTGGAGTACCGATGCAGAGCTCAAGGCATCCCTTCAGAGTAAAATGCCGCCGCCTTCGAATCCATTTCCGCGCATTCTCGAACTGCTGAGAACGCTGGCGCCCTC
>Ga0187851_10005209_pt1 | contig 10416 bp, 8 predicted proteins | sample June2016WEW_6_10_FD_132997 | JGI IMG/M metagenome (GOLD analysis project Ga0187851, IMG submission 132997) | Peatland microbial communities from SPRUCE experiment site at the Marcell Experimental Forest, Minnesota, USA - June2016WEW_6_10 | ecosystem: Environmental > Terrestrial > Soil > Wetlands... | reverse complement strand
CTGGAAAGTCCTGAACTCAAGGTTTTCGTTAACTCACAGAAAAGACCGAAATTTATAACAAATTTTTTCCAAAATGTATCATTCTTTGTATTGTATTCACTTAATTGTACAACATGTCTAATTTTCTGCAAAATCACAAACCCCAATAAATTATTGAGTAGATAAATTTCACGTCTAAAGAAACCAATTACACATGATGCACAAAAAGTAGATCCAGAATTCAAAGCAAATTCGTGATATTATGCCTAATTGCAATTATAAGAAATAAGTATGTTTCAGGAAATTCCCTGTTTTTTTGCTGGCTCAAGCTTTCTGAGGTCTTCGCATTTTTCTTCGTACTTCCTTATATTCAGGAAATTTATGATTTTTAAGACTCTACACGAGTGCTCCTGTTCTTTTTCAGCTTTTCGAGCCTGATAAACCCTAACAGATCGAAGAAGGTCAATTTTCCTGAATTCGGGCCAGAACGGAACGCAAAAATATGCTGCACACTCGCTTCCGTTAGCCTGCCAAGAAAGAAAATTAGAAACTCTTTCATCGCCACCTGTACGGATTATCAGGTCGACATTCGGAACTGAGAATCCTGGAGAAGGATAGAGGTGTTTTGAAATGAGATTTTCATTCACTTCTTCTAAAGAAAGGTTCCCACTGGAAACACTACTTGCAATATCTCGAACAGCCTGAATAATATCTTGTCGACCCCCGTAAGCGATTGCCACGTTCAGATGAAATTTATTGAAATGTTCCGTAGCTTTTTCTAGCTTTTCAATTGAATTATTCAGAAAATCAGGCAATTTTGACCTATCACCTATGATACGGACCCGAATTTTTTTCTCATACGTTTTTGGATCCGCATAAAGTTTCAAAAATTTTTCATTGATAAGATTAAATAAGCCGTCCACCTCATCTTCGGGACGCTTGAAATTTTCCGTAGAGAGAGCATAAAGAGTGAGCTGTTTTACCTTTATATCATAGCACCAATCAATTACCTTTTCACTAACTTTTGCCCCCATTGAATGCCCAAAACTTCGATTTTTCCCTATATTTCCTGCATATCTACGATTTCCATCCATAATAACGGCTATGTGGTGAGGGATTTCGAAATTTTGAATATTTTTTTCGAGCCTACTCTCGTATCGCTTATAGGATGCATTGAATATGCGGTTTTTCAAGAAGCGGAATCCCGCACCAAAAGCTCCTCTTTGGTATAAATTAATTTTCAACCTTGTCAATATGCCTCCCTCCAAATATAGGCTGAGAGAACAGTATAATTTGTATCTTTTAATGATATATCTCTTGTGTCAGGTACTCAAACTTCTTTCAAATATATAAAACATAAGAATGCCAAATTTTGTTTCCATTCTGCCAAAATTTTGTTTTTCCATATTTGTATACACTCCAAACCTATTTTAACTTTGTACTATTTCTAAGACATTTTAAATTCTTAATTTACTTCAAACAGTAAATCATTGGTCAACATTATTGACACAACATGATAATCCAGATTCCTTAATTAAAGCAACTGAATTTTATAAATGCAATTGATTACTTATTTGCGGACTGAAGTATATATATATATATTCAACTATGGAATTCTATTTTGTTAATATGTTATAATATATAGCGAATAACAACTCAGAAACTAATAATAAATTGAAATAATTCTTGACTTAAAATGATATAAATGATACAATTTTTAAGTTTTATATCATAAAATTAACAAAAAAATATTAAATATGATTTTGTCATAAAGTCATATGTCTATCCAAAAAGATCAAGCATAAGAGCCAAAAAATCCATGTTTTGAACTTGCAATGGTGGAACTCTTAATCTAGACATGAAGGTAAATAGAAATTTCCGGTGTAGAAAACAAAACAACAAGTGTTATGGAAAGATTTTATCACTTTGGTCCTCCCATCTACTCTTTTTCAAATTCCCAAATATCAAGCCCATTATATTTAAATATATTAAATATGTATGTCAGCCGTAAATCCAAAACTACAGCAAGTAATTGGATCCTTTTAAACCCGAAAATCCTCATTTTTATCCTAAAAAATTTAAAAGTTGTTTTGATCGAATAGAAATTGGAATATTTTTGATCTGAGTTATCACAACAAGGTTTATAAATCGAACTGTTAAAAGCAAATATTCCAATATTTAATGAGGTGTGATTAATTTTCGGTATAAATATTAAATAAAAACAGTCAAAAATATCGAGAGATATAGATACAAAAGTATTGACGTATCCTACTCAAATAAAATCAAATTATTTATCATAACTTAATAAGCCAACAGGAATAAATTCATCTATATGACAATATACAAACCTTAAAAATAAACAGATTTTTTTATAGATTGTCTTTTCTGGTAAAAGAGGTACTGCTGTGCATATCCACAAAATGGTCCAAAGTATTCCCGACCCCAATCTCCCATTTTGCTCAAGTTAGAGCAATTTTTAAAGAATTTGTTGTATATGTGATATTGTTGGATGATCTGCCTGATATGCGTATCTACCGGAAAGCTTTCCATTTCCTCGAAACCAAAAAGAAGAACACAATCAGCTACTTTTTCCCCTATACCTCGGAGCTTCATAAGGTGATTTCTACTATACCTGTATTCTAAACTGGAAACAGCATCTAGATCCAGCTCTCTTGAACACACTTTTCGAGCTGCATCTTTAATGCGCTCTGTTCTGAAACCCAGTTTACATTTACCAAGCATAGAAAGATCAGCATTTGCAAGGGTTTGTGGATCTGGAAAACTGAAGTATCCCTCTTCGATTTCCTGCCCGAAGAAGTAGCTAAGTAGATTGATCCTTTTCTGGATCATAGGAATGTTTGAAGCTGTAGCGAGCATATAAGAAATCAAACATTCCCAGGGATCCTGCCTTATCAATCTTAACCCTCTGTATTTCATGATTGACTTGTTTATCAGAAGATCCTTGTCTATGCTTTTGTAAATTGAAAGTAAGTCATCGTCGAGACGGAAATAATTTATAAAAAAATTAGCGGGAAGTTTAGAATCGACAATCAGTTTTCCATCTTCCTGAGAAATCCTAACAACGTGGTCTCCTAAAACTCCTGTCCACCAATCTCCATCTCGTTCCCAGCGAAAAACCTGTCCGCAGTCAAGAGTATAGTTAAGGTCAAAAATTTTAGGCTTAAGCCTGTACATCCAGCTCCAGCTCCCGTAGAAAGATCCCCGCCATGAATGTATCCCCAAGTCCTACAGTAGTTACCGGAAATTTAGAAAGCAGTGTAGGAAGCATGCAGAGGATATACTCTCCCTTAAATGCATAAGCTCCCTTGTCAAAAGCCTGTCCTTTGAAGGCTTTAAGGAAAATATCAAGTTGCTCCCTCCCAATAGCGCTTCCTTGAAGTTTTGAAGCTTCCTCGTCCACAAATTCCCTCCCTTCTAGCCTTCCTGAGTTTGCATATGCTCCTGCACAGCTCACTCCGAACATCAAGGTTTCAATTTTTTGTCTAGCAATTTTTTGTAGACTTAAACCTTCGAAATCCACCAATTTTCTTGAAACTTGAAAATCTACAGATCTTTCTGGGATAGATTTAAAATTTGGTTCAGAATTCTGCTTAAACGCGGTCAGCACAAATTCCCTCGTATGGATTATAAGTTTTTTAAGCCCGTACTGCGAAGCCAGTCTAAATGTTGCATTTGCCACAGCTTCTGCCTCCATGTGCAAAAGTCCTTTCTCGTGGACTCCATGAAAATGACGGAGCATCGCAAGTTCATCTTCGTTCATTCCAATACTATCGCAAATAGATGCAAACTCCAGGAAGACGGAACTTGCGATTTCTTTGTTTGTAAAATGTCCGAACTCAAGGGAAACCCGAAGTTTATAATTTAAGGCCTTCCATCGTCTGATATGACATAGAGCTTCTCCCATAATCCTTTTGTAGCTGCTGCCATCAGTATAAGTCTCAAGGAGGAGATGAAAACCTGATATAAGCGCACCATCAATCTCGCAAGCGTGTTCACAGGCATATTTCTCAAATGCAGGATTTACAAAGAGCCTGAAGTTTAAATGGTCGTAAGTTGCTATGAAACGATTTTCCCTTGGAACTCTGATTTGCGTTCCATATAAAGAAAAAGTATCCCCTTCTGAAAAATCAAACACGAAATGAATAGCATCCTGATTGCTGGAAACAATGTCCATATCTCCTGCGGGTTCAGTCCCTGAACCATTCTTTCTCTGCAGGAGGAGTGGGGGAAAATAAATTGATTTTTTTGAAAACAAAGAAAGTTGAATTCTGGAGGGTACAGCGACATTCGGAATTACCTTATCAGCTCCGAGCTGGGAGAGGGTATTAGCCATTATTCCGGCGTTTCCACCCATTTTAAGAAGAGATTTTTCAAAATAACTGGTTTTAAGAAACTCGAAAACAGCCTGCTCAAAAATGAGCCACTCACCTCCGCATCCATCTTTCATACAATAAACAAGCCCGGCCACAAAATCCGATTTTGAAAATATTTTCCCCGGAGGTTTGTCTATTTTTTCAAGGATCTCAGTCATTACGAGATTTTCCAGTAGTTCCGAAATTTCGGTTCCACTTATCCTATATACAGAGTCTACGTTGACATTGTATCCACAAAGTATTTTCATTTAATCAGTTCCACATTAATTTCCACAAATGAGTAGCTCACATCTTGAACAGATTGAAGAATTATGACCTGTTTTGTTTTATTTTTGCAAGCATGGCAACAAAAGCCCCTGCAGAAATTGAATCCCCTATACCTACCGTCGCCTTCGGCTTGTTAACGACCTTTGTGGGAATGAGGATAGCATCATGATCTGGACCATAGAGATAGCCATACTCAGATTCTTCCAGACTGCATAGCTTTCGACCAACGCAATAAAGTTTGAAATTTTCCAGATCTTCGATTCCATCACTTGAAATAGGAACCTCCAATCCAATCTCTGCCTCCATAAAGTTTCCAATATTTCCCCGGATGGCCTTAGCAGCTGCCAAGATTGAGGAAAATAGAAGAGAGTCCCTGTGTTCTTTAAGCGTAAGGGGGTGACCTTTCATCAATATACAGATATAATAACCAAGAGAATGTACATGTACTCTTTCAAGCGATAGGTCCTTTAAAAGTTGGACAGCCCCCTGGTAAAGAGATGTTATCCCATATTCCTGTTTCATGATAACTGAATAAGAAAGTTCTTCATGGCCAAGCACATTCAAAGCATTTGCTACCTCAACAGTATCAAGGCCCAGAGAATGAACATGTTTGGCAACAATCTCTGTCAAGATAGCCTTTCTTATCACCCTATTCTGGATAGATGTGAGTTCTACATGGATACGGAGTTCAGGGTTTAAGGATTTCAATTTTTCAATAAACTGAACAGAACTTGCAACACGATCTTTGTATGTGGATCCATCGTCATACTCCTCTTTTATTATCTGATAACCTGAAAGTATTGCCCCATCAATCGGGAAAATGGAATCAATCTGTTCATAAACTTCTTTGTCCACATCCAAGCGGAGCCATTTGGGGCGAGAAGAAATAATCAAGCGATTATCTCTAGGCACATTGAAATTTCTTCCATCACAGCTTACTTTAAGATTTTTTGAGTACTCAAGGATCCAGTTGACTTTTGATCCAACGTTGGGTTTGAAAGCTTCCCGTGGGTGCTTTAAAAAGACCTTTCCATTTTCCATTTTCGGGTGAAAGAGATTGTTAGTATCTACAAAGTATTCCGCTTGCTCTTGAGAAAGCCATGGAATATATACCACCACTTTTTTCAGCTCCAAGGATGAAAGAAGATTTGAAATGATCCCGGCTTGGCCGCCCATTCCAGAATAGTCAAAACCCAAATGCTCCTTAAGCCATTCGTGGATATCTGAGTTATAAGTAGGGATTTCGGCAGCTTTACCTTCTCGCATGGAAATGAGCAATCGTGCTATGAAATCTAGAGGATCATTTATTTCCCTAGGATATGTTTCAATCCTTTCAATAATTTCATCCTCTTTAAAAAGTCCTATCAGCCTGGAAATATCTGCTTCAGTAAGGTGTTTGATTGCGTCGATATTGCTATTGTAAGCTACAAACATCCCGTCCAGATAAGGAACGGTTTCTTTGACGTTATAAAAAGCTTCTTTGTGACGCTGTTCCCATTCTTGTACATCCACTTAATAAACCTCTTGAAATCTATGTTCTGATCAAAAGAATAAAGACTGTGAATTATGAGCAACCCTTATTTTTATTTTTTCGAATTCATTTTACTTGAGTTATTTTGATTATATTTAGCGTGAAAGTACATGAGGTTATCTTCCTCAAGTACTCCTTCAATCCTTTTTTCTTTAATTAGGTTTATTTAATTAATTATTTAAATATGTTCTACAAACGATTGTTGTTAAGTCTAAAAAACTTTCGTTTTGTTGAATTTTTCCCTATTCTACACTCTGCTTCACCTTTTTATATCTCACAGTTTGTAATAAGAGTCCACATTTTTGTGGTAATTTTCCTCGCTAGAACAATAATTACCTATGTATTTGGTTCTATATAGCTTTCAGTTGAGATTATATTTTGTTTTTGAAGAATGAGAACTCTAAACAAATAAATGCTTAACTTGTATTCTACAGTATTTTTCAAAATAGTCTCTAAATTAGCACTAAAGCTAAAATCGGCAGTATGCCAAAAGTTCTGTAAATTCTGATCGATTCTATGCTTCTTTTTCTTCACCACAAATAACAGGGTTTATTTTTTCATTGATGCAGAGATTTTTTGCTATAAAACCTATGCATCTATCGTGGAGACCTTTTATTATTTTCTGAGTTTTTTGTTTATTTCAGCCAATTGCGACTAAGTTAAATAATTTTAATATCGATCTAGAATCATTTTTTTCATACTTACATGCCTAAATTTACTTAAATAAATATATCTTGTTGAATATATACTCAAACATTTGTAACTATTGAGAATTCAGTTTTCTGGAAAAAATTCACTAACTAAAATTATAAAGGTTTTCAATATTATAATTAAAGATATACGATTATATTTAAAAAGTATATACCCACACTAAATAAGTATGTACAGTCTTATTTTCAACAATTATTTGATTTATAGAGTTATACTTATATCGCGCACGATCTCGAAATATAAGTCTCTATACTTTCTCCATACCGAAAAAAATCTTGTGACGCTGAAAAATTATCTGCGAGATTATTTTTGGTTTGGAAACTATTTTTGTATAATTAATTAAAAATAGCTAAGGGGATAAATTGATGTGCATCCTAAAAATATGTAAATTCCTACGAGAAAAGGAGTGAATTGAATGTTGAAACAACGAATTAGTAGAATAAAACAGGTACTAACTATTTAGCTTGCAGTCTTTTTTGTAGTAACATTTATAATTGCATCTGTGAGTGCATCCGTATCAACAAAAGCACTGGAAGAGGAAATGCTGCTGAAAAGCATAATGCAACAGAGACACCGAAAATAAAAGAATTTATACTTGAAGAACTAGCAGAGTACAAAGGTAAAAATGAGAAGGCGGCGTAAGTTGCCTATCAAGGTATGGTCTATGACGTCTCTAACAGCTATCTTTGGAAAAATAGTGGGCAAAAGGGCCATATGCAGGAAAAGACCTTCCCGAGAAATGAGTAAGCTGGCACATGGACCTGGAGCAATTACGGTTTTTAATGTTGTCGGAACTTTGGAAAATGAGCAGTATTAAAAATACTGAAAAGAGCTGCTTTTTTAAGTTTAGTCCATTTAAGGTTAGTTTCTCTAGGGTACCCCCTCAAGGTTAGCTCCTTCAAAGTTGCACTCTTTAAGATCAGTTTCTCTAAAGTCAACCCTTATAAGATTAAATCTCTTAAAGTTGGCCTCGTTGAGATTAACTATTGTAAGGTTAGCTCTATTTATGTTGTTTTTTATAATTTCCTGTATACTATAATCCCTTTTCTTTTTCACAAAAAATTGTTTTCTTTTATTAATTATAAATTACAAGAAAAATTCTTCATAAAATTTAAGCGTATATTGTTATTAATATAGCTTTTTGATATATTTTATGTAGTAAAAATTAATATATGTGCATAAATTAAAAAAGAAAAATTAGAACTGTTGTCTCTAGTGTATTATAATGTAAACTCTCCATTACTATTTTATTCATTAGTAACTCTAATAAAAGTATAACTCGAAAAATATAGATGTCATTTAATATAAAATAGGTTAAAATACGATGGATAACCTTTAAAAAATGGTTATAAGTTTACATAGTTAAATTGAGAATTACAAATGAATGTTCTGCTATCGATAATGGAGTGAAAGATAAACTGATTTAAAAGAACAATTATGATTTTGTCATAGCACATTTTTTCAATTCAACTGCATACGCCCTAACCATATTAAAATTTTTCTAAGCTGAATTAAACAGGAGTGAAATGAATTTTGAAACAACTATTCGACAGAAGAAAAAACGTACTGACTATTTTGGTAGTATTTCTTGTAGCAATTTCAATGACAGCTGTGGTAGTAAGCGCGGAGCCACATCACGATGGACGTCATAACGGTGGACATGGCGGACATCACGGTGGATATCACCAAGGCGGACACCAATTCCATAATTGGCATGATCAGAGGCATCACGGTCACCATGATCACTACTATGGTGGTGTGTACTACGGGGACTATGAATGGGTGTATAATCCTTCAACTCTAGTGTGGGACTGGACCTACATGCCTGTCGTTGTAGCAGAACAACCTGTTGCAGTAGAACGACCCGTTGAACGACCTGTTGTTGTAGAACAACCCGTTGTAGAAGAACAACCCATTGAAGTGGTCACGACCCCGGAAGTTGTTGATTATGGGACATATCCTTATGGGGGCTACGAGCACTCTCACAATGGTGGCCACGAACATTCTCATGATGGTGGCCACGAACACTCTCATAATGGGGGCTATGAACAATCTCATAATGACGTCCTTCATGGACACAGATAACTAAGCACGGATATGCATTGACAAAAGTTACAATAAAACTGTAAAAAGATAAAAACAGATGACTATTCAGGTAGCCTTATAAGGGCTACAATTTTTTTCGGTTTCAAAAAATGCATATAAATTGGTTCCTATTTTGTTTTATTATTATGCTTACAAATGCAGAGGTTCTTATTATCTATGAAAGTTGGTCTGGAAGTCATAATTTCTGTAGCAAAGAGATTGGCGAATATCTTAAAAGAGCAAGTTATTCGGATTGCTGAACTTGGAGAACATGGAAAGGTTTTGGGATTTCACTTAAATCAAAATGTAACGACAATGTACCGAAAATTCTGTAAATTCTAAATGACTCTGTATCTTTCATACTATATAAAAATGAATCAGGAGCAGTATATATGCTTACAAAACTTATTTTTAATGCATAGTTTTTGCTATATAATCTATGCATTCGTGGAAAAATATAAAGTCTTTATTAGTGGCTAATCGTTGTTCGATTTCAAAATATTTTAGGCAAAAGTAAATTTTATTCAGAAACTATTTTTTTGTATAATTAATTTAAAATATGTAAGTAATTATACATTGAAGCTATAGACAATCAACTAAGAATTTGGTTTAGCAAAAATTTCCATAGCATATAGATATAAATTATAATTTTTAAATCCAAAATGAGTGGATTGGAGAAAGATAAAAAATTTCGTGGCTATAACCAATACTGTTGATTTGATACCAAGAACTAACGGAGCTACAATACGAAGAAGCAGATTGAAAAATATTCGGTTCCGTTGCAAAAAATCTTTTATAAGGGTACAATAGAATAAAAGAAAACGGTTCCGTTGCAAAAACTTCAGAATATGCATGTAAATCTATGGATGATGAATAAAAGTCAAAAGATCCGAGGGAAATATACCAACATTATAAAATTGTACTAAACAATTGATTAATATATTTGACTTCATTAAGAACAGAGTAATTTAGATTATTGACTTGTCTTTTTTAACCATATTCATAGCTTCAATTCCTTTTAAAGTCTTCTAGCAGAGCGAAAAGACTGAAATCCTAACATTGGATTAACGATTCGCTTTATAGACCTATGATCTTGTTCTATAATGTTATTTAAATATTTTACTTGTCTAATTTCAACATTTTTAGACAACTTTTTTTCGTTTTTCAATTCATGTATGGCAATAGGATAAGCTGGATTCTTATCAATTGTTATAGCCCTCGGCATTTGATTGTGATTTGAATTCAATGCCTTCTTAAGGAAGCTCTTTGCAGCTTTTCTATTTCGTTTTGCACTTAGCATGAAATCGATTGTGTTTCCTTCTGAGTCAACTGCTCGGTAAAGATATTTCCATTTACCTTTTACTTTTATATAAGTTTCATCAACTTTCCATGAATCATTAGTTGGTCTTAAAGGTCTACGTACCTTCTTTTCTATCTCAGGAGAATATT
>Ga0187851_10005208_pt1 | contig 10416 bp, 10 predicted proteins | sample June2016WEW_6_10_FD_132997 | JGI IMG/M metagenome (GOLD analysis project Ga0187851, IMG submission 132997) | Peatland microbial communities from SPRUCE experiment site at the Marcell Experimental Forest, Minnesota, USA - June2016WEW_6_10 | ecosystem: Environmental > Terrestrial > Soil >... | reverse complement strand
TCGTCAACCAGCGCTGGCTTGACTATGCAGGCTTCTCGGCGGAACAGGGGCTAGGCTGGGGTTGGGGGGCCGCGATTCATCCCGATGACTTGCCCGGGCTGGTGGAATATTGGCAGACCTGTCTGGCTTCTGGCACGCCGGTTAACACAGAAGCACGCATGCGTCGTTTCGACGGAGTCTATCGATGGTTCCTGTTTCGCGGGAGCCCACTCCGCGACGAAGCGGGCAATATCATCAAATGGTACGGAACCAACACCGACATTGACGACCGGAAGCAGGCCGAGGAGAAGTTACGGGCGAGTGAAGCCAATCTCCGCGAGATTCTCGACGGTATTCCCGGACTGGTGGCTGCCATCAGTCCGGCCGGAGTGCCTGAAGTTATGAACCAGCCGTTCCTGGAATTCTTCGGTAAGACGGCCGAGGAAATGCGCAATTGGTCGACTAACGACGTTATTCATCCCGATGACCTCCCTCGTGTGATCGACGCCTTTACGAATTCGATAGCAACCGGAACTCCCTTTGACCTTGAAATCCGTTATCACAGGGCTGATGGTGTCTATCGGCGGTTCGAGGTCCGAATCCATCCCGCGCGAGACGCAGACGGCAGAATAACTCGATGGTATGGCCTTTTAATCGATATCGAAGACCGGAAACGCGCCGAGGAGGCGCTTAGCAAAGCGCAATCGGAACTCGCGCACGTGACCAGAGTGACAAGCCTGGGAGCGATGACGGCGTCGATCGCGCACGAAGTCAACCAACCGCTCTCGGGCATCATCACCAATGCCGGTACCTGTCTGCGGATGTTGGCGACCGATCCTCCAAATGTCGAGGGCGCTCGCGAAACCGCCCGGCGCACGATTCGCGATGGCAACCGCATGTCCGAGGTGATCAGCCGTTTGCGCGCGCTCTTTAGCAAGAAAGAACCCACGACCGAACCTGTGAACTTGAATGAGGCTGTTGTGGAGGTGATTGCACTATCCATAGTGGACCTTCAGAAGAATCGCGTAATGCTACGTCCCGAACTTGCCGACAACCTCCCGGTGGTGGCAGGCGATCGTGTACAGCTTCAACAGGTCATACTGAACCTGCTCAGGAATGGCTCCGACGCCATGAGCACAATCGAAGATCGCGCGCGGCAGTTGCTGATCAGAACCGAACGAGACGAGGGCGATCGCGTGCGTCTCACCGTGCAAGATGCGGGAGTCGGGTTTGATCCTCAAGCCGTCGACCGCCTTTTCGATGCGTTCTTTACCACCAAGGGGGATGGAATGGGAATCGGGTTGTCCGTCAGCCGCTCCATTATCGAGAGGCATCACGGCCGTCTCTGGGCGACGCTGAACGATGGTCCGGGGGCAGCGTTTTCGTTCTCCATTCCGCGAGCACCCGAAGGGCTGGCTCGCGCCGACGATATCCGCAACATTCAGGGAACCACCGCGACCGATCCCGGTGCGGCGTAAAGACTACGCCAGTCCTCGTATCGGCGGCTGACCAACACTAAAGTGCAATGGACACTTTCTGGCAAGGCGGCGCACTCTGGGCTTATGGAGTCCGACCAGGGCTGCGCCCCCGACCTTCCACTGGTCTCAGTCGTTGATGATGACAAATCGATACGCGAGTCGCTACCCGATCTGGTGAGGCAGTTCGGTTTTGCGGCACGCCGCCTGAAGTTGAAAGGCGACCCCCTGAAAACTCTGCAGCAGTGTGTCATGCAGTTCTCGCGCGATGCGCAGGCGTTCGTGTAGAGGCCCTGATTCTCGGTTCCGACCCAAAGATTCTTCCTTATAACCGACGACATCTCTGAACAGGAGTCGCTGAAATCACTGATCAGCCGCCAAGGCTGGCAGTTTGAGACGTTCGAGTCGGTGCGAGAATTTCTCGCCCGGCCGCGACCCCTTGATCCGAGTTGCTTGATCCTTGCCCGCTGTCTCCGGGATCTGAACGGTCTTGAAGAGCAAAAGCAAATCGCCCGAGAGCGTGCCGAGGTGCCGATTATCGTCATCTCTGGGTGTGAAGATATTCCGACGACAGTCGAAGCCATGAAGGCTGGCGCCGTCGATTTCTTGGTGCGGCCATTCGGTCATGAGATCTTATTGGCCGGAATCCGCGAAAGCTTCGAGCGTAGCCGTCTTGCCCTGCGCCGCGAAACGGAGGCGCGCAACCTCGGAACGGCTACACATTACTAAGTGCTCGCGAACGACAGGTGATGGCGCTGGTGGTCAAAGGATTGTTGAACAAACAGGTTGGCGCAGAGCTGGGCATCAGTGAAATCACGGTGAAGGCCCACCGCGGGCACGTCATGCGCAAGATGAATGCGAGCTCGCTGCCCGAACTGGTGAGGATGGCGGGGAAGCTCGGGCCCGCGCGCGAGGCGATTCGTTTGTGGCGCAGCAATCGAGCGGATGCTAACGGTGCACTCGACTCGATGGACGTCCACGGCCACGCATAAGGGCGACCTTGCGGGCATTCCCGCCACCGTCGCGTGCATTTCTAACAGCGGAATCATCTGCCACAGACATCAAGGTGCAGCAAGAATTGTTGCGGCATTCGACGATTCAGAGCACGATGAACACTTACACTCAAGCAGTTTCCGAGCAGAAGCGTAGCGCAAACAGCACGGTAGTGGGAATTCTATTCAATGAAAATGCCTCTACGAACCAGCCTTCCGCTGATGGGAGCTAAAAGACACTAGGCACGTGACGTTTGGGACGCGCGCAATCATATCCAAGCGACTGTTTTTGTGGAGGTTAGGTTGGTTGCGGGGGGTGGATTTGTTCCCCAGTGGCCTACTCATTCCACGTAACTTGTTGATTCTATGACTGGCGAAAATGCCGAAAGAGGCGAGAAAGGCAAGTCCTTCATTCAGTTTTCATTCAGATCTTTTCCACAAGTGCCCGGTGCCGAGAATCAAAATAATTATCTATCTATCATCAACCTTCTGCCGATTTTCGTGAAAAAGTTCCGCTTTAAAGAACTATTTCAATAGAGCGATCGTCTGATTCACTATGTATGCGGCAAGGAATGCGATTCCGGTCATGTAGATGAACTGTATGACCGGCCACTTCCAGCCATTGGTTTCGCGACGCACGACGGCCAGGGTCGAAGTGCACTGCATCGCGAAGGTGAAGAATACCAACAATGCCATCGCTCCCGAAAACGTCAGGTCGTGCTGAAGGGCCGCCTGAAGCGAGACCGACCGAGTTTGCGGATCGCGTCCGTAGAGCGTTCCCAGAGTTCCGACAATAACCTCACGGGCCACGACTGAGGTCAAAAGCCCGACTCCGATCTTCCAGTTGAATCCCAGCGGGCGGATCGCCGGTTCGATGAAATGACCGAGATGGGCCACCACGCTGTCTTCCAAAGCTGGCGGGTGACCTTGGTGGAGCGGAAGGTTGGTCAGCCCCCACACCAACAGGGAAACCAGAAGAATCACGGTTCCGGCCTGCTGCACGAACACGCGGCCGCGGTCCAACAGGCGCAAGCCGACGGAGCGCAACGTCGGCCAGCGATATTCCGGGAGTTCCAGGACAAATGGCGCCGACGTCGATTTGAGGACGGAAGATTTCAACATCTTTGCGGTTCCGATCGCGGCGACGAAGCCGAGCACATACAGCAACAGCATGGCGAGAGCGCGTGTTCCCAGGAAGACTCCGACAACTGGGCGTTCGGGAATGAATGCGGCAATCAGCAGTGTGTAGATGGGCAGGCGCGCCGAGCAGGTCATGAACGGAGCAATCAGGATCGTCGCCAGACGGTCGCGCTTGTTCTCGATCGTGCGGCTCGCCATGATTGCCGGGACGGCGCATGCGTAAGCCGATAATAGCGGGATGAAGGCCTTTCCGTTCAGGCCAACGAACGACATTGTGCGGTCGGCAATGAGGGCCGCCCGCGCGAGATAACCGGAGTCTTCGAGCAGCCCAATAAAGAGGAACAGGACGAGAATTTGCGGTAGGAAAACCAAAACCGAGGCGACGCCCTTCCAGATGCCGTCCAGTAACAACGAGCGAAGAAAGCCGTTTGCGATGAACGGTGCAGCTTTCTGTGCCATTTCCGTCAGAAGGTCTTGCAAAGCATTGCTGAGCGGTTGGCCCAAGCCAAACACTGTCTGGAAAACGGCTCCCACGACGATCATGAAGACGAGAGGGCCCCAGACCTTATGCAGAAGAATGTCGTCGAGGCGGCGACTCCACGCTGGCGAGAGCGGAGGGCGATAATCCGATTCGCTGGCGACCCGAGCAGCCCACCTTCGGCACTCCCGGACGTCTTGAAGAATCGGCAGGGTCGTGCGAGCAGGTGAGTCTGCCTGCTGCAGGAAGCGGCCTACAGCGTCCAGGCCGGTCCCGATCGTCGCGCTGACGATGGCAACTGGGATACCCAAGTCGCCCGCCAGTTTCACCGCATCGATTGAGCCACTGCGCTTGGCGAGGAGATCTCCCATGTTCAGCAAAGCGAGTGTCGGAAGCCCAAGAGCAATTACGGGTGCGGCGAGCGACAGGTGGCGGGTGAGATTGGTGGCATCGAGTACGAGCAAGACGGCCTCGGGCCGTGGCATCCCGTCCATCTTTCCGTTTAACACGTTGACGGCGACGCGCTCGTCTTCGGAATACGGATTGAGGCTGTACACTCCGGGGAGATCAACAATCGTAATTTCTTGATCCCCCACAGCCATTACGCCCGTATGCTGCTCAACTGTGATTCCTGGGTAATTGCCGACCTTCTGCCGGAGGTTGGTCAATCGGTTGAACAAAGTGGTTTTGCCCGAGTTGGGCGGCCCGATCAACGCCACAGTCCGAATTTGTCGCCGGGACTTGGTGGCCGAGGAGGGCACGATTTGCAAAAGCTGATTCATCGCGTTTGCTCGCATGCCTTTCTCTCACCAGTCGAAGCGAAAATCCGGCACGCCGTTTCAGTGCGCAGGGCAACTTCTGACCCGTCCAGTGAGTAGACGATTGGATCTCCGAGCGGTGCACGGCGCGAACATCGAACCTCGGCTCCGTCGAAAAATCCGAACCGGATCAGAACCTGTTGTTCCAATTCGGGCAACGCAACTTCTTCAATTACTGCCGCCTCGCCTGGCTCAAGATCTGAGAGTCGTACTCGCATGGCTACTGGCCGCCCTGGCTAGGGCCGTTGAACCAAGCGACGATCAAGCGATTGCGATCCTCGCGATTTTGCGGCAGGGGATGGCCATCGCGCTCGTAAATATGAAGGGAGTACACCTTGCTCTTTTCCTGAAGTGCTTCTGCCATGCGGAGAGCCTGAGTTACTGGGACCATTCTGTCGGTGCGGCTATGGAGGATGAGAACGGGCACGTTGATCTGGTCGGCCCAATACACGGCTGATCGTGCCCTGTACTGTTCTTCGGCGTGGTGCTCATAGTCTGGCCAGGTGTGAGCGAAGCCGTCGATAAATTCATTTCCGTCCACGATGCCCATCTCGGGTCTCGCGTCCACCCACGCTTTCACGTCCGTGACTCCCCCGATGACGGCAGCAGCCTTAACTCGAATTCCTCTCTTGAGCGCAAGGTACGTTTCGGTGCCGCCTCGTGACAGGCCGAGCATGTACAGTCGCTCAGGGTCCACATAATCGAGCGACTTCAGTGCCGGCACGAGATTCAGAACATCATCGACTTCGATTCCGCCCCATTCGTCGCGTTTTACCGTAGCGCCCTGGTAGCGGTAGTCGGAGGCGATGATCACGAAACCGGCCTTCGCGAGCAGGTACAGATCGGCGACGTCCAGGCATGACGTATTTGTCATGCCGCCGCAAGGCTGGCCGTTATCCGTGATACGTCCGAGATCGCCGTTGCCACCGCGGTTGAAAATGATCGCCGGCCATTTTTGCGAACCGGATGCTTTCGGCTTGATTAACAGTCCTCGGACAGGGAGCCCGTCGCTCGAATAGGTGATTTCGAGAAGATCGAATTTCTTTTGCGTGCGAGCCTCTTCATAGACTGCTCGGGGAAAATAGCCGCGGCCGAAATCATCCAGGGACTCGTAGCTCGGCAGGGGAGGCCAAAGCTTCGAATTCAGAATCTTGCCGTCGGTCGGCTTTGCGGCAACTGATATCTGATTCAGTTGCAGATGGTCGGCTTGAGCCCCAATCGCGCCGCCGATCAACAACAAACAGATCAAAACGACTGCATTTTTCATGTGTCTCACCAGTGATGCGCCGACTTCGGTCTCACTTTGTGAAGCCGCTTTGATACTGTGCATTCGCAAAGTCCCAGGAAATCAGCTTGTAAAAGGCGGCAACGTAATCCGCGCGGACATTCTGGTATTTCAAGTAGTAAGCATGTTCCCAAACGTCAATGCCAAGAATCGGAGTTCGTCCACCCATCCACGGACTGTCTTGATTGGGACTTGTTTCAATCGTGAGCTGTTGTTTGTCGTCCAGACTCAGCCAGGCCCAGCCGCTGCCAAATACATTCATGGCTGCTTTCGTGAACTGTTCTTGAAATCCTGAGAGGCTACCGAATCGCGCATCAATAGCTTTTGCTAGTTCGGCTTTCGGCTGGCCTGGCGAGTTCTTCTGCATTACTTGCCAGAAGAATGAGTGGTTCGCATGCCCTCCGCCGTTGTTACGCACGGTGGTGCGGATCGTTTCTGGAACACGATCTAAGTGTTTAACCAGATCGTCGACGGGGAGTTTGGCGAGTTCCGGGTGATCTGCCAAAGCCGCGTTCAGGTTTTTGACATAGGCGGCGTGGTGCTTGTCGTGATGCAGATGCATGGTTTGGGCATCGATATAAGGTTCAAGCGCGTCGTACGCGTAGGGTAGGGGCGGAACGGTATACGGAGTTGTTGTACTGTCGCTTGTTTTGGCGGTTTGAGCGGCCGTGATTCTTGGATACACTCCGCAGAGACCTGCGATTGCAGTTATGCCCATCGCTTTTATCACTTCACGTCGTTGTGTCATCTGATTTCCTCCTGATCTTGGTTTTCCGGCTCTTTCCAACTCAAAATAGGTTTTCCGTTTCCTTCCTGACTTGTGCAAGTAGTTCCGGCGGCGCAGACGAGTGTGCTGGCGCCGTTCTTTTGACGAGTGACCGTAATCGAAATACGGCTGCGACCATGAACCACGTCAACAACGAGAACGGGAGCAGGTAGAGCCAGTACCTGGAAACTCCCGGTGGGTCGGCCAATATTCTGGGCCCGTATCGCGCAATGTAGATACTCTTGATTTCCTGTTCTGATCGTCCCTCGGCAACCAACTTCTCGACTTCATCCAGCATCTGCAGAGCTTCTTGAGAACGGTGAATTGCGATTGGCTCCCGCCAGCAACACGGAGCAATCAGTTCGTGCGTTAACCGGTCGTACCGGCCCATCTGCTCGGCGGTGAGCGTGTGCTCTTCCAAAGCGAATGCCGCGCTCAGGACGATCAAGGCTACAAGCACGATTTGCACTAGACGGAGCATTCCAATCTCAGTTCAACGTGTGAAGGTATGCGACCAGATCATTCAGCTCTTGTTCATTGAGTCGCTTGTCGAAGGCGGGCATGGTTCTCAGACCCTCGACGATCGTTTTGCGAACTTGCGCGTCGGTGGTTGGAGCCCCACTCGGAAGCTGCTTGGCGGCGAACAAGTGTTCCAGCCGCGGCGGCTGCTTCTTCAGGTCGGGAGTGGGCCCCTCATGACAAAGAGCACAATGCAGATCGAATAATTCCTGACCTCGTTCTGCTGACGCGCTCGGAGAACACGCGGTGCTCAACAAGGAGAAAGCGGAGAGGCCCGCAAGTAAAGTCGCATATTGCGCGATTCGCCTCATCCGGCTTTCCTTTGCCCATCCGCCTTTGCAGGGACGATTCCAGGTTTCTCCTGTTGCCGGAGTGCATCTTCCGGTTCGACAGTTGTCCACTCGGTCGACCAATATTTGGCGACCGTCCCCTCCGGAGACATCAGGACGATGACCATCGAGTGCGCAATCTGGTTATCTTCTTCGAAGTATTCAAGCCCGAAGGCATCGGCGATCTTGCGAAGATCGCCCTCCTTGGCAGACGCGAAATCCCAATGTGAAAACCCCGCAGGATCGTTGTCGAGATAGGCGAGGCCGTATTTGCGGAGCACCGGAGGCGTGTCGTATTTCGGATCGAAGCTGATTGTCACCAGATGCGTTTTCGCAAAATCGACGGGCGTCTTCGCAAGATCATTCTGAATCTTCGCGAATTGGTTACTTAGACGCGGGCAAAACGTGGGCATCGGGCAGCGCGTATAGATGAACGTGATCAGCACCGCCTTCCCCTTGAAATCATCGAGTCGGAAGGATTTTCCGTCCTGGTTGACCAGACTCAGATCGGGAACACGTTCCCCGATATCCAGACGGTGCACGGTAGCGGGCTTTATCGTCTTGCGGCCACTCGCATCCGTGATCCGGATGTTTTCCAACCAATACTCATTCCCATTCTTGGCCGTGATTACATCTGCGGCAATGACATCTCCCGGCTCGACTTGTTGGAATCCAGTTTTGTCTTTCACCGAATAGGACATGGTCATCGCGGACATAAAGCCCGGAATGTCTTCGTGGTTTACCGTGATCTCGTTCGTAGCCGGCTTCTTATCGAGCACCTGACCCTTGAGGTCGAAATGCTTCGTTTTGGATTGGCAACCGCTTAGCAGAATGCCCAAACAAACCACCGGAATAAATCTTTGAAGATTCATCCAACCGCCCTCCTGAGTTCACTCTCGCCCGCACTCGTGCCGGGCCTCCAATTCCGTTGTTCGGCGGCCCTTCTTTGAACGGCTCGTTTCTTCCACCAGATGTAGACTCCGGTGATCGAAAGCATCGTGAGGATCACGCCGAATAGCGCCACCATAATTCGATATGGGAGAAAATCGCGAATGTCGCCGTAGTGCAGTCCCCAGAGCCAAGTACTGACGGTGTTGCCTGAATGCTGGCCCGAGGGCAGAAAAACCTGACGAAGTGCGCCCGTGTTACCGTCCACCCAGACGCCTGTATCCCAGCCGTGCCCGCGGATGTCGTTGCTGCCGCGAACGTCATACGTGTAAACGCCAAATTCGGGAATGTAGGCGAGGCCATAGGGGCGGGTCACCGTGAAGTGGTGCTCGGCCGCCATGTCCGCGACCAGCCGTTCTCCAATTGTCTGGGCATCACGCCAAGTCAGCTTCGGATTCCAGAGGGGTTGGGGCAGCGCGTATGCGGCAAGCGCCACTTCGTCAGACTGATAGTCAAAAACGGCAGAGGTAACACGGTCATATACCGGCCGAAGTGAAAGCATCACGCTCGACCACGCGAAGACAAACAGCAACGGCCAGAACCAGAGTCCTCCGGCACGGTGGAGATCGAAGTTGATGCGGAATACATTGGCGCGCCACTTGACCTGCCAAGCGTATTTCCAGCGTTGCCAGAAACCACCGTTTCCGCGCGGCAACGTGAGATAAAAACCTACGAAGCAGTCCAGAGTCCACACTAGGGCAACGATACCGAGCGTCCACGCTCCTACCGATCCCATTGCCATCGAAGTGTGAAGTTTGTAGACGAACGGCAGGAAGTTGGTGCGCCAGTCTGGACTCGCGCAGCAGCGCCCGAGTTCGCGTCCCGTGTATGGATCGAGAATGAGATGATCAAAGTCCGACTGATAGGGCTGGCCTGTGGCGGGATTCGTGCGAAAGCGGAGAGCGATGCTGGCCTGATCGTTATCAATCGCAAAATATCCTGGTCGAGCATTAGGCACTAGCGACTCGGCTTTTTCGGCGAGCGTTGCAAGATCGAGCGGCAATTGGCCGGGTTCAGGTGACGCATGCCACTGCGGATTGAGCACCCGGTCAATCTTTGACCGGAACGCCAATAGGGTTCCTGTAAGCCCGACGACGATGAGAAACACTGTCATCAATAGGCCCGTCCAACGGTGCAGCCACACGAAATAGCGATGGATCATCCGGATGCCTCCCGTATTGCCAGCGGTTGAGATCAAAATGACAACTTCAGTGCGAGTTGGATGGAACGTGGCGCTCCGAATTGATACAAGGGACTGAGAGCACCGCCTCCACTGCTGTTCCCGCCGAGGTACTGTCCAAGTGTCGTGAGCGAATAACCGAACTGCGCGTTTGAACCAAAACCAAGATTGAGCGAACTATAGGGCGGCGCAAAATTGGGGTGGTTAAATACGTTGAACAGTTCCGCCCGAAATTGGAGCTTGAGGGACTCGCGGATCGGAAAGTCCCGATGAACCGCGAAGTCCCACTGCGACGCGGGGAATGCTCGCAGAGCGTTTCTTGGAAGATTTCCCTGGCTCAGTACGTTTCCGTTCCCATCCGTTGGAGGAAAGCAGAACGGCCCAACGCAAGACAGGTTCGGCCCATCCGGAGTGTTATTGATGATTTTTCCGCCCGGATACTGAGACCCATACAGATAAAAAGGAACTCCCGGAAGAACATCCGGCCTCACATAAACAGGTTTTTGG
>Ga0187851_10005207_pt1 | contig 10418 bp, 9 predicted proteins | sample June2016WEW_6_10_FD_132997 | JGI IMG/M metagenome (GOLD analysis project Ga0187851, IMG submission 132997) | Peatland microbial communities from SPRUCE experiment site at the Marcell Experimental Forest, Minnesota, USA - June2016WEW_6_10 | ecosystem: Environmental > Terrestrial > Soil > Wetlands... | reverse complement strand
CCAGCAAATTGCGCACAAGGTGGGATTAGCGAATATGGAAAACAGCGGGGAAATCGAACAACTCAGTCAAAATACTTCAATCGATGAAGTCGCTCAGGACATACAACGAAGTCTGTCGGAAGAATCGAAATAGGCGCGATTATCGGGCGGATCACCAACTACCCGTAAATGCCGAGGCCGCCGGCTCTGGTTTATCCGGCGGCCCGAACGGTGGGGGAGGGCGGGTTACTTTACGCGGATCACGGTGCGGATCTGGAAGTTCGAAACGTTCACGAGAACGTAATTGCCATCAATCATGCGCCACTCGTAACCGTTTGGAGGGGCGCTCAGGTGGTATTGGGTGTAGTCGACTTTATCGCCGCGATCCCAGTCTTCGTGCTTAATGGTTGCGCCTTTCCTCCATTCCTTGTGTTGGACGTAAGCGTGGTTGTCATGCTGGTCCTGCTGGGCAACGGCAACGCCGCCCATAAGACTTGTGGAAAGGATCGTGAGCGCCAGGATGGTGTGCAGTTTTTTCATCGTGAACTCCTCGGTTGCTAAGATGCCCACGAAACAAGTCGCGTTGTCCGGCTCAACCTGCCACCGGGTGCGTCGCAATCTCTACTGCGGTGACGACAAAGAAACTGCGCAGGTCCGCCCTTCCAAACGAAGTGGTCATCGCCACATCGGCCGCATCCCGCCCGGTCGCCATCAGCACACGGCCAATCCGCGGCTCATTGTTGCGCGCATCGAAGGTCCACCAGCGCCCGTCTAAATAAGCCTCGAACCACGCGCTGAAGTCCATAGGTAGCCTTTCCGGCACTCCGATGTCGCCGAGATACCCGGTTGCATAGCGAGCCGGAATATTCAGCGCGCGGCAGAAGGTGATCGCCAGATGTTGAAAGTCGCGGCACACACCCACGCGCTCCGTAAACACATCCAGAGCCGTTTTTGTGGGCCGGGCGTGCTGATAGTTGAATGCCACTTTGCTGTTCACCCAGTTGCAAATGGCCTGCACGCGTCCCCATCCTGGTGCGATGTGCCCGAAGAGTTCCAGCGCAATGGCCGAGAAACGATCCACCTCGCAGTAGCGGCTGTTGAGCAGGAAGCTCAGCATCTCATGTGGCAAATCGCCCACCGCCGTCTCGCCCGCCAACCAATTCGTCTCATCCGGTAGTCCGGAGTCTCGAATCAACGTGGAATTAAAGAGCCTCAGTTGCCCTTGGGGGGCGACAAACCGCGCACAATGATTCCCAAAACTGTCCCGGTAATCGGCGATCTCTAGCCTCGGCTCAATCTGCAACTCATCCGGCTCCTCCAGATCGTGGACGCGCGAAGGGTGCACATTCAAAAGTGCCACCATCGCAACCGGTGCCGGGATATCGAATTGAATGTCGTACGCAAGCCGGATCAACATAGCGGTGTCACAATCATCATCGCAAAGTCGCCATGAATTTAGGGTGTAGGCCCTTGGCATTTCATCGGAGAAGACGGCCTATTGGAAAAGGCGGCGTTGGCTGGAATCCTTTGACAGCAGGAATCCAGGTGATGACTTCGATGCCCCTCGGACAGTTAACGTTGTTCGCGTTCCCTCGAGACTAAGGTCATTTCGACGCAAAATCCAGGCGGCCTGCTGACTTTTGCGACCATTGGATCACGATCAAGGGCACCTGCCTGACGATTGTGAAGCCGAACCAACTGAAACGTCTTACGGCGTAGAACCAATTCCCTTCGTTAATCTGACTTCGCATCGCAGCGGGAAGGCCTTGCGACGAAAGCTCCCCGCCTCATTTTGTGTAGGAGTCGCACTCCGCCGGCCATGACTGGTTTTTCGCATCCAGGCCATCGCACCCATGCGACCAGTCCATAACGGGCTCAAGACTCGGCGGCGCGCAAGGCGAGGCCGTGCGCAACGGAGGTAAATTCATTTCCGCCACGAATGCGATCATTGCCGAAACGGGTCTCGAAGATGCGGCGCACCGCGGGCACGAATGAGCTTCCGCCGGTCAGGAACACGCGGTCAACCGAGCGCGGATCAGCGCCGGAAGCCCGGAACAGCTTGTCGATCGACTCCTCGATCGCCCGCAAATCTTCAACGATCCACGACTCGAATTCGCGGCGCGTGACGGGAATGCGCAAGTCCATGCTGCCGTCGCGGAAGTGGAACTCAGCGGCGTCGTTGCGAGAGAGCTCGAATTTGACCTTCTGCACGGCCTGGTGAAGCTGATAGCCGAGATCTTCCTCGATGAGTGTAATCAAAGCTTGAATTTTCTCCGGCTCGAGAGCTCGAACGCGCGCACTCTTCAGGATCTCGCGTACATTGTTGGTGCGCAAAAAAGAGAGGTAGTGCCAGCGTTCGAGATTGGCGTAAATCCACGCCGGGACCGCGGGCAGCAGCTTGCCCAGCGACCTGGCCTCGGAGTTCGATCCCAGCGCAGGTGACACGAGCTTACGAACAATGCGAGCGTCGAAGGCGTCTCCGGCGAGTCCCACTCCACTGTTGCCCAGCAGATCTTGTGGCGATCGGCCGCGACGGCGGATCTCCGGCCCCACGCGCAACAGCGAGAAATCGCTCGTGCCACCGCCGAAGTCGCCAATCAAAATCAATTCGTCGTGGTCCAGTGAGGCCTCATAGCTACAGGCAGCTGCCACTGGTTCCAGCTCAAAATCGACGCGCTCAAATCCGGCAACCGAAAACGCCGCGCGCAGCCGCGTCACTGCGAAGTCGTCATCCTCAGCTGTCTCTGCGCCCACAAAACGGACTGGACGGCCCACCATGGCAGAACGAATCGGACGGGCAAAATACTCTTCTGCCTGCTTGCGCAGGTCGCCAAGAATGCGGGCCACCAGGTCTTCGAGCTTGTAGCGCCGCCCCAGAACCTCCGTTCCGGTAAGCGAGCGGCTGGAAAGGTGAGACTTCAGTGACTGAATGAGCCGTCCCTTCTCCTCTGCCTGAAGGTAGCGCTCAATGGCCGCGGAGCCGACCAGCGCGTGTGCCTTGCGCGCACCGCTTGCAGTTCTAAGGCCTTCGATGTAGAGCACCGAACGAACCGCTTCGATGGGACCTGAAAGCGATGGAAACGAGGCGAGCTGCACATCGCGTTCTTGATTAAGAACTGCGATCGCGCTGTTTGTCGTGCCGAAGTCGAAGCCAACGGCATCCAGTCCAGGTTTCGTCTTCTGCATCAGTCTTATTATTTCGCACCGACCGGAGCATTGGAACGAAATCCCGGGAACAGGTAGTGCCGGCGGAGAGTTAACGGCCCACGAAGGTGCGCGCGTCGACGACTCCGGCCATCCGCTTCAACTCGTGTTCTTCAAGCGCTGCGGATTCGGTCTGGCCGCGTTGGCGCAGGAATCTTGCGTACTGCGCTACTGCATTGACGTAGAGGGTGTATCCCCAATCCCAGTCTTGCTTCATGCGCCCGATTCCGCGCTGCATGTAATCCGCGGCTTCGTCCATTTGGCCGTTCTGCCAGTAGGCGTAACCGAGCAGGTAGTTGTCGACACCAGCGGCGAGGCTGTCGGCGCCGAATTTGTTGCTTGCGAGCGAGAGCGCTTGCTGGAGCAGAGGAATTGCGCGATTGCATTGGTGCGAGCCGCAGAGCGCTGAGGCGAGCGTCTGGCGGATTGCGATGCGGTCGGCGGCTTGAACAGCAGGATTCGAAGCAAGCACCGGCATGGCGCGCTGGGCGTAGTCGAGCGCTTTGCTGAACTGCCGCTGCCGGACATAGAGACTGGCCAGATCGTTCCAGGTGAGCGCGAGGCCGATGGGGTCGCCGATCTGTTCGCGAATTGCCAGGGCCTCCATCTGTTCCTTTTCGGCTTGTTTGACATCGCCCATCACAAGGTGCAACACGGCGAGCTGCCCGATCTCGTCGGCCAGCGCCGGCTGCGGACCGTGACGCATGAGCGCGATGGCGTGGTGCATTGCGTCTTCCGCCTTGAGATACATGTCAACGTCGAGATAGCAGTTGCCGAGGCTTACATAGACCCGGGCGACACTTGCGTCGTCGATGCTGTCGATGCCGGGCCTGTGCAGGGCAGCTTCATAGAGGTCGATGCGGCTCAGCAGTTCGGCTTTCGAGAGCATGGATGGGTCGGCATTGTTGCTGGCCGCTGAGGGCGGCTGCGTGTGGATTTGCGCGGCGGACAAAACGGAAACGAGCACGATGAGCATAAGACGAGTCATAACAAGCTCCTTTTCTTGACAAAGCGACAGCGTTCGCTCCGAAGAGCGTCGTTGTTGAGCGGTCTTTGCAGGCTGCGAAGGACTCGGCCGACAACTGTTACGGCCGGTAGTGTTACGCATGGTAACACATTAATCTTGCCTGCTGTCAACCTGATTTGCGACGAAAAGCGCCGCTGCTAAACCGACTTGGTCCTCAGGCGTTGCCGCCTGTCAACGGCTTAACGTTTGGCGGAGGTGATAAGTTTCGTCAGGAAGTCCTGCGCTTTGGGATCGTTGGATTAGCCAACAAAAATATGCCTCCTTGCGCGCGAGCGGCAACGCGAGCTCGATGCGATCGTGAACCTGTGGTATTTGTCGGCATTGGCTTAATGGCTGTAACCTCTGTATCCGCTGGAGCATCTCATCTGAAGGCTTTCGAGAGTCTGGAGGTTGCATGACTCGTTCATATTCCCCACGTTCGGCAAAGTGGCTTACGCTTCTTGCCGTCGTCTTGAGTGGTTGCATGCATGCGCAGAGCCACGGCAGGATTCCGGCTCCGCAGGCCGACGATGCTCTTCAAAGCAAGCCCGGAAAGGCAACAGCCATCTTCGCCGGTGGATGTTTCTGGGGAACGCAATCGGTGTTCGAGCGTGTCAAGGGAGTTGTCGCCACAACCGCCGGATATGCTGGCGGTTCCGCCGCCACAGCCACCTATGATGAGGTCACAACCGAAACCACTGGCCACGCTGAGTCGGTCAAGGTCGTTTACGACCCCTCGAAGATCACGTACGGCAAGCTTCTGCAGATCTTCTTTTCCGTCGTTCACGATCCGACGCAACTCAATCGTCAGGGACCGGACGTTGGAACTTCGTACCGCTCGGCAATCTTCTATACCAGCGAGGAACAGCGGAAGATCAGCACCGCGTACATTGCGCAACTGGACGCGGCCAAGGTGTTTCCCAAGCCCATTGTCACGCAGGTGGTGCCGTTGAAGGGTTTCTACGACGCCGAGTCCTACCATCAGGACTACGCTCTCCACAACCCGGACAATCCGTACATCCTGGTCTGCGACAGGCCCAAGATCGAGGCGCTCAAAAAAGAGTACCCCGAGCTATTCCAGGAATACACGGGCAGATAATTCACGTCCTGGCAAGGGCAGGCGTCAAGCCAGCCGCACGGGTGATCGAGAGGACAGTAATATCGTCGTCCTGGCCAAAATCCTTTGCCGCCTGGGCAATCGCCGCCGCGCTGGAGTTGATGATGCCGAGCGTCCGCTCAAACCCGAACAGCTCGCCGGACGCGTTGCGCGCCTCCACCACTCCATCGGAGAGAAAGGTCAGGCATTCGCCCGGCTGGAGCATGAACTGGATCTCCTTGTATTCGACCTCAGGGATAATCCCCAGCGGCAGCCCAGCTTCAACCTCCATCTCAGTTCCGTTCCGGTACGGCGAAAGGTGCCCCGCATTGGCAATCGTCACCGTGCCATCCCGCGTGATCCGTGCCGCGCAGCAGGTGACGAATCCGCCATGCAACTGCCCCGCCAGACCGGCGTTCAAAGAGCTCAAAATCCATGCGGGCGATACCGGCGGAATGCTGCGCAGAGCACCGACGACGGCGGAGACAGTCATGGCCGCGCGCAGACCTTTTCCGCTCACATCGCCCACCACTGCCAGCACAGCGCCTCCGCTCTCGGGCACCACGCGGAAGAAGTCCCCGCCGACCAGTTTGGCGGGCTCATAGATGCTCTCGACCTCGAACCCCGGAACATCGGCCGCAGGCGCAACCAAACGCTGTTGCATCTCTCGCGCGGTCTCAAGCTCGACGCGCAGCTCATCCCTTGTCCGCCACGCCAGCCAGGCGCGCTGCCCCAGCATGATGAACAGAGCGAGCGCGGCGACGAAACCCGCCAGGTTGAAATAGTCCACATGGAAGGCGCCAATTGCTCCGCCCGTGAGGATGCCATATTTTTCCAGGAGCGCCGAGAGTGGAATCAACGCGACCGCTGCGGCGATCATGCGAGTGCGTTTCCTGTAAATGAGCGCCCAAAGATTGGCCCCGAGCACAAAAACATCCACAAGACTGCCCACCGGGATCCTCACGATACCCGACCAGTAAACGATCAGGGACGGAGCGATCGCCAGCCTCACAATCAGATCGGCGACATTGCGGACCACCATTGCGGTCTGAGCCAGGCGCTTGACTGGGATGCCGGGCAGACCGTGAATCGTCCAGACGAATTCAACCGTCACAAGCATGGCGAAAGTTCTGGCCGCAACCCAAACCACTGAATCAACCTGCCACGACCACGTGATCAGTCCCATCTCGGATACCGTGCCGAGGGCATTGAAGACCGGCGTCAGCAGCATCAGCCCGCAAAGCAGCAGTCCGCGGTCACCGGTGCGACGCCAGAGGGCGAGTAGTCCAAAGGCCATGACGCCGATTAAGAGGTTGAGAGCCAAATCGGGACCGCCCGCAAGCAGGGCGGCTATGTGGTCTGAATAAGCGGCAAGATACAGAGCGCGACTCGCGTCGATTACGAAGATTTCGCTGCCGAAATTGCCCGGCCAGCGCACATCCGGCGGATACCAGGCTCGAAACGCGACAACGGCTGTTTTTCCTGGAACAGTCAGACCCCTCGGTAGGTCGAAGACCGAATCGCGCCCACGGACGCTGAGTTCTACGCGCGGCGGAAAAGCACCTCGTCCGCCCATCGGGACGCCGTTCACGAAGACCTCGTCCGCCGCAACGAAGCCACTGACGGTTGCGCCAAAACTCTGCGTATCGCGAATGGCCATGGGGCCCGCGACGCCGCTTGGTACCGGAACGCGAATCCGCACCCACATAAAGCCATCGGAATAGAAGGCGGGTAATGGCCAGCGCCCTTGCTGCGCTATCGGCCACGAGGTGTCGTTGAAGTTGGGATCGGCCCACCCCAGCTTGCCATCCGGATCGTCGCCGAAATGGTAGCGCCAGTCGCCGTCTGACTGAGCGTCAGTTTGGCTTGCATTCTCCGCGTGGGCCACGGGAGCGGTCCCAGCACTCATCTGCCCCAGTACGCGGGGCGCACAGCCGGCAAAAATCACCAGGAGCGCAACCCATTGATTGCGCGGGAGGCGGGAAAGCATGGGCAAATCTTACGCCACAAACCCGCGGCCCGTGTAATTGTGCCTTTTCACGATAGCTCGAAGCTGAGCCTCGGCCCTCCAGCCATGATTCCCGCCGTGTTTGATAGCTTGAGAACATGCGCGAAGCTGCATCCCCACCCAACGAAACTGCACTCGACCTCGAATCCCTGGCTGCCGATGTCGTCGCCCTGGCCATCAAGGCCGGAGCCAGCGACGCCGAGGCCATGGCGCGCGAGAGCGACGAGTTCAGCGTGAACGTGCGCATGGGCCAGGTGGAAACGCTGCAGGAATCGGGCTCGCGCGGACTGGGGCTGCGTGTGTTTCTGGGCCGGCGCTCGGGGTCGGCCTCGACAAGTGATTTGACGGCGGAGGGAATTCGGCAGCTTGTGGAAGGTGCGATGGCGCTAGCCGCAGTCACGGAAGAGGATCCGTTTGCGGGATTGCCGGAGACGGGCGAATTTGGCGCAGTGCCAGGCGATCTGCACCTTTACTACGACGATGTGTACTCACTCGCGGGCGCGGAGCGGATTGAGTGGGCGCGGCGCGTTGAGGCTGCGGCGTTGTCGGCAGACCCGCGCATCACGAACTCCGACGGCGGCAGCTTCGATGCTTCAACCGGACGCAGGGCCCTGGCCAACTCGCGGGGATTTGCCGGCAGCTATCGCACCAGTTACGCAGGCGTAGCCGCAGCGCCGCTGGCCAAAGACGCCGACGGCAAAATGCAGCGCGACGGCTGGTGGTCGAGCGCGCGGCGTCTGAGCGATGTGGAATCTCCTGAGGCGGTGGGCGCGGAAGCGGCGCGGCGCACATTGCGGCGGCTTGGGGCGCGGCGCGTGGCCACGCAATGCGTTCCCATCGTGTTTTCGCCGGAGACAGCGCGGACTCTGATCGGCTCCCTCTTCGAAGCCGCATCGGGCGACGCCATCTGGCGCGGCGCATCGTTTCTGGCAGGAAAACTGGGCGAGGCGATCGGCACAGCGAATCTAACCATCATCGACGACAACATCATGTTGCTACCCTCGGGCGTGGGCGGATTCGGGACCTCGCCCTTCGACGGCGAAGGCCTGCCTTCGCAGCGCACCGTGGTCGTAGAGAACGGTGTGCTGCGCAATTACCTGCTGAACACCTACGCTGCGCGCAAGCTGGGCATGCACTCAACGCACAATGCCGCGCGGGGACTCGCAGGTGCGCCGGGAGTCGGCGCTGGCAATCTCTATTTGCAACCGGGGAGCCTGACCAAAGAGCAAATCCTTGGAGAGGTGAAGGCGGGGCTCTACGTAACGAGCCTGATGGGATTCGGCACGAATATGGTCACGGGCGATTACTCGCGCGGCGCGACCGGCTTGTGGATCGAAAACGGCCAACTGACGCACGCCGTGGAAGAAGTGACGATTGCCGGGAACCTGGCCGAGATGTTACGCAACGTGACGGCCATCGGCAACGACCTGGTGTTTCGCACGTCGGTGGCTTCGCCCACGCTGCGCATCGACGGCATGACCATCGCCGGAGCGTGAAAAAACAGGACGCGGCCCGCAATCTTCAGGCGGAATGCAGAGTAATGACGGAGATCTCCGGCGGGCAGTTGAGCCGGAAGGGGACGCCGACGGCGCCGATGCCGCGGTTGACGTGGAGCTGCAATTGGCCGAAGCGGAACCATCCCTCGACGTACTTTCGTCCCAACGTGGGCAAAACCAGCGGACCAATCAACGGCAAGCGAATCTGGCCGCCGTGGGTGTGGCCGCAGAGCATGACAGAGACAGCCTGCCCGGAGGGAAGTTTCAGCAGATGATCCACATAGTCGGGCGCATGGCAGAGCAGAACAATAGGCTCTTTGGGAATGTTGCGAATCGCAGCGGGGATGGTGGCTTCAGGGTCCGGCAAACCCAGCAAGGGATCGTCGAGTCCCGCAAGCCAGATGCGGCCGCCGGAGCGCTCCAGCGGCAAATACGAATTGAATAGCACCGTGATCGCGTTGGCGGTGAGCGCCTCCGACACCGGTTCGACCCCAATCATCACGTCGTGGTTACCCAACGACGCGTAACGCTGGCGGCAAGTGAGTCCGTTGAGGATGCTGGCGCATTGCCATCCGGCGCCGATGGCGAATTTCTTGGGCGCGAACTGATGCGTAACGAAGTCGCCAGTAAGAAACACCGCATCGGGATTCAAGCTGTTGACGCGGCGGACGACCTCACGGACAAAGAACGCCTCACTGAATTCGTCCATGTGGATGTCGCTGACCTGTGCGATGCGAAAACCGTCAAAGGCCTCGGGAAGGCCGGGGATCAAAACGTCGTTCTGCGTGACATCGATCCAGTGGCGCGAGATTTCGCCCGCATAGAGCGCGAATCCACCCACAGCGCATGCGCTTGCAGCGAGGAAACGGCGTCGCGTAATAGGGGGCCTTGCAGGGGAGCGAAGCACGGTCACACTTCATGGTATCGAATTCTTGTGGGAACAGTCTTGCGCAGGCAGATTACGCGCCCGGAGACGAGGCTTACGCGGCGGGATCCGCCTCAGTGGGGATGCCGGCAAAGAACTGCGCGACTTCAAGCCAGTTGTTCACGCGGACGAAGCCGGTGGTCATCAAATTGTGCGGCGCGGAGTAGAGCAGGCCCTGGCCCTCGAAGCGCTGCAGATTCCTGGGCTGGTCGTCGATGAGGAAGTCGGCGCGCAGGATCGACTTGTCGCCGCAAAAGACGTAGTGCGTGGGCGGAATAAAGAGAAAGTGGCGTTGCAACCAACGGTATTTCGGGCCGAGCGAGTTGGGCACGGCCATAGCCTGCGTGGCAATGTAGATTTCAAAGCGCTTGGAAAGGTCTTTGAGTACCGGCTGCGCGTCGGGCATCAGCGGAAGGTCTTCGAAGAAGTCTTCCGCGTCGAGAAAGGCGCGAAGCTGCCCCTGCCGGTCGAGCGGCGTCACTTCCCACAGGCCTTTGCCGGCCAGATCTTCCGGTGTCACGTCTTCATCGAAGGTCTGGTTGTAGCGGCGGATGTGCTCGGCGAGCGTGTCGGCCATCACCTCGTCCATATCGACACAAATACGCTGCACGGGGAATTCTCCTGGAGAGTGCTTCCAATCAAAGGGTAGCAGGATGGGAGCGGGCGCTTACAGCCCGAAGGGCCAGACGCGCTGCACGGTCTTG